>JAEEGH010006765.1_pt1 | contig 27917 bp, 29 predicted proteins | sample 9134181 | NCBI WGS metagenome assembly JAEEGH01 (sample SAMN16246544, study PRJNA631951) | gut metagenome | biome: gut microbiome; feature: rumen; material: DP-attached | host: Bos | place: Iran: Karaj | collected 2018-10 | reverse complement strand
AGTGACCGACGAGCAGGCCGCCACCCCCTCCACCGAGATCGCCCAGAAGATCCAGGAGGAAATGACTTATCCCGGACAGGTCAAGATCACGGTCATCCGCGAGACCCGTTCCGTCGCTTTCGCAAAGTAACAGACCATGGTCAAGCACCTGCTTCTGATCCTCACCCTCGCGCTTCAGTTTGCCGAGGGCCCTTCCGTCAACTGGACTTCCGCGCTCCGCGAACTGGGTGACGGGGAGTACGAACTGGTCCTCAGCGGCGACGTCGAGCCGGAGTATTATACGCACCCGATGGACGAAGAGGGATCCGGGACGACACTCGAATTTGACCAAGCTTCCGGCCTGGAGCTGCTCGGCGCCCCGACGGAGGAGTATGATCCAGCCGAATACAAGGGCACGAAGGTCATCCGGGGCCGTTATGTCATCACTCAGCGCTTCAAGGCCGCACCGGGACTGAAGTCCGTGTCCGGTACCGTGGGTTGGAGCTCGTGCAGCGGAGATGCGTGCCGCACGCCCGAGGACTGGACCTTCTCCGAGACCCTTTCGTCCACGGAGACCGTCGCTCCGGCGACACCGGAGGCACCTGTATCCAAGGGGAAAAAGGGCTCTCTCTGGGCCCTGATCCTGGAGGCGATCCTCTGGGGCTTTGCGATGTTGCTGACGCCCTGCGTGTTCCCCATGGTCCCGATGACGGTGAGTTTCTTCATGAAGGGGTCCGAGACGCCCGCCCAGGGCCGTTTCAAGGCGCTTTTCTACGGGCTCTCGATCGTGCTCCTCTATACGGTCCCGATCTGCCTGATCATCGGCATCACCTGGCTGGTGGGAGGGGATTCCGTGACAGCCGACATTTTCAACTGGCTCGCCACGCACTGGCTCCCGAACATCCTGTTCTTCATCGTGTTCATGGTCTTCGCCGCCTCCTTCTTCGGGGCGTTCGAGATCACGCTCCCGTCCTCCTGGGTCAATAAATCCGACAAGAATTCGGGCAAGAAGGGCCTTGCCGGCATCTTCTTCCTCGCCCTCACCCTCGTGCTGGTCTCCTTCTCCTGCACCGGTCCCATCGTGGGCACCGTGCTGATCAAGTCCACCAGCGGCGAGTTCTGGGCTCCGATGGTGACGATGCTTGCGTTCAGCGTCGCCTTCGCCCTGCCCTTCACGCTCCTGGCCCTCTTCCCTTCGCTGCTGAAGAACCTCCCGAAGTCGGGTGGCTGGCTCAACAGCGTCAAGGTCGTCCTGGGCTTCATCGAGGTGGCGCTGGGCTTCAAGTTCCTCAGCGTCGCCGACCAGACCTACCACTGGCACCTGTTGGACCGCGAGGTCTATCTTGCGATCTGGATCGCCGTCTTCACCCTGCTGGGCCTCTACCTCATCGGGAAGATACGCTTCAAGCATGACAGCCCGCTGGAGTATCTCTCCGTGGGGCGTCTGGCCCTGGCGATCACCGTGTTCTCCTTCGTGGTCTATATGATTCCCGGTATGTGGGGCGCGCCCCTGAAGGCGCTCTCCGGCTATCTGCCGCCGATCGAGACCCAGGATTTCGTGCTCGACCGCTATGCCCCCGCCCTTGTGGAGGAGGTGCCGGCGGCGGACGCGCAGCTCCTGTCCCTGCCCCACGGCCTGAGCGGCTATGACACGATCGAGGCCGCCCTGGAAGCCGCCAGGGAGCAGGGCAAGCCCGTCTTTGTGGACATCACCGGCCACGGCTGTGTCAACTGCCGCGAGATGGAAGCCCGCGTCTGGAGCGACCCCCAGGTGCGGCAGATCCTGCACGACGACTATGTGATCGCCGTGCTCTATATGGACGACAAGACCAAGCTGCCCGAGTCCCGCTGGGTCACGACCGAAGGCGGCAAGGTGCTCAAGGACGTGGGCCGGGTCAACTCCCACATCGCCCAGACGCGTTTCGGCGTCAACGCCCAGCCCAACTACGCCCTGCTTTCCCCGGAAGGGGAGCAGCTCGTGCCGGTGCGCGGCTATGACCTCTCCGTGCCGGGCTTCGTCGAATTCCTTCGTTCCGGTCTGAAATGAGATGCATCCTGACGGCCGCCGCGCTCCTCTGCGCTTTCGCCGCCCTGGCTTCTTGCGCCCGGGATGGCGCCGAGCCGTGGTCGGAAGCGGAACGGCTGCTGGTTTCGGAAGGGGAAGGCGTGATGCGGGTGCTGACCGTCGAGGATACCTTGGACCTGGCCGTGCTGCGCGCGTTGTCGGAAGACCTGCCGGTCCGGGAGATCGGGTCGAAAACCTTCACCACGCTCGCCTCCCGCATGATTGCGACGGTGACGAGTCCCGAGCAGGACGGAGTCGGGATCGCGGCGCCCCAGGTGGGCTTGAACCGCCGGGTGATCGCCGTGCAGCGCTTCGACAAGCCGGGCGAGCCCTTCGAAGTCTATCCCAACATCCGGATCACGGCTACGCACGGCCCCGAGGAATTGGGCGCCGAGGGCTGCCTCTCCGTTCCCGGACGCCGGGGCAACGTGCTGCGTTCGCGCCACGTGGACATCGCGTACGTCAATCCGCGTACGCTGAAAGATACGGTGGAGTCGGTCCACGGTTTCACCGCCGTCATTTTCCAGCACGAGTGCGACCACCTCGACGGCGTGCTCTACATCGATAAGTTACAGTGAGGCGATCAGCTCCCTGAACAAGACCGTCATCCGGTCCGCCGCGGCGTCGGCCGCACGGACCACGTCTTCACCGTCGTTGAGGTTGCGCTCGACGTTCTCGGTGTTGCACTTGTTGGTGATGACGGACATCCCGAACACCTTGATGCCGCAGTGCCGCGCCACGATGACCTCGGGCGTGGTGCTCATGCCGACCGCGTCGGCGCCGATCAGACGGAAGAAACGGATCTCCGCCGGCGTCTCGTAGGTCGGGCCCGTCGAACTGAAATAGACGCCTTTCCGGACGGGGATGCCCAGTTTTCCGGCCAGGGCCTCGGCCCGGGCGATCAGCTCCTGGTCGTAGGCGCAGGTCATGTCGGGGAAACGGGGACCCATCTCCTCGAAATTGGGCCCGATCAGGGGATTGGGATGGAGGTTGATGTGGTCCTGGATGATCATCAGGTCCCCGACGTGGAAGGAGGGATTCGTCCCGCCGGCGGCATTGCTGACGAAGAGATACTCGATGCCGAGGAGTTTCATCACGCGCACGGGCATCGTCACCAGGCTCATCGGATAGCCCTCATAGCCGTGGAAACGGCCCTGCATCGCCACGACGGTCTTGCCGCCGAGCTTGCCGTAGATGAAATTGCCCTTGTGGCCGGTGGCCGTCGAGAGCGGGAAACCCGGGATATCCCGATAGGGGATGACCTGCGCGTCCTCGATGCCGTCGGCCAGCTTGCCCAGCCCGCTGCCGAGCACGATGCCGGCCAGGGGCTTGTCCTGTCCCACCCGCTGCAGGATGTATTCCGCGGCGGCGCGGATGGTTTTCATTCTGTCGTCCATAGAGTCAGGTATGAAAAAACGGGTCACGCGGACCCGCTGTCATCAAAGATCTTCGAAGTTGACGTCTGCGTCGGTGTATTCCCGCTGGGGAATCTCGCCATCGAAGCAGTTGTTCTTGATATACTCGATCACCTCGTCGAGGCCCTCGCGGAACTTCTCGAAATCCTCCTTGTAGAGGAAGATCTTATGCTTGTCGTATGAGAAGGAGCCGTCCCGCTCCTGCCTGCGCTTGCTTTCGGTAATCGTCAGATAGAAATCCTTATTGCCCCGCGTCGACTTGACGTCGAAGAAATAAGTCCTTTTTCCGGCACGGACCGGTTTGGAGAACACATCGTCGGCCCCGCGTTCCTGGGCATTCGCCCTTTCATAATCATCTCTGTACATAATGCGTGTGATTCTTTTCAAGACAAAAATAGAATTTTTTATCGATTCTATATTATCTTTGCATAAAATTTTCGTTGAAATTATGCTGAACAGAAGGATCCTCAGAATCAAGGTCTTCAAAGTGCTCTACGGCTATGCGGAGAACCCGTCGATGTCTCTGCGTGAGGCGGAGGCGGAGCTCGAGATTTCCTGTCAGGCCGTCCGGGACTTGTATCTCTACATGCTGTCCCTGATCCCGCCGCTGACGGCCGAGGCATCCGCCCGCATCGAGGCGGCCCGCGCCAAGTTCAACCCGACCGAGGAGGAGAGGCATCCGAACCTGAAGTTCGTCCAGAACCGCATCGCCCCCATCCTGGAGGCGGATCCCGATTTCAAGAAACTCCTTTCCCGCAAGAAACTTTCCTGGGACCAGAACGACGCCTTCCTGCGCAAGCTCTACGAGCGCATCCGCGACCGGGAGTATTTCCAGGCCTACCTGAACTCCGGGAAGTCCTCCCTGCGTGAGGACGCGGCCCTTTTCGTCAAGATTTTCGAAGAGGAACTGGTGGAAGACGCCGACCTGGCGGCCATCCTGGAGGAGATGTCCATCTATTGGATCGACGACCTGGCCTACGCCCTGACCTGGTGCTGCCGCACGCTCGATTCGCTCGGCGCCGGACAGCGCTGGGAGCTGCCGCCTCTCTACCAGAGCGAGATCACGGCAAAGACCGGCGCCGTGGTGGACAGCGACAAGGAATTCGCCGTCAGGCTCCTGCGGGGCGCCTTCACCGGCTATGCGCGCTACTACCAGATGATCGCGGACGCCGTCCCGAAATGGGACAAGGACCGCCTTTTCGTCATCGACGCCGTCCTGGTCATCACAGGCCTGGCCGAAGTGGAGCATTTCCCCGAGATTCCCAACAAGATTTCCGTCAACGAATACGTCGAGATCTCGAAATTCTACAGCACGCCCAAGAGCCGTTCCTTCGTCAACGGCCTGCTGGACAACCTGATCAAGAACAAACTCTCCCTTTCCCTGTAAAACCTTTTAATCCCTGATAAGATGAATTTGATTACCGTATTGCTCCAGGCGGCTCCCACAGCCCCTGCGAACGCTCCCGCTGGCGCCCCTGGCCAGGGGCAGGGCGCGTTCTGGATCATGATCATCGCGATGTTCGCGATCATGTGGCTCTTTATGATCCGCCCCCAGCGCAAGCAGCAGAAGGAAATGGAAGCCTTCCGCAACGCCCTCCAGAAGGGTGACAAGGTCATCACCAGCGGTGGCATCTACGGCACCATCGACGAAGTGAAGGACCGCTATGTCGTCCTCAAGGTGGACGGCGAGACCAAGCTCCGCGTCGACAAGGGCATGATCGTGAAGGACCCGACCCAGGGTCAGTAATCCTTTCCCGCCATGTCCGGACGGTGGCTGGACCCCCTGGTGGAGAAACTGAGCGTCAACAGGAGAGACCTGACGGTTTTTCTCCTGTCTCTTCTGTTGGCTCTCGGGGTCTGGCTGCTGTACAACATGAACCAGAGTTACTCGGCGACCCTCCAGGCCCGGGTCTATCTGAAGAGCAACCTGCCCGGCTATTTCCCCCAGTCTTCCGATCCCGTCATCGTGGAAGCGCGCTGCCGGGCGACCGGCTATGACGTGCTCCGCTGCCGCAGGCGCTCGCGGGGCCGGCCGGTCATCATTCCGGTGGAGCCGGAACTGCTGACGCAGAACGAGGGCGGGGAGTTCCTGCTGTCGTCCAACGCCTTGGGCGCCCACATCGGGGAACTGTTCGGCAGCGAGGTGCGGCTGGAGTCTTTCATCTCGCCCGCCTACGCTTTCCGTTTCCCGCAGGAGAACCACAAGACGGTCCCCGTCGTGCCGGTCAGCTACCTGAGCTTCCGGCCCCAGTACATGCAGAAGGACCGGCTCCGGCTGGAGCCCGATTCCGTGATCGTGTATGGGGCGGAGGCCTATCTGGACAATGTCGAGCGCGTCTATACGCGCCGGATCTCCCTGTCCGGCCTCAGTTCGACGCAGACGGGGCGGATCGCCCTGGAAACGCCGCGCAACGTCCGTCTTTCCGATTCGGAAGTCGGCTATGTCCTGGAAGTGACCCGCTACGTGGAACTGCGCAGGACCGTGTCCCTGACGGCGCGCAACGTCCCTTCGGGCAAGAAGATATCGATCTATCCTTCGACGGCCGAGGTGCTGCTGCGCTGCGTCTTCCCGATGGCGGCCGACCGGAGCGGCGAGATGCAGTTCTACATCGACTACGCCGATTTCGCCGGATCGCTGTCCGGCAAGTGCGTGGCGCGCTGCGACGCGCTGCCCCAGGGGGTCATCAACTGGAGCATGCAGCCGGAGGTCTTCGAGTGCGTGGAGGAGGGGAAATGAAGACGCTGGTCGTGACGGGTGGCATAGGCAGTGGGAAGTCCGCTGTCTGCGCGCTGCTCTCGGAGCGGGGGATTCCGGTCTATGATTCGGACGCCCGCACCAAGGCCTTGTACGAAACGGATCCGACGCTTGTGCCGGCCCTCGAAAAGGCTCTGGGCCTGCCCCTGCGGGGTAAGGATGGAAATTGGGACCGTCAGGCGCTCGCTGACGCCGTGTTCGGCGATCCCGCGCGCCTTGCTGCGTTGGAAGCCGTCGTGCATCCGCGCGTGTATGAAGATTTCGTCCGCTGGCGGGACGCCCAGTCGGCGCCTTTCGTCGTGATGGAGTCGGCGATCTTCCTGCAGAAGCCGCTCTTCCGGCCCCTGGCGGACCGCGTGTTGCTGGTCGACGCGCCGGAAAAGCTGCGCCTGGAACGGGTGAGCGCCCGCGACGGCTTGACCCCGGAAGAGGTCCGGTGTCGGATGAAAGCCCAGCGGGTGGACCCGGAAGCGGCGGACGCCGTCCTGGTCAACGACGGCTCTCCCGAGGCCTTGGCCGCCCGGCTGGACGCGATATTGGAAACCATTTGGAACAAAAGTAAAACAGAAAAGAATATGAAAACCGATCTTTCGAAAATCCTCAGCGTGGCAGGCCAGCACGGCCTGTATGAATACGTGGCCCAGGCCCGCAACGGCATCATCGCCGAGTCCCTGGAGACCAAGAAGCGTGTCGCCCTGGACGCCCACAGCCGCGTCAACACCCTGGCCGACATCTCCATCTATACCTCCGAAGGCGAGCTCAAGCTCAAGGAGGTCTTCCTGGCCCTTCAGAAAGCCCTGGGCGACAAGCCCGCGCCGACGTCCAAGTCCGCGCCCGAGGAGCTGAAGGCCCTTTTCGCGAAGGCGGTCCCGGACTATGACGAGGACCGTTTCTACGTGTCGCACATGAAGAAGGTCATCGACTGGTACGGCCAGCTGGTACAGTTCGCCTCCCTGGATTTCGTCGAGGAAGAAGAGGCCTCCGAGGAAGCCGATGCGTAAGTCCCTACAGGTCCTGACGCTCGGCTGCTCAAAGAACACGGTCGATACCGAGCATCTCCTGTTTCAGGCAGGAGATGGTTTCGACGTGATCCCGGCCGAGGCGCGTCCGGACTTTGTGGACTACCTGCTGGTCAATACCTGCGGCTTCATCGGCGACGCCAAGGAGGAGTCGATCCAGGCCATCCTGGAGGCCGGCCAGCGCAAGGAGCGCGGGGAAGTGGGGAAGCTGATCGTATTCGGCTGCCTGTCCCAGCGCTACCCGTCCGAATTGCCGGGGCTGATTCCGGAAGTCGATGAATGGTACGGCGCCCGCGACCTGGGGCCCGTGCTGCAGGCCATCGGCGCCAAGCCCTCGCGGGAACGCCGCTGCGGTCGCGTACGGACAGAGGGACGCCCCGGGACCGCTTTCCTTAAGATTTCCGAGGGCTGCGACCGTTCCTGCGCCTATTGCGCCATTCCGGGCATCCGGGGCGCGCACCGTTCCGTGCCGATGGAGGACCTGGTCGCCGAAGCCCGTTTCCTGGCCTCCCGGGGCGTCCGGGAACTGGTCATCATCGCCCAGGACACGACCTACTACGGGCTGGACCTGTACCGCCGGCGCGCCCTGGCCGAATTGCTGCAGCGCCTGAGCGAGGTGGAGGGCATCGAATGGTTGCGCATCCATTATTCCTATCCGTCCGGCTTCCCGCGGGACGTGCTGGAACAGATGGCTTCCAATCCCAAGGTCTGCCCTTACCTGGACATCCCCCTGCAGCATATTTCCGACCCGGTGCTCGCGAAGATGCAGCGGCACTGCACGGGCGCCGAAACGCGCGCGTTGGTGCGTGACCTGCGGGCGAAGGTGCCGGGCGTGGTCCTGCGCACGACGATGATCGTGGGCCATCCCGGGGAGGGGCCGGAGGAATTCGCGGAATTGCTGGATTTCGTGCGGGAGGCCCGTTTCGAGCGCCTGGGCGCGTTCAAGTATTCCGAGGAAGAAGGGACTTACGGGGCGGAGCATTATGCGGACGATGTCCCGGAGGAGGTGAAGGAGGCGCGCCTGGCGGAACTGATGGAGACCCAGCGCGAGATTTCGCTGGGCTTCAATCAGTCGCGCGTGGGCACGGTGGAGCGCGTCCTGGTGGATGCGTTCGACGGCGATACGCTGGTTTGCCGCAGCCGATACGAAAGTCCCGACGTGGATGGCGAGATTCTTGTAAGGTATGAAGCCGAGGCTTTCGGCTCTTTGTCCCCGTCCGACTTGTGCGGCCGTTTCATCGACGTGCGCATCATCGGCGCGGACGAGTATGACCTGATAGCAGAAATTATTAAAAGTTAAATAGTTATGAAAAGGATTCTGACTTTTGCATCCGTTCTGGTGGCCCTGGCCGCCTGCTCGCCCCAGGCTTATGTGATGCGGCTCGAGATGCGGAGCCCCTCCTCTTCGGGCCTGGATCTGGACAATAAGTCGATGGCGGTCGTCTATCTGGACAATGGCAGCTACCGCGATTCACTGTTCAACAATTGCTTCGCCGACGGCCTCGCCCAGGGCCTTGAAAAGGAATATTTCGAGGGCAAACGTTCCGTCGACGTCTATAGCGCCTACCAGGCCGAAGGCGAGGATTACACATCCAAGGATTCTCTCCAGAGCCTGGTAGTGCGTCTCAACAAGGATGTCATTTTCATGGTCGATGAACCTAAGTTCGCGGAAGGGGCAGGGGAGAAGGTGGATTGCAAGACTGCGGTCTACGTCTATGATTCCATGAACGCCAAGGATGAAGTCAAACGCGCAACCCTCAGCCGCGCCGTTACCGCGAGCCTCGACGAAGGCTCCATGCTCGGCTCCGACGCCCAGGTGATCGGCCTCAGCATTGCCAAGCCTTTCCTCAATACTTGGACACCTGAGTCGCACTCCGTCATATATTTCGACAGCTTCAACGACAAGTGGGAACAGGCCCTCTGGCTCGCCCACGAGATGCGTTGGGAGGAAGCCCGCGAGATCTGGATGGAACTCGCCCAGCACAGCGATCCTCTCAAGGCCTCCTGCGCCCAGTACGACACCGCGCTCGCTTGCTATATGATGCGCCAGTACGACCTCGCTCTCGAGTGGCTCGACCTCTCCGACAAGACCCAGGTCGTCAGCCTTTCCCAGGGCCTCCGCAAGCGCATCCTCGAGAAAATGAACAAATAATTTCTTTCACAAGGAATTTTTTGTAATTTTGCCCCCGGAGAAGTGGCCGAGTGGACGAAGGCAGCGCACTCGAAATGCGCCAAACGGGCATAAACCTGTTTCAGGGGTTCGAATCCCTTCTTCTCCGCGCTATGCAATCCAATGGCAGGTGCCGCACCGCAAGGTGCGGCATTTTTGTGCGTACGGGGGCATCGGAAAGCTTGCTTTCCAGTGCCCCCGAGCGCACAAAAAGCGGCCTTTGGCCGCACCTGCCTTTGGATTGCTCGCGGAGTCGAAGGGATGTCGGAGGCCGCAGGCCGACGAAATCCCGCAGAGAAGATGGGATGTCGGAGGCCGCAGGCCGACGAAATCCCTACTTTCCGTCAATACTTCCAAGAATACCCTCAATCTGGATTTTGAGTCTGGGAACGTCGTCCAGTGCCGTTTGCCACAACAATTCAGGGAGGATGGTCGCATAACCATGGACGAGTATGTGCCGCATTTTAATAATGTCTTTCCAAGGGATGGACCTGTGTCGGTCTTTCAACGTTTCAGACAACATATAAGCAGCCTCTCCAATGATCTCAAGGTTTTTCATGACAGCAAAATACCGCAGTTGATCTTTAGAAAGCTCATCTTTCGATAATCCCTCCGTAAATGCGATGATATGATTCGCCGCCTGTATAATGTCTGTCAGTCTTCCAGGGTCTCTTTCAGGCTCTCTCATAGATCAGTACCTTTTCACGATTGATACGATTGCGGGCAAATGGTTTGACAGAATCCTTGGCGACCAGATCGACTTGACGGCCCAGACGCTCTTCCAACTTGTTGGCAATGCCGGCGTATTGGAGCAGGCTGACGGGGGCTGAGCAGTCAAAATCTACCAGAATATCGATATCACTGTCTTGCCGTTCTTCCATCCGGGAAAAGGATCCGAAGATCCAGGCGCGGTCCACGGGCTCCTCCCGGAGGCACTCCTGTATGGTTCGGACCGCACTTACGCGCCTCTGGTCAATCCTTAGGATGCGTCCTTGGATTTCTTCCCTCTTCCCTTTCCTCCCGGCATAGCGGAGAAGACGGGAGATGTTGACGGGGTAAAGCTCGAAAGCCCGTTGGAATTCTTTCTGCACGTCTGCATCCGTCAGGTATGCGTATTCCTTGTCGGCCTCGTGGTCAACGAGCAACTTTTCCAGCTCGGGAACCGGGATTCCGCCTTCTTCATAAACCGGGGCCTCCGAAATCAGGGGTTTGACCAGGATAAAATCGTGCAAATCTTCAATGAGCAGATAGGCGTTACGAATCAAGGCAACGTCCTGAAAACGCTCTTTCAGGGTGGTGCGAACGGGGTCACATAAATCTTTAGGTACCTCGACCACCAGATTCCTCCCTGTATCAGTGATGCAATGACTCATCCCTACGAATGCATCCAGGAGTACCTCTTCTATCTCCTGCATTTTGGGCGATATGATACTTTTATATCTCATGGCGTATGGTTGCAGCAAATATAATCATTTCTTGGCAATATTCCGGAAATATTGCCAAATTATTCAAAGAAAATACAGGAATTCCGTCCCTACTCTTCCTCCCGCCCCATATCCGGCATCAACCTCCTCACCGCCTTCCGGTCGGAAAAGAAACGTCCCGCAATGACACGTACGACCGTGTAAGCGGGGATCGCGACCAGCATCCCCAGCACTCCGCCGATATGTCCTGCCATCAGCAGGACGATGAAAATCTCCAGCGGCGTCGCCTGGATGCTCGTCGAATAAATGACCGGCTGATAGAAGAAATTGTCCACCAGCTGCACCCCGAGCATGATCGCCAGCACGATCAGGGCGAACCAGCCCAGCCCCACGTCCAGCCCCACGCCGGCGCCATATTTCAGGATCACGCACAGGACCACGCCCAGCACTTCACCGATCAGCGGACCCACGTAGGGGATGACGTTCAGGATGCCGGCGATGAACGCGATGCCGATCGCATAGTTGAATCCGATCCTGGCGATCAGCCAGAGCCCCAGGAAATCGAGCAGCGCGACGCCCAGCATCTCGATGACCAGGCCGCCGAAATACCGCGAAAGCAGATGCTCGATGTCCGCGACTGCCCGGTCTGCCGCCGCCTCGTGACGGTCCGGCGTCAGGGCCGTGACAATCTTGCGGAAGAGTTTGTCGTCCCGGATGAAAAAGAAGGAAATGAACACGATGGAGAACAGGCCGACGGCCGTGCCGGCAACGGCGGACGCAACCGACCCGATCATGCCCGAGACGTTGGAGAAATTGGTGACCCCCCCAAGCTGCGCCAGCAGGAACTTGACCAGGTCGAAATCCGCCCCGAGGGAAGGGAATAGCCCGATCATCCATTCGTTGATCTTGTCGATGAAACCGGAGTCCGGCACCCCACGGCTGCTAAACAGCGAGGCGTCGCGGACGATTCCGGTCACGACCGGGATCACCTGCGTGACGATGAGGACCAGTAATCCCAGGATGATGACCAGCGTCAGGATGGCCAGCAGCCAGTCCGGAGCTGTCTTCCCCTTGACCTTCACGCGCCGCAGCAGCCGGATGACCGGCTGTCCGATGAGCGAGACGACGAACGCGGCGATGACATAGATCAGCACGCTCCTGAAATACCAGCACAGGGCCGCGATGATGGCGAAGATACCCAGTTTGATCAGATATCCGGCCAGTTTGTCGATATTCCGTTCTTTTTCCATACCTCCAAATATACGGATATATTTTGTATATTTACTTCATGATTGCACTCATTACAGGCGCCTCCCGGGGCATCGGGAAAGCCGCCGCCAGCCCGGCGATTTCGCCGGGCTGGTGCGTTTCCTCGTCACTTGGGAAGGGGAGGGCTATGGATCTTGCCGACGGGATCCTGGGGAACTACCATCCTCCGGGCCTGCCGTCGCCCCCCGGGCCACCCCAACCGGGGCCGCCGTTTCCTCCGCTGTAGTTTGATAGGGTGACGGCGGATCCTCCCGAGATGCCGCTGACGGCCCAGACTCCGTTGCACCGGCTTTCACCGCTGACGCTTACTCCCTTGTAACCGCCGGACAGCGCGGGGGCCGAGACGATGAAACTGGAGATGCCAGCCGGGGCCTTGAATGCGGCGAAGCAGGATTGTCCGTTGTGGAGGGCATTCCACGCTCCGGCTGTTCCGCTCATAGCGTACACGCTCTGGGAGGCCGAGTAGCCGCTCTCCAGGCCGCCGAATGCCACAAGCGTCGCTCCGCTGTTGATGTAGAGTTTCTTGCCGCCCTCCGTGTTGGCGTCAATGGCCACTTCGGGAGTACCCCTTGTGCAGATGGCCATCACGTATCCGCCGCTCAGTTTCGTGTCGCCATTGGAGTCCATGGCGTCGTTTCCGGAAGAGAATGCGAAGACGAATCCGTCGTTTACGGTCATATCTCCCTGGCAGTTGATGGCGTCTTCGCTTGCGGAGGTGACGTGGGTCTGCCCGCCGTTGAAGGTGAGGTTGCCCTTGACTTCCAGGCCTTCACCGGTGGTGCTGTTCACCGAAATGACTCCGCCGTCGATCGTCAGGTTGCCGGCATTCCCGGTTACCGTGGCGTGGTCTCCGCTGCCGGTCTTGGTCACCCAGCCGATCTTGATGCCCTTGGCCGAGACGTCGTTGACTTCGCGCCCGGTCGTCGTCACCGTGAGGGTGCCGCCGGATAAATGGCTGTCGGTGAGGGTGTGGTTGGTCTCGTCGAAATCGTAACTGCCCGCGCGGATGCCTTTACCGCCGTCGCCGGTGTTCTTGAGGGTGAGGGATCCTCCCGTCATGGCGAAATAGTTGTCGGCCTTGACGCAGGAAGTCCCGGTATATTCGGCATCTTCGTCGTCGTATGCCACGCCTCCGGTCGAAGTGACCATATGCGTGCCGCCTTCCACGAGGACGTAGTCATCGGTGGAGATGCCTTTCGCCATGGCGGCCGCGATGGAGACGACCAGGGATCCGCTGGAGAGTTGGACATAATCCTTTCCCTTGAATCCGTTCCCGGCCTTGCTGCCTGCGTCCACCTTGATGGTGGGGCTGTCCATCAGCCGGATATAATCGTCCGAGGAGATGCCGGCCTTGCCCTGGGCGTTCAGCGCATGGACGGTGAGCAGGCCGCTTCCGCTGAAGATCAGCTGGCTCTCGCTGAAGAGAACGGCCTTCAGGTCTTCCTCGCCCTCCGCAGCGTAGGCCGCTGCAGCTCCGTCCGAAAGGGTGTTGGTGCCCTTTACCACGATGAACGTGCGCTTCTTGTTCTGGTTGTTGAGCGCCGCGCCGTCCGGATTGGTGATGCTGGCTCCGTTCAGCACGATGGCCTGTTTCTTGGCCCCGTACACTTTGAAGTATCCGTTGGAGGTGGTTCCGGTGAGTTCGTAGATGAGCACTTCGCCGCCGGTGTTGTTGACGGTGACCTTGTTGCCGTCCACGGTCACGTAACCGTACGTGTCGCCCGTGACGGCGGCGTCTCCCGTCTGGGAGAAGGTGACCGTGATCTTGCCCTTGAAGGCGGTGGTGGAAATGTCATCGTCCGAGCCCGGATCGCCGGTGGATGCGAAACTGAGCGCATCGTCGCCGGTCTCATTCCCGGCGCCGCCGAGGACGGTCAGGATGTAGGATGCGCTGGATGCGGAATAGGTCCCGTCTGCCGTGAACGAGGCTGAGATGAGGGTCGATCCTCCGGACAGGGCCGTGACGACTCCGCTCCCGTCGACGGTGGCCACTTCAGGATGCGAGGATGAATAGGTAATGGTGACGCCGTACGTATTCGTAAGCGTGGGGAAACTGTTCTGGGCGCCGAGGGTGGCTTCGAAGGAGTCGGCGCTCCACTTCAGGTCAGGGTCTTTCAGGTCGGCGACGGCCTGCTGGCCTCCCGGCATGTCGCCCGGCATCTCCGGCCAGGAAGGGAAAGAATCATCCAGGCCGCAACTTGCCGCCGCAAGTGCCAGGGTTAGGAATATTACAAGATTGTTTTTCATAACACGAAAGATTTTAGTACACGCAACGGCAAGATAACCAAGAATTAAACCAAAGGGAACCGGTTTGGGCCGGTTTTCAGCGAACGCCATTTATTCTTCAGCGAACGGCTGCGAAATCTGGAAAAAAGAAATTATTTTTGTAAAAAGCCATCAGAATGAAGTCCTTGCTTGCATTCTTGTTCCTCGTTTGGATCCATCATTTCCTTCTGGCTCCCCTGATCAGGAAGAAGCTGCCGCTATACATCGTCTTGACGGTGACGTTGCTTGTCGGTTTCGGGGCTTGGTGCCTGCTGTCGGAAGGCCGGGCGGGCGGACCTCCTCCTCCGGAACCTCAATCCCAGATGGCTCCTCCTCCGCCGGGGCCGGGCGGGCGGGGGCCGGAACCCGAAAGACACCCGAGGCCGCTGCGCCCGGAGGTGATGCGCTTGATCATGGGCATCTTGCTCGTGGGAGTGGACTTGGGCGTATATTATTATGAGGAGTCGCGGCGCCGGGCGCGGAGGATGAAGGAACTGGAAGCGGAGAATACCCGGCAGAGGCTGGAATCCCTTCGCTATCAGATCAACCCGCATTTCCTGATGAATACGCTCAACAACATCCATGCGCTGGTGGATATCGATCCCCAGAAGGCGAAGGAGAGCATCGAGGAGTTCTCGAAAATGATGCGTATCCTGCTGTACGAAGGTGATTCGCCAACCATTCCGCTATCCAAGGAACTGGATTTCATCTCGCATTTCATATCCCTGATGCGGCTTCGATACAACGGGGATGCCCTTCAGGTCGAGACGGCTTTCCCGAAAGACGGAGGGGGCGTGGTGGTACCCCCGCTGGTGATGGCTTCCTTTGTGGAGAATGCATTCAAGCACGGCGTCAGTTATGCGGAAAAGTCTTTCATCCGCGTAAAAGTGGAACTGCAGGAAGGGAAGGTGGTATTCCACTGCGCCAACTCTTCGCACCCTTCCGATACGGATGAGCGGCACGGCCTCGGCCTGGAGAATATCCGGAAGCGGCTGACGCTGCTTTACGGGGAGTCTTATACGCTCCTCATCGATCCCGGCGAGGATCGGTATGACGTACTGCTTTCCTTCCCTTGCCAGCCGGAAATCCCTGTGTCATGATACGCGTCCTTGCCATAGATGATGAGCCGCTGGCCCTTCGGCAGTTGGAGATGTATATCGGGAAAGTGCCTTTCCTGACGCTGACGGCCGCGTGCAGCAGTGCGGCTGCGGCCACGCCGTATGTCGAAAGGGTCGACGCCATGTTCCTGGACATCAATATGCCGGACCTCAGCGGGATGGATTTCATCAAGTCGCTGCCGTATCCCCCGGCGGTGGTGTTCACCACGGCATATTCCGAATATGCCGTCGAGGGATTCCGGGTCAACGCGGTGGACTATTTGCTGAAGCCGTTCAGTTTCAATGAATTCCTCGCATCTTGCGAAAAGTTGCGGGAGCATCTGGAGATGAAGGCAGCGCTTGCCGTGCGGGACACGGACCCCGTCCTGCACTTCAAGGCGGCTTACCGCACCGTCAGCATCGACGTGGGCAAGATCATCTATGTGGAGAGCCTGAGCGAGTATGTGCGTTTCTATCTTACCGATGCCGATACTCCCGTCACGGTCCTGTTCAGCCTGAAACGGCTCCTGGATCTGCTCCCCGCCCGGCGTTTCATGCGGATCCATCGCTCTTATATCATTTCGCTGGAGCATATTGCGGAGGCTTCCCGATCCAGTGTGCGGCTGTCCAACGGGAAGACACTCCCGGTCGGGGAAGTATACCGCCCAGCCTTTGGGCAATATCTGGAAAAGGAATCAGTCCTTCCTTGAGACACCTGCGCTCCGGTCGGCATCATACTGCCGGTCCCATTCGCGGTAGTATTCCAGTTTCGGATCTTCGAAGAGCGACATCTGCTCGGCGGTGTCGTGGGTGAGTTTCGCCACGCCCAGCCCCACCTGGCGCAGGGGAGTGACGCCGTCCCAGACCTCCGAGAGCATCCGCCGGGCTTCGTTGAGGATGAGGGCCGTGATGTCCGTCGGCTGTGCGACCTGGCACTGCTTCTGGACGACGGAGAAATCCTTGTATTTGATAAACATCGAGACGGTCGAGGCCCGGAAGTGGTCGCGGCGGATGCGGTGCGCGACGATGCAGGCGACGTGGAAGAGGGCGCGGTCGATGTCTTTCGGATCGACGAGATCCTTCGGGAACGTGCGCTCCGCACTGTAGCTCTTGGCTTCCGGCATCTCCGTTTCGACGGGGGAGTCGTCCCGCCCGTTGGCGCTGTCGTGGAGTTGCCGGGCGAACTTCTGGCCCACCACCCGGGTAAGCTGCCCGACGCTGAGCCGGGCCAGGTCGCCGATGGTGCGGATGCCGTAGGCAGTGAGCCGTTCCTCGGTCTTTTTGCCGACCCAGAGGAGGTCCCGCACGCCGAGGGGCCACATCTTCCCGGGCACTTCGCTTTCCCAGAGGGTATGGACCTTGTCCGGCTTTTCAAAGTCGGACGCCATCTTCGCGAGGAGTTTGTTGGAGCCGATGCCGACGTTGACGGTGAAGCCGAGCCGCGTCTTGATCTCGTCCTTGAGGCGGGTGGCGATCTCCACGGGATCCCTTTTCCCGCAGCGGAAGGTCATGTCGATGAAGCATTCGTCGATGGAGAACTGCTGCAGGACGGGGGAGTAATTGCGGCAGATGTCGATGAACCCTTGGGAGCAGCGTTTGTACCACTCCCAGTCGCCCCGGACGATGACGAGGTCCGGGCAGGTGCGCAGCGCCATCGACACGGGGGCCGCGACCTTGATGCCGAGTTTCTTGGCCGGGATGGAGGCCGCCGTGACGATGCTCCGGCGGTCGCTGGGGTCGCCCGAAACCACGGAGGGGATGAGCCGGAGGTCCTGGCCGCCTTCCCCGACGAGTTTCACCGCAGACCAGGACAGGAACGCGGAATTGACGTCGATATGGAAGATGATGCGTTTCACCGGGGTCCGAGCATTGCCTCGCAGCCCTCCAGGATGTCCTGGAAAGCCTCCTCGAAATCGCCGGTGTACCAGGGGTCGGCCACGTCGCGGCCCATTCCCGTATAAGACATCAGCAGGTGGATCTTGCGCTCCGGGTCGTCGGGGATGATCCGGCGGATCCAGCGCAGGTTGGAGGCGTCCATGCAGATGATGCGGTCGAAACGGCCGTAATCGGACCGGGTGACCACCCGGGCGCGCTTGTCAGGGTCGAAAGGCACGCCGTGCTGCGTCAGGCAACGCCGTGCCGGGGGATAGATCGGATTGCCGGTCTCTTCCGTGGAGACGGCGGCCGACTCTATGTAATACAAATCTTGAAGGCCCCGGGCTTTGACCAGGGCCTTCAGGATAAATTCGGCCATCGGACTGCGGCAAATGTTGCCGTGGCAGACGAACAGGACCTTCATGCGCGACGCCTTAGAAGTGGACGACCACGCGGACCCTCATCTTCTCCGGGTATTCTTCATAATAGAAATCGGACATCGTGTAGAACAGGTTGACCGTCTTGACGGTGTATTCGAAATCGATCATCTTCTGGTAATACCCGGTCATCGTATCGCCGGTCGCCTCGTCGACATATTCGTAACTGAGGTAGCGTGTCATCGGCAGGCAGGCCTGCGAACCATCCTCATACACGAGGAAAACCTGGACGCTGCCGTTGGCGCAGACCGATTTCGTGATCTCTTTCACGTCCAGTGCGACCGTGTAATACGTATCCATCGCCTGCCAGTCGCCCGGTCGGAGGTCGTATTCCACGGAATACAGACTGTCTTGCTGGATATACTCCTGCTGGCAGGATGCAAGGAACGGCAGGATGAAACATCCGAGGATAAAGCAAATCTTTTTCATGGCGCAAAAGGGTTTGGTTATCGTCCGCCTTTCTTGCAAAATGCTTGCCACTGCCAACTGTCCGGGAGCCTCTTCCTTATTTCGGGTGAAATGTTTATCTTTGTATGACATAGGATACCATGGATAGGGAGAAACAGATATACCGGGTTACGCTGGCTGGGAGCGCGGGCAATGTGCTCCTGGTCATCGTCAAGTTCGTCGCCGGGGTGCTGGGCCACAGCGCCGCGATGATCGCCGACGCCGTGCACTCCCTGTCCGACTTCCTGACCGACATCGTCGTCCTGGTCTTCGTGGGCATCAGCGCCAGGCCCCAGGACACGTCCCACGACTACGGGCACGGTAAGTTCGAGACCCTTGCGACCCTCTTCATCAGCCTGGCGCTGGTCGCTGCGGCGATCGCCATCATCGTTTCTGGCGCGGTGAAATTCGCCGCCTGGCTGGGCGGCGGGACCCTGTCCGCCCCCGGCTGGATCGCCTTCTGGGTCGCCCTGCTGTCGATCCTGGTCAAGGAGGTCATGTTCCGCTACACCGTACACAAGGCCCGCAAACTCGATTCCCCGGCCCTGAAGGCCAATGCCTGGCACCACCGCAGCGACGCCCTGTCTTCGGTCGCCGCCGCCGTCGGTATCGGGGGAGCGCTCCTGCTGGGCGGCCGCTGGGCCGTGCTGGATCCGCTGGCCTCCATCGTGGTGGGTGCCATGCTCCTGGGCGTGGCCTGGGAAATCCTGCGTCCGAGCCTGGGCGAACTGACCGACGCCTCGCTCCCGGACGAGGCCGAGAAGGAGATCCTCGACATCATCGGGGCCTTCCCGGACGTGAGCGAGCCCCACAACCTGCGCACCCGGCGCATCGGCAGCCGCATCGCCATCGAGGCGCATATCCGCATGGACGGCGCCCTGCCACTGCAGGAAGTCCATGACCGTGCGACCGACATAGAGGACAGACTGAAGGAGCGTTTCGGCAAGGATACCCTCGTCACCCTGCATACGGAACCCGTCAAACCGTCGGAATCATGAAAGATAGAATCATCACCTTTTTCAGCGACCTGTTATCCGTCATCCTGGGCATCATCATCACCTTCGCCATCCAGGGGAAGGTAGACCGCGCCGCCGCCCGAAGCGACGTGCGCGCCGCCCTGGAGTTGGTCCGCTCGGAGTTGCAGACCAATATGGAAGACATCGACATCATGGTCGATTACCTGAAACAGGAAGGGCAGTCGGCGCAGTACTTCCTGGACCACAGGACGGAACTCGCCAAATGCCCGCTGGATTCCATCAATTACCATAGCAGCGTCATCTTCTCCAGCGTTTCCATTACGACCTGCCAGGACGCTCTGGAGTTGCTGAAGATGTCGTCGCTCTTCCAGAAAATCGAGAACAACCCCTTGTCGATGAAGATCATCCGGGCCTACGACGCCTGCGAGTCCATCACGGCCAATCTCAACCGCCACATCGCCCTGCGGGACGCCCGTTATGAGAATTCGGTGACGGACAAAAGCGTACGGAAAATCGCTTCCACCGGACTGATCGACATCCGTGACTACATCAAGACGGACTACGGTCTCTATGCGATCCGCTGGCTGAGCGCCATGTCGGATCCTTCCGGCTTCACGGATGTGTCCGACATGCAGGCGGCTATCGACGCCATCGACGAGTATCTGGCCGGCCCCCGCCGCCGCGCTCGCAAGAACAAGAAAGTCTAACCTTAATCCATACTATCATGAAACCCGCAATTCCTTCCAAAGTCGTCATCGTCCCCCGTCCGCCGGCACAGGGGGGGCAGACTGTTCCCGAATCGCCCGTTGCGCCCGCTCAGGCTGAGGAAATCCAGGCCGAAGAGATTCAGGCGGAGCCTTGCCAGGCCACGCCCGTCGCAGGCCCGGCCCCGGCTTCACAGCCCGAAACTCAGAACGAGTAAGAGACGAAAACCAGCCAGGGCATTCCCGGCGGCAGTAAAAACCCTTTTGGGGGAAACTGCCGGGAATGCCCTGGCTGATTACATATCGGGGCCTAGAGCCCGGTGAAGATGACTTTGTGCAGGAGCTCAACGGCGAGGAGGCCCGCCTCCCGCTGGAGCCCGTCACCGGCCCCTACTACGACTGGACCGCCTTTAAAGCGAAGTTCGCACGCTAGCGGTTCAGGGCGGCGGTGGCGTCCAGGTCGAGGGCCTCGGCCAGGACGCTGATGGGGTTGCGGACCTCCACGCCCGTCGACATCTCGATCTGCCACTTGCAAGTCTCACACTCGCAAACGACAAAATCCGGCGCGACCCGCCCGATGTCGTCGAACAACGCCTGCCCGATCTGCTGCGAGCGCTCGTAATTCTCCTTCTTGAAGCCGTAAGTGCCCGCAATGCCGCAGCAATTGCTGTCCAGCGGCAAGAGCTCCATCCCGGGAATACTCTCCATCAAGGCCCGGGTAAAGAGACTCCAACCCAGCTTCTCCATATGGCAAGGGACGTGGTAAGCAGCCCGGGCGTGGAAACCCGGCTTGAACGCCAGCTTCGCCTCGCCGCGCTCGACCGCCTCATAGATGAAACGCACCGCCAGCAGGATATCCTCCCGTATCGCGGCATTGTCGATCCCCAGCACGCCCGGATACTCCTCGCGCATCGTCAGGGTGCAAGTCGATGAAGTGGTCAGCGTCACGCGTCCCTCCTTCGCTGCGGAAGCGACCGAACCGAGATTGACCTGCGCGTTCTTGCGCGCCGCGTCGAACATCCCTCCGCTCATCATCGCAACCCCGCAGCACTTCTCCTTGTCCAGGAGCTGCACGCCGTAGCCCAGCGCGTTCATCACGCGCACGAAATCCTTGCCCAGTTGCGGGTAATTGTAATTGACGTAACAGCCGTGGAAATAGCTGACCTGGCGTTTGAAGGCATCCTGGTTCTTGCGCGCCTTGCGGCGGAACCAGGCGGTGAAACGCTCGCCGGAATACCTCGGGAAAGTCCGGCGGTGGTCGATCTTCAACATGCTTTCCATCACGGACTTGGTCACGCCCAGGCCCAGCGTCCCGTTGACGAGCGGGGCGAAGGGGGCGGCCAGGGAACCCATCGTGTCGGTATTTGCGAGCATGCGGTCGCGCAGGCTGGGCTTGCTCTCGCCGTAGCGGTCGCGGGCGGAATGGATGATGTCCGCAATGCGCACGCCGGAAGGGCAGACGACCTCGCAGCGTTTGCAGTTGAGGCAGTATTTCAGGTTGCTGTCGAAGAACAGGGCGTTCTTCAGACGCAGGCGCTCGCCGTCGGGGCCGCCGTGCTTGGGACCGGGATAGGTGGGGAGCACCTTGAGAACGGGGCAGAAGTCGGTGCAGATGGCGCACTTGACGCACTGCTCGAAGTTGTTGGGACTGATGTTACGCTTCTGCATGGCCTTCTTCCGTTAGGATTGAGAGTACTTTCGCCGCACTGGCGGCAATGGCTTCCCGCCCGTCCACGGCGGAGATGCCGGCGAGGATTTCACCGCAGGCGTAGAGGTTCTCCACGGTCCGGCCGCCGAGGGAAGGACGGGACTGATCGTCCGTTTTCAGGCCGAAGGACAGGAAGGGCTGCGGGGCGCCGAAATCGGCGTCGAACCAGCGGCTGCGGTCCTCTTCCCAGATCGCGTCCAGGCCGAACAGGGGCTCATAGACCCGCTCCATGTCGGCGACCAGGCCGCCGCCCAGGAACTTGCCGGTGGCGAGGACGAAACGATCCGCCTCCAGCGTATAGGCGCCCAGGTTGGCGGTACGGACGGCCTTGAGGCGTCCGTCCTCGAAAAGGCCTTCACTGACCGAGTCGCCGATCAGCAAGGTGCCGCCCAGGCGTTCGTAGGGCCTGACTTCCACTTCGTTGATGGAGCGGCCGAGGCCGATCACGGCGGTCTTGCGTCCCGCCTTCTGGAGGGCCGTGGCGACCTGCATGCCGGCCGAGCCGGCTCCGATGATGATCACGTCAAACTTCATGGCTCGCTCATTTGAAGGTGGAAGGCGCGCCCGCCTTGAATACTTTCTGCATGAATTCCATCTCCCGGAGGGTGTCGCCCCAGCCGACGGGCATCATGCCCTTCCAGCGCTCGTCCAGGTACTCCCGGGCGAGCCGGTCGGCATCCTGGGGCTTTCCCTGGGACTCCGCCAGGGCGGCGGCCGCCTTGCGTATGCAGTAGGTGCCCTGGCAGGTGCCCATGCCGATGCGCGTGCGGCGCCGCAGGTCCGCCAGGGTGTGGATGTCGAAGTTCTGCACGGCGCTCCGGATCTCGCCCAGGCTCACGTTCTCGCACTCGCAGACCAGGGCGCTGGCGGGGGAGCCGGCGGGGAAGTCGCGCAGGACCGTGCGGGGGAGCGGGACCGTAGCCGTCGTGCAAGGGACGGAGACGCCTAGCTTGGCGCAGACGGCGTCGGTGGCCATCTGGGCCATCAGGCGGTAGGTCATCAGCTTGCCGCCGGTGATCGTGACGAAACCTTCGATGCCGTCGCGGACGGCGTGGTCCAGGCAGACGATGCCGCGGCTGATGCTCCGGCCCGTCGGGTCGTCGTCGGACGCCACCAGGGGGCGTACGCCGGCGTAGGCGCGCAGGATGCGGGTGCTCTCGAGGGCGGGGCAGAGTTGGGCGCCCTCGCGCAGCAGGAGGGCCACTTCGTCGGGCGTCACGTGCAGGTCGTCGCATTCCTCGAAGGGAATCTTGGTGGAGGTGGTGCCGATGACCGTGACCGTGTCGCCGGGGACCAGGATGTCGCCGTCGGCCGACTTGCGGCAGCGGTTGATCACCACGTTGTTGACGCGGTGGGCGAAGACCAGGAGGGCTCCCTTGGCGGGGAACATGGAGATGCGGGCCCCGGCCATCCGGACGACCGCCTGGCCCCAGATGCCCGCCGCGTTGACGGTCACGGGGGCGCGGTATTCGGCCGTCTCGCCGCTGCGGCTGTTACGGACCCGGACGCCGCAGACCCGTCCGCCTTCCCGGATGAGGTCCAGGACTTCCGTGTAAGTCAGGATGTCCGCCCCGTGCTGCCGGGCGTCCAGGATGTTGGCCGCGCAGAGCCGGAAAGGATCCACGGATCCGTCCGGCACCTTGACGGCGCCGATGAGCCTCGGATTGACGGAAGGCTCCATGAGAATGGCTTCCCGAGGGTCCATCGCCTCGGCTTCGATGTCCGCGGCGCGGCAGGCCTCGATGAACTTTTTCTGGTAGTCCAGGCCGTAGCCCGCGTCCTCGTCTTCGGGCAGGGTGATGAAGAGCCCCTGCGTATCTTCGATACAGTGGGGGGCGATGTGACGGAGGATGCGGTTCTCCACGATACATTCGCGGGCCGATTCGCCGTCCTTGACGGCATAGCGGGCGCCGCTGTGCAGGAGACCGTGGTTGCGGCCGGTCGCGCCGTCGGCGATGTCCCTGCGCTCGATGAGCAGGACCTTCAGGCCTCGCAGGGCGCAGTCCCGGGCCGTGCCGGCGCCGGTGATACCCCCGCCTATGATGATGACATCGTATTCCTTGAGCATTTCTTGCCTTTGCAATTTCTTGCTAAAGATAACGATTTTTTCTTATATTTGTCCTGCTAGCACCTGACCTGATGAACAAGCATCCCGAAATGGCGATCGATCTGGACAAGATCATCGCTTCCAGAGCGAAGGGAAAGAAGATTCCCCGCTTCCTCGTCAATTGGATGAAACGCCTCCTGCACGTGGATTTCATCAACGAATACCTTACGCAAGGCTATACCGGGGTGCCATTCTGCACCAACGCCATCAAATACCTGGACGTCACCCTGGACGTGCAGGGTTTCGACAAGTTCGACACCTCCGGCCAGACGAAATACACCTTCGTGTCCAACCACCCCCTGGGCGGCATCGACGGCGTGGCGCTGGGCGGCATCGTGGGAGAGGCATTTGACGGCCATATCCGCTATCTCGTCAACGACCTGCTGATGAACCTGAAGGGCCTGGCGCCGCTCTGCGTCGGCGTCAACGTGGTGGGGAAAGGCCAGAGCAAGGACCTGGCGGACAAGATCGACGAGGCTTTCCGCTCGGAGGACCAGATGGTCATGTTCCCGGGCAAACTCTGCTCCCGCAAGATCGACGGCAAGATCCAGGACCTGCCCTGGGGCAAGGCCTTCATCCGCAAGAGCGTGATGACGGGACGCCAGGTCGTCCCCGTCCATTTCGTCGCGCAGAACTCCAAGCGTTTCTACCGTATCGCCAACCTGTGCAAGAAGTTGGGGTTGAAGTTCAACTTCGCGATGCTCCTGCTCCCCGACGAGATGTACAAGGCGCAGCACAGTACCTTCAAGGTGGTGTTTGGCGACCCGATTCCACCCGAGACCTTCGACGGCAGCCGCACGCCCTACGAGTGGGCGCAGTGGGTGCGGTCCAAAGTATATGAATTGTAATATGGAAGAGATCATCGCCCCTGTAGAAAAGGAATTGATCCTGGCCGAACTGACGCCGGACAAACTGCAGCGCAAGACCAACCACGGAGACAATGAGATCTACGTGGTCAACTGGCAGAACGCCCCGAACACGGTCCGGGAAATCGGCCGGCTGCGCGAGATCAGCTTCCGCCAGGCGGGCGGGAGCGCCGGCCTGGCGATGGACCTGGACGGGTTCGATACGATGGAGAACCCCTACCAGCAGCTCCTGGTATGGGACCCGGAGGCGCAGGCCATCATCGGCGGCTACCGTTACATCCTGGGCTCGGACATCAAGATCGGGGAGGACGGGCAGCCCGTGCTGGCCACATCCCACATGTTCCATTTCAGCGAAGAGTTCGTACGCGATTACATCCCGCACACCATCGAGCTGGGACGCTCTTTCGTGACCCCGGATTACCAGAGCTCCAAGGCGGGGGCGAAGGCCCTATTCGCCCTGGATAACCTCTGGGACGGTCTGGCGACCCTGATGGTGCACCATCCGAACATGTATTTCTTCTTCGGCAAGATGACGATGTATCCTTCGTACGACCCCCTCGGGCGTGATCTGATCCTGCATTTCCTGTGGAAGCATTTCGGCGGCGCCGAGCAGCTCGTGCAGCCCATCGACCCCGTCCTGCCGCAGCTGGACCGCCGGGCGGCCATGCTGATCCTGAAGGAAGAGGAGTTCAAGAAGGACTATGTCTGCCTGAAGGACGCCATCAAGTCGCTGGGGACCTCCATTCCGCCGCTGGTCAACTCCTACATGCAGATTTCCCCGACGATGAAGATGCTGGGCACGGCGGTGAACCACGAGTTCGGGGAAGTGGAAGAAACCGCCATCCTGATCACCTTCGACGAACTCTACCACGAGAAGAAGATCCGCCACGTCGAGTCCTACATGAAGGAGTTGCTGGCGCGCTTCCAAATGCGTTTCCCGAACCTGACCAGCAATTTCAAGGAGGTGATGCTCTCCAAGATGAACAAGCGCCGCTTGTCCAGCCGTTCCCGCTGGGATAAGAAGAAAAAGAAAGAGGAATAAAAAAGGCGGGACCGTAAGCCGGGTTCTGTTCACTTCCGTCATTTATCTTCGCGACCTACCCCCCGGCATCGGGCGGGCCGCCCTCATCTGCCGGTATACTTGGTCTTGCAGGCCCCGGGTCCGTACCCTCCCGACATCGCTGCCGGAAGTCGTGAGCTCTTGCCTCGCGTTTTCACCCTTGCCCCCGAAGGGGCGGTTGTTTTCTGTTACGGATTCCCTGAGATCACTCCCACCTGCGCTTTCCGCAGCGGGGTGCCCTATCCTGCCCGGACTTTCCTCAGCCTTGCGGCCGCGACGGATCGTCCCGCCTGTTTCAAAGTGGGGGCAAAGGTACGAAAAAATATGTATATTTGTTGCCCCTATGCGTCTGGCTGCGAAAATCTTGTGCCTGCTTGGCGTCGTCCTTCTCTCGGGCGGCGCGCGTCTGGGCGCGCAGGAGTTGCGGGTCCCGGCTGCGCCTTATTGGGACTGCAGCGTTCCGGCCGCCCGGCCCCTGCAGTTCCATACGGACACGCTGACGGTCCGCCTGATCGGGGATGTGATGATGCACATGCCGCAGTTGCACCACGATTACGGGGAGTTCTTCAGCCGGGTCGCCGCGCCGATGCGGGAGGCGGACATCGCTGTCGCCAACATGGAATTCACCCTGGCCGGGGCGCCCTACACGGGCTATCCCTGCTTTTCCGCACCGGACGCGTACGCCTGGACGGTCTGCGCGGACCTGGGACTGGACCTGATGCTGACGGCCAACAACCACATCATCGACAAGGGCCGGAAGGGCCTGGAGCGTACGCTGGAGGTCTATGACGCGATCCGGGATTCGCTGGGCGTGCGCCAGACCGGCGTCGCACGCAACCCGGCGGAAGAGGCGGAGCTGATGCCCCTTTTCCTGGAGGCGAAAGGCCTGCGAATCGCTTTCGTCAACTTCACTTACGGCACCAACCTGGACCCCCAGCCCTTCGAGTGGCCCAAGCTGGGCAGAATGGAGCGGGAGGATGTGGATGGGATGATCGCCCGGGCGAAAGCGGCGCGCGCGGATTTCATCGTGGCCCTGCCGCACTGGGGCGAGGAATACCGACTGCGCCATTCGCCGGAGCAGGAGGAATGGGCCCGGTGGCTCGCGGAGCAGGGAGCAGACGTCATCGTCGGGGCGCACCCGCACGTGGTCCAGGATACGACACACCTGGGCGGCGTGCCGGTCATCTATTCGATGGGCAACGCCGTTTCCAACATGAGCAAGGAGAATACGCGGCTGGAACTGATGGTGACGCTGCGTTTCACGCACGACGACTGGTCGGGCCGCAAGCGCATGCTCGAGCCCGAGCTGCGTTTCATGTGGTGCACCCTGCCGGGGAAACTCATCCCGGGCTATGCGACCCTCTTCGTCGATGAATGGACGGGGCGCCGGGAAGCCTGGCGCGATCCTTCCGACTACGACGAGATGCAACGGACGCTCTCCCGCGTGAAGGCTGCGACGGGGATTCGGTGAGCATTTCAGTCGGGAACGGGTGCATAATTGAAGGATTTTTCTTACATTTGAAGAAGAAAACTATTAACCAATCTTTAATATGGAAAGAAGACAATTTCTCAAGGTTTCGGCGCTCGGCGCCGCTGCAACGATGATTCCTGCAGGGCTCGCTTCCGCGGCTCCCGCCGCCCGCAAGAAGACGGCGGCCGCCAGCGACAAGATCCGCCTGGGCTTCATCGGACTGGGCCAGCAGGGCCGTTATCTGTGGGGCAGTTTCATCAAGATGGACGACGTCCGGCTCGTGGCGGGCTGCGACGTTTATGACATCAAGCGCGACCGTTTCCAGCGCGAGGTGACCGATTACTACAAAGGGAAGGGGGAGAAGAAGGTCGTCGTGGATCTGTATGAAGATTATCAGGACCTGATCGCCCGCCCGGACATCGACGCCGTCGTGATCGCCGTGCCGGACCACCAGCACGCCCTCGTCGCCCTGGCCGCCCTCAAGGCCGGGAAGGACGTCTATCTGGAGAAACCGATGACCCTGACCATCTACGAAGGCCAGGTCCTCTGCAAGGCGGTCCGCAAATACAACCGCATCCTGCAGGTCGGCAGCCAGCAGCGCTCCAGCGAGGAATTCACCCACGCCTGCAACGTCGTGCGCAACGGCGACCTGGGCAAGATCGAGCGCATCAACGTCTATGTGGGCCGCAACCTGGATCCGCATACCGGCCACCCGGTGGACTGCAAGCTCCCCAAGATGGAAGTGCCTGCAGGCCTGAACTGGGACAAGTGGCTCGTCCCGCTGCCGGAGAGCTTCTATTACCCTTC
>JAEEGH010006764.1_pt1 | contig 27917 bp, 10 predicted proteins | sample 9134181 | NCBI WGS metagenome assembly JAEEGH01 (sample SAMN16246544, study PRJNA631951) | gut metagenome | biome: gut microbiome; feature: rumen; material: DP-attached | host: Bos | place: Iran: Karaj | collected 2018-10 | reverse complement strand
AGGTAATAATTAGTTAGAGTTAGTTGATAATAAGTAGAAAAAAAAGAAATGAATTGTTTGAGGTAATCAGATTGTTTTTCAGGATTAAAAAGGAAATTAGGTAAAACAAATCAATATTAAGTAACTTAAAAAATCAAACGGAATGAAAGAAACTAAAAGAACCAAGCTGAAGAGCGGTCGCCTGATGTGGCAGCGCCTCATGCTACTTGCCTTGATGGCCGTTGCTTCGACGGTTGTCTTTGCGCAAGGTAAACTGACAGGAACGGTGGTAGACGCCACTGGTGAACCGGTGATCGGTGCGAGTGTGATTGTCAAGGGAACCAGCAATGGTACAGTGACTGATCTGGACGGTAACTACACGGTGCAGAATGTGCCGGAGGGTGCAACCCTCGTATTCTCATACGTGGGCTATCGCACACAGAACATTGCGGTGGCTGGTAAGAGCCAGATAAACGTGACCCTCGAAGAGGACAAACAGATGCTCGACGAGGTGGTGGTCGTGGGTTATGGTGTGCAGCGCAAGAGCGATGTGACGGGCGCACTTACCCGCGTGGGTGAGAAAGAACTGAACACGAAGCCCGTGAACAATGCTTTCGAGGCATTGCAGGGAAAGGCAGCCGGTGTGGACATCACCACCAGCGAGCGTCCTGGTACTTTAGGTAGCATCGCTATCCGTGGTCAGCGTTCTATCTCTGCTGGCCGGGGGCCTCTCTATGTGGTTGACGGTGTGCCCCTTCAGACCGGTGGCATTGAGACGCTGAACCCCCGCGATATCGAGAGCATCGACATTCTGAAGGATGCCTCTTCGACCGCTATCTACGGTAGCCGTGGTGCTAACGGTGTTGTACTCGTGACAACCAAGCGTGGTCAGGAGGGAAAGATGCAGGTTAGTTACAACGGATCGTTCACCTTCCAGAAGATCATTGACAAGAGTCCGGCCATGAGTGCCAGCGACTATATCACATGGCGTCGTTGGGCTAAGTACAACCAGAGCCCTGATGTGTATACGCCTGGTGACCAGCCCACACAGGAGCAGGATCTGGATTTCTTCGCTGGCGATGAAACTGCTTTGGCCAATGTGATGAAAGGTTGGAGCGGCGGCAGCTGGGACGGTTCCAAGGTGACCGATACCGACTGGACAGAATTCGTCACTCAGACTGGTATCACCCAGGAGCACACACTGAGTGCCCGTGGTGGTACGAAGAATCTCGCAGGTTTCGTGTCTTTTGGATACCTTAATAATAAAGGTACGCAGAAGGGACAGGGCTATGAGCGCTTCAACTTCACCGCTTCTGCTGATGTGAAGGGTAATAAGTGGTTCAAGGCCGGTGGTTCATTCACGGCATCTTATAGTTTACAGAAATACGGATACTCCAAGGCATACGGAACCAGTTCTGGTCCTACCGACCTGTATGGTGCAGCCAAGGCTATCCTCCGCTATACGCTCCCTTATGATGAGAATGGTGAGATTATCACTCAGCCTGGTGGCTCTACTACCAATACTTACTCTGTCATCGACGAGTGGACGAAGTCTACCGATAACCGTGAGAACTATCGGCTGCTGGGTAGTTTCTATGCCCAGATTGACTTCGGACAGATTTGGGAGCCCCTGCAGGGTCTGCAGTGGAAGACACAGTTCGGTCCTGACTTCCGCTACTATCGTAACGGAAACTTCCTCGATGCCAGTTCTATCAGCCGTGCGGGCGGTAACAACACCGTCAGCCGTGGCGATGGCCGTCAGCTGGCTTGGACCCTCGATAATATGCTGCTCTACAACAAGAGCTTTAAGGAGCATACCTTCGGCCTCACTCTGTTGCAGAGTGCCTCTAAGACTAACACTGAGACCAGTAGTATCAGTGAGGAGAATGTCCCCATTCCTTCATTCCTCTGGAATAACCTCGGTGCTGTCGATGTAACTGACAGTAAATACAAGGTGGGTATTGGCTCTGGTCTCTCTGAGAGTGCCCTGAGTTCTTATATGGCCCGTATCAACTATGCCTACAAGGACCGTTATCTGCTCACCGCCTCTGCCCGCTGGGATGGCGCTTCCGTATTGGCAGAAGGTAAGAAGTGGGACTTCTTCCCCTCGATGGCCCTCGGTTGGCGTATGGAGCAGGAGGAGTTCATGAAGGATGTGACCTGGATTGACCAGTTGAAGGTCCGTCTGGGTGTCGGTGTGACAGGTAACTCTGCCGTATCGCCTTACGGAACGCTTGGTCTTATCAACTCTTACTGGATGCCGTTCAGCACTGGTAACTCACAGATTCTTGTGACCAACGAGCCTTACTATTCCAACAATCAGGTTCAAATGCCTAACAAGAACCTCGGTTGGGAGAAGACCACCCAGTGGAACGTCGGTATTGACTTCAGTTTCCTGAAGGGTCGCATCGGCGGTACTATCGATCTGTACACCTCACGTACCAGCGACCTGATTCTCGACATGTCTATCCCTTCGCTCTCAGGCTATCCCTCCATGAAGACCAATGTGGGCGAAACGAAGAACAAGGGTATCGAGGTGACGCTGAACACGATTCCGTTTATGACGAAGGACTTCATCTGGAACTCGAACCTGAATTTCGCTTATCAGAAGGATGAGATCGTTGAGCTGGCTAATGGCAAGCAGGATGATATCAGCAACACATGGTTCATCGGTGAGTCTATCAACGTGTTCTTCGGCTATGAGGCTGACGGCCTGTGGCAGGAGAGCGATGCCGCTGAAATGGCTTTGTTCAATGAGAACGGTGCCAGCTTCTCTGCCGGTATGGTTAAGCCTGTTGATCAGAATGGCGACTATAAGATCAATGCCGATGACCGTGTGATCCTTGGTAACCGCAATCCTCGTCTCACCGCTGGTTGGAGCAACACTTTCTCTTGGAAGGGCATCGAGTTGATCCTCGACCTCCAGGGCCGCTTCAAGTATATGGTCAGCACGGGTGGCGAAGGCCAGCTCGGTATGTACCAGCAGCGTGAGATCAGCTACTGGACTCCCAACAACACAGGTGCAGAGTGGCAGAAGCCAATCTACAACCAGTCGGGTGGTGATCCCTATTCTGCTCTCCTCGGATTCCAGGATGCATCGTTCATCAAGATCCGCAACCTCTCTCTGGCTTACAATTTCGACAAGGACATGCTGAAGGGTATAGGTATCAATGGCCTGAAACTCTATGTACAGGGCAGGAACCTTGGTATGCTTTATTCTTCAATCGATTTCATGGATCTCGATACTGGCGCTACCTACTTCAACCGTGGCTTCACCGTTGGTATGCAGGTTGACTTCTAAGCAATTGGTAATTGATAATTGAAAGTTGATAATTATTTAGATATTCACAATATGAAATATATCAGTAAATCATTAGTTTGCGGTGCGTTGGCGATGTTTGCCTTGACGGGAATGACCTCTTGTAGTGACGACTTCCTGAAAGAGGATGCCGGACACCTTTATAGCGACGCACTGCTCGAAGACGAGGCTGGAGCCTTGAAGATGGCTGCCGGACTCTATGCAAACATACGCTGGCACTTCGGTTATGAGTGGGCTTACGGCATCACGCTCTATGGATGCGACGAGTTCACCAACGGTGCCGACCTCACCTCTGAGTGCTGGAACACCTACGACAACCGTCTGAACCCCCTCGACTGTACACAGGCTCTGGGTGCAGCCAATAAGAACTGTCCAGCCGTATCGGCCCTCTGGGATCAGATGTATTACGGCATCTCTACTGCCAACCTGATTATCAGCAAGGCAGACAACGTGGAAAACGAGGATAGCCGTAACAAGGCTCTCGGTGAGGCTCACTTCCTGCGTGGATACAATTTCTACCGTCTGTTCGCACAGTATGGTGGTGTGGCACTCGAGACCGAGCCCGCTAACGGTAACATCAAAAAGAACTTTACCCGTGCAACGGAGGAGGAAACGCTGAACTTTATCATCTCCGAGTTCGAGGAAGCCTACAAGATGCTGCCAACGAAGAAATGGCGTGGAAACGGCACATGGACCAAGTACACCGCCGCCCACTTCCTGGCTAAGGCTCTGCTGTACCGTCAGTCTGAGCGTTGCGCCGCCTGGGCTTCCAAGTATGACAAGAGTGCAGACCTGAACCGTGTGATCTCTCTCTGTGACGAGGTGATTGCCGCATGCCCGCTGGCTCCCGATTACTGGGATCTCTATGCCAAGTGGACGGGTGTAGACTGTCCCAACGAGGGGCTCTCTGAGATCCTGATGGCCGCTGAGCATAATGAGGACAAGACCACTCAGGGACGTTTCGGAAACCGTACCTATAACTACTTCGATCCGCAGTTCTCCAACTTCTCCGGAGGCTGGGTACAGCGTGGTCAGTATATTGGTGGTATGGACTTCCAGCGTTGCCGTCCGACGGAGTACACCTACTCCGTGTTCGACAACGTGAACGATGCCCGTATGTGGAAGACCTTCAAGACTGTCTATGGTCTGAATAATGCCGCCAAGAGTATTGAAGACACACAAGACAAGGACGGCAATGTCGTACAGGGTATTAAGTCGTTGTATGGCCTCACTGACGATCAGGTTCCTGCTCTTGGTGACGAGGGTATCATCTTCATCCTTAATAAGAAAGACGACCATCGCTTCGACGGCAATCCCTACGGAACGTTCGGTCGTGGTGGTGATGTTCACGACTTTGTCAATCCCCGTACAGGTAAATGGGTTCCCAATGCCTTTGTCGCCTTCCAGGACGGTCAGTATGTGCTGAATACATACACTGGCAACACTGCTACGTCTAATGTGTTCTGCGGCATCAACAAGACCGCCGACGGTAGCCGTACAGGTGAGAAGGGCGATGCTCATCGTGATGTGATCATGGCCCGTACTGGTGAGACCTATCTTGTGAAGGCTGAGGCTCAGGTTCGTATGGGCAATTATCAGGATGCCATCACCACCGTCAACATACTTCGTGCCCGTGGTCAGTGGAAAGATGGGGAGAATCGTAGTTACTACACCGATGGCTCCATGGCCTTCCTGAAGGCTGACGGTGGTATCGATGACAACTCTACTGCTACTGCCACCTCTGTGAAGAAGAACAAAGACTTTGCAGGTAATATACTGAACAATACCGAGGCTTACTACGCATCAATGACTCACACCAACACCTACTACCTCTCTACAGGTGTCGAGGAGACCACTGCCGCTTCCAACCTCCAGATCTCAAGCTACACAAAGTTGCCTGCAGAGGATGAGGCCGTGCTGAGTGCCATCGGTGCTTCTGGTGACTACGAGCGTATGCTGAACTTCATCTTCAACGAGCGTACCCGCGAGCTGCTTGGTGAGTGGAACCGTTGGGACGAGCTGGCTCGTACCTGTCTGCTTGTGAAGCGTGCCAAGGCCTTCAATCCCGAGGCTGCTCCTAACGTGCAGGATCGTCATATGTATCGTCCGATTCCTCAGAAGTTCATCGATACGCTTCAGAATCCTGATGGTACAAATCTGAGCGATGCCGATAAGAAGGCATGGCAGAACCCTGGCTATTAAGAAAAGGTGAAACGGATACTGCTTGTTCTTTTATGGATCCACTGCTCAATCGTTGTTTCGTTTGGTCAGTCTGGTCTTAACAGCCGGGAGTTCAGGAAATATTGGCAGGTGGAGTCTGAATCACCCGACTATAGGGTGACGTTCAGCGGCGACACGTGTGAGATACTCTCACCCAAAGGGCTTACGCTCTGGCGCAAGGAGAAGATGAAGGCGGGGATGACTGTCGAGTACGATGCCTGTGTCGTGGATGAGGGTAGGGAAGGTGACCGTCTGAGTGACTTGAACTGCTTCTGGCTGGCAAGCGATCCGCAAGCAAAGAATCTCTGGGCAAGGGCAGCCTGGCGCAGTGGTATCTTCGTGCGCTGCTACACCTTGCAGATGTACTACCTTGGCTATGGCGGCAACCACAACACCACTACCCGTTTCCGTCGCTATGACGGTGATGAGGCCGGTGTTGAGGATGCCGCCAAGCGGCCGGCCATCCTGAAGGAATATACGGATGCGGACCATCTGCTGAAAGCCAACCATTGGTATCATGTGAAGATAGAGAGTAAGTTGGGACATACCCGCTTCCTGATCGATGGTGAGTGTATCGTGGACTATCTGGATCCTCAACCCTTGGAGGAAGGATGGTTCGGATTCCGTACGACCCTGTCGAGAACCAGGCTGACGAACTTTAAGGTATACGAGACACCAGTGCTGTCGTATAAGACAACGGGTGTTCCTCTGCACTGGATAGGAGACAGGGTTCAGGATACACCCGTCAGTTTCGGCGTGCCGTTTGCACAAGGTGAGTTGAAGGATGTATCGGAATTAACTTTATCGGATGGCATCCAGACGGATGCCTGGGTGAATGCCCGTTGGCCAGACGGTTCCGTGAAATGGGCCGGTCTGGCCGCGGTCGTCCCTGTGGGAAGTGAAAATCTGAAGTTGGAAAAAGGCGTCAGGAAAAAAGAACGTGAGACGCTGGTGACAGAGAATGCTGAGCATCTTCTGGTCAATACAGGGCGGTTGACGGCTTATATCCCCAAGTGCGGCAGAATTCTGATTGACAGCCTTTGTATTGACGGCAAGAGAGTAGGGGGCTCAGCGCGATTGGTGGCCTCTACGGCCGATGGCGATTATGAGTCGGTCATTAAGGACGTCAGTGTGGAACGGCAGGGCAGTGTGAGGGCTTTGGTGAAGGTGGAAGGCCTTCATAAGGTCATCAGCAGCCAGGAGACAGTAGACGGTCGGCAGGAGTGGTTGCCGTTCACTGTCAGACTCTATTTCTACAGAGGCAGCGATCAGATCCGCCTCGTGCATACCTTTATCTATAATGGAGATGAACAGAGGGACATGATTACTTCCCTTGGCCTGCGCTTCAGCGTGCCGATGCGCGAAGAGGCCTATAACCGCCACATCGCCTTCGTCACAGACGATGGTGGTGTGTGGGCAGAGCCAGTGCAGCCCCTCGACGGACGGCGTGACCTCCGGATAAGGGGAGAACGCCGTAACCTGCAGCGGGAGCAGATGGAGGGCCAGCGTATTCCAGCCTACGAAACCTTCGACCCGATGAACCGTCACCTGCTTGACCACTGGGCGAAGTGGGACGGTTTCCGCCTGTCGCAGCTGACGGATAATTCCTTCTCCATCCGTAAACGGGCTACCGCCGGCAGTCCCTGGATAGGCACCTTTACGGGTGTCCGTGCGCCAGGCTATGCCTTTGTGGGCGACGTGAGCGGCGGCATCGGTGTCGGACTGAAAGATTTCTGGCAGTCCTATCCCTCCACGATAGAGGTCTCCAAGGCCCGCAGCGAGGAAGCAGAGCTGACGTTGTGGCTGTGGAGTCCTGAGGCTGAGCCGATGAACCTGTGCCATTACGATACGATTGCCCACGACCTCATTGCCAGCTATGAGGATGTGCAGGAGGGCATGAGTACACCCTACGGCATCGCCCGCACCAGTACCCTGTGGATCCTTCCACAAGACGGCTATCACGGCAAGGCTGCGGTGGCTGCCGATGCCATGCAGACGGTCTCTGCCCCACAGCTGCTGCCCACACCAGCGTATCTTTATGAGAAACGGGCCTTCGGCGTGTGGTCGTTGCCTCAGACGGGGAAACGCGATGATGTGGAGAAACGGCTGGAACAGTACGTCGGCTTCTATCAGAAGGCCATCGAACAGCATAAGTGGTACGGCTTCTGGAACTATGGCGACATCATGCATGCCTATGATCCAGAGCGGCACTCCTGGCGCTACGATGTGGGCGGTTTCGCCTGGGACAATACTGAGTTGGCCACGCCGATGTGGCTCTGGTACAACTTCCTGCGCACGGGGCGCAGCGATATCTGGCGGATGGCGGAGGCCATGACGCGCCACTGTAGCGAGGTGGACACCTATCATATCGGTCCCCTTGCACCGTTGGGTAGCCGTCACAATGTGAGCCACTGGGGCTGTGGCGCCAAGGAGGCCCGCATCAGCCAGTCGGCTTTCGACCGCTTTTACTATTATCTGACTACCGATGAGCGGACGGGCGACCTGATGCGTGAGCAGACGGATGCCGACACCTTGCTCTACCATCTGGATCCGATGCGTCTGGCAGAACCCCGCGAAAAATTCCCCTGTCAGGCACCGGCCCGTCTCAGGGTGGGACCTGACTGGTTGGCATATGCCGGTAACTGGATGACGGAATGGGAACGCTTTGGAACGGAGAAATACCGTGATAAGATTGTGGCGGGCATGCAGTCGATAGCCGAACTGTCTGACGGTGTGTTCACAGGAAACCTGGCCAAGGGGTATGATCCGGCAACGGGCCGCATCAGCTACGACGGTGACCCTGCACTCAGAAAGACCAACCATCTGCTGACCATCATGGGAGGCTTCGAAGTGATGAATGAACTGATGCCGATGACCCGCGTCAAGGCTTTCGAGGAAACCTGGCTTGACTTTGCCCGTCGTTATAAGCAGATGGCCCACGACATTCAGGGCAGCAATTTCCCTGTGAGACGGTTGGAGGCCTATGCCGCCTGGAGAGATCGTGATCCGGCCCGTGCCGCCGATACGTGGAAAGCTTTGTGGGGCGTCGCCGACAACGATCTGTTGCTCTCCGACAAGACCCGTCGCCTGGTGCCTCCAGAAGTGCCTGCACCGCTCGACGAGATGGACGGCGTCAGCACAAACAACGCAGCGCTCTGGAGCTTGGATGCCATTTACATGCAGGAAGTGCTGCCATAATTGGAAAAGGAGGGGGGTCAAACCCCTCTTTTTTGATTAATTAACTATAATTTTTGATTTAAATCATTATTTGTAGGTATTTGGGGCTGACGATTCCAAAATTAATTCGTATTTTTGCAACCGCTACTACTTATTATGGCTTACGAAAAGGATTAAATTAATAACAAATAATAATGATTGTATGAACAAATTAAAGCTTATCAAAGCTCAAAGCTCAAAGCTTAAAGCTCAAAGCTCAAAGGTCCTGCCGATTGCCGCCATCATGTTGGCAGTTTTGTTCGTGCCCTCTGCCGGCGTGCTTTCCGCTCGTGCTGCCGTACAGGAAGTGCAGCAACAGGAATCTGTCTCTGGAACAGTGGTCGACAATACGGGTGAGGCTGTCATCGGCGCAAGCGTTATTGTCGTCGGGGCCCAGACCACAACGGGTACGGTGACCGACTTTGACGGTAACTTTACGTTGAAGGTGAAGCCTGGCACGCAGTTGAAGATCTCGTTCGTAGGCTACAAGGAGCAGATCGTGAAGGCTGCTAATGGTATGAAGGTGACGCTCGAGGAAGAATCGACGATGCTGCAGGGTGTTGAGGTCGTGGCCTACGGTGTGCAGAAGAAGGTGACCGTGACGGGCGCTATTTCTTCCGTGAAGGCTGAGGAACTGACCAGGACGCCGGTGTCGAGTGTGAACAATGTGCTGGCCGGTCAGCTCTCGGGTGTGACCACCGTGCAGACCTCGGGTGAACCGGGTAGTGATGCCGCCAGCATCTTCGTCCGTGGTAAGGCCACGTTCGGCTCTGCCAGTGCCTCGCCGCTGATCCAGGTGGACGGCGTGGAACGTGAGATGTGGGATATCGACCCCAACGAGATCGAGAGTGTCACGGTGTTGAAGGACGCCTCGGCCACGGCGGTGTTCGGTGTGCGGGGTGCCAACGGTGTGATCCTGATCACCACCAAGCGCGGTGCCGAAGGAAAGGCGCATATTACGGCCAGTACCTCGTTCTCGGCGCTGATGCCTACGAAGATGGTGGAGATGGCCTCGTCGTATGACTATGCGATGTTCCACAACGCGATGCACGACAACGACGGTACGGCTCGCGAGTTCTCGCAGACGGTGATCGACATGTTCAAGAACAACAGCGACCCCATCCGCTTCCCGAGCATGAACTGGAGTGACTATATCATGAAGGACGTGACGCTGCAGACGCAGCACAACGTGAACATCAGCGGTGGTAACAAGACCGTGAAGTATTTCATCTCGGCGGGTATGTTCACCCAGGACGGTATCTTTGAGGAGTTCGGACGGCCTTACGACTTCGGCTATAGTTACGAACGCTTCAACTACCGTTCGAACCTCGATATCGATGTCACCAAGACTACTCGTCTGAGTTTCAATATCTCCGGTAAGGTGGATAACTCAAACAAGCCTCACTCCGGCCAGTCGTCCGACCAGCTGGTGAAGGAGGTCTACTGGGCCACTCCTTTCAGTAGTCCGGGATTTGTGGACGGCAAGTATATCGTCAACAGCAACTCCACTTCCGACAACTACACGACCGTCGAGGGAGACAATGCCAAGACCATTCCCGTGCTGCCCTTCACCGGCGGTACGCCGATGGCTTACTGCATGAGTCAGCCGGGCGCCTTCCAGTATAATAACAATAAGCTGCAGATGGACCTTGTGCTCGACCAGAAGCTCGACTTCATCACCAAGGGTCTCTCCCTGAAACTGAAGGGTTCGTACAACAGCTCTTATGCGACGGCCAGGGAGATCACCAACGACGCCTCTACGTATACGGCCGTGTTCCATCGTGGCTCACAGGTTGACGCTGATGGTAACACCGTATTTGATGCCGCAGGGAATCCGGTAGGCGTGTATGAGGAAATACTCTACCGTAAGGCCGGTGACGACACCACTCCCACCTACCGCAATTACCAGAACGGCAAGGGCCGCAACTGGTATGCTGAGGGATCGCTGAACTACAACCGCTCCTTCGGTCTGCACACCATCTCGGCCCTGGCACTCTACAACCAGAGCAAGGAGTACTATATCAGTGGCGACTATTCGGATATTGCGCGTACCTACGTCGGCTTCGTGGGTCGTGTCACCTACGACTGGAACAACCGCTATATGGCTGAGTTCAACTTCGGTTACAACGGTTCTGAGAACTTTGCCCCTGGCAAACGCTTCGGTTCCTTCCCCGCCGGATCTGTAGGCTGGGTGGTCAGCGATGAGCCGTTCTTCAAGCCTCTGAAGAAAGTGGTCAGCTTCCTGAAGCTCCGCGCCTCGTGGGGTCTCGTCGGTAACGATAAGATCGGTGGCAGCCGCTTCATGTTTATGTCCGACCCCTATAATGTGAACCAGACGGCTCTTTGGGAGCGTGCCCAGTATTCGTCGGGCAGCGACTCGGGCGTGGCCTACGCCTATCTGTTCGGCGTGGAGAACGGCACGGCTACGAAGGGTGCGTACGAGAGTGCCAAGAACAATCCCGACGTGACCTGGGAGAAGGCCTTTAAGCAGGACTACGGCTTCGACATGAACTTCCTCGACGACCGTCTGCGTACGACCTTCGACTACTATATGGAGCACCGTACTGACATCCTGGCCATCGACAACCGTATTCCGACTTTCATTGGCTTCACACCGCCCTATTCTAACTTCGGCGTTGTGGACAGCCACGGTTGGGAGGTTTCCGTCAACTGGCAGGACAAGATAGGGTCAGACTTCCGCTACTCTGTGAAGCTGAACATTTCCCACAACTACAATGAGATTATCGAGGACCGTCAGGCTCCGCAGCAGAACGACTATATGTACACTGCCGGCCATCGTATCGGAAGCCGTCTGCAGTATAAGTTCTGGAAGCTTTATTATGAGGGCGCTGAGGCTGACTATGAGAAGGAGTTCGGCCAGAAGTTCCCCACACAGCTCGTGTCAACCCTGAAACCTGGTGACTGCGTGTTTGTCGACCTCGACGGCAACGGCTACATCGATCCTAACGACCAGAGCCGTGACTATGGCTATACCGACGATCCGCAGTACATAGCCGGACTGAACCTCGCTCTCTATTATAAGGATCTCTCCGTCAGCGCACAGTTCACGGGCGCCTGGGATGTGAGCCGCGTGCTGGGTGATGTCTTCCAGCGTCCGTTCCACAACCGTAACACGGAGAATAATGGTGGCCTGCTTCAGTATCACCTTGAGAATACTTGGACGGTGGACAATCCGGATCCCAGTGCCGAATATCCACGTGCTACATGGACCAACTCCATCCAGAACTATGCCTCATCGACCCTTTGGGAGAAGGATGCGAAGTACCTGCGTCTGAAGACCCTTCAGATTGCCTATGATTTCCATTTCCCGTTCATGAAGTTGCTGGGTCTGACTCAGTTGCAGTTGGCCCTGAGTGGTTATAACCTCTTCACGCTGACACCGTATAAGTTCGGTGATCCGGAGGCTCGTGCCAGCTCTACGCCTTCTTATCCTTTGCAGCGTACTTATACGGCAAGTCTTAAGTTGGGATTCTGAGCTTTGAACTTTGAGCTTTGAACTTTATGATTACATTGAAGGTTGAAAATTGAAGATTGAAGATTGAAAATTATAGAAGATATGAAACTACATCATAAATTATTATCAGGTGTTGTGATGGTCTCCCTTGCTGGCGCGGCTTTTACGGCCTGTACTGATGACGTCAAGTTCGGTAGTTCCTTTATCGAGAAGGCACCTGGCGGAACGGTGACACTCGACACGGTGTTCAATAGTGCCGAATATACCAGACAGTTCCTTGTAGGTCTCTATGTACAGCAGTATTATGGACTTCCCTATAAGAATTCTACTGCGTCGCCGTGGAGTCAGAGCTACTGGAATACAAAGCTTGACGCACTGACTGACTGCTATCATCAGCATTTCAGTGGTTCCAATGCTTATACCATGTATTATTCTAATGCACTCACTTCTAACGACCGTGCCATCATCGCCTATAATGATGACAAGGTGTGGGAGACGGTTCACCACTGTTGGCTGCTGATTGAGAACATCGACAGGGTTCCCGGCCTGAGTGATTCGGAGAAAAAGAATATGATTGCGCAGGCCAAGTGTATCATGGCCAGCCGCTATTTCGACCTCTATTCGGTCTATGGAGGACTCCCAATTGTAGAACATACCTATACTGGTACGGAAGGCGATCTCTCCACTCGTCGTGCTACCGCTGAGGCAACTGCTAACTATATGGTAAAGTTGCTTGACGAAGCTATTCCCGACCTGCTCTGGGCATACAATGGTACCACAATTGAGACCGATGCTACCAACAACACGGGACGCTGGACATCTGCAGGTGCCATGGCTCTAAAGGCAAAGATCCTGCTCTTCAATGCCTCGCCACTTTATAATGCTAATCAGCCTTACTATGACGGCTCTACGGATGCCGAGCGTGACAGCGTCGTCTGGCATGGTGATTTCAAACAAGAGCGTTGGCAACGTGCCCTCCAAGCTTGTCAGGACTTTATGAATGCCAATGACGCCAATGGCAATTGGTATGAGCTGAATAAGGCGACTGCCGCCACGCCCGATGCCTATCGTCAGGCTTATCGTATGGGCTATATCTATCAGGGCAGCCGTGAAATCATCCACTCTACCCGTGTAGCCGGTGCCACCAGTAACAAGGCTTCTTACCAGTGGAACAACTTCGTGGGTCCGACTACAACAGAGACTGGTCCTGGTCCCTTCCGTCATTCTTACGGTCCTACCCAGGAGTATGTGGATATGTTCTGTTGGGCCGATGGTACTCCGTTTGACTGGGAGGGCGATATGACTGCTGGTAATATCAACGGTGAGAAGGGTAAGCTTTTCTTTGAATATGTGAAGGGGCGTGGTGGTGCTGTACAGCGTAAGGCCAGTCGTGATCCCCGTCTCTATGAGAATGCTATTGTCAATGGCCAGTCTGAACGACTGAATTGGACTTCGGGTGTGTCTGAGGGTAACAACTATGAGCTTTGGGTCGGAGGCTACCACGAGAAGTATCAAGTGGCTGATGCCGATGGAAAGATCGTGGAGCAAGATACCGAGCGCTTTCCTTCAGGCTACGGCACAATTAAGTATTACTTAGGTCGTGAGTATCAGGGAAAGTATACCCAATGGGTGTATCTGAGCTACGACGAAATGCTTCTGATGTACGCCGAATGTCTGGCACAGTGTGACCAACTGAACGAGGCCCTAAAGTATGTCGATGAGGTCCGTGCCCGCGTAGGCATGAAAGGCCTGAAGACCAGCATCACCAAGTCGAAGGCCGCCGTGAAGCCAAATATGGACAATAAGCAAGATGTTATCGAGGAAATCCTTCGTGAGCGGGCTTGTGAGCTCGGAATGAGCAACAATCGCTACTATGACATGATTCGATATAAGCACGGTGACTGGATGACCAAGCGCCTCCACGGTCTGCTGACCTATCGTCTGATTCAAATTGGTAAGAACTGGGAGCACAACATCCGTCCGTATATCGGTGATGACAAGAATGCCGGTGTGGCAGAACCCAGTCGTTTTGAACACAGTCTTTTTGAACTGCAGAATCGCAGTCGTGTCCTATGGGATTACTCTCCTGATGACCTCGAGGTACGCAAGTGGTTTCTCTTCCCGCTTCCTCTGACTGAGATCAACAAAGGCTACGGCCTTGTGCAGAATCCTGGATGGTAAATTCTTGAATGTAAAATTAAGAATTAAGTATTAAGAGAATATAATTATGAAAAAGAAAAATATATTAATGCTGACACTGCTTGCAAGCCTGAGCCTGCCGGCAGCAGCACAGCAGGACAGCACAGGCATCAGCTTCGCGGACCAGGTCATCGAGGTAGGAGCCAATAAGGACTTTACCCGTGCCCAGTCTACGGCTGCTGTCTCTGTGATTACCAATAGGGATGTTAACAAACGCTCAGCCAAAAATATTGGAAACTCAATCCTCGGTCAGGGTAATGGTCTTGTCTCGTTACAGGGAACGGGTACCTACTTTGAGCAGAATCCCACTTTTTACGTTCGCGGCCTCCAGAGTTTGAGCACCAGTACCCCGCTGATCCTTGTCGACGGTGTGGAACGTGACCTCAGCTTCGTCAGTGCCGATGAGGTCGACCACGTTAGTATACTCAAAGATGCTGCAGCTGTGGCTCTCTATGGTTATAAGGGGGCTAATGGAGCTATTTTGATTACCACCAAGCGTGGTGAGTATAACTCCAAGAATATCCGTGTCACCTACGATCATCTGTTTAATTTCCAGTCAAACCGACCGAAGTTTGTCGACGGTGCCACTTTCGCCAGTGCTATGAATGAGGCAATGGCAAATGAAGGGGCTCCTGCTCGGTATTCTTCCGAGGAGATTGCAGCCTTCCAGAATGGCAACTATCCTTATCAGTATCCCAATGTAAACTGGGTGGATGAGACCTTCCGTAAAAGCGGCGCCACGAACAAGATCGGCGTGGAGTTTAGCGGTGGTGGTGAGCGCTTCCGTTATTATACGACGCTTAATTTACTCTCAGATAAGGGTTTCATCAAGAACTTCTCGGATAATGATGGCTATTCTACTCAGGACAAGTATGTGCGTGGCAATCTCCGTACCAACCTTGATATCGACCTGACTCCGACAACAATGTTGAAAGTGAACATGCTTGGTATGCTGAGTGAGATGTCGCGACCTGGTTCTCAGGCCGACTTGTGGGATATGGTTTACAGCGTTCCATCCAGTGCTTTCCCTATTAGGAATGAGAATGGCGAATGGGGTGGTACGTCGACATATTCTGGTGAACTGAACCCGATGGCTCAGTCTTCAGGTGCTGCCTACTATAAGATTCATGAGCGTGCACTCTATGCTGACATGACACTGAATCAGGATCTTAAATATTGGATTCCTGGTCTGAGCATGACATTGCGAGTGGGTTATGATACCTACAGCACTCTCTATGAGGATCATAGCATGACATACGTTTATGGAAGCTATCCTGTTACAGGTTGGCAGAACGGAGTCCCTCAGTTAGGCGAATATTGGACATCTGGTACTCCTGGTACGATGGGAAAAGAAGCGGCCACTGACCAGTGGGCACGCCGCCTGATTTTTGCGGGTGGTTTCAATTTCGAACGTACTTTTGCAGAGAAGCATTATATCTATGGTCAGCTGAAGTATGACTATGAGTATCAGAACTCAACAGGTGCTACAGGCTATACCATCTACCGCCAGAATGCTTCGTTCTTGGCACACTATGGTTATGACAATCGCTATATCGGTGAGGTAGCCCTCATGTATTCGGGCAGTAACCGTCTGGCTCCTGGCACGAAGTGGAACCTTGGTCCCACGGTGTCTGCTGCCTGGGTACTCTCCAATGAGAGTTTCCTGAAGGGTAGCTCCGTAGTGAACTTCCTGAAGCTCCGCGGTAGCTTCGGCATTATCAACGCAGACTATCTGCCGGGTGACAATGTCTGGGACTATTATGTACAGTCTTATGGTGCTAATGCATCTTATAACTATCCCTTCGGCAGTGGTTATGAGGCCAATACGGGTAATGCTTTTGGTGCACAGCAGCGTGGTCGAATGGCAGCAGTTGATCCCTCCAATGAAAAGGCCTATAAATATAATATAGGTATAGACGCCACCCTCTTCGGTGGTCTGAATGTGGAGTTTGATGCCTACATGCAGCAACGTAAGGATATTTGGGTGTCTGGTGCCGGAGCTTATTCTGCTCTTATCGGTTTCGAGGCTCCTTATACAAATGCGGGTAAGGTTGATAGCAAGGGTTTTGAATTCTCGCTCGACTATACCAAAACCATCGGTGATCTGACATTTAACCTGGGATGTGCTTTCAACTACAATAAGAATGAGATCAAGGATCAGGCAGAGGAACCGAAAGCATACGACAACCTCGTGGAGACGGGCAATCCACTGCAGTCTACCTATGGTTTGGTGGCTATCGGCCTGTTCAAGGATGAGGCTGACATTGCCAACAGTCCCAAGCAGAACTTCTCGACAGTCCGTCCTGGTGACATCAAGTATGAGGATATCAATATTGACGGTGTCATCGATGCCAACGATAAAACGAAGATCGGCTATAGTGCCTATGCACCTGAGATTTTCTACAACTTTCACGTCGGTGCAGAGTATAAGGGCATCGGACTGAACATGATGTTCCAGGGAGTGGGCAACTACACGGCAAACCTCAGTGCCAAAGGTACGTACTGGCCCCTGCTCAACTCGACCTCGCTCTCACAGCAGTACTACGACGGCCGCTGGAGTCCCTCCAACCCCGACGTGAATGCAGAGTTCCCACGTCTCTCTACGACGAGCAATGCCAACAACTATCAGACCAGTACCTACTGGCAGCGTAATCGCTCGTTCCTGAAGCTCCGCAACGTGGAGGTGTACTATAATTTGCCGGATTGCCTGGTACAGAAGACCGGATTCATGAAGACAGCCAAGGTATACCTCCGTGGTATCGACCTGTTCTGTCTTAGCCATCTCGACGAAGCAGATCCCGAGTGCTATGGTGTTTCGGCTCCTCTGAACAAGAGTGTCGTCGCCGGTGTACAGTTGTCATTCTAAACTTTTAAATAGATAGAAGATTATGAAACTGAAGAATATATTGTTAAGTGCTCTTGCAGCCAGTGTCCTTGCATCCTGTAGTGACAAAATGGACTATAAGGAATTTAAGTATGACGATGCAGAGTATATGAAGGTGAAATTTGAGCGTGCAGGCGGTTTCATTACTACTATGTATGCGAAGCTTGACTATGATTTTGGCAACAACTACAGTGGTGCCATGTTGTCATCAGCCACCGACGAGTCCGTCTATTCGCAGTCGGGTAATGCTATCGAGAGCTTCTATAATGGTGCCTGGAGTGCTACTAATGCCAACGGTTCTCTTTGGACTACCTGCTATGAGGGCATCAGCTATGCCAACATGTTCCTCGATGAGTTCAATAACCTGACCTTCGATGATTATAAGCTCGACATCTCCTACCTTGAGGAGATGCATCAGTACAACAATTTCCAGTATGAAGCCCGTTTCCTTCGTGCCTATTTCTATTTCCTGCTGGTGCGCCAGTATGGTGGTGTACCCTTGAAGACATCAGATATGGATGCTGCTCAGGCAAATAACCTGCCTCGTGCTACGGCTGATGAAATCTTCAAGTTTATCGACGACGAATGTGTCGCTATCAAGGATACGATTATCAAAGATTATGCTGACTTAGGCAAAATGGCTTTGAGCATCACAGAAACCGGTCGTGCTAACAACTTGGCTGTATTGGCACTCCGTGCTCGTGCTGCCCTGTATCACGCAAGTCCGTTGTTCAATCCTAATAATGATCAGTCACTTTGGAAAGCTGCTGCTCAGGCCAACCTCGACCTGATCAATGCAGCCAAGGCCCGTCAGTTCACGCTGTCGTCTGATTATGCCGGATTGTTCCAGGGTCAGACAAACTGGAAGGATGCCAAGGCCTTGAAGGAAATTATCTTTGCCCGCCGTGTGCTGAGTGCTTCCAACTCCTTCGAGAAATATAACTTCCCGGTCGGTATGTCTGGTGCCGGTGCTGGTGGTCAGGGTGGCAACTGCCCGACTCAGAACCTGGTGGAGACTTACGAGGAAGGTGATCTGCGTCTGGCTGCAACCGTAGCCAAGAACGGTGATATGTGGCCTAATGCCAACACACAGCCTCTGGAAACCTACGTTGGCGGTGCCAATGGTCTGCCTAATGTCAATGCCACTCCAACAGGCTATTATCTGAAGAAGTATGTGGACGGCACAACGCAGATTGCCGGTAATGGTGAGAACTCTTTCTATCACGTTTGGGTCACCTTCCGGCTGGCTGAGTTCTATCTGAATTATGCCGAATGCCTGCTTAACCTGAGCGACAAGTCTGGTTTTACCATGACTGCAGCCCAGGCTATCAACACCGTCCGTAAGCGGGCAGGTCTGACAGATCTTAGTGATGCTGAAGCAACGTTAGAGGCTTGCAAGAACGAACGCTTTGTAGAGCTTGCCTTCGAGGGACATCGTTTCTTTGACGTCCGTCGCTGGAAAGAAGGCCAGAAGTATTTCCAGAATATTTATGGCGTAGAGATAAGCAAGACAGGTGAAAACACCTTCTCTGAGCCGAGCAAGAAGCAGGTACAAAGCCGTCTGTGGGACGAATCGAAGATGAATCTCTTCCCCATCCCGCAGAGTGAGATCCTGAAGGCCGGCAACCTGACACAGAACCCTGGTTGGTAAAAAAGTTTTATGCTGTGAGGCGCAAATGGTGTCTCACAGCATAAATTAGTGTTAAATTGACAATATCCTTTGCAGTTTGTGATTATTTTTGTAACTTTGCATCCGATAAAAACTATTTTTATAAACCACTTTAATATTAACAATTAAAAACGTATCGATTATGAGAAAATTTTATCTCCTTTTCGCAGCTATGTTTGCCTACACCTTAGTGGCAACGGCTGGTATCAAGAACCTGTACAAGCAGGACTTTGAGTTGGCAAAGACGCCCGCCGATGCGGGTTGGATTTCTCCCAACAATGCTGACGGCATGTCTATTGCCGGTGACGAGTTTGGTAGCTATTTCCAGTTCATTCACGCTGGAGGTGGTGAGCGTAACGCTTACACCCTTTGGGGAACAGACATCTATGGCGAGGGTATTAACAAGTACACCTTGAAGTTCGACTGGTGCCCGAAGAAGAAGCCCGATACCAATCTGGCCAATGAAATCGTTGTGATGGCAGACTCGACTTTCTCTACCAACCGTTGGGCCAACCAGAACTATCGCCGTTCTGCCGGTGATATTAAGGCTGGTGCAACAGAGCCTGACCGCTGGTGGCTGTTTGACCTGACAGAGCTGTCTGACGAGGCCGGCGAGGGAAACACCTATGCTATTAACGGTGACTCTACCAACATTGCTACCATCAACTTTGACTCTTTCTATAAGATTCAGTTGGATGTAGATGTTGAGGCTCGTACCGTAGCTTACGATGTGGCTGATGAGTTCGGTAATCCCGTTGTCAGTGGAACCTATAACGTTCCTGAGTATGTTGAAAATCTACGTGCTACCGGTCTGAATGTGCTTGGTGGTAAGGTCGGTTCTATCAACATTATTGACAACATCCTGATTCAGGTGGAGACTGCTGAAGACTATGCCAATGCTCCTACCGTCGCTCTGACTAGTGTTGACGGAACATCCCGCACCTACACGATCTCCTTCGAGGAGGCAAATAACGAGGTGCTGCATGTCACCTTCGATGGTGCTGAGTTAACTCCCGACGATACCACACTACCAGGTATGTATAAGTTCAACCTCGATGCTTCTGGTAAGTTAGTAGCCTGGACTGAGTCTGGTACAGCTAAGTCAGAGGAGGTTTCTGTCGACGTGGTAGCAGAGATTATCAATCTGCCTGCTGTAACTGCAGAAATCACTGGTGTTGATGAGGGCTTTGTGAAGACCTATAAGATGACCGTTAGCAATGCTGATGTTCCCACACAGCCGGCCCTCTTCTTCAATTACAAGTACACACCGGCTTCAGGTGACGTGATTGAGAAGGAGAACTGCCAGACTGGTGAGAGTCTGACTGTCAATGCACAGGGTGTGCTTGAGATTACTACCCATGATGGTGGTAACGACAAGTTCGGTTCTACTACTGTTTCTTACGAGAATAACACTGAGTATGGTGTGAAGGACGATATTGACTTCCAGCATATGACTGAAGCAGATCTGACCTCTAAGGGATTCAGTGAGATTGAGCCGTTAGTGTCAGACCAGATGTCTGGTGAGAACAACTGGACAGGACGTCCAGACGCCCTCCGCTTCACATGGATTAAGGGTACCAATGTAGGTGATACCATACAGGTTCGTCCTTACGATGTTGATCACGGTGGCATCCGTCGCTTCATGAAGCTGCAGTCTACTCTGACAGAGGAAGAGGCTCACAAGATCTTTGCTCCTGTCTACACATGGTCTACTGGTGAGGAAGCTACTGCCAATGCCAAGTTCAATCTGAACATCGGTCTGATCAATGTCGGTGCCCGCGAGGACGATATGTCTGGTGCATTAGGTCAGGGTGTTACCAATGCAATAATGGGTGTCGATGGTCTGACTGACAGTGACTATATCATTGTGAACCGTGTTGACAACTATGGTCGTGGTAAGACCGACTATATCACCATCTTTGCAGATACCGAGGAAGAGGCTATCGCTCAGTACAATGCTGAGAACTGGGCTCCTGAGTCTGGTCTGAGCGTGATTAAGGGTACAGAGACCTTCCAGCTCTATCGTATTGATACTGCTCTGGCACGTGTACGCACCTTCGTTCTTCAGGGTGAGAGTGGTATTCAGGTGCTGCCTTACAACCAGATTGTTTCTGACCACAATGCTCCTATCTTCAACCTCAACGGTGTTCAGGTGAACGCGAAGTCTCTGAAGAAGGGTGTCTATGTGAAGCAGGGTAAGAAGTTCATCGTTCGCTAATCTCTCTAAGAGATTCGTCTGACGAAACTCATAATATCAATCCCCGCCTCCCGTGTGGAGTGCGGGGATTAATTTCACCCGATTTACACCATCTTTGCAGCATAATTGCAGCAAGATGATGACAGAAAGACGATAACGTAATTAATAATTTTTATGAATAAAGTAATCTCTTATCTTCTCCTTATGCTATGTATGTCGCTGGCGGCATGCTCAGATGACAGCAAGACGGAGCTGACTGTAGTTGATGCCCAGGAAGCCTTTAATGACGCAAAAGGTACATATAAGGGGGTGGTGTTGGACAGAAACGTACCTACAGCAGTATATATAAACATTGGTGATGAGTTCTCCATAAGAGATTTGCCTGTGACCCCTTTGTTGAGCCGTTTTTTCTCAGGCAAAGACTTAGACGCAGCTGTAGCATCTGTTAAGGAGAGGCTCTTTAAGGCTCCAACATCGTCGATGACGATTGAAAGAGATCTGGTCTATGTGACCATGGAGCCAACCGACTGGATATTTACAGCTACAGTGGGAAACATGAAGTATGATATCAATGCCCTTATGAGCACTACTGTCCGCTATTCTAACACTTACGATAAATTGTCTGCCAGCATCATCGTAGAAGACCTCTACTGCAATGGCCAAAAAGCGGACCTCTCTTCCAACAGGATAACATGGTTGATTGACGAAGCCACAAAACAATAACTGCCAAATAATTCGAAAAATATAGTTTTCATTCAGACGCTTTGAAATTGCCACCAAATAACATATTAGAATTTTGCTGTTAGGAAAATAATGAGTACCTTTGCACGCAGAATACTAATTTACTAAACGAAGGATATGAAGAGACTGTTTTTGATGGCTTTGATGGCTATGATAACCATCCATGTTATGGCTCAGCGCATGACTGACAAACTGGACCGGGGGCCCGTGGCGGTGAAGACTGATGCGGGCGTGTTCTGTTCCTGGCGTGTCTTGGCTGAGGAATACTATGACGTGACGTATAACCTCTATCGCGACGGGGTGAAAGTGAACGCCGAACCGCTCACGGTGTCGAACTATACCGATGCCGCAGGTACGGCAACAAGTAAGTACACGGTGACTGCCATCGGACTGCGCAACCATGAAAGCGAACCCTGCAAAGAGGCCGCTGTGTGGAATCAGCATTGGTTAGAGATCACCCCCGACCACGGTGACCTGAAATCGACCTACGTGCCCAACGATGCCTGTATGGCCGATGTCGATGGCGACGGAGAGCTGGAAATCCTGATGAAGTTCGACAACCAAAGCGAGATTCAGGCCAGTTATCCGAGAGAGGGCTATTATGGGGAGTACTCCATCGTTGAAGTCTTCAAGCTGGACGGCACGAAACTGTGGTGGCTGGACTTCGGCCCGAACATGGGTGACTTCCAGAACAACGAACAGAATATCATCGCCTACGACTGGGATGAGGACGGACGTGCAGAGGCTGTCATCCGTGCTGCCGACGGCACGACAATACACATGGCTGACGGCACGACCTACGTGGTGGGCGATGCCACAAAGAACTACCGTGCCGCCACCGGTGGCGGCACCAACTGGTTTATGCATGAGGGGGCCGAATACCTTGTCTATATGAACGGTGCGACGGGTAAGCCCTATCAGGTGATGGACTATCCTCTGAAGCGTTTGGAGGCTGGTGAAACAGATCTGAATGCGGCTTGGGGTGACGACTATGGGCATCGCTCATCGAAGTATTTCTTCGGTGCTCCTTGTCTCGATGGCAGAAAAGCGAGCATATTCTTGGCACGAGGCATCTATACACGACATAAGATGATAGCGCTTGACGTGAATCCTGAGACCCACGAACTGACGGAGCGCTGGCGTTGGACGAACAACACACCCGGTTCACCTTGGTACGGCCAGGGCTATCATAACTACAGCATCGCTGATGTCGACTGGGACGGACGAGATGAGATATGTTTCGGCTCGATGGTCATCGACGACAACGGCAACGGACTCTCCACCACAGGCTTAGGTCATGGCGATGCCCACCACGTGGGAGACTTCAATCCTTACGTTCACGGACAGGAGATCTTCGCCTGCAACGAGGACAACCCTGGCAACAACTACCGAGATGCCACGACATCGAAAATCTACTACCGCTATACTTCCGACCGCGATGACGGGCGTGCGATGATGGGTAACTTTACCAACGACTATCCCGGTTGTCAGGGTGTGTCAAGCCGCGATCCTGGACTAATCAGCTCAGTCATCAACGGCCCGCTGCCTGGTGGTACGAAGGACAATATCACCCAGAACTTCCGCATCTATTGGGATGGTGACCTGCTGGAGGAAACCCTGGACTATTCGAGTCAGGGCAAGAACACGGCAGTCACTATATACAAATATGGTAAAGGTGTGATAGAGACGTTGAAGGGCTCGATGACCAACAACGACACGAAGGGAACGCCCTGCTATCAGGGTGACATCCTCGGTGACTGGCGCGAGGAGGTAATCACCCGAACCAAGGATAACAAGATCCGTATCTATACCACGACCATTCCCACCGACTGGCGTATCCCCACGCTATGGCACGACCACCAGTACCGTCAGGCGATGGCTTGGCAGATGTGCGGCTATAACCAGCCACCCCACGTGAGCTACTTCCTCGGCGAACTGGAAGGTATCACCCAAGCCCCTCCTCCACTGACTATGACAGGAAGAGTGGAAATAAAGAATGGTGGTACTATCTCCAGCGAGCATAACGAGGCTCAGGTACTTCTGGCAGAAACAGGCGATATGGAAGTGACCGTGACAGAGCCCTGCCTTCCTGCCGTCATCATCGACAATGCCCCGTCGTGGGTTCAGCGTCATGACGATAACGGCCATATAGAATACGGCTATTATACCCATACCCTCAGGATGGAGAGGACTGCCTTAGGAGATCTTTCCGGGAGCAACATCTGCCTTGTGAAGCAGGGCGACGGTATACTCAGGCTGGAGGGTGACGAGATACAGAGTTATGGAGGCCCGACAGATGTCTGGGCCGGTACTGTGGTGTTCAGCAAGGGATTAAAAGATAGTCGCCTCTGGCTGAACCGCTTTGCTAAGATGGAAACCACACCAGATTCAGGGGCAAGATTTCAGGATATTGAGGCAGAATACGGCTCGGTGATCAGACCAGGCGGTAATCATGGCTATGGGAGCATGAGTGTCGATACACTCAAGCTGGGCTTTGGCTCGGTGCTTGAGCTTGACTTGTTTAACAAAAAGGAAGACTTTGATCATAATATATGTGATGTAATAGGTGCATGGAAACTTGTCATTGAGACCAGGGACTGGCAGTATGGTCCGGAATACAAGGCTCCCGTGTTCCGTTTCGTCTCTAACCTGGAGGATGGTCAGACCAATATGCCTGAAGGGAAGTATCAGATCCTACAGGCTAATGAGTTTGTCGGCAATCTGGAGGATATCGTCATTGAAGGCCTTGATGGCATGAAATGCTATCTCACCAAAGAGACCAATGAGGATGGCTTCTCACGCATCTATCTGGTTCTGCAAGCCACGCGCTCGCCATTGGATGTGAGATGGACAGGTGATGATAGTTATATATGGGACTTTAACAACACGGAGAACTTCCTGTTGCCCGACGGAACGAGGGAGGCCTTCGTGACGGGCGACAAGGTAACGTTTGATGACGGAGCGTATGCGAATGTGGTAGATATCAGAGAAGATGTGGCTCCGTCGAGTGTCGTCTTTGCCAATGAGGAACGTGACTTTACATTATACGGTAATGGCGGCATTGTTGGCGATGCTTCGCTGTTCAAGACGGGTGCTGCTAATCTGACCATCAGCAATGTGAACAAATTTTCCGGTGGTGTTGTAATTGATGGTGGCACGGTTACGGTATCGGCTTTGGCTAATTCCGACGGTGCCGAATACGGTGCGTTGGGAGGTGTCAATAATCCGATTACCCTGCAGCACGGCGGGGGCCTCTCGCTGATGACAAATAAATCTGATGTGACGACCTCCCAGAACCTGATTCTTGGGGAAGGCGGTGGTGTGATAGCCTTGCCTGTAAGGACTCTGACCTTGAAGGGAAAAATCAGTCAGACGGGCAAGTCTTATTTGGAGAAGACAGACGATGGCACCTTGGTGATGGGTGGATCGTGTAAGTTTAGCAAACTTATTCTCCGTCAGGGTATTGTCCAGGCAGGTGAACTTGGTAATATTCATCAATACCCTGATACTGTGGTGCTGAATGGTGGAACGCTAAAGGATCCTGACAATATCAACAGCTATTCCTCGAACATGACGAATTTGGTTGTACCGGAAGGAGGTGGCGGAAACTGGTATCTTGATTCCCGCTGCGACTATAAAGGAAAACTCACGGGCAAGGGTAATCTGGTAGTGCATGTGACCAGTGTACGCTGCAATATGCAGGGCGATTGGAGCCAATTTGAAGGTGAACTGAATTTCATAAATACAAAAACCGGCCAATACGACCCACTGCTTCAATGGAACAACTCTTATGGGCTGGGGAAGGCAACTGTCAGAGGGGATTTCCCGAATAATGGGCGTAACGTCAGCATCGGAAGGCTTATAGGAGGGGTCAATATCACGGGCAAAGGTCTTACGACAGTTAAAGTCATGGACCTGAAAGTATTAAAAGGCAGGACTGGTATACAGGTCTCGCCTGTGAATGTGGAAGGAACTATGACGGTGACAGGCGAGATAAATATTTGGGCTTCGGGCTTGAAGGCCGGTGACGAGGTGGTGCTGTGGAAGGTCGGAGCCCTGCAGACAACATCGAACACCGTCGTCAACCTGCCGGAGTTGCCAGAGGGGCTGTACTGGGATACCTCAGAACTGTTGAAGAAAGAAGGCAAACTGAAAGTGACGGATGTACCTACGGGAATCTATAACGCTACGCTAATGGATAATGGACAACGGATAATGGATCATTGGTATTCGCTCGACGGACGGAAGTTGAACGGCGAGCCGAAGGTGAAGGGCATCTATATCAAGAACGGAAAGAAAGTCATTATAAAATAATAAGGTATAATAAAAATGAAACTAACTATTAATGCACAATGCATCATGCATCATGCACAATCATTAGTGCTGTGCGGGCTGCTGGCATGGGCTGTCGGTAGTCATGCTCAGACAGCGTTGAGCACACCACAGAGTCAGATGGAGAAACTGGACCGCGGACTGGTGGTGTTCCCGACAACAAAGGATAAGGTGTTCGTCAGCTGGCGATTGTTAGGTACCGAGGTGCAAGCCCCCGATTCATTAAACAACGATGCCCCCGTGACGTTCGACCTGTTGAAAAACGGTCAGCCCATCGCCCAAGACATCGCAGGAGCCACATCGATGACTGTCGATGGAACGGCCGACGATGAATTCCAGGTGGTGACAGTCGTAGGCGGAAAAGCCGTGGATACCACACCAGCCGTGAAGCCTTGGGCGAAGAGCTATCTGCAACTGAAACTCGACCGTCCGGAGACTGGTGCCCAGGGTGGCACGTACTCCCCTAACGACTGTTCGGTGGGCGACGTGGATGGCGACGGACAGTATGAGATCTTCGTCAAATGGGATCCTTCCACCTCGAAGGACAACTCCCAGAGCGACAAGACCGACAACGTGTTCCTCGACTGCTATAAAATCGAAAATGGAAAATTGTCAGATGGTACATTGTCAAATTGTACATTACTCTGGCGTATCGACCTCGGTGTCAACATCCGTGCCGGAGCCCACTATACGCAGTTCATGGTCTACGACTTCGACAAGGACGGACGGGCTGAGCTGATGTGCAAGACGGCTCCGGGCAGCAAGGACGGACAGGGCAACTACGTGAATCAGGCCGCTACCGACGAAAACATCAAGGCCGCCGACAACACGAAGGACTGGCGCACTTCCGCCGGACGTATCAACGGCGGCCAGGAGTATCTCACCGTGTTCGACGGACAGACCGGTGCTGCTATCCACACCATCGCCTACTACCCCAACCGCAACGCCAAGGCCGAACTGAGTGAGGCCGAGGGCACCTTCAACTGGGATGACCGCAGCGGCAAGAAAGACCGCGGCGACTATGGCAACCGTGGTGAGCGCTATCTGGCGGCCGTCGCCTGGCTCGGCGGCCCCGACGCACTGCCCAGCGGCATCTTCTGCCGAGGCTATTACACCTACGCCTACATCTGGGCGGTCGATTTCGACGGTAAGCAACTGTCAACGCGCTGGCTGCACAGCTCCGACAAGAAGGACAGCTACAGCGTGATGGATGCCGACGGCCATGCCGAGACCTACAAGGGCGACATCTGCACCTCTGGCCTGGGCCGTTACACGATGTATGCCAACGGTAACCACAACCTCTCCATCGGCGATGTCGACGGGGATGGTGCGGACGAAATCATCTGGGGTTCCGCTGCGCTCGACAACGACGGCAAGATGCTCTATGCCGTGGGCTTCGGTCATGGTGACGCCATCCATTTGGGCGACCTCGACCCCGACCGTCCTGGACTGGAGCTCTTCGACGTGCATGAGGAAAAAGGTGACTATGCCTGGGATCTGCACGATGCTGCGACAGGAGAAATCATCTGGAAGGGTGGACAGAAGGGACAGGACAACGGTCGCGGACTGGCTGCTGACATCGTAGCCGACAGTCGTGGCTATGAGTTCTGGTCTTCATACGGCGGCTTCGACAGCGGCAGCCGTAACCAGAACCCTTTCAATGCCATCACAGGTCAGGAGGTCGGC
>JAEEGH010006762.1_pt1 | contig 27921 bp, 25 predicted proteins | sample 9134181 | NCBI WGS metagenome assembly JAEEGH01 (sample SAMN16246544, study PRJNA631951) | gut metagenome | biome: gut microbiome; feature: rumen; material: DP-attached | host: Bos | place: Iran: Karaj | collected 2018-10 | reverse complement strand
AGAGTGGTCTCCAGGGCATATGGCTGTAAAAAAGTGCCTTCTGGGAGGCCTGTTTTTTACAGCCAACCCCGCTGGAGGGGCGTAGAATGGGGGTTGGTGTAAAAATAAACGTTTAATGCCGGGGCGGCGGGGCGGATTGCCGGTAAGGGCCGGCAATGACGGGAAGGGCGGGGCCGGCAATGACGGGCGGCAGCCTGGGCCCAGCGCCGGGGCCCAGCGCCGGGGCCTAGCGCCGGGAGAGGATCTCCAGGGTCTTGAGCTTGAAGAGGTAGCTGTATTTGGCTTCGGAGAGGGCGTAGCGGCTGCGGGCGAGTTCGGTGGCGGATACGTTCCAGCTGTCGAAGTCGGCGGCGCCGGCGTCGTAGCGCTCGCGGATCTGGCGCTCGGCCTCTTCGGCATATCTCAGCTGCTCCTGGGCGGACTGGTATTTCTTATAGGCCGTGCGGCAGTCGATTTCGGCCTGCAGGCTCTGCTTCACAAGGGCCTTCTTCACATTCAAGGCGTTGAACTCCGCGTCCATCAGCGAAAGCTTCTGCCGGCGCACATTGTTCCTATATGAAAAAGAATAGAAGATAGGAATGTTCAAACTCAAGGAGACATAGGAATTGCGGTTGTCCAGATACTGGTCCGCGAAGGGATAGGCCTCGTAGCGGAAGGTGCCGTCGGGGTTCTGGATGGCCTTCTCGCGGGCGGTGGAGAAGCTGGTCCCGTAGCCCGCCGAGAGCGACAGTGAAGGGTAGAAGGCCGAACGGGCGATGTTGAGCGACTGCTTGGCGGCATCGACCTGCAGGCTGGCCTGCCGGAATTCCGGGCGCGCGAGCACATCCTCTTCGCTGATGGAGATTATCCCACGGGGAGATTCCGCAATGCCGGAACCGTCAATGGCAAAACCGGCGTAATCCGGGATCTCCAGCAGCTGGCAGAGTTCCATCCGGGCAGATTCCACCGCCCCCTCCGCCGTGGCGCAGTCGTTCTCGGCGGCGTACAGGCGGGCTTTGGCCTGCAGAAGGTCGGTAGATGTGATCTTGCCGGCATCCAGCAGAACTTCTATGCGGCCTATCTGCGACTCCACCAGCTCCCTGGCCTTGACGGCGGAATCCATATTCATCTCGGCGCAGAGCAGGCCCAGGAAGGCCGCCAGCACGCTCTTGCGGAGCTCGTCCTTCGCGGATTCCAGGCCTGCGGATTCGGCCTGCAGATTGAGTTTGGCCTGCTTCAGCGCATATATCTTCCGGAACCCTCCGAAGAGTTCCATCGATCCGGAGAACGACGAACTGCTGCTGCCCATAGTGCTGTTGCCTATGAACTCGTAGGTCGTCTGGTCCAGCACGCGGCCGGTGGAAAGGCTGGCGCTGGAACTCGCGGAGAGGCTGGGTGCGAAGGCCCAGCGGCTATCCGCAAGGTCAATCTCCCGACCCTCGTGCGATAGCTCCTTCTGCTTGAGGGAGATGTTGTTCTCGAGGGCGTGCCGCATGCACTCGTCGAGCGTCCACGCCCGCTTTTCCTGGGCGGACGACAGGGCCAAGGGCAGGGCCAGGGCCAGCAGGACTGTGCAGAGCTTTCTCATCGGTTTACGAACAGGGATCTGATGGGGAGGATGAACTGCTCGATGAGACGGCGGTTTTCGGTGACTATCTCGGCGCTGCCGTCCATATCCTGCACGAAGGGCAGACGCTTGCGATAGGTGCTTTCCAGGCCCTTGGGCAGGGCGACGTTCACGGTGTACACCATACCGTTCTCGGTGCTTTCGGGGACGGAGGAGATGGATGCTACCTCCCCCTTCACTATGCCGTATTCCAGGTAGGGGAAGCCGTTGAGCTTGATGTTTACCTCCTGGCCGACGGCAACCTTGCCAAAGCCGGCGGAGGGCACCTTGAGCCTGCCCATTATGGTGTATCCGTCGGCGGGGATGACGCTGGCGATGAGCTCGCCGGCGGTGACCTTCTGCCCCTTGCTCCACACGTTCTGCAGGGATACTATCCCATTGGAGGGGGAGATTATGGCGAACTGCTCTTTCCAGAGGGCTATGTCCCCGGCGAGGCTGAGCTTGCGTTCGCTGAACTTCCGCTGGTATTCCGCAATCTCGGCGGAGCGCTGCACGTCGAGTTCCAGTATCTGCTGCTCGAGCTGCAGCTGGTTCAGGCGGGCGTTGGCCAGATTGGCCTCGAAGCCGGCGATCTCGTTCTTGCGGGAGATATAGCTCTTGAGCCCGGATTCATAATCTGCCTTGGAGATGGCCTTGCGCGCAAAGAGCAGCGAGTCCCTTTCGAGGGAGGCTTTCTCGTAGCGCATATTCTCGTCGAGGGTGCGGCGCTGCTGCTCCAGCAGGCGGTAGTATTCCTTTGATCGCAGCAGCTGGTCGGAGATAAGCTTCTTCTGGCGGCCTATGCGGTCGAGGGCCTTATAGTCGGTGTATTCGTTGCAGAGGGAGAGGAAGGCGGTCCAGTCCGACTGGAGGTTGCCCAGTTTGAAGGAGCTCCACTCCTTGCGTATGGGCGGCAGTTCGTCGGGGGTGCTGCCGAAGCCCTTCAGGGCCTCTTCCGCCGCAAGTATATGCCCGTAATCCGCCGTGCTGGCTATAAGGGCTATGAGCTGGCCCCGGTGCAGGGTGTCGCCATCCGCCACATACACCGAGTCGAGTATGCCGTTGGCCCTGGCCGCCAGGTCGGCGGGAGGATTGTCGGAAGTGAGGGTGATGGCCGCGATGGCCGTCTCGGGGTACTTGATGAAATAGCACGCCACGGCAATCCCCACGAGGAGAGCCAGCAGAGTGGTAATCCCCCACCGGAGTATCCAGGAGGGCTTGCGACCCATTATCTCCTGGACCTCGTCGCTATGAAATCTGTTCCTGCTCTCTTCCATATGCATCAGTTCCCTAATTCGAGCTGGTTGTGCACCAGTTCATAGTAATATCCTTTCTTTGCCACCAGCTCGGCGTGGGTGCCCTCCTCGACTATGCGGCCCTTGTCGAGCACCACTATGTTGTCGGCGTTCTTGACGGTGCTGAGTCGGTGGGCGACTATGATGACGGTCTTATCTTCGAACAGGCGGTCGAGGTTCTCCATGATAACCTTCTCGTTATTGGCATCCAGGGAGTTGGTGGCCTCGTCGAAGAAGAGGTACGGGGAGTTCTTGTAGGCCGCGCGGGCTATCAGTATGCGCTGCTTCTGCCCCATGCTGAGGCCGTGCCCCTCGGCGCCTATCTTGGTGTTGTAGCTGAGCGGCTGCTGCTCTATCCACTCCTGTATGTTGGCAATCCCGGCAGCCCTCCGCACCCGAGCCAGGTCGGGGGTTTCGTCGCAGAGGGAGATGTTCTCGGCGATGGTGTTGCTGAAGATGAATCCCTCCTGCATCACGCATCCGCATTCCTTCCTCCAGGCACTCTCGCTGTAGTGCTTGAGTTCTATTCCCCCGAGGGAGATGGACCCTTCGGCCGGGGGGTAGAAGCCCAGCATCAGCTTGAGCATTGTGGTCTTTCCGCTGCCGGAGGCTCCCACGATGGCTGTGACCTTGCCGTGGGGAATCTTCAGGGAGATGCCGTCCAGCACCTTGGGCGAGCGGGGGCCTTCGTACTGGAAGACTACATTCCGGAACTCTATGTCGGAATCGGGGGATATCTCCTTTATCCTCTCTTCCCCGCGGGGTTCCTCGTCCTTGCGGTTGTGTATCTCCCCGAGGCGTTCCATGGAGATGTTGGCGTCCTGGGATTCGCGTACGAAGGAGATGAACTGGCTCACCGGCGCGTTCAGCTGGCCGATGATATATGTCAGGGCGGTCATCATACCCAGGGTCATATTGCCGTCGATGACGGCCTTGGCGGCCAGGTAGGAGATGATGATGTTCTTGGTCTGGTCGATGAAGGTGCCGCCGACCTGCTGGGTCTGGCTGAGGGTGAGGCCCTTGATGCTGATCTTGAAGAGCCTCGCCTGTATCCTCTCCCATTCCCAGCGTTTCTGCTTTTCGCAGCTGTTGAGCTTGATGTCCTGCATTCCGCCAATCATCTGCACGATGTTGCTCTGGTTGTTGGCGGCCTCCTGGAAGCGCATGTAGTCGAGCTTGCGCCTCCAGCTGAGGAAGAGCAGTATCCATCCGATGTAGAGTACGGAGCCTATCAGGAATACCAGCAGTATGGTAAGATTGTATCCGCCGAGCACCACTCCGTAGATGATTAGCAGCACGACGGCCATGACTATGCTAAGCAGGGAGTTGGTAAGGAAGTCCTGGATGCGGCCGTGGTCCTGGATGCGCTGCATTATGTCGCCGGTCATCTTGGTGTCGAAGAAGGATATGGGCAGGCGCATCAGCTTGGAGAGGAAGTCCGATATCAGGGAGATGCTCACGCGGGCGGTCATATGCAGCATCAGCCAGTTGCGGATGAGGTCGTTGGCCAGCTGGCCGGTGACTATTAGCAGCTGGGCTATGAGCATCGTTACCACGAAACTGAGCCGGCCGAGGGATACGCCCTTGTCCACCACCGACTGGGTGATGAAGGGCAGCAGGAGGCTCAGGAGGCTGGCCACTATCATAGCCAGGAATATCTGGACTATGCTGTGGCGGTGGGGGCGCAGATATCTGGTGAGGTGCCTGAGCGTGAAGCGGGTCTCTTTCTTGTCGTCCACTTCCTGGGAGTAGAAGTCGGGGGTGGGTTCCAGCAGCAGGGCTACGCCTCTTACGGTGGAGCCTTCTTCGTCCTTGATTTCGAGCCAGGATTTGAGGAACTTCTCTTCGGTGTATTTCAGCAGGCCTGCGCCGGGGTCGGATATGTACACGTACCAGGTCCCTTTGTGTTTCGCTATCTTGTAAACGACCACGAAATGGTTCTGGTTCCAATGGACCACGCAGGGGAAGGTGGCCTCGTCCCTCAACTGCTCCCAGGTGAGCTTGACGCTCACCGAATGCATCCCAATGCTTTCTGCGGCATCCGAAATGCCGAGAAGGGAAACGCCGTTCTTGGTTATGTGGCAGGCTTCGCGCAGGGAGTCCGCGGGGATGATGCGGCCGTAGTGCTCTGCGATTATGCGCAGGCAGGTGGGACCGCAATCCATGGCGTCCATCTGGGATCTGTGAGGGAATGACATATCGTTTCTAAATGTTCAATGACAAATATACAAAAACTTATAATAGGGAATCGGCCTCGCAGCCGATTCCCCTGTAGAGAGTCGGTTACCAGATCTGGGTGGTACCGTCAGGACAGTCGGCCTTGTACTGGGCGCCCTTGACTAACATTTTCGGAGAGAACAGACCATGGTCTCCTCCGGAATAGTTAGCGTCGCGATTGGCTTCGATTGCCGAGCCTCCCACGTTGCGGTAATAGCAAGCACAGCCGCAAGCGCGAGGCTGGCCGCCACGGATGGAACTCATCTGCCTTTCGTTAAGGATATTGCCTTCTACCGCATTGAGATTCAGTTTTTTCATAACAATACTGTTTAAACGTTAGACACTAGTTTTGGGGATGGGGCTGTCCTAGACAACCTTTACCCAGATGTCGCAAGGAGACCAGCTGCCGTCCTCGTTCATCTTCCAGATCCAGTGGATCATGCCGGGAGAGTGGAGACCGTCCTTCTTGTTCGCTGCGTTGTTGTTAGCAGTAGAAGAACCGCCCTGGTTCTCATAGTTGCAACCGCAACCACAGGAACCGGCCTCGCCGCCACGGACGGCGTTCATCTCTTTCTCGTTGAGAAGGCTACCTTCTGCAACCATAAGCTTGAGATTTTTCATAACAATACTTGATTAAAGATTAATACTATGGGGGCGCTTGTTTATAGCTCCCCGCCCCCCTTCAGGAGTGTATCGCGGATAGGATTATCTGCCGTTGCAGGCGCTCAGGCCCGACAGGGCCTCGGCAGCCCCCGGAGGAGGGCATAGCCACTGGAAGACGCAGCCGGCGCATCTGCCCTCCTCGCGCACGCGCCGCCAGGCATTCTGGCTGAACAGCTCCTTCTGGATGAGCGCGTGGACATCCTCCCAAATCTTCCCCAGCGGAGCCCGGTTGACATCGGAATACACGCTGCCGTCCGGGAAGAGGGCCAGCGTCCCCCAATAGTTCACATTGATCAGCTGGTGGATGAAGATGTTCCTCTTGGATTCGCAGGAGGAGAGGATTTCCTCTTTGCTGAGCAGGACCTGCTCCTCGAAGAATTCCTTGTTGTCGTTCCAGACCGGCACGAAATTCTGCCTCTTGGCCCCTATGGCGGGCAGTATGGTTTCGGCGGATTCGAGGGTGGTGGGGCCGTCTATCATAAAGGTGACGAGTTCGGGACGGACCTCCCCCGCGAGGGATGCTCCTCCGTCGCGGAAACGGGCGATGTCGCCGGGGGACATACTGAGCGCTAGCTCGTGCCCATCCTCCGCAATCTTATGCAGGTACTGCACGTTCCCCCACCAGCTTTCCGGGCTGAAGACGAACCTGGCCGGCCGGCCCTTGCGCGCCTCGGACAGCACCGGCAGCCTCTTGTCGTTGCCGTCCGCTACGACGAAGATGACGCCCAGGGCGTTCCCGCTGTCGCTGCGGGAGATGAAATCCAGCACTTCATCCGCACTCGGGCAGACCTTGGAGGGGAAGGGATAGGCCTGCTGCCTGTACCATTCGTTCTCCCGGTGTTTCCCTCCGAGGTAGATGGTCTCGGTCTCCAGGAGCCTCAGGGTTTCGGCGGCGCTGGCCCCTTCCTGCTGCATCCTTTCCACATTGTGGTTGACGAAGGGCCTTGCGGGAAGGGAGAACACCCAGGCATCCCCGGGGCACACCCTGCCGCAGCCGGCTGCCACCAGGGAATCGATGAAGGCGGTAAAGGGAACATTGGCCTGGTCGGCCTCGTCGAGTATGTCGGTGTTGAGCTTGCTCAGGTCGTCCATATGGTCGCAGAACTCCCCTATGCGCGCATCCGTCACCTTCGCTTCCACGTGGGCCTTGGTAGCAGCGTTATATACGAGTATGTCTTCTCCTTTGCGCCAGACGAAGCAGTCTGACGGTAATACGAATTTCTTTTCCATATGATTCCTAGCTAACTGCGACGTCTTTCATCAATCTCGGATACAGGTCGGGATGCTCGTAGAGATATGCCATGCATCCCCCCGCGTATTCCTCGAACATTTTCTTGTTCATATGTGCCTGGCAGACGGCCTTGGGGGTGTTGATGCCGTCGATGTAATAGAGGCACTGGATGCAGCTCTTCTTCTTGAAGCAGGCGGAGCACTGGGACTGCACCTTGTCCATCAGGGCGTTCACCTTCGCGGCAATCTCTTCCAGGTCGAGATGGACCTTGTTGCTGTCGTCGATCTGGCCTATGCCGTATTCCTGGCTGATTCGTTCGCACTGGATTATCTTCCCATTCACGGTGACGAACATCTTCTTCCCGAAGGGGATGCAGGTGCCCGTGGGGCAGTAATGCATCTTCTGGGGATTGATCAGCAGGTCGGAGTAATCCTTGAAGAAGTTGCCGCTGTGCTGGTGCAGGAAGAGCAGCAGGTCGGCGGTGTTGGCATCGCCCATGAACATCCTGTTCACCAGGCCCTCCCTGTCGGTGGCCTTGTCGATGCTTTCCGCCTTGTTCTTGTACATCGCGTCGAACTCGGCCTTCTTGTCCTCGCGGATATTGGAATTGTTCAGCTCGGTGATCTGGGGCTCCTTGCCGAATTCGGTCATTACGTAGTTGAATACGGATTCGACATCGTTGCGGTTGTGGAGCACGGTGTTGAAGTTGACGTGCTCCTTGAAGAATTCGGGGTGTTTTTCCTGGAGATGCTTTATGTTCCTATATACGCGCGGATGGGAGTTGGTACCGGCCTTGGTCACGCGGTAGCTGTGGCCGTACTCGTCGCCATCCAGGCTGATAAGGACGTTGAAGTTGTTCTCCGCCAGGAAATCCTCGTATTTGTCGAGCAGCATCCCGTTCGTGGTCATCGCGAACTGGATCTTCCTGCGGAGCTTCTTCTTTTTGACATAATCTACTATCGCGACGATGAACGGCATATTCATCAGAGGCTCTCCGCCGTAGAAGCTGACATAGGTCATCGGGGTCTGGGCCGAGGTGATGTGGGCGTCCCAGATATCCGAGAGATAATCGATGATTGCCTTGCCTTTCTCTATGGGGAGGAAACTATCTTCGCGCTTGTCGTAGCCGAAGTACATGTCCCCGTATGCACAGTACTTGCATCGGAGATTGCACGCGTCGGTCACCTCGAAAACGAGCTGCTGAAGATTGATGAGAGCGTGCAAGATGTCGCCCGGAACTATCCGGCGATCATTGAGAACCGAACTAACCATAACACTATACCTATCGTTACCAACTGTTTGTAAATGTAGCGATTATAGTTTTGGTTCGGCAAAAAAGGAGCGATAAATTTGGGCTTCCAAGGTGCGGAGGCCCAAATTTATCGCTGAAGGGGTATGGGGACAAAAAAACCTGGATTCTAGAAAGAACCCAGGTTTAATTAATTTAGCGATTTATTCTATTAAGGATTCGGAATGAAAGTCTCGTCCCATCCCCAACTGGCACGGCCGGCGGCTACATAGTAGCCGACATTGAGAACACAATGTCCGTCTTCCCAAACGCCGCAGTCATATCCTTGCCCAAGGGCATAGAAATAGTCGTCGCTAATAGCGTAACCGATATCTCTGATATAAAGCGTCCCATGGTCTAAATAGGTAAAAGGCAACGCCTGATTCTCTACACGGAAATATTGGTAAGTGTTACCTCCGGCATCCTGGACAGGGTCATCGTCGGTCATACGGACCTTCAAACTCTTTCCCGCACCATACAGATCCTTGAAGCGATACAAGTCCTCATCGAACTCGCACTGCTGGAATTCCGTAGCAACACTGGCAGCTGTGTATCCTTTCGAGGGCAGGAATGCCGAGAAGGTGTATGTTCCTGCAACACCCGCTTTCCAAGCAAGGCCTTCAAATGTGGTGGAACTCATTTTCTTTTTGCTGCCATTGACGGCAACGACGGTGATGTCATAGATGTTTGCGAGTCCAGTAAGGGTGGCATCGTAAATGCCGTCGGCAAATGCGATGTCCGAACCTTCTGCAAGAACCTTATCAATATATGCATTCTCGCCGCTAGCTTTGATAATGGCCGCCTTATCATCCTTTTTCTCGACCAGATATTTAGCAGAACTGACTTTTCCGTTTTCCACAAAGCGTATCTGGATATCTTCGTCGGCATTATATTCCGAGGAGGGTGCATACTGGTAGATAGTTACGTAAGGGTAGCTATCGCCTCCAGGAACCGTTCCCTCGTCTGCCTGACAAGAGGCAACGAATAGGCCAAGCAGTGCAATGCTTGCAATGTATATAATTCTTTTCATCTTGTATCTATTTATATATTACCAGATATGTTCATTTGAGTCGCCCTCAAGAGGCTCGGGAATAGGATTCTGAACGAGAGCCTGATTGTAGTTGGCTTCGGTTCCGACAAAGCAAAGGGTCATCCACTGAGGAACTGTGTCGAGGTTCCACTTGAAGTCTTTGTTGTGGATGGTTCCGGCATAATTACGGATGATACCCTTGTTGAGACGCTTGATGTCTTTGGTAGCGAAACCTTCGCCCCAAAGCTCTACACGACGCTGCCACCAGCATTCATTCTGGAAAGCAGGAGTGGCAGAGTTATTATAGGCCTCGTTGTGATTACCATAGGTGAAGCTGGCGTCACGGGTCTTGGCGAATGTAGTAAGGAGGGCGATACCCTCAGCCTCTTTGCCAGCCTGCATACCAGTAGCTTCTGCCTCGATAAGGTACATTTCCTCAACACGCATAAGAGGAACGGCTACAGTGAAAGCAGCATACTGGTCGTTGTGTTCACCGTTCTTAGGACGGAACTTGATTTCAATGCACTCAAGGGTACCACGTTCGCTGGTAACCGTGCCAGTCTTGTAAACTCCGGCAGGATCATCGGTATAGGCAGCGAGCGCTGCAAGGGCATCGGCCTTTGACATAGCATCAAGATCAGGGCTGAGGAAGCACATCTTACGGAAATCGCTATCAGGGATTGTCGTGTAGAGGTGCTTGTCGATACGCTTGGGTCCAACGTAATTGGCAGAATAACCGCAACCGGAACCGCTGACTTCGATAATCATCTGAGAGCCCCAGCAGGAGTCCGCATCATTCAAAAGAATGTTGTTGTCGTCAGACTTGAAGGTCAAACCGAAAAGCCAGGAATCATTGGGCGTATTGAAGCCGTCTGTCTTGGAAAGATACTGCTCCTTGGTCATAAGTGTATAACCATTCTGAGCCTTCTTTGCATAAGTGGCTGCATTTGCCCAGTCTTCCATTTCAAGATATGCACGAGCTTTAAGACCATACACGACGGAAGTATCAGGAGTATACTTGTCTGGACGGACATATCCGGAAAGGAGCGTTTCGGCTTTGTTAAGATCGTCTATGATGAAATTCCATATATCCTCGTTAGTAGCACGGGGATTATTCTTGGCCATTTCAGGAGTAGTTTGTTCAGTGATGATAGGAACAGTAGGTGAAGTCTTGTCAGTGGCGTAGTTCTTATTGGAGTACATCCTGGCAAGATCCATATAGAACATAGCGCGCATAGCATGGGCAATTCCGGCACCGGCCTTATGGCTATCATCAGGATTCTCCCCTGCTACGCTAAGAACAACGTTGCAGTTCTTGATCCATCCGTAATAATATGTCCAAGGAACCTGACAGACGGCATAACCAGGCCCGAGGCCGGTTCCGCACTCATACCAGGTACCATACCATTCGCTTCCGGAAGTTTCGGGAACGATATCCTGGCCCATTACATCCCACTGGAGGAAGAATGAGGGATAGCCAAAGTCCCAGGGATATTTATTAGAATTACCACCATAGGTAAAAGATCCAACCAGGGCCCCCGTAATTCCGTCCACGAAACTCTGGAAGGCTCCAGGAGCATCCAAAGCTTGTTTTTCGGTAATAGTACTTCCCTGAGGGAATACTTCTTTTATGCAAGAAGTCGAGGCTACAAGCAGAAATGCAGCAATCAATATAGCTTTAAAAGTAGTTTTCATATTCAGTTCTCCTTTTTGATTAGAAAGTTAACTGGACACCACCTGAGATGGTGCGTACAGGAGAATACCTGGTAATCGAAATATTACCCGTGTAAGATTCCCTAGGGTCGAAGCCCTGACGGGCGCTGAAGTATGCGAGATTCTCGCCCATAACATAGAAGCGGGCCTTAGAAATTCCGGCCTTCTTGACAATATTCTCAGGGAGAGTATAACCAATCGAGAAGGACTGGAAGTTAAGGTAACTGGCATCCGTAAGGAAGCGATCCGAAGCAGCAGCAGTGAACTGGTCACCATACTGCCAGCGAGGTATGTTGCTGGATGTGTTGCTGGGGCTCCAGGACTTGTACCAATCCTTGTGGAAGTTTGAGCCTGCAGAACCAGTGTTTTCGCAAGGTGACATATACGCGGCATAACGGGCGGCATAACCCTGGCCACCAATCTGATAATCAAAGGTAACCGATGCGTCAAAGCCCTTGAAATTAATGGAAGTAGAGAATCCACCGAAGGCCTTAGGAAGCATGGAACCGAGGTTATAATAGCTGGCTACGTTGGGATTTGATGTAGTGCTGCTATATTTGCTACCAGGACGGTTGACGGCACCTTCAAGGCTGTCATCGACATAATAAAGAGCCTTACCATTCTCGTCGACTCCGGCATAAACGTGGCGGAATGCCGAGAACATGGAACCGCCTTCTTCGAGCCATTTGTTATCCTCGGTAAAGCCGTTTGTCCCGGCGATCTTCTTGGTATCAGGAAGTTCGAGAATCTTGTCCTTGTTGCTAGCTATGTTGGCACTTACGGACCAAACGAAATCATTTGAGCGGATGATGTCGGCATTGACGCTTACCTCTATACCATTATTACTGATCTTACCGAGGTTTCCATAATAACCGCGGGCGCCGATGGACTCAGGAACAGAGAGCCAGAAGAGCTGACCGTCGGAAACCTTGGAGTAAAAATCGACGACACCGGAAATACGGCCCTTGAAGATGCTGAATTCGGCACCGACATTATAGTTGGTAGTGGTCTCCCAGGTAATATCCTTATTGCCGATGCCGTAGAAGGTGGGCGCCATAGTGTAGGTGCCCGTGGATGAAATAGTATAACGGTCGGTGTAAAGGAAGTCGTACCTCAGAGCGTCATTGCCCTGCTGGCCTACGGATGCTTTGATTTTGAGGATATCTACAGCTGGAACGTTAAAGAAACCTTCTTTGTTTACAATCCAAGCCGCACCGAAAGACCAGAAATTGCCCCAACGATTATCCTTGTTGAATTTGGATGTAGCATCACGACGGAATGAAGCAGATGCATAGTACTTCTGGGCCCAGTTCGTCTGTGCGCTGACGAAATAGCCTTCGACATTATATTCTTCGGAATTGGAACCGGAATTATACTGCCTGTTCGCAGCAGCATCCAGCTCGAGGATCTCGGGAGTGTAAAGTCCCTGAACCTCGGCAGAGAGGTTTGAGGTCTTTGCATCGTACCATTCATGACCGGCCACGACATTGACATTAAGTTCACCAAACTGATTGATGTAGTTCACGGTCTGGATGTGATTGACACGGATGCTGGTTACGTCAGACTTAAATAGCTGGCCTCTTACGCTGACCTTGGGGCCGTATAAGGAGTTATCATAATGCGTCCGCTTGGTATCACCCCAGATAACGGTTGAAGCGACATTGGCTTTCAGATGATCCGTAATAGTAAAATCAGCACTGAAACTACCGTTAAACTGGTTTCCGTCATATTTATTGAGATTGTACCTATTGTTTCCTAACGGGTTACCCGTCTGAAGGAAAGCGCGGTTAACAGGATAGTCATCACCAGCTATACCATAATCGTATTGCGGGTTGCCATTGGCATCGGTACGCACGACAGGTTTACCGCTAGCATCCAGCACATATACGTATACGGGATAAATCGGCGCTATGCGAGAGGTATAGTACATAAGGTTTGTGGACCCAAGCTGCTCATCCAAATTAGGGTTGGACAGTCTCTTTGAATTCACGTAGCTGACGTTGGCGGCGAGTTTGAGCCATTTCTTGACCTGATAGTCTGCCTTTATACGTGCACCGAAACGCTCGTAGCCGGAGTACTCTATTATACCATCCTCATTAAGATAGCTGGCGCTTGCATAGAACGAAGCCTTTTCGGTTCCACCGGAAACACTTGCGGTGTATTCTTTGCGAAGAGCTTTCTTGTAAGCAAGGTCGGTCCAATTATCGGGCCTCAACCAATAGGATTCTCCACCGTAGTCAAGCTTATAACCAAGGGTAGCATTAGGATTAAGCTTTCCATCCGAACCAATGAGTTGCTCGCCGGCAGGAACGGTAAAGACCTGATACTTCAGGTCGCTCAACATCTGAGTGTTGGCATCGACATTAGCCTGCGCTGCAGACAGTCCCCTGCCGTAATAGTAGAGGTTGTACAACTGGGCATAGTATGCCTCATAGTATTCGCCAGGGTCGGTGATGAAGTCATAATCCTTAACTGCACGGCTATTGACGCCCCATTTGACATCAACATTTACCTGAGCATCAGCTGAGCGGCCTTTCTTGGTTGTGATTATGATGACACCGGATGCACCGCGGGCGCCGTAAAGTGCCGCAGATGCAGCATCTTTAAGGACGGTCACGGATTCGATATCGTTCTGAGGAATGTTAGCCAAGGACGCGGAGTAGGTGGCACCATCAACGATAATCAGAGGATCGGTTTTGGAATACATAGAAGAAATACCGCGGACGTTGATGTCTCCGTTTCCGGAACCAGGAGATCCGGAGGCGCCCCTCATCTGAAGACCTGCGACTGCGCCAACGAGAGCGTTTGCAACGTTGGTGGTCTGACGCTTCTGGATGGCATCAGCCTTCAGCACGGAAGCGGACCCGGTAAAAGCCTCCTTTGTAGTAGTACCAAAGGCGACCACGATGGTCTCGTCCAACTGCTGGGCGTCGTCAGCGAGCACTACATTGACAACGGAACGTCCATTGACAGCCACTGTCTGCGTAGCATAGCCGACTGAAGAAACAACAAGGGTTGCTTCTGCCGGAACAGAGAGTGTATATTTGCCGTCGAAATCGGTGGCAACACCCTTGTTAGTTCCTTGCACGAAGACTCCTGCACCGGGAACCGGATTCCCGGAGGTGTCAGAAACGACACCGTTGACAGTGATGTTCTGAGCGAGTGCGGTAACGCTTAACAGAAGCATCAAAGCCGAGATAACAAGCTTAATTTTTCTCATAAGCCATTTGATTAATTAAACAATAAAACTAAACTAACTATACTGTTTGTAACTGTTCGCTTTCCATTTGCAAACAATAGGTTGCGCAAAAAGTGGCTAGCAAGTTCGGAAAAATTAATTATAAATCCAAATAGACCAAATAGTGCATCCCTTTCTATTTGGAGTCGCTTTTTAAAGAAAAAGTCAAAAAAACATGTGTATGAGCGGGATAGCCGCTTACAAATATTAATTTTTTGCCGCCCAAAAGTAACAAATAAAAACTTTTAAAAATTTATTAAAAAATTTAAATAGCTACTTGGAGCTCTTGTCAATTAATCCAGCAACTTGACAGTATGTTCCAAATGCTGTGCGCAAATAGTCTGAATCTCGCCGACAATATCTAAGCATCTGTTTTTGGAAATCCGTATGCCGGTGCCTGCTTTGAGCACATCGTCAAGCGATGGATTTCCTTTGAACATAATTGATGTTGAGTGTTCTCCGCGAGTCCCTTCCGGAGAATACGTGAGGTCATACGCTGGAGCAAGTTCCCAACCGGATGGTTCCCGGTATATGAAACTGAAGTTCTTGGAATGGTCATCCTTATTGATGGATACTATATTGAAAACCATCAGCCGGAACATTTGTTCTACCTGCGCTGGATCCGGAGTAAGATAACCGGTCAATGCCAGCAGGTTGCTATAGTCGGCCGTCTGGGCTCGGAAATCTACACCCAACAGGCCGGCGGCCGTGGACGTGTGCAGCCTAATGCCATCTTTCGATATGTCGAATCGTTCCGTCGCAAAATACTTCCCCTCCACCAGTTTGACCTCCGGAATCTTTATACCACATCTTTCTGCAGTCTTCATATATTCAAATTCCGTCTTCCCTAAATCTTCCGGATCAGATAGGTGCCTGAATTTCACGATCCAGTGACGATTATCCTTATCGGATAGCACCACCTTTGGACGGGCACCACCGGAATTGCCACTATTGTAGTACAATAACGAGGCAGAAGACTCGTCCTTTTCAGACAAAACATCCCAGGCTTTTCTCTGTAATTCTTCGTAGTCCGATACATCCTTTCTATCCTGATGGGGAATAAAATCTATCTGAGGTCGATACTCAAGAGCCCCCATTCCGGACGATCCGACAATAGAGAGAAGCTGTAATTGTGATAGATTCCATATAGACAAGCCATGCAACCGAAGCATTTTGTTAATGAGATATAACCCGTAGCCATCTGGAATACTATCGTTGAACACCCCGAAATTGCCAAATGTGGAAGTCTCTCCGGCGACGAACAACTCTTCTTTCAACGGCAACTCAAGCGGCGATATCGAAAACCCTTCAGCAAGCCACGACTTGTCGTACTCGAATACGCATTTACCCTTTATCATGCGTAATCTGCCTACGATTGCGCCATGATATAAAACAGAGACTTCAGTTATATCTTTCATTTGCATCGCTTCCCCCTTTTCCTGTTTTCGTTATCTTGTATATCTTTCAGTTCATCGATGGTTCTATACTTTGGTTCGTGCATCACGTTTACCAGTTCATCAAAATAGTTCAAAGTACAAACAATCTTTACAAAAGATTCTAACGAGATCTTCCCCGTCGTTTCAAAACGCTCGATAGATGGGGCCGGAACACCTGTAAGTTTCGACAACAGCTTCCTGCTTACGCCCTTTTCCAGGCGCCTCTGCCGTTCGTTCTCCTTCAGAATGGAAATAGCCCTTTCCGGACTCTTGTCAAATATTTCCAGCGGATAATAAACTTGTTTATCCATACGATACTATGTGTTATATTGCAAATATAGCAATAATTCATAAAATAGTATGGATAACCACAATTAATCCAGCACCACCAGGGCGGGGGAGGGATGATTGAAGCGGAGGGAAACCACGTCGGCGGTGGCGCGGTTCAGGGTGCCTCGGAACCAGTAATCGAAATGGACATCGTCCAGGGGCCACTCAAGGCCGGATGTCTTTATGCACAGGGAAGGATCCTGCACGAAGAAGGAAAGCTTGCGACCTTCGCCCACGTGCAGTTCGCAGCTGTCCGCAACCACGAACGCAGTATTATAATCGGAGACCATCTCCAGTTTGACCCCGGCGGCAGAGAGGCCCATCTCTTTCTCCCAGAATAGAAGATACGAAAGGTTCCCCAGCGCATGCGCTTCGCTGCGGCCCAGAGCCCCAAGGATGCAGATATCATCTGCCTGCGGATAATTCGCCCGCAGCCAGCGGAAAGCCTTGTCCAGGTCGTTGTAATCCTGCTCTTCCACCCGCACGGCCCGGGGGCCCAGGGCCTCACGCACGGATGCAGGCGTAGAATCCATATCCCCCACTACCGCCGCTGGCTCTATGCCAAGTCTGCGCAGCCGGCGAAGAGACACGGCACTGTCGCAGCAGACCACGACATCGGCATTGCGAAGTTTCCAGAGGGGGTATTCCTTGCGGGGAAACTCGCCGTTTGCGAGGATTACTGCTGTCATTGCTGGGCTCCTCCTACAAGGTCTAGGATTTCGGCGGTAATCTTCTGCTGGCGGCCCTTGTTGTATTCGAGCGTGAGTTCGCCGAGGAGGTCTTCGGCGTTGTCGGATGCGGCTTGCATTGCCAGCGTACGCGCCGCATGCTCCGCCGCTATCGAATCAAGCAGCACCGTATGGACCCTCAGCCGCATTACCTGCGGCAGTAGCGTCGCCAGAATCTCCTCCCGGCTGGGTTCCAGGATGTATTCCTCTGGCTCCTGTCCGGAGGTGGGTAGTTCCTCACCTCCGGACATGGCAAAAGGAAGGTATGTTTCGACGCAGACTTTCTGGGAAGCGGTGCTGACGAAGTGATTGTATATGAGGAGGACGCGGCTGTAGCGCCCTGCATTGAATGCATCTATAAGAGTCTGCGCAAACGCAGATGACTTCTCGAAACTGTTGCGCCCAACGAGGTCGGCATTATCCTCCGGCGCAAACCCGGCCTTACGCATGGCCTCCGCCATCTTCCGCCCGACGGAAATCACCTCCACACTCTCCCCGGCCCTCCGGCACTCCTCGACCACCTCCTGTACCTTATGGATCACATTGATGTTGAATGCCCCGCACAACGACGAATTGCTCGCCACCGCCACTATCGCCACGGATTGCCCCTCTCCGGGCACCCCCGCGCCAGATGCCCGATCAGGTCGGGCATGACTGACGGGCCCTTTGCCCGTCGCGGAGGGATACGCCAGCACCTGGGTAAGCATCTGGGACAGGGCGGCGGTGTACGGCCTAATGCCTTCGGCCGCCTGCTGCGCCTTCCGCAACTTCGCCGACGCCACAAGCTTCATCGCCGAAGTAATCTTCAGCGTACTCCGCACCGACGCAATATGATCCTTTATCTCCCTGAGCGAAGCCATCGCGCAAAACTAAACGTTAACCTGCGAACAAACCTCGGCAGCAACCTTGGTGAGTACCGCCTCGATATCCGCATCTATCTTACCATCCGAAAGAGCAGCAAGCACATCCTTATGCGAAGAACGCATCCTGTCGAGGAAAAGCCCCTCGAACTCGGACACCTTCTCCAAGGGGATATCCGCCATAAGAGCGTGCGTGCCGCAGTAAAGCACCGCCACCTGCTCACCCACGGGCATAGGGGCGTACTGAGGCTGGATCAGCAGACGGTTATTCTTGCGACCCTTGTCCAGCGACATAGCCGTAACCTTGTCCATATCCGAAGAGAACTTGCTGAACGCCTCCAGCTCGTTGTACTGAGCCTGGTCTATCTTCAGCGAACCAGCCACCTTCTTCATACTCTTCACCTGTGCCGAACCACCCACACGCGAAACCGAAATACCGACATTGATGGCCGGACGGAAACCCTGGTTGAAGAGGGAACTCTCGAGGTAGATCTGGCCGTCGGTGATAGAAATCACGTTCGTAGGGATGTAGGCGGAAACGTCCCCCGCCTGGGTCTCGATAATGGGCAGGGCCGTGAGCGAACCTCCGGCCTTGACCTTGCCCTTGAGGGATTCGGGAAGGTCGTTCATCTGCTCCGCAACCTCCTGCTGGCCGATAATCTTGGCAGCACGCTCGAGAAGACGGCTGTGCAGATAGAACACATCTCCCGGATAAGCCTCTCGCCCGGAAGGGCGGCGGAGGATCAGCGACACCTCGCGGTAGGCCACTGCCTGCTTGGAGAGGTCGTCGTAAACTATGAGCGCAGGGCGGCCCGTGTCGCGGAAATACTCCCCGACGGCAGCCCCGGCGAAAGGCGCATAATACTGCACGGCCGCGGGATCGGATGCGGTCGCGGCCACCACGATGGTGTAATCCATCGCACCCTTCGAGCGCAAGGTCTCCACTATGGAAGCCACGGTGGAACCCTTCTGGCCGACGGCAACGTAGATGCAATAGACGGGCTTGCCGGCCTCGAAGCAGCTGCGCTGATTGATGATGGTATCGATTGCGAGGGCGGTCTTACCGGTCTGGCGGTCGCCGATGATCAGCTCGCGCTGGCCACGGCCGATGGGAATCATCGAGTCGATGGCCTTCAGGCCGGTCTGCAGAGGCTCGGTGACGGGCTCGCGGAAAACCACTCCCGGCGCCTTGCGCTCCAGCGGCATTGCGAAGAGCTCGCCCTTGATATCTCCCAGGCCGTCCAGGGGCTCGCCGAGCGGGTTCACCACGCGGCCTACCATCCCCTCGCCCACCTCGATGGAAGCGATGCGGCCGAGCCTGCGGACGGGCATACCCTCCTTCACCTGATCGGTAGGGCCGAGCAGCACGGCGCCGACATTATCCTCTTCGAGGTTCATCACCACGCCCTTGACTCCGGAGTCGAACTCCAGCAGCTCTCCGGCCTCGGCATTCACCAGGCCGTAGATGCGGGCCACGCCGTCGCTCACCTGGAGCACCTTGCCGGTCTCCTCGAAATGGACGGTGGTATCGATGTCTTTCAGCTGCCCGAGCAGTATGTCGGAAATCTCGCTGGGCTTGATAGTATTCTGCGTCATATTATTCTGTTGTTCTTTTGTACGAGCTGGCGGCGTATGTCGTCGAGCTGACGGCGTACGCTGGCATCCAGCGTCTCATTTTCGAGTTCGAGCACGAAGCCGCCAAGCAGCTCGGCATCCACGGAGCAGTCGAGTATGACCCTGCATCCCGTGCGGGAAGCGATCAGCTCCTCGGCACGCGCAGGAAGGTCGGGAGATGCCACCGCGCAAACCAGCTTGGCCACCACTATGTGATTGGCCTCGCACCACATACGGACGAAATCGTTCAGCACGAATTTCAGGCAATCCAGCCGCCTGTTGCGGCGGAGCAGCAATACCAGCTTCTCGATGTCGGGCTCCAGGGGCCTGGGGGCGGAAGATGCGTCCGCAAGCAGGGCCCTAACCTGGGTGAAGACCTGCTCCCCGCGGCCGCTTTCCTCCACCAAGCGGAGGAAGGCCTTGGCATACCTGCTAGCTATTGCTCCTTGATTCATTTACGAAACGGTCTATCAGCGCCTGTTGTGCCTGATCGTTCGACAGCTTTTCGCGCAACACCTTCTCGGCAACATCTACCGAAAGAAGGGCCACCTGGCGGCGGATGTCGCGCAAGGCCGTCTCTCGCTCATTCTCGATTTGTTCCCGGGCCTTCTCCACCATATCAGCGGTCTGGGCCTTTGCATCTTCCTTGGCCTGGGCGAGGATCTCGCTTCGGGCCTGGGCCGCATCCTTGAGTATGCGGGCCTGCTCCTGACGGGTCTTCGCTATCAGCTCTTCCTGCTCCTGGGCCAGCTTCGACATACGCACGCGGGCCTCTTCGGCGAGCCGCAGCGACTCGTCGATGTGCGCGTTGCGCTTGTCCACCATTCCTGTTATGGCAGGGAAGCCCCACTTGGCAAGTATGAAGAATACTATGCCGAAGATGAGGACCATCCAAAACAGGAGGCCGCTATCCGGAGTAATCAGGTTCATAGACTAGACAACCATCGCAAGAAAACAGACAATGATGCAAAGGAGGGCCGCACCTTCGATCATACCCGCAACGACGATCATGCTGGAACGGATGTTTCCTGCGGATTCCGGCTGGCGGGCGATAGCCTCCATAGCAGCGTTGCCGACCTTACCAATTCCGTATCCCGCTGCGAATGCTGCAAGAGCTGCTGCAACTGCCGCACCGGCCTTTCCGAGGGCCGCACCGGCAACTGCCTGAAGAATAATTGCAAGTACCATAATTCTATAGTTTTAAAGTTGTTATTCCGCTTTCTGCCTGGCCATCCCTATGTAGATGGACGAGAGCATGGTAAATATATATGCCTGGATGAAGGAAATCAGCACTTCCAGCACATCCAGGAAGATTCCGAAAAAAACAGATATCACCGTGGCGCCTCCGGTCATCAACGGGCCGTATTTGCTGAGGATGAAGATAATGCACACCATGCAGAGTATCTGGATGTGGCCGGCGAGCATATTGGCGAAGAGTCGGATGGTGAGCGAAATCGGCTTCACCAGGGCGCTGAAGAATTCTATCACAGCCATAATCGGCTTCAGCAGCCCGGGCACGTCCGGCGAGAATATCTCCTTATAGTAATGCTTCGTGCCCGTGAGGTTCACCGTGAAGAAGGTGAAGAGGGCCAGCACCAGCGTGCAGGCTATGTTTCCGGTGAGGTTTGCGCCCCCCGGGAAGAAGGGGATGATGCCGATGAAGTTGCTGAAGAGGATGAAGAGGAACACCGTCAGCAGGAATGGCGAGTAACGGCGGTAATCTTCCTCGCCTATGTTCTCGCGGGCCATCTCGTGCACCATCATTATCAGCGGCTCCATCAGGGCGGCGATGCCGGTGGGATGCTCCTTGAGGGCGTCGTGCCTTCGATACCAGCGGGCGGTAAGCAGCACTATCACAAGCAAGAGAAGGGCATTTATGAAGAGCTGCAACACGTTCTTGGTGATGGATATGTCGAAGGGCTTGCTGCCATCCGCACGGACTATCTTCCCCTCGTGGGGAGCGCCCTCGGGGGCGATGTGGTAGCCGGCGTATTCTCCAGTTTCAAGTATGTGTTCCGAGTTGAAGGTCTTGATTCCTCCGTCGATCAGGATTACGGGCAGATGAATTGCCACCGGCTTACCTTTCCAGTCGGTGATGTGCCATTCGTAGCTGTCCAGCACGTGGTCGAAGATGACTTTGCCTATGTCGGTTTCTTCGGCCCTGAGAAGAGCCGGAGAAAGCAACACCATCAGCAATATCATTATCTTCCTCATTCCGCGCATATCTTTATGATGTCATCTTCTACCATCACCATACCACCGCCGACGGGCCGGGAGTGCTCGTGGGAGGCTTCGCGCCAGCGGACATCTCCCGCAACCAGGGCGGAGATGATGGGGGCGTGGCCCTTGAGCACCTCGAAAGCACCCGCGGCACCCGGCAGGAAAACTGCTTCCACCGTGTGCTCTTCGATGCCCGTAGGAGTGATTATCTGGAGTTTCATTTAGCCTGTGCCAATATCTTTTCGCCCTTGGCGATAGCATCTTCTATGGTTCCTACCTGCAGGAAGGCCTGCTCGGGGAGATGGTCCACCTCGCCGTCGAGTATCATCTTGAATCCCTTGATGGTATCTTCTATATCCACCATCACGCCGGGGCAGCCGTTGAAGGCGGCGGCCACGTGGAGGGGCTGGCTGAGGAAGCGCTGCACGCGGCGGGCGCGGTTCACCGTGAGCTTATCCTCGTCGGAAAGCTCGTCCATGCCAAGGATGGCGATGATGTCCTGCAGCTCCTTGTAGCGCTGGAGTATCTGTTTCACGCGCTGGGCGGTGTCGTAGTGGTCCTGCCCGACGATATTGGGGTCGAGTATGCGGGAGGTGGATTCCAGGGGATCCACGGCCGGGTAGATGCCAAGGGTGGCGATCTTGCGGCTCAGCACGGTGGTGGCGTCCAGATGGCTGAAGGTCGTGGCCGGTGCCGGGTCGGTGAGGTCATCCGCCGGCACATAGACGGCCTGCACGGAGGTGATGGATCCGTTCTTGGTGGAGGTGATGCGTTCCTGCATCTGGCCCATCTCCGTTGCGAGGGTAGGCTGGTAGCCCACTGCGGAAGGCATACGGCCGAGCAGGGCGCTTACCTCGGAACCCGCCTGGGTGAAACGGAAGATGTTGTCGATGAAGAAGAGGATGTCCTTGGGATCGGCGGGGTCGGTGGAATCGCGGAAGGATTCTGCCAGGGTGAGGCCGCTCAGGGCAACGCTGGAACGCGCTCCCGGGGGCTCGTTCATCTGGCCGAAGACCATCGCCACCTGGCTCTGGGCCATCTGCTCGCGGTCCACTTTCGACAGGTCCCATCTGCCTTCTTCCATCCCCTTCTCGAACTCCTCGCCGTATTTGATGACGCCGGATTCTATCATCTCCCGCAGGAGGTCGTTGCCCTCGCGGGTGCGCTCGCCTACTCCGGCGAAGACGCTGAATCCGTTGTGCTTCTTTGCGATGTTGTTGATGAGCTCCTTGATGAGCACGGTCTTTCCCACGCCGGCGCCGCCGAAGAGGCCGATCTTGCCGCCCTTGAGGTAGGGCTCGAGCAGGTCGATGACCTTGATGCCGGTGAAGAGCACCTCCTGGCTGGTGGTGAGTTCTTCGAATTTCGGGGCTTCGCGATGTATGGGAAGGCTCCCTTCGCGGCTGAGCTCGCCCAGGCCGTCGATGGTATCCCCCACGACGTTCATCACCCGGCCGCGGATCTGTGCGCCCGCGGGCATGGTGACGGGGCTGCCAGTGCTCTCGACTTCGAGCCCGCGGCGGAGTCCGTCGGTGGAATCCATAGCGACGCAGCGGACGGTATCCTCACCTATATGCTGCTGGACTTCGATTATCAGTGATTTCCCGTCGGCTTTGTGCACCTTCAGCGCGTCGTGAATGGAAGGGAGCGCACTCTCCTGCTTGGAATCCAGGTCGAAATGCACATCTACCACCGGGCCTATGATCTGTGAAATGTGTCCTGTTACTGCTGACATCTCCGTTAGGTTTTTTTAGAGAGACAAAGTTACGAAATACTGACGTATTATTGATAAATATGTGGGAATTTCGTAATTTTGCGGCGCATTTAGCAAAGATTTTTTACTTTTTAGCATAAAATTATGAGAATTATCCAAGTTACAGGTCGCGAAATCCTCGATTCACGTGGAAATCCGACAGTCGAAGTAGAAGTTATCCTCGAATCCGGTATCAAAGGTGTGGCAGCTGTCCCTTCAGGAGCTTCCACCGGTGAGAACGAAGCTCTCGAGCTCCGCGACGGCGACAAGAAGCGTTACGGCGGCAAAGGCGTGCTCAAGGCCGTTGCCAACGTCAACGACGTGATCGCTCCCGCCATCATCGGAATGAGCGCTCTCGAGCAGCGCGCCATCGACAAGACCATGATCGAACTCGACGGCACTCCTACCAAGAGCAAACTCGGCGCAAACGCCATTCTCGGTGTTTCTCTCGCAGTTGCACACGCTGCAGCTAACTATCTTGACATTCCTCTCTACAGGTACATCGGCGGCACCAACACCTATGTGCTTCCCGTCCCTATGATGAACATCATCAACGGCGGAGCCCACTCCGATGCTCCTATCGCTTTCCAGGAGTTCATGATCCGTCCCGTCGGTGCCAGCAACGAGGCTGAGGCCGTCCGTATGGGTGCCGAGGTCTTCCACGCTCTGCAGAAGGTTCTGAAGGGCCGCGGATGCTCCACCGCAGTGGGTGACGAGGGTGGTTTCGCTCCCGCACTCAAGGGAATCGACGATGCTCTCGACTGCATCATCGAGGCTATCAAGGCCGCCGGTCTCGAGCCTGGTAAGGACATTACCATCGCAATGGACTGCGCAGCTTCCGAGTTCTGCTTCAAGGAGGACGGCAAGTTCTACTATGACTACAAGCAGCTCAAGGATGGCAAGAAGAAGGATCCTCGCGGAAAGAAACTCTCCAGCGAGCAGCAGATCAAGTACCTTGAGAAGCTCATCACCAAGTATCCTATCGATTCCATCGAGGATGGTCTTTCCGAGGAAGACTGGGAAGGCTGGGTGAAGCTCACCAAGGCTATCGGCGACCGCTGCCAGCTTGTGGGTGACGACCTCTTCGTGACCAACGTGAAGTACCTCGAGAAGGGTATCAAGATGGGTGCTGGTAACTCCATCCTCATCAAGGTGAACCAGATCGGTTCCCTTACCGAGACCCTCGACGCTATCGAGATGGCACACCGCAACGGCTACACCACCGTTACTTCTCACCGCTCCGGCGAGACCGAGGACACTACCATCGCCGACATCGCAGTTGCTACCAACAGCGGTCAGATCAAGACCGGCTCGCTCAGCCGTACCGACCGCATCTGCAAGTACAACCGTCTGATGAAGATCGAGATGGAGCTTGGCGACACCGCCCAGTACGGTTACAAGAAGATCCGCTAACGCGCGTCATTGCCGGCACTGCACGTCATTGCCGCCTCCGCACGTCATTGCCGGCCTCCGCACGTCATTGCCGGCCCGACCGGCAATCCGATATTTTCGGCAGCATCCCTAGGGTGCTGCCGATTTTTTTGTTAACTTTATGGTCGATAACATAATAGCGTACCTATGACTATAACCATGATCATCGAGCTTCTCATCGTGCTGGCAGCCCTCTACGTGGGCTCGCGCTACGGAAGCCTCGCACTCGGAGCCATCTCCGGCATCGGCCTTGCCATCCTCGTATTCGGATTCGGACTCAAGCCCGGGACTCCTCCCACCGATGTCATCTACATCATCATCGCGGCCGTAACCTGCGCGGGCACCCTCCAGGCCTCGGGCGGTATGGACTGGATGATCCAGATCGCGGAGAAGATGCTGCGCAAGCATCCCGACCATATCACCTTCCTGGCGCCTCTGGTGACCTTCTTCCTCACCGTGCTGGTGGGAACCGGGCACGTGGTCTATACCATTATGCCAATCATCTGCGACATTGCGCTGAAGAAGGGGATACGCCCGGAGCGCCCGTGCGGAGTGGCATCGGTGGCGTCGCAGGTGGGTATCACCTGTTCCCCCATCGCCGCCGCAGTGGTGGCCTTCGTCACCATATCGAATGCCAACGGATATATGGTATCCATCCCCCAGGTGCTGATGGTCACCATCCCCGCCTGCCTCATAGGCCTTATGTGCGCCGCCGCTGCCTCCTACAGGCGCGGTAAGGATCTGGACAAGGACCCGGAATTCCAGGCGCGGGTGGCAGACCCGAAGATCAACAAATATATGTACGGCAGCTCCGCCACTACCCTCGACAAGGAGATCACCCGCGAGGCCAAGGCATCCGTCTTCATCTTCCTGGCAGCCCTGCTGGTGATTGTCTGCTTCGCCTTCTGCCAGATGATCAAGATCGACGGGAAGGCCCTTTCGACTGTGCTTGCCCTGCCCAAGATGAACATCTGCATACAGATAATAATGCTGGTGGCCGCGGCCCTGAACATAATGCTCTGCAAGGTGGATCTGCCCAACACCGTGTCCGGATCCGTCTGGAAGTCCGGAATGGTGGCGGTGATAGCGATCTACGGCATCGCCTGGATGGCGGATACCTACTTCTCGAACTATATGGATGAGATGAAGGCGATGCTGGGCGGTCTGGTGGAGAGTTATCCCTGGGCCATCGCGCTGGTGTTCTTCGCTGTGTCCGTGCTAATCAATTCGCAGGGAGCGGTCGTGGTGGCGATGCTGCCGCTGGCCTATTCCCTCGGAATCGCCGGGCCGGTGCTGCTCGGAGTGATGCCCAGCGTGTACGGGTACTTCTTCATCCCCAACTATCCCTCCGATATCGCGACGGTGAACTTCGACCGTTCAGGAACGACCAAGATAGGCAAGTACCTGCTGAACCATTCGTTCATGATGCCGGGGCTCATCAGCGTCGGCGTCGCGACGGTGGTGGGATACCTGATCACCTGCGTTCTCTTCCCCGGCTACTTCGGTGGGTTTGTTTCGTAGGTGTGGCGAGGGCTGCGTGGTAGGTGGTTGCCGGGCGTGGTTGGCGAGCGGAGGTGGACTGGCGAGGTTGGCAGGGTTTGGCCGTTTGCCGGGCGGTTGCCGTTTCTCCGTACGGGCAGTTTTGCCAGGCGGTGGTGGACTGGCGGGGTTTGGCCGTTTGCCGGGCGATTGCCGGGCGAAGTTGGCCTGGCGAGGTTGGCGGGTGGTTGCCGGGCGGTTGCCGTTTTTCCGTGCGGGTAGTAAATTTCGATGTATGAACCTGATATTTGATTTCGGCGGGGTACTGATCGACTGGGACCCCCACCATCTGTACGATCCGTATTTCGGGGACCGCGCGCGTGCGGACTGGTTCCTGCAGAACATCTGCACCATGGAATGGAACACGCAGATGGACGGAGGCAAACCCTTCGCGGAGGGCATCGCCGAACTCTCCGCCCGCTTCCCCGAATGGTCGAAGGAGATCGAGATGTTCCATTCGCAGTGGACCAAGATGGTCGGCGGCCCCATCCCCGGGATGCTCGAGCTGGTGCGGGAACTCAAAGCCGCCGGCCACCGCCTCTACGGCCTCAGCAACTGGTCTGCCGAAACCTTTCCGCTAATCTGCGACGACTATCCCGTACTGAACTTGCTGGACGGCATGGTGGTTTCCGGCTTCGAAAGCGCACCCCGCGTGGTGGGTAGTGCGGATGGCATTGCTGCGGAGGGTACTGCGGGGAGTGCTGCTGGGGGTGGTGCTGGGGGTGCTGCAGATGGGCATGCGGATGGCTTTGCTGCGAGGAGTGGGGCTGGGGGTGCTGCAGATGGGCATGCGGATGGTGGCGCAGATGGGTATGCGGATGGCTTTGATGCGAGGAGTGGTGCTGGGGGTGCGGCTGGGGGTGCTGCTGGGAGTGGTGCTGGGGCGCGGATGAGCGGACGCGCGCCGCTGATCAAGCCAAACCCGGAAATCTACAAACTACTGCTATCACGCTATTCACTGCAACCCGCCGACTGCATCTTCATCGACGACAACCCCGCAAATGTCGCCGCCGCCCAAACCATCGGCATCCACGCCATCCCCTTCACCAACTGCCCCAACCTCCGCAAACAACTCGCGGAACTCAATCTTTTATAATAGCGGAACACGCCCCTCCCTCAGAAGAACACACCTCCCCCCAACGGTGCGCGTTCCTCTCCCTGCAAAACACCACTTTCCCGGAAGCCCCCTGCCTCCCAGCAGAACACGCCCCCCTCCCGGCAGGGTCCCCTCCGCGCCAAAAGCCATCCATTCCACCAGCGCCGGCAGAAAAATGCCTGATTTCCTGCCCGGACCGTGCGAAATCTTCCGTCCGGGCAGAAAAAACCCCGATTCCCCGCCCAGACCTCCCGAAAAACGCAGCGCGGGCAGAAAAAACCCCGATTTACTGCCCGGACCTACCGAAAACAACAGTGCGGGCAGAAAAAACCCCGATTTACTGCCCGGACCTACCGAAAACAACAGTGCGGGCAGAAAAAACCCCGATTTCCTGCCCAGACCTCCCGAAAACAACAGCGCGGCGGGCAAGGTCTGATTCCAGGGGTGGGACCTTGCCCGGATTTTGGCCATACAGAGGGTTCCGATGGGCAAGGTCCCCCAGGTGCGAGGAGACCTTGCCCGGATTTGCTAGGACCTTGCCCACGGAACGGCAACAGGAGGCCACAGAATGACATGGGGTGTGAATGGTGTAATTTCAGCCCGGGGGCCATTCACACCGGAAGTGCGTAGGAGGCCGATTTGCGGGAATGGTGT
>JAEEGH010006758.1_pt1 | contig 27934 bp, 16 predicted proteins | sample 9134181 | NCBI WGS metagenome assembly JAEEGH01 (sample SAMN16246544, study PRJNA631951) | gut metagenome | biome: gut microbiome; feature: rumen; material: DP-attached | host: Bos | place: Iran: Karaj | collected 2018-10 | reverse complement strand
ACCGCGCTTGTACGCATCACCTGGCAATACGCGGAGGCGACCGGCGAGGGCAAGCTCACGACCTACGACGTGGACGACTACGTCGCCGGCGCCGCCGTCCACTTCGACGGCATCCGCAATGCCGGTGCGACCGCCGACCATGACCCGAACGCCACGGCATGGGCGAACATCGGCACCGCCGGCTCGGCCATAAACATGTCGCGCACGAAATACGGCTACGGTGACCTTGGTGGATGGGACGGCGACGGCTACTGGTTCACCGACACGCCCAAATTCGCCTCCCCGTCCGGAGCGATCAGCTGGCCGGCGACCTACTCCGTCCAGGTGGTGCTGGACGCGAACACGGCCGACCAGCAGCGCAACGACACGGCGATGTACATCTATTCCGTTTCCTGGAATCGGCTGGCCATGGCCATCTACGGCAAGCGCAACGAACTCTCGCTGCAAACGCAGAAAGAGGGCGCGCAGCCCTATGGTGTTCCTCTTAGCGGAACGTCGTTCCAGTACGTCAATGGCTTCGTGGATTCCAACGCAAAGAAGTCCGCGATATTCTCTTCGACGACCATTCCGGAGTCTGGCAGCAACGTGAAGAGCTACGAGACGATGGATTCCGCCGTCGGCAGCGCCGGAATCGGCGTTGGCGGTTTCGGAGGCGACGCCAGCCAAGATCTCGTTGGCAAGATCAAGAGTCTCCGCTTCTACTTCAACAAGGTGCTCACCGAGGAGGAGCTCGCGCAGAACCGCAAGGTCGATGAATACCGCTTCTTCGGGCGCTATGTTGTCACGAACGTCCTTGTGCAGTCGACCTACTCCTATCTGCAGGGCAACGAGAAGTCCGGCCCCTACGAGGTCGAGGGTTCCTACACCTTCACCGCGCCGGAGACCGTGGCTGCTCCGAACGGCATCACCTACGCCTGCGACGGCTACACTGTCGAGACGCAGGACGGCATTGGCTGGGTGGTGCTGACGTCCGGCACCGGCAATTCCTACCTCTACAACACATCTGCCGGCACCGTCCGCCTCACCTGGAAGTGGAAGGCGACGAGCGGCCTCCGCACCGCCGCCGACTACTCCTTCGACGACCTCTCGCCGGCCGGCCTCGCGCTCCACTACGACGGCCTCCTCAACCAGGGCGTCGGCGTCGCGCGCTCCACGACCGCGACGAAGTGGGTCAACCTCGGCTCGCGTCCCGGCATGGACCTCACACGCGCCACGAGCGGCTCTGACGCCACAGCCATAGGCGGATGGGTTGACGACGGCTATCGTTTCGGCGGCAGGTCGCAGTTCAACAGCGCCGGCGGCCAGCAGTGGGCGACGACATTCTCCGCGCAGGCGCTCATCGATGCAGCGTATGACGACAACGGAAATGTTGACGGAACCGAGAAAGGCCATTACATCGCCGCCACGACATGGAGTTGGTTCGGTCTGGTCGTTTACGGACCGGGTCAAGAGGCGCGCTTCCAGGTTCAGAACATCGGCAACAGCAAGAACAACCCGCACTTTACAACCGAGACCGGCATCGACTACATGACCGCCATTCACGACGCAAAGTCGAAGACTGCCGTTGTGTTCCCGGGCACGAAGGCGCCGACGAGCGGTGCGGCGGCGGACGGATACAAGAGCTTCAGCACATTCAACGGCATCGAGAACAACGCTTTCCGCCTCGGTGGCAGGGGCGGTGGTCCGAGGGGCGCCATGAACCTCGTCGGCACCGTGAAGAACTTCCGCTACTACGACCGCGTCCTCACGGAGGAGGAGCTCGTCCGCAACCGTAACGTGGATGCCGTGCGCTACTTCGGCGAGCTGGGCGTCACAAACGTATTCGTTGTCGCGGGCGGAGGATCGCAGGCCGAGACAGGCGCGTACAAGGTGGAGGGCTTGTGGACGTTCACCGCCAAGACCGTGAAGAATGATGTAAACAAGACCGTGCCCGTCGTCCGCTACGTGGTCGAGACGTTTGTCGACGGCCAGCGCACCGGCAAGACGGTGTACAACGGCAACTCCTTCACGTATTCCGAGAGCAACGCGAACTACCGCGGCAAGGTCGTCCGCCTTACGTGGAAGCCGGCGTCGCTCGGCCTGATGATTATGATTCGCTAGGTGGCGTGGTAAAGTCTCGGTCGACCGGACGAAATGGCCTTTATTAACCAAATGACTACAACCAATCAAATGAAAGCGTCAAGAAGAGATTTTCTGCGTGGAACCGTTGCGATGGCGGCGACGGGCGCGGTGGAAGGGTGCGCGACGGCTGGCGTGCCGGGTGTGCTCGACCCGTATGCAATCGGCGTCATCAGCGACATTCATACGGGATCGCCTTGGGCGAAGCAGAAGTATCGCACGGGACGGGAGTATCCGTGGCTGCCTGAAATGCCGCGCCGCATGGTGCGGGAGATTCTCGCGCTGCCGAATCCTCCCGCCACCGTCATCGGGCTTGGGGACGTCTCGCTCGCGTTCGGCGAGCCTGGCGACTACGAGCTGGCGGCCGAAGTGCTGAAGCCTCTAACCGATGCCGGCATCAAGCTGGTGCTTGCGATGGGCAACCATGACATTCGCGCCGAGTTTCTGAAGTTCTTTCCCGGCTACGACAAGACGACTAAGGTGCCGGGGCGGTTCGTTTCGGTTGTCGAGACGCCGCATGTCGATTTCATCCTGCTCGACTCGCTCAAAGAGCCGAAGCCTGAGGATCGCGGCAAATACAAGGCTCTAGAAGGCTGCGAACTCGGCGATGCTCAGATGAAATGGGTGGAGGAGACGCTTCCGGCGCTGACGAAGCCGACGTTCGTCTGCGCGCACCATATGTCCGAGCCGCTCAAAATCGGCAAGCTCTGCGCGAAGTCGCCCAAGGTGGTCGGCTACCTTCATGGGCACCACCATCATTGGATGACGAACTACATCTTCAACGGCTACTCCGACCGCGCCCGTCCGATTCGCTGTCTGGGCCTTCCGTCGCTCGGACTCGACCGCGACGTTGGCTGGGGGCTTTTTCGCACAACGCCGACGAAAGCCGTCCTTGAATGCAACGCGCGCGATTTCTACTTCCCGGTGAAGCGTCCTGCGTCGGAGCGTCCGGCGGCATGGGACGGATTCGTCAGCGACTGGGCCGGAAGACGCATCACGTTTGAGTTTGCTTAGGAAAAGGAACAACTGCAGATGAGAAAGATGGTGTTGATGGCTGTCGCAGCCGTGGTTGCGACGGCGGTTTTTGCGGAGCGTCCTGTTACGCCGGAGGCGCTTGAGACGCTGAAGCACTCGCTCATCCACCGTGGCGACGGGAAGGGGCGTCCTGACAACACGATGGAGGCTCTGCTCTACACGTGGTCGAAGGGCTACACGCCGGAAAGCGACATCCGCTACACCAAGGACGGCAAGATAGTGGCCTTCCACGACAATTCGCTCAAGGGGCGGAAAATCAGCGAATGGCTCTGGACCGAGCTTCGGGAGGAGGACGTCGGCTCCTATCGCGGTCCGCAGTATGCGTCGTGCCGTGCGCCGCTTTGGGAGACAATCTTCACGGCGATGGAGGAGAACCCGGTCCGCAAGATGCACATCGACTGGAAGGACGTGCCGCCCGAGAAGGTCGCGGAGATGGTGAAGTCTCACGGTCTCGAGAAGCAGTGCTGGTTCATCACCAACATCTACGGTCTCATCAAGCGCTACAAGGCCGCGCTTCCGGAGGGCCAGGCGCTTCACTGGATGAACCTCGGCAACTGGAACTACATCGATTTCGACAAGCCGGGCGAGATAGAGAAGTGCGAGGCGCACATGATGGCGTTCTTCGAGAAGGCGGCGGCCGAGAACTTCAAGGACATCGACAACGTGCAGCTCCACTGCCAGGTGCGCTACGGCGCCGACGGCAGTATGAGATTCTGCCCAAGGCCGGAGCTGTTGAAGAAGTGCGTCGAGCGCCTTCACGCCGCCGGGGTCGAAGCGTCGATGTGCGTGTGGCAGGAGGAGGCGAACCGCCCCGAGACGTATCTCGCTCTTTGGGAGTTCGGCTTCGACTCGTTCGGAACGGACTATCCGGAGGCGCTCTACAAGGCGGTCGAAGTCCTTAGCAGTCGCGTTAAATGACAAGGCAGCGTACAATTGCAATATCAAGGAACAGCAAATGGCGACAATAGCAATAATCGGTTCGGGAATGATGGGGAGCGCGCTGGCGTTCCCTGCCCGCGAAAACGGAAACACGGTGCGGCTCGTGGGGACTCCCCTTGACCGCGAGATCATCGACGAGTGCCGCAGGACGAATCGCCACCCGAAGTTCGCGAAGCACTTCCCGAAGGGCATACCGCCATTCCCCGAGGGCTGCGAGTTCTACCAGATCGAGGAGATGATGGACGCCGTGAAGGGCGCGGACTTCGTGATAGGCGGAGTCTCGAGCTTCGGCGTGGACTGGTTCGGCGAAGAGGTGCTGCCGAAGCTTCCGCCCGAGCTGCCCGTCCTTTCGGTGACCAAGGGACTGATGGACACTCCCGACGGAAAGCTGCTCACGTATCCGGCGGTTTGGGAGGCTCGTCTCGCGGAGAAGGGCATCAATCGGACCATCTGTGCGATCGGAGGGCCTTGCACTTCGTACGAACTCGTCGCCCACGACCAGACCGAAGTCGCGTTCTGCGGCAGGGACATGGAGACGCTGAAGATGCTCAAGGCGGCGATGGCGACCGACTACTACCACATCTCGCTGTCGACCGATGTCGTCGGCATCGAGAGCGCCGTCGCGCTCAAGAACGGCTACGCCCTCGGCATTGCGCTCACGATCGGACTCAACCAGAAGGCATTCGGGCTCGACTCCGAGCTTCACTTCAATTCTCAGGCTGCGGTTTTCGGTCAGGCCGTAAAGGAGATGAAGAAGCTGCTCGACCTGCAGGGTGCCGGCACTCTCGAGAACCTCTGCGTCGGCGCAGGCGACCTGTATGTCACGGTCTACGGAGGCCGCACTCGTCTCGTCGGGATTCTTCTCGGACGCGGAATGAACATCGACGAGGCGAAGGCGGAGCTTAAGGGCGTCACGCTCGAATCGCTCGTCGTCGCCGTGCGCGTTGCGCGGGCCGTGAAGACGCTCTGCGCGGCAGGCAGGCTCGATGCGGCGGAATTCCCGCTCCTCATGCACATCGACGAGATCCTTACCGATAAGAAGCCCGTCAATATTCCATGGGAGAAGTTCACGTTCGAGGCGTGAGAGGTTGAGTTGTCGAGATGGCTAAGATGTCATTGAAATGGTGGCAGTGGGAGACGCTGCTCGTGACGATGGGGGGCTACGCCCTCTACTACGTCATCCGCAAGAACCTCTCCATCGCGATGCCGCTTCTCGGCGAGATAGGCGTGTCGAAGGTCCAGCTCGGCGCGTTTCTGACGGCTGGCGGAATCGTCTACGGCGTAGGGCGCTTCCTTAACGGCATCGTCGCCGACCGCAACTCGGCCCGCAAGGTGATGGCGACGGGGCTGTTCATCTGCTCTGCCGTCAACATGCTCTTCGGCCTAAGCGACTACATCGTCCTCGGTGCCGCGGCATCTCCCGTCGCCGAAGGAGCGGCCGCGGCGACGGCGCTTGTCTGGACGATGGGCGTCGTCTGGATCGTGAACCAGTATTTCCAGGGGATGGGCGTGGGGCCGTGCATAAAGACGCTTCCGAAATGGTTCTCCCCGGAGGAGCTGTCCACCAAGCAGTCGATATGGAACCTTTCGCACTCGCTTGGCGCGGGCTCGGTCTTTGCGCTTTGCGGCTGGCTGCTCATACCGGCGTTCCACGCATGGCGTCTGTGCTTCATCGTGCCTGCGGCGATTGCGGCGGCAGGCGGCGTCGCAGTGCTCGCGCTCTTCAAGGACTCTCCGGAGGAGCTTGGCTTCGCCTCGCCCGCCGCTTCGGCGAAGGCCGACGCCCCGGAGCGTTCCGCCGATGCCGCAGCGGACGACTACAAGTCCTATGTCGCGAGGCACGTGTTCCGCAATCCCAAAGTCTGGATCATCGCCATCGCCGACTTCTTCGTCTACACCGTCCGCTTCGCCGCGCTTGACTGGGGAATTGTGCTTCTCATGGACACGAAGGGCCTGTCTCTTGCCTCCGCGACAACTCTCTGCTTTGTCTTCGAGATTGTCGGCGGCAACCTCGGAATGGTCGTGGCGGGCTGGGCGACTGACCGGTTCTTCGGTAGCCGCGCCCATCGCACGAGCGTGTTCTGCATGGCCGGTGCGGCGGCTTCCATCGCGGCGTTCTGGGCGGTTCCGCCGGACGCTCCGCTTGTCATGAAGCTTCTGCCGTTCATGACGATTGGCTTCTTCATATACGGACCTCAGGCGCTTCTGGGCGTTGCGACCACCCAGCAGGCGACGCCCCGCGCCGCCGGTGTCGCTGGCGGATTCGTCGGCATCTTCTCCTACGCATCGACGATTCTCTCCGGCATTGGCTTCGGGTTCGTCGCACAGCAGTGGGGATGGAACGCCGCCTATGCGACGATTCTCGCCGCGGCGCTTGTCGGCGGCGGAGTGCTGCTGCTCATGTGGCGAGCCGACGCCTCAGCTCAGCAGTAGGGCATTTGCCCCCGCCGTTTCATCTTGCGGCAGGGGCGAATACGCGGATGTCGGGCGCGGAAGCGCCTTCCGACGCGCGCATTACCGACACCTTTGCGCGGACGGCGCCCGCAGGCGCGGGAAACGCCTTGGAGCTTGACTGGCGGACTGTCTGCGCGGCTGGACTCAGCTCGCGTCCGTTGGCGTCTTCAAAGGAGATTCTCAGCAGCGCAGGCGCGGAGCCCCTGGCGAGGACGAGGTTGGCGCGCACGCCTTGGCAGTCGAAGGGGAGGGCTAACGTCTTTTCGGCGACGGCAACGGCAGCCTGCCGCGGCGTCGCGGCTTCGGCCACCGCTTGAGGCGCGGTCTGAGGCGCGGCGGCTTTGTTTTGCCTGGCCGAGAGAATCGACCCTGCGACGCCTACGGCGACAAGGACTACTGCCGCCGCGCCGATCCAGCGCGCCCTTGTCTGCGCTACGGCGGCTTTGCGCGGCAGAAGCGACTCAACCCTGAATGGAATCGAGCGGAACTGCACGGTCCGCGCGTCCGTGTCGTAGAGCACGTACGTCGAGAAACACTTGCCGTCCGATTCCCTCGGATATCCGACAGAGCCGACGTTCACTATGTAGCGTTTTCCTTCTTCGGCTTCGAAGTCTCTTGGTTCGAGTCTGTAGACGGTGCCGCTCGCGCCGACGAGATGTATGCATGGCACGTGAGTGTGGCCGACGAAGAGAATCTGCTCGTCGGTCGCCGCGAAGTTCTCCGCAGCTGAGTCTTCGGAGTCGACGTAGAGGAACGACTCCGGCGCCGTCGCGTCGCCGTGAGCAAGGAGCGCGCCTTCGATGCGAGCCGTGTAGGGCAGCGACTTCAGATACGAGATGTCGTCCTTCGAAAGCGCCGTGCGATGCCACGCAACCGCATCCGCCGCAAGACCGATGAAGTCCTCTGCGCCCATCCTGCCCGAAACGGCGTCGTCGTGGTTGCCTGCAACGACGACGGCCGCCGCGCTCCGCACCTTTGCGAGCGCCTCGGCAGGAAGGGGTCCGTACCCGACGATGTCGCCAAGGCACGCCACTTTGTCCGCGCCGAGCGAGGCGGCGTCGGCAAGAACTCGTTCAAGAGCGTCGGGATTGGCGTGGATGTCGGATATGATGGCGTACGTCATTGCGTAGATTATACCAAAAAGAGCTCGCTACGGGCACGACAGCTCGTCCGACCCGCACTTCGCGGGCGCAAGGCTCGCTTCGGGTGCGACTGTCGGCCGACCCGTACTTCATGGGTGCCCACCGGCATGATTTTGACGCGGGCGCCGTCGCACCCGCCTGTTACCTTGTGTCGTCAAAATCACGCCGGACCCATGAAGATACTCTCGTCCGACAGTCGCCCCCTCCGCTCGCTGTCAACTGAAAGCGCACTGCAATCGGCTGAAAGGCAATGCCGGATCGGCGATAGACTTGTCCGCGCAAGGTCGCCGCGGACGATTGCCGATTGCCGCCCGCGCGAACTTCAAGGTCATTGCAAGTTCATCTATGACAGTTTGCGGGAGGTGACGACAATCGGAATCGGACGCAACATCTGCGTCTTCTGCGTCAAGAACAGGGAACGGAGAATAGGGAGCGGGAAACGGAGAAGTATTTTGCGTGCAGAGGCGCTGGATTTGGTATAATACTTCTATCGCGACGCGGGACGTCGCAGAAAGGAGACCGATATGTCTTTCAACGATCTGGCGAGAAAACGCTATTCATGCCGCAAGCTCTCGGCGAAGCCTGTCGAGCAGGAGAAGCTTGACGCGATTGCCGAGGCCGGGATTCTTGCGCCTACGGCGTGCAACCTGCAGCCTTACAAGATATGGCTCGTCAAGTCTCCGGAGGCAGTCAAGGCGATTGAAGACGTGACCGCCTTCACGTTCGGGGCCAAGGTGTTCTTCGTGGTCGGCGCAAAGCGCGAGACTGCCTGGGTGCGTCCGTTCGACAACGCGAACTTCGGTGATGTGGACGCGGCGATCGTTGCGACGCACATGATGCTTGCCATCGAAGACCAGGGGCTTGCGACGACGTGGGTCGGCTATTTCGACGCACCGAAGCTGCAGGCTCTGGTGCCCGAGATGAAGGGATACGACCTTCTGGCGATCTTCCCCGTCGGCTATGCCGATCCGTCGGCCGCGCCTGCGTCGCACCACTCGGTCCGCCGTCCGGCCTCGGAAGCGGTAAAGGTCCTATAGCGCGGACTTGATGGCGGCCACGAGCTCCGCGTACTCCGGATCGGACAGGAACTTCCGCTTTGGGTTCATCGCGAACACTCCGCCCCACTCGAACTCCTCGTCGGAGTATTTCGGCACGAGGTGGAAGTGAAGGTGGTGGCCCGTGTCGCCGTACGCGCCGTAGTTGACCTTCGTCGGATGAAAGACCGTGTGCAGCGCGTTCGCGACGCGGTTGACGTCCGCGAAGAACGCGTCGCGCTCTGCGTCGGTGAGCGCGGTGATCTCGCTCACGTGCAGCTTTGACGCGACTATCACACGGCCGCGATGGCTCTGCTCCTTGAACAGGTAGAGCTTCGTCGCGGGAAGCTCGCAGATCTTGATTCCGAAGACCGCGAGGTATTCGCCTTCGGCGCAGTAGCCGCAGGTCTTCATTTCCTCGGCATAAGGGAGGCAGCGTTCATCGATTTTCATGCCCACATTATACCAAAAGGGCGAAGTTTATTCCATCGCCTATTCGCCCTGAGGCATGGCGATTTAGTTCACGATGCATTAAGCCCGTGGATACTGAATTTTCCGCCCCCTATTGACAAAAGCGGCCGAATATGAGATGATATTCTCGTCACAATGTGCAAAAGACGAGGAACCATGCTCAAGATAAGGCCAGTCTGGAAGGCTACGGAACTCAAGCGGTTCAAGGAGCTCGAGGAGAAGTACCACTACATGGGGGAGACCCATTCCGGCGGCGACACGCTGCGCCTCGTCATAGAGGACGACGGGGAATGGGTGGCCATCATGGTCTGGGGCGGCGCGTGCTACCACCTGAAGCACCGCGACGAGTACATCGGCTGGCCTCCGTCGCTGCGCGCGCAGAGGCTGAAGCTCGTCGCGTCCAACCGGCGCTTCACGATCCTCGCGAAGCCCGGGGAGCGCAGGAACCTCGCCTCGCAGTGCCTCGCGCTGGCGGCGCGCGAGATCGCGGGCCTGTGGATGCGCAAGTTCCACTACCGGCCGCTCCTCGCCGAGACGTTCTGCGACGTGGAGCATTCGGCGGGGACGTGCTACAGGGCCGCGGGGTGGATTCCGCTCGGCATGACGAAGGGCTTCTCACGGACGAACCGCCAGGAGTGCGACTTCTACGTCCCCAACGACAGGCCGAAAACGCTCTGGGTCAAGCCGCTCGCCCCGGACGCGCTGAAGCTGCTCAACGCGCGCGAGCTGCCGGAGGACTGCATGCTCGGCGCGCGGGGGAACTCCGACGGCGTGATGCCGATAGGCAGGGCGCAAAGGGAGTCGCTGTACGACGCGCTCTGCCGCGTAAGGGACACGCGGGACAGCAACAGGACGTTCCACATCGGCGCGATGCTCTCGATCGTCGTGATGGCCATGATGAGCGGCGCGAACTCGGTCAAGGCCATCGCGAGGTTCGCGAACAGGCTCGACATGCCGCAGCGAAGGGAGCTGTGCATGCCGCACGCGAAAAGCAAGGCGGGCGTCGTCGCCAGGCGCGAGTACAAGGTCCCGAGCTACGTCACCATCTACAACTTCCTCAGGACCCTCGACCTCGACGACTTCGCAAGGAAGCTCACCGAGTGGATGTCCGCGCAGGAGGGAACGCTCCCGAGACAGCTCGCCGTGGACGGGAAGTTCGTCAAGGAGGTCATTGGCGTGGTGTCGGTGGTGAACGTCGAAAACGACGCTCCGGTCGCGGTGGCCCCGGCCTCGCGCAAGGAGGGCGAGACGGGGAAGTGCGAGATGCCCGTCGCTCGCAGGCTCTTGTCGGAGATGGACCTCACCAACGCGCTCGTCAGCTCGGACGCGCTCCACTGCCAGCACGACACCGTGCGGACTGTAGCCCGCTCCAACGGCGAGAGCCTCGTGCAGATCAAGGACAACCAGAAGGGACTGCTCAGAAACGCCAAGGCGGTCATCAAGGCCAGAAACCCCGTGGCCTCCAAAAAAAAATAGAGACGGGGCACGGGCGTCGGGAGGCACGGGCGACAAAGGTGTTCCGTCTTGACGACCCGGCGCAGCTCGGCATGTTCGGGATGCACACGCTCGTGCAGACCAGGCGGCAGTGGGAGCACCTGTCTGGGCCGAACAAGGGGGAGCGGACGAAAGTGGAGACGTCATACCACGCCTCGACCATCGAGATCGACGCGGAGCACGGCGTGGACTTCTTCGCCGATGCGGTGCGCTCAGAGTGGATGATAGAGACGGGATACCACGGCAAAAGGGACTTCGCCTACTGCGAGGACGTCAGGACAAGACGCTGCTGCGCCAACATAATCGGCGCAATGATGCTGGCAAGAACCCCGGCTTTCGTGTTCATGGCCAAGCGCGGCATCGAAAACTGCCAGCAGTTCAAGGAGGAACTACAGTCAGATCACGTCCTGTCGTTGCGGATGGTCGTGGATGTGCCTTCAAACTGAATCACCATGCGCCCTGAGGCGCACGCCTGCTCTGCAGATGCTCGGCGCGCCAGGCTGACATGGTCATGCCGGTCTTGGTCTGGAAGAACTTGCAGAGTGCGTTCTGACTTCTGAGTCCGCAGAAGTCCGCAATGGACTTGAGCTGCTGGTTCGGATTGAGCAGAAGCTCCTTCGCGCGTTCGAGCCGCACATCCTGAATGGCCTCGAGAATCGACTTGCCCGTGGCCTTGCGGAAGCGCATCTCGGCGTAGACGCGCGAACATGGAAAGAGCTGGACGACCTGCGCGGCGGTGAGGCCAGTGCACGCCTTCGCCTTGATCATCTCAAGCGCCGCGGCGACTTCCGCGTCGTTTCGCATGAGTATGCGCGTCGATTCGCGGCGGACGATGCGAAGCGGCTCGTAAAGGCGTTTTCGGTCGCCCGTGAAACGTCCGTTGGACTGCGTGATCTCCATCATCAGCAACGCCGCGGCCGCGCCCGCCCTGCGGAAGTCGGGCTCCACGGACGTAAGCGTTGGCATCGAGTTCTCGCAGATGTTCAGGTAGTTGTCGACGCCGATCACCGAAAGGTCCTGCGGTATGTTCAACCCGAGCATGCGCGCGACCGTCAGCACGTCCTCGGCGGTTCTGTCGTTCGCGGCGAATACGCCGCACGGCCTGGGCAGTCCGGCGATGAACTCGCGGAGAAGGCGGAGGTGCGCAACGGAATCGGAGCCCGTGGTCTTGGCCGGACGGAACACCGAACACGGCATGCCGTTAATCTCCACGGCCTTCCTGAATGCGGCTTCGCGCTCTTCGTCCCAGAAGCGCTTTTCGGGAAAGGGGACGTAGGCGAAGTGCTCGAAGCCGGTCGAGAGGAGCTCTTTCGCCGCGAGCGTCGCGGTTGCCGCGGAGTCGTGGCAGACGGAAAACGAGTTGGCGGGCAATGTGGCGGGGTCGTGGTCGATGAAGACGACGGGGAATGATTCGAGGTCCGCCTCCGAGAGCTTGTTCGCGCCGGCTCCTGCGTCGACAATCGCGCCGATAGGCTTCCAGAACGCGCGAAGTTCGTTCAGGTTCTTCTGCGTAGGCCGTACGTTCACTTCCTGGACGTGCCAGTTGGCGTGCGACGTGATTTCCTTCACGCCGTCCACGACCTGAATCCAGCTCGCACTTCCATGCGGATGAAAATAGAGTACGATCTTCACAGTGAGTATTATACCATAAGTTTGCAAATGGTGAATAAGATGTTTTGCATCTGGAATATTGTTTGTGCATGAGTATGATATCATATCCGCAGAATGTCAACCAAGAAAGGTTAACAGCAATGAATACCGCAGTAACCGTTGATAAGTTGAGACATCGCCCGCGCGCCGTGGGCATGCTAACCATAGCGGCTTCTCTAGCTGCTATAACCGCCAACGCCGTGATGGTTGTGGGCGGCTCCAACACGACAACAGTCAGCACGCCAAGTAACACGGTCATCATGGCCACAAGCGATACCACGTTTACGGTGACGATGCCCGGCGAGATAGAACTGCTCCTTGTCGGTGGCGGCGGCGGCGCAGGCGGCTCGACCTCTGCGTCTGGCTACAACGGCGGCGATTCCCGTGGCGGTGGCGGTGGCGGCGGCGGCGTCATCCACAAGACGAATTTCCGCGTCGAAAAGGGCACTTATACCGTAAAGGTGGGCGCCGGCGGCGTTGTCAATCGCAGTCACGACACTATCGCACTCGCGAGAGGCGGCGATACGACTATCGCACGCGTGGGAGGCGGCGGTACGGAAGCGTTCGAACTTACTGCGCCTGGAGGCGGTCCCGGCGGATGTGTCGACCCCACAGCCTGGTACGATAGCACCTATCTAGTTGGCGCTTCCGGGGGCGGCGGCTCGAAGCACTCCAACGGCAAGTCTTATCCGGGTGGCACGGCTACGGTCTCGAGCGGTGTTCTCGGCAACAATGGTGCCAACGCGACCGACTATAAGAATGGCGGCGGCGGCGGCGGCGCTGTCGGTGCAGGCAGTGGAGTCAGGGGTGGCGACGGATACCTTTGCAACATTACTGGCGTAGATGCCTACTATGGCGGCGGCGGCGGTGGTGGCCGAAGGGATAGTTCGGCAACAGCGGCACCTGGGAATGGCGGCGGTAAAGCGTGCTATGGCGGCGGCGGCACAGCGCAAATCGGTTGGGGCACTCCCGAGGCCGGCGGCTCTGGCGTAGTGATCGTGAAGTTTGCCCACGCAAAGACGACATACGACTTCAGCGTGCGCGGCTATGATGCGAAGGTGAACCTAGGCGACGACTACAAGTATCTCGTCATCACGAACGACACCACGTTGCGTGTCTATGGCTCCGCCACGTGCGAGGTTCTTCTTGTCGGCGGCGGCGGCGGCGCGGGAGCCAACGCGGACAGCGATAAGACCAGCTGCGGCGGTGGCGGTGGCGGTGGCGGCGGTGTCATCCATATGCAGTATATGCAGCTTGAGGCGGGCGACTATCCGATCACGGTCGGCGCAGGCGGTGCGGTCAACACGGGCGATGCGGCTACGACTGTCCGCGGCGGAGACACTTCGGCCTTTGGCTTCACGGCGATTGGCGGCGGGCCTGGCGCAAAGGGCAACGGCTCGGGTCCCTCGATCAGCGGCCTCGGCGCTTCCGGCGGCGGCGGTGCGACGGACGGCGCGAATGCCACCATCGTCGGAGGCACGCCACTTGCTGCGGCCAACAACCTCGGAAATGCCGGAGCCAGCGCTACCTCATACGGATCAGCATATGGACAGGGTGCAAAGGACAACTCTGGCGGCGGCGGCGGAGCAGGCGGTGCGGCTAACGGCGTCAACGGCGGCGATGGATACCCTTGCGCCATTACCGGGGCCTTGGTGTACTACGCAGGCGGCGGTGCTGGTGGCCAGCGGGACAATACATCTACTGCAACTCCTGTCGCGGTGCCTGGACAGGGCGGCGGCAGGGCGAGCTGGGGCGGCGGCGGTTCGGGCGGCTATCGATACACCCGTTCTGCCGAAGCCGGCGGCCATGGCATCGTGATCATCCGCTACAGGAAGACTAGGCTCGGAACGCTCCTTATGGTGCGCTGAAAGACGGAAGCATAACAAGAGACACGAACAAAAGAGAAAAGAACAGGAATCTCAGATGTCGCTCTACATTCGCCACTTGTCGCTCGTCCTTGCGTCGCTGTCGCTCACGACCTTTGCCGCGAGCGCGGCGGACGCCGGGTTCTACCGCGTCGCAAAGGATGCGTCCGGCACGTGGCGAATGACAGATCCTTCCGGCCGCGCAGTGAAGTGGCTTGGCGTGGACCACGTCAAGTTCAACGGCTTCCGCTGCGAGGCGGAAGGCAACCAGATGCGCTACCGGGAGGCCAACATAAAGAAGTTCGTCACCCGCGCCGCCTGGGCGAGCAACACCGTCCAGCGGCTGAGAAGCTGGGGCTTCAACGCGCTCGGGGCAGGATGCGACAATGCGGATTTCAAGGGATCGGGCCTGGGGCGCGCGGTGTTCCTCGCAATTGGCGATGCGGCCACCGCAGACGACGAGAAGGACCACGAGCACTACCTCGCGAAGAACCTTCATTCCCCGGGCACCGCATTCCCCAATGTGTTCAATCCCGACTTCGCCGCGAAGTGCGAACGCGAGGCGGAGAAGGCGTGCACCGCCAACCGCGACGACAAGGAGGTGCTGGGCTACTTCATCGACAATGAATTGGCATGGGAAGGGCGCAACCGCGGCGCGACCAGGCCTTGGGGTCTGTTTGACGCGGCGTGCGCCAAGCCCGAGGGCAACTCGGCGCGAAAGGCGGTCGAGGCGTTTCTTTCCAAACGCGGCTTCAAGATCGGCGACGACGTGCCTGTCCAGGTTAAGCTTCAGTTCGTCGGCATTGTCGCCGAGAGGTATTTCGCGGCGACTGTCGCCGCGATACGCAAGTATGACAAGAACCATCTGGTCCTTGGCTGCCGCTTCGCAGGTGCGATTGTTCCCGACGTAGTGTGGAAGGCGGCTGGGCGTCATTGCGACATCGTGACGCTGAACGCCTATGCTCGGGCGATTCTGGAGAAGGACGAGGTTCTTCTCTATTGTCAGGACAGATATCTGCCCATTGGAGAGGCGCTCTCGGGAATCAGCGCACTCGCGGGACGTCCGGTGATGATAACGGAGTGGAGCTTTCCGGCGCTCGACTCCGGTCTTCAGAGCAGATTCGGCGCCGGACAGCGCTTCGACACGCAGCTCGAGCGCGCCAGAGCCACCGCTCTCTACGCCAGCAAGGTGCTGTCGCTGCCGTGCGTCGTGGGCTACGACTATTTCATGTGGGTCGACATGCCGGAGAAGGGCATAAGCTTCCGCTTCCCCGAAGACACCAACTACGGGCTTGTCCGCGAGGACGGAACCGAGTACGCGGAGCTTACGAAGGCGTTTGCCGCGGTTCACGCCGGCAAGACGCTGGGCAAGTGCGGTGCAGTTGCTGCGACAAGCGGCAATGCGCTTGCGGAGGTCTACGACCCCGTGACGAACTCCGCCGCGCGCATACCGTCGTTCTCCCTGTCAGACGGCGAGTACTGCGTGAAGAATTCTGCGGGGCTGAAGCTGTCCGGTCGCATCGGCGGCAAGCTCCCTCTCGCGAGCGTGGCTTTCAACGGCAGGACGTACGGAAAGCTCTCCGCAATGGTCCAGACCCAGGGCGCGTTCAATCCGAAGAGCCGCAGCGGATACGACATCTCGTCCTATGGAGTGACCAGCGTCACGGGCGTCGACTGGCGCGAGGAGAACGGGCGAGGCGTTCTCACTCTTAAGTGCGAGACGGACGTGGCGACGCTCGATCTCGAAATCCGCGTCGGGCCGGACAGCAGGAACTTCATCGCCGAAGTGAAGCGCGTCGCGAACACCTCAGGCGCGCCGCTTGCCGTGAACGAGGTTCTGCTTCTTCCATACGCGCCGTTCACGAACGTAATCGCGTCGGTCAAAAGGCCGATGCCGAACCAGCTGGCGACCGTGCACAGCGCCGCCGCATGGCTCGAACGCGGCTCGGGACGCTACTTCGGCGTACTGACCGACTCCCAGTTCACGGAGGAAATCGACTTCTGGTTCAACAAGGGCGGCTCGTGGCATCCGGACGTGCGCTTCTCGCCCAACCGCCCTGCGCATGGCGGAAGGCTCGTCATCCCGTCCGGCGAGTCGTGGGTTCCCGAGGCTCCGCTTCACGCGCTCTTCCGCGCCGGCGAGGGCGGCGAGAGGGCCTGGGGCGAGTTCTCGCGAAAGGTTCCCCGCGTAGCCGTCTCAGTCGACTTCTCGCGTACCGCCGGCAGGATAAAGCCCGTGAACGGCGTCGGCCAGCCGCCTTTCTTCGGCAGAAACTACAGCCTCATCCAGCGCCTGAAGGAGGCCCATGTCCCGTATTCGCGCCTCCACGACGTTGGCGGGGCCGTGACCGGCCAGGGCCTTTATGTGGACATACCGAACGTGTTCAAGGACTTCAGCGCAGATCCGGCGAATCCGGCCTCCTACGACTTTGTGTTCACGGACGACCTGCTCAAGGCGCTTGTGACGAACGGCGTCGCCCCGTACTTCAGGCTTGGTGTTTCCATCGAGAACTACGCGAGCGAGCTTGGCGCGCGCAAGATCATCCCGCCAAAGGACAATCTGAAGTGGGCAAGGATCTGCGAGGGCGTGGTGCGGCACTACACCGAAGGCTGGGCCAACGGCTTCAAATGGAAGATCGACTACTGGGAGATATGGAACGAGCCGGACGGAGAGGAGCCGCCGGAGTCGAACAGCATGTGGCGCGGCACCTTCGCCCAGTACCTCGACCTCTACGGAACGGCGAAGAAGCACCTGAAGTCGAAGTTCCCCCATCTCAAGTTCGGCGCATACGGCAGCTGCGGCTTCGAGGCCCTGTGCTCGAAGTGGAAGCCGGAGAGGACCTCCCACCACATGCGCTGCTTCAGGGACTTCCTCGCCTACGTGAAGAAGAACGACTGCCCGCCGGACTTCTTCTCCTTCCACTGCTACGGCCCCTGGTGGAAGATCGAGAAGCAGGCCAACTACGCCCGCAAGGAGCTGGACAAGGCGGGTCTTGCCGGCGTGCCGATGCATCTGACTGAGTGGCTTTCGTCCCACGGCGTCGGAACCGCTCGTCAGGCCGCGCTTCTTGCCGAGACGATTGTGAGGCTCCAGGGCGTGCCGGTAGACCTGGCCACGATCTACGACGGACGCTGCGGCCCCGGAATGTACAGCCCGCTCTTCGATCCCGCGGCCTGGGCGCCGCGAAAGGCGTACTACGCGTTCAGGGCGTTCGGCGATCTGTACGCGCTCGGCACGGAGGTGCCTGCCGTCTCGTCAAGCAAGGACGTCGCCGTGGTGGCGGCTGTCGGCGCTGACGGCGATGCGGCGGTTATGGTCGTTAACCCTACGGACAAGGCCAGGCCGTTCATTGCCGATTTCGGCGGCCGCAAAGTCAAGTCGGTGCGGGTGACGGACGAAGACAGCGTGTGGCTTGAGACCGACAGCCCTGCCGTCCTTAAGCCGTGGAGCATCGTTCTCTTCTCTCTCTCAAAATGATGAACGCCAAGTTCCTTTCTCTGGCCTTTCTGATCCTCTCGCTGTCCGCGTCGGGCGTCGACAGCGTGCTTTCGTCCGGCTGGCGCTTCTGCCGCGTTGATGACGAGTCCGCCATATCGGAAGCCGACGCCGTCTCTCCCGGCTTCGACGACTCGCAGTGGCGCGAGGTGGAGGTCCCGCACGACTGGTCCATTGAAGGGCCGTTCGACCCGGCCTCGAAGGACGGCGACACCGGCAAGCTTCCGTGGCGCGCCGTCGGGTTCTACCGCAGACAGTTCGTCCTGTCGGAGAAGGACGCGGCAGGTGTAGTCGCATTCGACTTCGACGGCGTGATGGCGCGGCCGAAGGTGTATGTCAACGGAAAGCTCGCGGGTGGCTGGGACTATGGATACCAGTCGTTCCGCGTGGATGCGACGAAGTTCGTGGTTCCCGGTACCAATCTGCTGGCTGTCGCGGCGGACACGAGACGCCACCGCAGCCGTTGGTATCCGGGCGGCGGCATAAACAGAAAGGTCGTGCTGAAGACGCTTCCGAAGGCGCATTTCGCCTACAGCGGAATCGCCGTGACGACGCCCGTCGCCGAGGCGGACCGCGCCGTCGTCCAGGTGCGCTGGACTTTGGAGAACGCGCCAGAGAGCGCGGATGTGTCCGTATGCCTTCTGCGCAAGGGCCGCGAAGTCGCTTCGGCGTCGGCCAAGGCTGCGGACGGTTCGCTTCGGCTCGGCGTCGAGAGGCCTGATCTGTGGGACGTCGAGAGCCCTGCGCTGTACGATGCCGAGGTGTCGCTTCTCTGCGGCAGCGCCGAGCCCTGCGTTGAGAAAGTCCGTTTCGGCATACGCAGGATCGAGTTTCCCGTGGGCGCCGGAGCCGACGCCGAAGTCTGGGAGAAGAACGGCTTCCATCTCAACGGACGCCGCGTCCAGCTCAAGGGCGTGAACATCCACGAAGACATGGGGCTTCTCGGCCGCGCATACAACGAGTCGGCGGTCCGCCGCCAGCTCCTGATCATGAAGGACATGGGCGCGAACGCAATCCGCACGAGCCACAATCCGGTTGCGCCGGAGACTCTGGACATGTGCGACGAGCTGGGCCTGCTCGTATGGGACGAGTGCTTCGACAAGTGGGACGACACCGCGAGCCGCCTGCCCGAAGAGCCGCTTGAGCCGTACATCGAGCGCAACCTCCGCGCCTTCGTCCGCCGCGACCGGAACCATCCGTCCATTATCGTCTGGTCGATGGGCAACGAAATCGGCGGCGTCTCGGGCGACAAGAAGGACTTCACCCACGATCCCGACGGCATGACTCGCGAACGCTGCGCCCGCTTCCGCGACGCGATGCGGGAGGAAGACGCGACCCGTCCGGTCGGCAACGGCAACATGCCGCATGTCGCAAAGGACGAGTTCTTCGGCATGGAGCTCTGGAAGGACCTCGACATCACGGGCTGGAACTACCTCGGCAGCCACGCCAAGGCCAAGGCGAAGTATCCGTCCAAGCCCGTCATCTACAGCGAATCGGCCTCGGCCGGCAGCACCTACGGCTTCTTCTGCGGTCCGTCCGCGAAGCCGTACAGCCATCACGGCGGAGGCGAGTGCGCCGCGAAGCAGATGGACGGCTACGACCTCGGCACGACAATCGACATAGCGGACATAGAGTTCGACCGGATGGAGAAGTCGCCCTGGTGCGCAGGCGAGTTCGTCTGGACCGGCATCGACTACCTTGGCGAGCCGATACCGTATCGCGAGCATGCGCGCTCTTCGTATTTCGGCATCGTCGACCTGACCGGCGCTCCGAAGGACCGCTACTGGCTCTATCGCGCCTACTGGAACAAGTCGGCCGAGACGGTCCACATGGTTCCGCACTGGAACTGGTCGGGACGGGAAGGACAGAAGGTCCCCGTGTTCGTCTACACAAGCGGAGACTCGGCGGAACTGTTCGTGAACGGCGTTTCGCAGGGAGTGCGTCGCAAGGGCGAGTTCGAGATGCCGGGCGGGCGGACGAACGCATGCTATCGCGCCTGCGGCAAGTACAGGCTCATGTGGTTCGACACCGTCTACGAGCCTGGAGAGGTGATGGCCGTCGCCTACAGGGACGGAAAGCGCATCGGCGTATCGGTCGTCCGCACGGCTGGTCGCCCTGTCGCGCTCGAAGTCGTGTCCGACTACGATGACGGACGCATGTGCTTTCTTCAGATTTTCGCGGTCGATTCGGCAGGTACTCGCAATCCGCTTGCCACCGACCGCATTTTCGTTTCGGCATCGGGTCCCGGGCAGGTCGTCGCCGTCGGCAACGGCAATCCGAACGCGTTCGAGTCGTTTGCAGATCCCCGCGCGCATTCGCTCTTCTTCGGCACCGCTTCGGCCGTCGTGAAGCGCACAGGCGCGGGACGCATAGCGCTCACCGTCGCTGCGGAAGGCCTTAAACCCGCCACCATCGCGATTGACGCCCCCAGCTCGTCGAAGGCCGATCCCTGCGGCTGCAAGTGACGGCCTTGCCGGGCCGTAGCGTCCTGCGAGCGCACGGCATTCGACGGCAAAACGAAGGGCGCCTGGCTGATGCCAGACGCCCCGGTTTTTCTGCGCCTTTCGGCCAGAGCGTCAGACAACGCCCTGGGCGACCATCGCGTCGGCGACCTTCGTGAAGCCGGCGATGTTCGCGCCAGCCACGTAGTTGCCCTTCTTGCCGTACTTGGCGGCGGCTTCCCACGCATTGTCGTGGATCGCCTTCATGATGTCCTTCAGGCGGCTGTCGACCTGCTCGCGCGTCCAGCTGATGCGCTCGGAGTTCTGCGACATCTCGAGACCGGAGGTCGCGACGCCGCCGGCGTTCGAGGCCTTGCCCGGCGAGTACATGATCTTGGCCTTCTGGAAGATCTCGACTGCCTCGGGCGTGGACGGCATGTTCGCGCCTTCGCCGACGAGCGTGCAGCCGTGCTTGACCAGGAACTCGGCGTCCTTGCCGTCGAGCTCGTTCTGGCGGGCGCACGGGAACGCGCAGTCGACCTTGTCCGCAAGCTTCCAGCTGTTCGCCTTGGCGAAGAACTTCACGCTCTTCGTCTTCTTGGCGAAGTCGGAAAGCTCGCCGCGCGTGACGTTCTTGAGCGTCATGATGTCCTTGAGCATCTTCTCCGTGATGCCGTTCTCGACGTAGATCGCGCCGGAGCGGTCGGAGAGGGTGAGGACCTTGGCGCCGAGCTGCAGAAGCTTCTCCGCCGCGTAGGTCGCGACGTTGCCCGAGCCGGAGATCACGCAGCGCTTGCCGCCGAAGTTCTCGCCGCGCTTGGCGAGCATGTTCTCTGCGAAGTAGACGTCGCCGTAGCCGGTCGCCTCAGGACGGATCAGCGAGCCGCCGAAGGAGAGACCCTTGCCCGTGAGCACGCCCGTCCACTCGTTCGCGAGGCGCTTGTACTGGCCGAAGAGGTAGCCGATCTCGCGGCCGCCCACGTTCATGTCGCCTGCGGGAACGTCAGTGTCGGCGCCGATGTACTTGTAGAGGCTCGTCATGAAGCTCTGGCAGAAGCGCATGACTTCGCCGTCGCTGCAGCGCTTGCCGGGCGTGTGCGGGCTCTGCTTCGGGTTGAAGTCGGAGCCGCCCTTGCCGCCGCCCATGGGAAGGGTGGTGAGCGAGTTCTTGAAAATCTGCTCGAACGCGAGGAACTTGAGAACCGACAGATTGACGGACGGATCGAAGCGAAGGCCGCCCTTGTACGGACCGATCGCGGAGTTGAACTGAATGCGGTAGCCGCGGTTCACGCGCACCTTGCCAGTGTCGTCCACCCACGGAACGCGGAAGATGATCGTGCGCTCCGGCTGAACGAGACGCTCGAGAATCGCGTTCTCCTCGTAAGCCTTGTTTTCCTTGATCACGGGATCAAGCGTTGTGAGAACTTCCTCCACAGCCTGGAGAAACTCCTTCTGGTCTGCGTTCTTGGCGTAGACGTCCTTCAGTACTCTTTCGATGTATTTGTTCATTGTCTTTGTTGGCGCCGTCTTTCCCGTATCGGGCCAGAAGACACCTGCTGCCGAACGTTGCCGCGCGATTATGCGCGGTTGTCCCGCTCGGCACGCTAGCTCCTTTTGATTTAATTCTGTAAAACGTGTGCCAACAGCCGAACAACCACCTCTACCCCGCCTTTGACGCCAAAACGTTACGGGATATGTAATGCCGAATCTGGGGGATTCCAATATTTGTAATCCCGGCCAGTGCACTTTGTCCCTTTGTGCACTGGCATTCGTAGGTAGGACGCAGTTGGTTTTCGGCTCACTCGCCTGCTGCCGGGAATTCGTAGTAGTAGACGTAGACGGTGTGCTCTCCTTTGCGCAGCTCTTCCTTTCCGACCGTGAACACGCCTCGTTCCTTTAGGCCGTTTATCGCGTCCGCAATGCGCTGGCGGCAGACGCCGATTTCGCGCATCATCAGCTTCCATTCGGGATATACGCGCCGCGTTTCTGGATTCATTCGGCGACGAAGCGACTCAAGCACCTTGGATTCTACGATTTCTGCTGGTATCTTGGCTATTCTCATGACGTAAGTCTCCTTTCAAGTGTTCCTAGGCCAATTTTCTTTTTCTCCCTAGTCTAAAATGAATCTCTCCCTAGTCTAAAATGATTTCTTCCTTAGTCTAAAATGAATTTGTCCCTAGTCTAAAAAGGGAGTCCCTATAGTCTAAAAAGCCCGCTCGCACTGGGAGATGGATGCGAGCCGACAGGCGGACATGTTAGGGGCCTCTCAATTTTCACGGCGGGGATTATACCATATATTGGCCAGCCGCGAGGCGACTTTCGTCCAGGAATATCCCCACCTTAGTGCAACGCTGTCGAGCACTTGGAAAGCCTTGCGCTTTTTGCGCTCGGGCTCTTGAGACCGCTTCGCGGCTCGGCGCACCCTCTTGCGACCTTGCTTCGCAAGGCTCCTCGCTTCGCTCGTCGGGGAACCTGACGGCTTCGCCGCAGGTGCATTTCGGCCTCGGCCAACCCGACGCCTTCGGCGCGGGCGAATTACCGGCGCGAACCACGAAAGCGCGGCTCATCTGACGCGCGGCTCGGCCCCTTGCGGCCCCTTCGGGGTTCGCGCTTCGCGCTCAGGCAACCCGACGCCTTCGGCGCGGGCGAATTTCCGCCGCTTGAGGCGACGCGTCGACGCCGTGGCTTGAAGGTCGCAGTTCGGATCCTTTGGCTTCAGGGAGATTGCTCTGATTTTGCGACCTTCGCCCGTCGTCTCCGCGTCGCCTCGACCTGCGGTCTGCGTCAGATGCCCGCGACACGAAAACCTGCCTGCGCAGTACACGAAAACGCTCGCTTCGCGAGCTTCACGAAAGAATATGCCATAAAAGAGTTGAGTTTGCCAACTTAAGGCGCATAGCGGTTCATGTTGCTTTCGTGCTGCTTTCGTGTAACGAAGGCGTTCGTGTCCCGCGAAGGCGGGCTTTCGTGTCACGGCGCTTGTCGAGAACCGAAGGTTGGAATGGCGCGGCGGCGTTTGACGAAGGTCGCGGGACCAGAAAGCCAATGTTAAGCCACATGATTGGCAATTGGACCTTCAAGTCAAAACGACGACGCGGCATTCCAGCGGCAAAGCCGCTCGACAAGCGCCGTGGTTCGTGGTCGCGCCGGTAGGCGCAAAAAGCGCAAGGCTTTCCAAGTGCTCGACAGCGTTGCACTAAGGTGGGGATATTCCTGAGTTGACTACCTACTTGTCACCCGAACGGGTATATGATATAATATGCATGATATTGGAAATTGGTGTCTGGAATATGTGTAGCCTTTTTTATAGGAACAGATAAGAAGAGTTTGGCCTGCTGCTATGACAATCAAACTTAATATCCGAGCCATTGAACATGCGGCATCAATCCTCTGCGCCGCATGGCTCTGCGTCCCGGCTCTGGCCTCGACGCAGGACGTCGTCGCGTTCTTCTCGACCGAAGGCCTAGACCGCTATGCCGACGGGAGCGTGGTCGCCGACGACGAATGCTACGCGCTTGTCTGGTCGCCGAAGGGTTCCTCCTTCTCCGGGTTCAAGGCGGACGGCACGCTCGTTTCGTCCCGCGATCGCGTCGTTCTCGCGGCGCCGCTCGCTCTCGGCGGGCGCTGCCGCAAGTCGATGTTCCAGATTCCGGCGGCGGAATACGCCGCGCTTGAAGGCGGCAAATGGGCGGTGTGCCTTGTCGACACGCGGACGGCCGACGGCGTTCCCGCCGGCGTGGAGGCGAACGCGCCTCGCCGCGTGAACCGCTGGGGCGTCGTCCGCAACGGCGGCGTCGAGATAAAGGCTGCTTCCCCCTTCGCTTCTGCGGCTTTCGCCGCGGCGACGGACGGTTCCTCGGCGACGAAGGCCGCCGGCAGGGGCGCGTCGTACGGCACGTACGCCGAAGTGCTCTCGGAGGTTCCGGAGTCCGCGCCCGCTCCGCAGATCACGGCGATCGATGTTGCGGACGGACTGGTGCGCCTTACGGTCGCGGGAACCGTGCCGTATCTCACGTACGGGGTCGAATCCGGCGAGTCGCCCGACGCGCTTTCGGCGGACCCCGTGTCCGGAATTGCCGACGGCACGAGCGGCGGCGAGATAGAGTTCGAGGCCGACGCGACGACCGAGGCCAGGTTCTTCAAGGTGACAAGGGCCGAATAAAGGGAAAGGAGAGAAAAGACAACCATGAAACGCATTTCCCTTATCGTCGCCGCAGGGCTCGGAATCGCCGCGCTCGGCGCAAAGGCCGACAATCTGGCGATGACCGACTTCGGCCACAAGATCAAGCTTCAGGTTAATGGATACACGGGTTCGACTCCCCTCACGAACTTCCCAGTTCTGGTGCGCATTGCGGAATACAACGCCTTGACCGACCAGGGCATACCGAGATTCAAGTATTCCGATCTGACCAACCAGGGCGGTGCAGATTTGGCGTTCTTCGACGAAACCGGCAATCAGCTTGCCTCCGAAATCGACACGTGGAACAGTAGCGGCGAATCGCTTGTCTGGGTGAAGCTTCCCGAAATGGCGCAGGGGACGCAGTTCTACATGTGCTACAACGTCAACGCGTCCGGCGCGTGGGTTACGAACCCGAATCCGTGGGGCGACTACGTCGGAGTCTGGCACTTGAGCGAGACAGGGACTAACAAACAGATTTCCGATTCGACAACCAACTCACTTCACGGCTCCACGTCGGCCGGCGAAGGAATCAACGCCAACAACGGCGCCATCGGTCGCGCCCGCAAGATTGCAGAGGACAACAACCATGCCCACGGAATCGTCGTCGACGTTCTTAGCGACCCTGCCAAGAAGGCGCTTGCCGAGTCGCTTGGCACAGATTTCCACGCGTCGTTCTGGATGATGGCGCAAGCCAGCAATAATGAAAACCTCAAGTATGGCTACCTCATCTGCCGCCGCAAAGGCGACCAGGGCTATTCGTGGGGAATGCAGTTTGGCGGCGACAAGACTGCTGGCGCTACAGTCGACTACATGCGCGTGCATTGCGACAACGATAACTCCCATAACATGTGCACGTTGCAGCCTATTGGCTCGACGCTGAAGAAGAACGACGGTGTCTGGAAGAAGGTCGACATCGTCTGGAAGTACGCCACAAACGGCAACGTGCCAGTTGTCGACATCTACCTCAACGGAGTTCTCGCGGAGTCTATGACGGGGAACCCAGCGGTACGACAGGAGGATGCCAACATCGGCATCGGCGGTTCCACGCAGCCCAATCCAGCCGATGCAACTGGGAAAAAAGGGCGTCGATTCTACGGCTCCATGGACGAGGTGCGGCTTCGTCCTGGCGTTGTAAGCGGAGACTGGGTCAAGGCCGACTTCGACACGATCAACAATCGCAGATTCGTTCTTGCCGAACGGCCGGAAGGTCCCGTCGTGACGTGGGCTGACGATGTTGACGGCTCGACTGGAGTTTCGGCAATACACTGCGATTCCGTCACGTTTTCCGGAACAGTCCAGAATATCGGGAGTTCTGAGGCGTGCGAGATCCAGTACATGGTCTGGACGAAAGGCGGGACGGAGCCAAACAGCTGGACCACGCTAACGAACGGGCTGACTACAGGCAACTCGTTCGCAGTTGCCGTGACGAATCTTGCCGCTTCGACGGACTATTGCTACGCGCTCCGCGCCATAGGCGACGGCGAGGTGGAATCGATTAACGTCTCGGGCGAGTTCACGACAGAGGCCAATCTGACCGTTTCATGGTCTTCTACCGCAGGATCGTCCGGAATCGCGACGATTTCGTCCGATTTCGTAATTTCCGCAGGCGAGGTCTTGGCGCTCGGCGACGAGGACTGGTGCTCGGTTCAGTACAAGGTCTGGGTTTCGGGCGGAGCCGAGCCAACGGACTGGACGACGCTCGTCGAGGCCCTGGCACGCGGGGCTACCTTCAGACGGGACATTCAGGAGCTTGAGCCGGAAACCGAGTACACGTACAAATTCCGGGCCGTGGGCAACAACGGCTTCACCACGGAACCCGTGTCTGGGACGTTCACTACGCTCGGTCACGGTGGCGGCGGCATAGGCTCAGAATACACGCACCTCTTCAGCGACGACACGGAAACGTACTGGGTCGTCAACGGGTTCGAGCGCTATCTTCGATTCACGGTGACCGGCTATACGGGAACCGAAACGCTCACGAACTTCCCTGTGCTTGTGGACATCCGCAAGAAGGACACGAACGGCTTCACCTACGACGACTTCTACCACTACGACGGCAGCGACATGGCGTTCGTGGACGAGACGGGCCACATCATCCCGCACGAGATCGACACGTGGAACAAGAACGGCATGACGCTCATCTGGGTGCGACTGCCGACCATGAACAACGGGACGAAGTTCACGATGTGCTACAGAAGCCCGCTTCTCGATCCGCTTCCCGACACCGGCAACACCTTTGAGCGCTACGTCGGCGTCTGGCACATGAACGAGCCCGGCGACGGAGTCGTAGACATCAAGGACTCGACGGGGCACGGCCTCACCGCCGAAACGCACGCGCAGTCGCTCGAAGGCGTCAACGCCGGCCAGATGATCGGCGGCAACTGCAGACGTGTGGCGCAGATGCCGGGGTCGTCAGCGACATACGGGCGCGTCATAGCCTTCGACAAGAACAACCTTCTCCGGACCGGCGTAGGAAACGTCTTCACGTACTCGGGGTGGTACAAGACGGCTGACTCGGCCCCGAAATGGGCTTATCTCGTAGGCCGCAAGAGCGAGGATGCAAACGTGGGATGGGGCGTACAGTACCACGACAACGCGGCGGATTCGCTCCGTGTCTGGGGCAGCGCCGCAACCAAGACGGACTACAGGACATTTGGCGTGACCGGATACTCGCACACGCAGTGGGCCTATTGGACGTTCGTCTTCAGCAACCAGACGTTCCACGCGTTTCTGAACGGAGTGGAGCTTCCGAGCACAAGGGGCGGATTCAACATGCTGACGCCAGTCGTGAACGACGAGAACGCCTTCTTCGACCACCTCTGCATCGGCGGGCAGGAGAACGGAACGGGCGCGTTCAACGGATGGGTCGACGAAGCCCGCTATTCGAAGGGAATCCGCTCTGACGACTGGATAAAGGCCGAATACGACTCCATGCGTCAGTACGAAGTTCCGTTCGTGACGAAAGCCGCAAGCGTCGGGCGCGGCGTGGAGTCGCTCGTGCCCGTAGTCGTGTGGGACCAGGGCGCCAGAATGCCGAACACGGTCGTCGACGTGAGCTACGCCTACGTGCAGTTCGCGGGAACGGTCACTTTCTGCGGCTCAGGAGCCACCGAGTGCCGAGTCGAATACCTCCTCTGGGCAGACGGCGAGGAGGTTCCCGAGACATGGACGCCCCTTCTTGAGCATGCGACGGCGGGAACCGTGTTTTCGATACCGGTGACGGGCCTGAAGCAGGACATGCCATACAACTTCCGCATTCGCGCGGTCAACGTGGTCAACGGGCAGGAGCGCATGAACCGCGAGCGCTCCGGCTCGTTCCGCACGACCGGCAACATAACGACGGCTGACGTAGAAGGCGAACTTCTGCGCCTCGACAACAGATTTGTGCACATCTACCGCGCAGGCTCGTACCGCTTCGTTGCGCCTGACTACGCGACGAACGTCGAGATGCTCGTTGTCGGCGGCGGCGGCGCTGGCGGCTACAAGATCGGCGGCGGCGGCGGCGGCGGCGGTCTCTACTACAACGAGGCGTTCCCGGTCGAGACTGGCAGAGTATACCATGTCCAAGTCGGCCAGGGCGGGATAGCCCCGTCGAACACAACAACGCAAAGCAGC
>JAEEGH010006757.1_pt1 | contig 27935 bp, 20 predicted proteins | sample 9134181 | NCBI WGS metagenome assembly JAEEGH01 (sample SAMN16246544, study PRJNA631951) | gut metagenome | biome: gut microbiome; feature: rumen; material: DP-attached | host: Bos | place: Iran: Karaj | collected 2018-10 | reverse complement strand
TTGAACGGAGAGATCCAGCAATGGATCGATCACAGCATTGGAACCCGCGAGGGTTTCAATGGGACCAAAGGATGATGCATCCAATCGCCGGGTGACGGCATATTGTTTATGAACTCACGAAATCATACGGTAGCATGGACATCGACGATATCCAGCTCCCATCCATCAATCGCAACTGGCTCGCCAGGGCGAAGAGGCGCTACAACGCCACGTTCCTGGGCGGGGAGTACGACAGGATACCGGTGGACCCCATGATGCTGTCGCATTCCACGGTCAGCTGCGGATACACGATAGCCGACTTCTACGCCCATCCGATACTCGCGGTGAAGTGCCTGGCGTATGCGCAGGAGGTGTACGATCTCCTGCCGGTGACGAAGTACTACTTCGCCCACCCGTGGCTACCCGAGCTCGGTATAGAGCTGAAGCCCATGGAGCTGACGGCACCCGTCCCGGTGAACACCGTCGTGACCGATCCGGAGGATGCGGACAGGATAGAGATCCCCGATACGGACGAGATAATGAAGGGGTACTCGTTCACCAGGCTCACCAAGGCCATGGACTACACGAAGGCCAATATGCCAGACATGTTCGTCCCCCTCGCCTACTGCCCCGAGCCCGTGGGTTCCGGAGCGGAACTCTGCGGCCTCGAGCAGTTCTTCATGTGGACCGAGACCGAGAGGGACCTCGCCAAGAAGTTGGTGGACATATACATCGACACGGCCATAACCGGTGCGTCATGCATCGCCAAGCGCTACGGCATGGCGCTGATCAACACCGGCGCGGTGCTGGAGAACAGCGACACCATGTCGAGGGAGGCAATAAAGGACATCTCGCCTCCCGCATTGAACAAGCTGGTGAAGGGATGCCTGATGAAGGGTGCGGGACCGCAGATCTTCTACCACATGTGCGGCAACCACAAGGACGACTACGACCTGTTCGCGGGGAGGATCGTGTTCACGCCGTTCACCATAATGCAGATAGGCTACTGGGAGAGGGAGTCCTTCCCAGCGCAGGTGATGAAGGAGACCTTCGGGAACGTCTGCGCCATAATGCCCTCCGTGGACACGAAGCTGTTCGTGATGCCGGATCAGCAGGCGATCTACGACGTCGCCCGTTCGCAGATAGAGGGCGGGATCGACACGAAGTACGGTATGATACTCGGTACGACCTGCGAGGTACCGCCATTTTCATATCCTGCGAACATCCATACCTTAGTGAAGGCAGCGGAGGATTTCGGATCCTACAGGCCCAAGGAAGCGCAGCAATGACCTATTATTTCGACAAGGACGGAGCATACACGGACAGGAGCGGAGCCGACGGTAAGTTCTTCGACACGTTCGGCAACAACCAGGGATACGTGGACGACGAGGGAAGGTACTTCGACGGAAACCGCGTCTTCAAGGGCACCAGGAAGGAGGACGGGATGTTCTACGACCCCGACGGAAGGTGCCTGGGATACACCGACGGCAAGCACTGGTGCTTCGACCCCATGGGAGTGTTCATCGAATCCAAGAGGAAGTCCGAGGACGCACCCGAGAAGAAGGCCGATGAGGGCGAGAAGAAGGGCATCATCGACACCATCAAGGACGTCCTGAACGGGAAGGACTGAGGCATCCGTCAGCATCCCCGTCGATATACGGCATCACGGGCTGGGCAACCCACTTATATCTTAATTATATAGAGGAGGGTGCATGAGCGCGCCGATAAGATTCATCCACTGCGCGGACCTCCATCTCGGGAGCAGGTTCGTCGGCATCTCCACCGACGACAAGGAGCTCGGGAAGAAGATGAGGTCCTCTACATTCGCGGCGCTGGATGAGATCATAAACACCGCGATGCACGAAGCGGTGGACTTCATCATATTCTCGGGGGACATCTTCGACGACAGCAACGAGACCCCCTACACCAGGCAGAGGTTCGCCGACGCGGTGGCGAGGGCGGGAATCCCCTGCTACATAATCTACGGCAACCATGACTACAAGCGCAGGTGGGAGGACTCGATCCCCCTTCCGCCCAACGCGTACGTGTTCGGCTCCGAACCGGAGAGGATGTCCTATCCGCCGAAGCTGCTGGACGCGCAGATAGAGATCATCGGCGTCAGCTACCACAAGAGGCAGGTCTTCGAGGACCTCACCGCCAAGATGAAGGGATCGAGCGACAAGTTCAGCATAGGGATCGTGCACTGCGACGTGGACGGCGACGACCGGAGCCCGTACTCCCCCTGCAGGTCCGCCGATATGGGCGGCAAGGGCATAGACTACTGGGCATGCGGCCACAGGCACACCGCCCAGATTATCTCCAAGGACCCGTATATCGTGTACCCCGGGATAACGCAGGGGAGGAACGTCCGCGAGACCGGGGAGAAGGGCGCGTTCATAGTCACCGTCGCCGACAAGAAGGTGGTCAGGATCGAGTTCTTCGAGACTGGCCAGATCATGTGGAAGGACGTGGACGTGCAGATCGGCACGGGCACCACCGTGCAGCAGCTCCTGGACGACATCAAGTCCAAATGCCGTCCCGGTTCGTTCATACGCGTGAGGATAACCGGGACCGGGAAGCTGGATTCCTTCCTGCGCACCAACGCGGAACCCAAGAGGGAGGGCGACCTCCGTGCCGACGAGTCCTTCCAGTCGATGATCGAGGCGCACACCGAATGCAAGTGCGCCTCCCTGGAGATACACACGTCTCCGGACCTGGATTTCAAGAAGAGGGCGGAGTCGGGAGACTTCGTCTCCGCCGTTATAGATTACGGTTTCAGCCTCGAGAGCGCCTCCCGCGAGGAGCTCATAGGCATGATATGCGAGACGCCCGCCATCAACAAGACGCTGCGCCAGAACTTCGAGGCCATGTCCTCCGACGAGCTCAGGGAGATCGTCGACGACGCAGTCAAGCTGATAGTGGCGAAGATGGGGGCGGCCAGATGAGGATAAGGCGCGTGAAGATAGACTCCTTCGGAGCCGTGAACGGCTACTACAACGAGTTCACCGACGACAACTTCACGTTGGTCTACGGCGACAACGAGGCCGGGAAGACCACCATAAGCGAGTTCATCCGCGGCACCCTGTTCAACGGCAAGAACGCCAAGTATCCCGCCCAGAAGAGGACCGACAGCGGTTACGTGCAGGTGGAGATGGAGAACGGCGAGACCAGGACCGTCATGAGGGAGGGGAGGAGGGTCTACGAGAAGAACAGCATGACCCTGCCGTCCGACGAGCTCAAGATGGATCCCGACACCTACCGTTCACTGTTCTCGTTCGACATAGAGCAGATCAACGACGACCGCATGATCACCAACGGCGACTTCAGGAGGAAGTTCCTCACCGTGCCCGGAGGGGAACACGTCCCCGAGGTCTCCGAATCCATCAAGAACGCAATGTCAGTCCTGTCCTCCAGGGAGAAGCTGACCGACTCCAGGGAGCTGGGGAGGCTCAGGAAGAAGTACAGGGAGGCCGAGGAGCGCATAGCCCAGTGCAACGAGCGCACCGAGGGATACAACGACCTCATCCTGCGCAAGGAGAAGCTGGGAAGGGAACTGGACAACGCCCGCCTGCTCCAGGACAAGGAGGCGTTCGAGAAGAACAAGGCCTTCATGTTCGAATCCATGAAGGAGAACACCCAGAAGCTGGAGGACCTCAGGAAGAGGAGGGAGGAGATCGCCTTCGCCGACGCCCTCACGGACGAGGACATCAGGCTCTACGACGAGCTCAGGGCGAGGCTGGTCACGCTGGACGGGCTGATCGAGTCCGGTGCCACGGACGAGAACGACGAGGGCGAGATGTCCGCGAAGGAGGTCCGTTCCATCATGGCCATGTCGGACCAGATCGACGAGGTCTGGTCGTCCAGGGCCCGCATGGAGATCCTCGAGGGCGCCATATCCGACATACACGCATCGCTGGAGAAGGACTCCGCCAGGATTGCGGAGGTGAGCCACGAGGTCGGCCTGCCGGAGGAGAACCTCGAGAGGATGGCCACCGACCCCGAGGTCAGGGAGGTCCTGCGCAACCCGGACAACAGGAAGACCGTCTCCCAGAAGACCGTGGGATGGTTCTCCGTCCGCAGGAGATGGCTGTACTCTATCCTGGGATTGGGAGGGGCTGCCGCATCGTACTGGTACGGGTACGAGTGGGCGGTCATACCCCTCGTCACATTGGTATTCATAGTCAACATCATACCCTCGCTGATCGAGGGATTCTGCCGCGTGGACAACATCGACTGGCCCCTCTGGCTTGAGTCGAAGGGATTCTCCGGGGTGACCTCCGTCCAGGAGGCGTCGGACATCTTCGCCAGGGTGGAGCCGATAGTATACGTGATAGAGCGCAGGATGCTCTCCCGCGAGAGGTACGAATCGTTCCAGAACGAGATGCAGCGCCTGTCCGCACGGGCACGCGAGGTGGCCTCCAGCATGAAGATCGGCACCGGTTCGGTGTTCAGGGACATCAACGAGATGCACCGCATGCACATCAAGGCCAAGGAGATGTCCGAGGCGTTCTCGGAATCGGACGGACTGGCGGAGAAGAGGGCATCCGTCGCCAAGGAGCTGGACGACCTCGTGGCCAAGTACGGTTCGGAATCCGAGTTCGTGGACACCAGGATCGCCCGCGACGAGCTGAAGTCGCTGGACATACGCATAAAGGAGCTGGAGGGTGCCCTCGCGTCCGCCCAGGAGCTCTCCACCGACGTCCTCAGGAAGACCATCGACGACGTCGTGATGCCACAGGGAGAGAAGGTGGACCCCGACAAGCTGGTCGAGGAGATCAACATGAAGATCGGGGAGGTCACCACCGAGATGAGGCACATCGTCAACGACGACGAGCTCAGCGAGTGCCTCGTCGAGAAGGGTACGGCGGAGAAGGAGTTCAACGTCGCCCTCCGCCAGTGGGCTGTGTACGCGATCGCCGACCACATAATCGGCGAATGCTGCGACAGGTTCTACTCCGAGCTGCAGCCCACCGTGGTGAAGACGGCGAACAGGTACCTCGACCTCATGACCAACGGCAGGTACAGGCTGGGATCGGATCCCAGGGACTCCTCGCTGTTCATCGAGGACATCAGGAAGGACTCCAAGCACGTAGGCGAGTGGAGCAGCGGTCTCAGCGACCAGGTCTACCTGTCGGTGAAGATGGCCATAGCCAAGGAGATGGGCACGGAGAGGCTCCCGCTGGTGATAGACGACATCCTGATCAGGTTCGACAGCAGGAGGAAGCAGGGGGCATGCCGCGCCCTGATGGAGTTCGCCGAGGACCAGCAGGTCATCATGTTCACATGCGACAGTTCGCTGTATTCGATGTTCAAGCTCGAGGGCAAGATAAACTACATCGAGCTCCACTGATCATCCCTTTATCAGGACATCGACGGTACATCCCAGCGCCTTCGCCAGACCGTACAGCGTGTCTCCCTGGGCCTTGCACAGCTCCACCGTGCCCTGCTCGTACGCCCTTATGGACCTTATCGGCACCCCGGACATCAGAGCGAGGTCGCTTTGGCTCATGCCTCTCTCCTCCCTCAGCCTCTTCAGCAGGGCCACGGGATGCAGTGTGTCCACGGCGAGCGTGACGGCGGCCATCATGTCATCGCGGTAGGTGCGGTACATCGACATCATCCTCGAGGCGGGGACGGCGTCGAATAGCTCCCTGAACGTGCACCCGCAGTACCACTGCGCGTACGCCGCCACCGCACCCGTCCATGCGGCGTCGCTCATCTCAGGCGGAGGGGAGTACTCGTCGGGCTCGCGCAGGGATATCCTGCGGAACATCTCCTGCGGGGACATACCGGCCAGATACACGGGAGCGCCCTTCTCTATGCCGCGTGCCACGGCGGAGGTGGAGAACAGCACGGAGAAGTCGTCGAGGTCGGCGTCCTCGCTGTACGCGGCAAGATCGAACAGCGACCCCATGTTCCTGATCACCGTGCTCAGATAGGCCTCACTGTATGCGCGGATCATCCCTCTTCACCCTCCCGAGGACCAGGTCCTCCATCATGATGTCGTATTCGTCGATCGATTCACGCACCCCTCTTCCGAGGTATGCGGACCTTGCCCGCAGATCTCTCTCGCACCTCCTCCTGAAGCACGCCTCCGCATCCACGGGGCTGCTGGCGAGGTAGCGGAGCCTGGATATCGCCTTTTCCGATATCAGCACGAACTGTTCCCCGCCCCTGCTGCGGTCGAGTGACGATGCCAGTCTTCCCAGCGACACCGCGCTGTTGATGAAGTCCGTTGCGAAGGAGAAGTAGGAATCGTCCCCTCTGAACCCTCTGATGACGTCATAACCGCCGACATCCGGGAGGTACGAGTCAACAAGGAAGCCGATGGCGCGGACGGATGATTCGGAGTCCGTCCTGAACGTGCGGTTCGCCGCCAGCAGACCTAGCCAGCTCATCACAGGGGTACCTGTCTTTCTGAGATCGAGTATCCTCAGCCCCTTGGTATCGAGTTCGTATTCGTTCACGTATCCGCCGGTCCCGTCGGGACTTGCCCACTCCTCTGCCATGGAAAGGTTCTGGGTACAGTAGAATCCGTTACCGAAATCGCGGTGCGGGGAACCCATTCCGCTGCGCGGTCTGCCCACTATGTTGGGTGCCCCGTGGTACAGCAGGATGGTCTTGGACATAGCGTATTTATGACATTTAAATGTTATAAAAATTGCTGTTTCACCACTCACGATCCGTCCCGTAATCGGCTATAATCGACGGTTTCCGTATGAAATCCCTTTAAAAATGCTTTATAAACTGTTCAGCGTTCCTAAACCTTTATATCAGAAATGTATGATAACCTGTCGAGGGAATCGTAACTATCTCCCTTGATTCACTGATCACCATCACAATCACATAAAGGCCCGAAGTGCCTTGGTCCAATGACCGCAGATATGCGGGTTTCGCTGAAAGCGACACCACCTCAAAGGGATGGGACCCATAGGGGAAAGCATAGGGCTCCGCAGCCGGTACGGCAGGAGCCAGGAAGGATCTACGGAGATAGTTCATCCGATTTTCTCGACCCAAGCAAGGAAGGGTAGAAATGAACAACATAGATCCCAACGCAACAAAGTATCTCGTTAAAGCTAAGATAGTCGCAGACGGCGTCGTCGAGAAGCCCGACGTCATCGGCGCGGTATTCGGACAGACCGAGGGACTCCTCGGGGACGATCTGGACCTCAGGGACCTCCAGAAGTCCGGAAGGATCGGACGCATAGAGGTCGAGGTCACATCCAAGGCCGGGAAGTCCGAGGGTATCGTCTACATCTCATCGAGCCTCGACCAGGTCGAGACCGCGATCATCGCATCCGCACTGGAGACTGTCGACCGCGTCGGACCCTGCAAGGCCAGCATCAAGGTCCTCGGCATCGAGGACGTCCGCGTGACCAAGAGGGAGGTCGTCATCGAGAGGGCCAAGGAGCTCCTCGCCGACCTCATGAAGCAGAGCAAGGGAACCGGATCCGACATCACCGACCTCATCAGGCAGAGCATACAGGTCGAGGGAATCACCTCCTACGGACCCGACCGCTGCCCCGCCGGACCCAACGTGGAGAACTCCGAGGCGATCATCATCGTCGAGGGAAGGTCCGACGTGCTCAACCTGCTCAAGGCAGGAATCAAGAACGCTATCGCAGTCGAGGGGACCAACATCCCCGAGACCGTCCAGAACCTCTCCAAGGAGAAGGTCACCACCGCATTCGTCGACGGTGACAGGGGAGGAGAGCTCATCCTCAGGGAGCTCTTCCAGGTCGCTGACATCGACTTCGTCGCCAGGGCACCCCGCGCACACGAGGTCGAGGAGCTCTCCGCGAAGCAGCTCGTCAAGTGCCTCCGCAACAAGATCCCCGGAGACCAGTACATGGAGATGAACGGCTTCGTCCAGCAGCAGGATTCCGACGAGCCGGAGGAGAGGCCCGCACGCCGCGAGAGGCGCGCAGAGCCCGAGTCCGAGGAACCCCGCCGCGAGAGGAGATCCAGGCGCGAGCACGGCTCCAGGGAGGAGGAAGAGCCCAGGAGGGAGCGCTCCCTCAGGGGCGGAGACGACGAGGAGTCGCCCCGCCGCGACAGGAAGAGCAGGTACAACACCGACGCTTCCGACAGGTTCAGAAAGAAGGACGTCGAGGCACTCCCCGAGGCACCCGCAGTGGATGCGCTCCCCGAGGCACCAGCCGTCGATCTCATCGCAGAGCCCGCAGCCGAGTCCGAGGACGAGGAGGAGACCCCCAGGAGAAGGAAGGCCAGGGACGACTCCGAGAAGCCCAAGAGGGAGCCCCGCGGAAAGAAGCCCGCAGTGGAGAAGATCCTCTCCGAGGAGCAGATCATCTACCGCGACCTGCTCCGCGACCTCGCTTCGACCCACAACGCTAAAGTATTGTCATCCGACAACACCGTGATCAACGAGCTGCCCGTCAAGAGCCTCGTGGACACCCTCAGGGTGGACGCAGAGGGAGTAGCGGCAATCGTGTTCGACGGAATCATCTCCCAGAGGATCGTGGATGTCGCTTCCGAGAAGAACATCCCCGTTGTCGTCGGAGTCAAGAAGGGCAACATCCCCAAGATGCCCGCTGACCTCACACTCTGGACAAAGGAAGACCTCAACTGATGACAGAGAAGGTAGCAGTCAAGACCTGGTCGGACGTGGAGAATCTGACCAGTACGGCCGAGATTGAGATCCCGGCCAATCCCCTCGACAGGGTCCTCGGACAGGAGGAGGCCATCGAGCTCGCCAAGATCGCGGCCCGTCAGAGGAGGCATCTCCTGCTCGTCGGACCTCCGGGCACCGGTAAGTCGATGATCGCACGCGCGATCTCGATGCAGCTCCCCAAGCCCAAGACCGAGATCCGCGTGGCCAACAACCCCGAGAATCCCGAGAGGCCCTTCCTCCAGGTAGTGGAGGAGGAGAGGGTGCTCAAGGAGAACGAGTACAGATCGAGCGCAGCCGGAAAGCTCATAGAGCCCGACCGCGCCCCCAACAACGTGGCCGAGAAGCTCGGATACAGGTGCAGGGGATGCGGACAGTACTCCACCCCCGCCGACCGCACGTGCCCGTTCTGCGGCAAGTCCAAGACCGAGCAGGTGCAGGCGATGAACATCAATGACGTCTTCGCCAACATAGGTACCGTCCTGGAGTCCATGCCCGGAATGGGCGGGAAGCCGAAGGACAGGGTAGTCACCACGAGGATGCTGGCGGACGGAGCGGAGGAGACCGTAGTGTTCGAATCCGCGGGCGACAAGATCCGCATGCTGGACCAGAAGGCCATGGAGAAGAGGAGGGAGCTCGAGAAGAACTCCAACCAGAAGGTACTGGTCAAACTGGACCGTTCGCCCTTCGTCCTCGCCACCGGAGCATCGGAGACCGAACTCCTCGGCGACGTGAGGCACGACCCCTACGGCGGACACGCCCAGCTGGGTTCCCCGGCATACGAGCGCGTCGTAGCGGGTTCCATCCACGAGGCGCACGAGGGTGTGCTGTTCGTCGACGAGATATCCCATCTCGGCAACCTGCAGAGGTTCATACTCACCGCGATGCAGGACAAGAAGTTCCCGATCATGGGACGCAACCCGCAGAGTGCGGGAGCCAGCGTCAAGGTCGAGGACGTGCCCTGCGACTTCATCCTCGTGGCCGCATGCAACATCCAGGACCTGGAGAACATCCTCTCGCCCCTCAGATCGAGGATAATCGGAGGAGGTTACGAGGTCCTTGTCGACGTGTCGATGCCCGACACCCCCGAGAACAGGGCGAGGTATGCCCAGTTCGTCGCGCAGGAGGTCGTCATGGACGGTCACATACCCCACGCTACCATCGGCGCGGTCCAGATGATCATCGCAGAGGGAAGGTCGCGTGCGAAGTCCGACGGCCAGCTCAACTCCCTGACGCTCAGGCTGAGGGAGCTGGGTGGACTGATCAGGGCTGCAGGCGACATCGCCGTCATGGAGGAGTCCGAGTTCATAACCGAGGACCACCTCAAGCGTGCCCTCAAGAGATCGAAGCCCGCAGAGGACCAGATCCGCGACAGGTACGGTTCGTACACCAAGGGACTGACGAAGGACCTTTCCACCGCACAGAAGGAGAGGTCCGACTACTACCAGGCGTACGAGCACGAAGGCGACACGATGTTCAACTGAGGAAGAGGTCCATACGGATCGCCGAACCTCCGTCGGAGTAGTACCTCTCGAGGGTGCCCACTTCGATGAAACCCTTTCCCTTATAGAATTTCCTGGCGGAGAGGTTCTCCTCCCGCACCTCCAGGGTTATGTATCTTATCCCTTCCATGCGCGCACGTGTCATGAGCGCGTTGAGCAGTTCCGTCCCCTTTCCCCTTCCGCGGTAGTTCGGGTGCATGGCGAACATCATCACCCTCGCCCCGCCGTCCATGAGCCTCACGGAGCACAGGAAGCCGATGGCCTTGTTCAGGAAGTCGCAGGACACGAACTGACCCTCGGGCCACTGCTGATAGAAACCGAAGAACACGTCCGGCAGGAATGCCTCGTCCAGCGACATCAGCGTGATATCGTAGAGGTCGTTCAGGTCATCCCTGCGCATCGGACGGATCATGATGCACGCCTAATCCTCTTCACCGCTATTATCATTATGCAGAGGATGACCAGAGGGAGGTACTTTATCGGACCGTCTAGGCTGATACCGCCCCTCTCTTCATCGAAGGAAACGGTGAATGCGTATTCGTGCTCGGTGCCCTCGGGCGTGGTCACCCTGAGGGTACATTCCGTCCCCTCGTAGAATTTCCATCTGACGGATCTTCCCGTCTTCTCGTACTCCCCGTCGCCGTCGAGGTCCCATTCGAACACGCTCCCCTGCGGTACGGAGGAGTCGGAGGCATCCAGTTTGGTATACTCTCCGTAACCGTCCCCCGAGACGCTGACGCTGAGGGATACCGTGCCGTCGAACTCGATCCCCCAATCCGTCAGGAACAGGTCAGCGTAGATGTCGGATATCTCTTGAGAACGGATGATGACGGACATCTCCCTGTTGAAGGAGACGGAGTTCTCGGTCCAGTTCATGGATCCGATCCATACGGTATCGTCCTTCACGATCCCCTTGTTGTGGGCCATCGAGAATACCGAGGATTCCTCGTATCTCACATCGAGCAGTCCGTTCTCCTCGTAGTATGCGATGATGCCGTAACCGTCCTTCAGGTCGCTGTCCAAGGGGTCGTCGTATGTGACGTCGACGAGCAGCCTGCAGTCGACCCCGGATTGTGCCAGACGTTCCATTTCCGATAGAGGATTATTCCTCTCGCCGAGCCAATCGTAGTCAACATAGAGCTGTTGGCTGTAGATCCTTTCGGAAGCGTCCGAGAGGTAGGCCATAAGGGCCTTGCGGGAATAATCGGGCGATACGACGGGGGTGACATCCGCCGTATACGTCCTTGGATCGCATACGACCGGATGGAACTCCTGTATCCTGCAGGATGTCGATGTGGGGTACAGGGATTTCAGCGTGAACACGTCATGTTTCGTCAGGTCGAAGTCGGAATCGAAGAACAGTTTCAGGTATCTGGCACATGACTCGTTCTCAATCACGCAGCCCCATCCGCGGTTGGATGAGAACGAGCTCTCGGTCCAGTTCTCGGATGTGATCACCACCGTGGAATCGTCGATCACGGCGTACTTGCTGTGCACATAGGGATACCTCTTGTAGGAATCGTTCGACTTCAGCACGTGTATGTCGGCACCGTTCCTGGAGAGGGTGGTTAGCATGGTGATCTCCTCGGACGTTATCCCTCCCGCCGGGGAACCTTCGATCAGGATCCTCACGTCCACGCCTCTGTTCAGTAGGTACAGGAGCACGGATGCCACATCCGGATGGCTGATGGTGTAGATCGATATGTCCACGTAATCCTGGGCATCCTGAAGGGCTTTGATGATCTCGCTTCCGTCGGATTCCGGGAAGGAGAAAGGCGTCACGACGCACCCTTCGAAGGTGCGGGGATAGTGGTAGAGCGTCATCCCAGGGACATACGTTCTCCAGACCTCGGTCTCCCCAGGGGAGCCGTAGGCGTGGTTCCTCATGGCCATGGTCTTCTTGGGTATCTTGGCCAATCCGTTGCCCGTCCAGCCGTCTGTGTACACCGAACCCCACGCGAAGGAGTCGACCACGGTGTCCCCTCTCTTGAGGTAGATGTCGTCCCCTGCATCCGCCAGGGTGAACTTCTTCGCGACGATCCCGTTCTGACCCATGAGCCTGTAGTCGGCGATCATCATCCATTCGGCGGGAGCATCCGACATGACCGTTACGCTCTGTCCTGGCTGCAGTATCATGCTCTCGGTGAAGGATACCGTACCCTCTCCGTCCGTGACGGTGTAGTCCCTCAGGTCCTTGGCGGCGTAGGAGGCGTTGACTATCGTGAAGCATTCGGGATTCACCGGACATACCATGTCCAGCTGGAGGTCCCCTTCCGGGACTGAGGCGTCGGAGCATCCGCATGGGACGGCGGACAGCAGAAGCAGGGCTATGATCGGAATTAAGGTGAATTTCCCGCGCATGGGAAAAGGACCCGCGCGCGGGGGTATTTAGGCAGAGCACTACATGTAGTCAGTTAGACTCTGGAGACCAGGTCCTCGAGGGTGGCCCTCGGGTCCTTGGACTTGACGACACCGGATGCCAGCAGAACGCCGTCCGCTCCGAGCTGGAGCGCGGTGTACACGTCCTGTCCGGTCTTCACTCCCGCCCCGCAGAGCACGGACACCTTGTCGTTCACCGACTTGACGGCGTCGACGGTGTCCTGTACGATCTTCGGGTTGGCTGTGGTGACGGAGATGTCGCCTCCGATGAGCTCCGGAGGCTCCACTGCGATGAACCTCGGTGCGAATTTTGCGACGGACCTCGCCTTCTCGACGGACTCGGCACAGACCATGGTCACAAGACCCAGATCGTGGCACATGCTCACGCATTCGCCGATCTTGGCGTCGTCGAACCTGTGCTCCGAGTGGTTGATGAGCGTTCCCGTGCATCCGCACGCCTTGATCATCGAGGGAGTCATCCATCCGGTGGCCGAACCGGGTTTGAAGGGATCCACGTTCTGCGACAGGACGGGGATGCTTACGCTCCTTGCGACCGCACCGAGCTCCGCCACAGGAGGGCAGACCCCGATGGAGACGCCGGAGCTCTCGGCCACGGACTCGCATATCTTCGCGAGCTCCACGGCCTTGAGCCCTTCGACCTCGGCGTAGGCCTTGAAGTTTATGACTACCGTCGGGATTCTGAGTTCACTCAAAGTCCGCGTCACCCTTCTTGAGGTTCTTGTCCTTCGGTGCAGGATCGTTGTCGACCATCCTGGCCTTGAGCTCCTCAAGAACGGCGGGCCTCGAGGTGTACTCCATCTCCTCGGGTCCGAGGATGGAGGGCATGAAGGGTCCCTGGGACCTCATGAACCTGCTGGCCTTGATGGCGTTCCTCCTGGCGTAGTCCCACTCGGCACCGGCGAAGAAGTCCACAGGCTGCTTGTCTCCGATGATTCCGGGGGCCTCGAGTCCCTGGAGGTGTCCGTTGCACAGCTGGAATCCGAGTGCGCAGATTCTTGGCGGTCCGTCGAAGTATGCGGGGGTGGACTCCTCGGGCGAGCAGGGGTAGAGGGCACCGTAGTGGGATCCCCTCATCCATCCGGCTGCGAGCATGGTGTTCATGAACACCTGCGTGTACTCTCCGACGGAGGGCAGTCCGCTCTGTGCACGGCAGACGCACACGGGGTCGTCCTTTCCGATGTACTTTCCGGCGGTCAGGTTGAGCTTGTCAGTGGATACGACGGCTGCGGGGCCGATGCCTGCGCGGCTGGTGATCCTCTTGATCGCGTAGGTGGAGGTGTCTCCGAGCAGCGAGAGGATGCTGAGGGTCTCCTCGGGCGAGGACATGACGACCTTCTTGTTCTTGATGACGTCGTGGATCTCGACATCGAATCCCATCTTGGCCTTCTTGTCGATGACGAGGCCGGTGGTGGTGAAGGGGTCGAGGAAGATCCTTGCGAGGGGGAGCGAGTATGCGGAAGGCTCGGTCTTGTCCGCCATGAAGAAGATGACGGGCTCTGCGGGCCTCTCCTCGAAGGTCATCTCGGCGGAACCGGGTCCGGCTCCCTTGATGTTACCGGAGAACGCATCGGTGAGGATGTCCTGTCCTGCTCCGTAGAGGTGCATCGCCTTCGCGAGCTTGGTCGCCTCGGTGAATGCGTCCCATCCGATCTGGTGGACCTCCTTGTTGTTGTCTCCCCTGTAGTGGGTCATGAAGAGGTTGATGTCGTCGCCGACGCGGGTGACGTAGTAGTCCTCGATGATCCCCTGCTTCGCACGGTCCGCGAGGACTTCCTTGCACTTCTCGATCATGGAGGGGTGGGGCCTGGTGTGTCCGCACACGGACCCTACGTCCGCCTTGATTACTGAAATCGTGACTTTCTCTGCCATGTTATAATCACCAATTGATTACGGGGTGATTGCATCCTACTTATAAAACGTTTTATTATAAAGTGCGTGCGTGAACGCTGGATTGCCCCGTCCAGACGTTGAAACGGGCGATTACGCGGGACCATATGGCGGCCGTCCTCCTGCATTGCCGATCCATCTGCATTTTACTACATCTGGCACATGCGTTTTCATCGTCCTTCCGCCCCTGCGGGTGCGCGCGCCCCCGTGCCAAAACAATAATAATAGTGTGCGGATTAGCATGCTCAGTTATCATGTCGCAGATCAGAGACTCAAGCAGCATCACCGTGGACGATGGCGTGGTCACCGTCAGGGGATGGGTTCAGGACACCAGGAACATGGGAGGGATCTCCTTCATCGTCCTCAGGGACAGGTACGGGACCGTTCAGCTGACGCTCCCCAAGAAGAAGGTCGACCCCGAGATGTTCGCCACCATCACCAAGCTCCCCAGGGAGTCCGTCGTCTCCGTCACCGGAGAGGTCAAGGCCAGCAACCAGACGGAACTCGGACTGGAGATCATCCCCTCCTCGTACGTACTGGAGTCGGAGGCCGGGGTACCCCTCCCGATGGGAGTCATCGACAAGGTCAACGTGGAGATGGACACCCGTCTCAACAACAGGTTCATGGATCTGAGGAAACCGGAGATCAGGGCCATCTTCGAGCTCAAGGCCATGATGGTCGAGCTCATCGAGGAAGCGGTCCGCGAGAACGGTTTCATACAGGTCTACACGCCCAAGATCAACGCCGCGGGAGCGGAGGGAGGAGCGGAGCTGTTCAAGATACAGTACTTCGACAGGCCCGCCTTCCTGGCACAGTCCCCGCAGCTCTACAAGCAGATACTCATGAGCACCGGTCTCGACCGCGTGTTCGAGCTCGGACCCGCGTTCCGCGCGGAGCAGTCCAACACCAACAGGCACGTCACCGAGTTCATCTCCTTCGACGGAGAGATGTCATGGATCGAGAACGAGGAGGAGGTCATGAGGATGATCGAGACAGTCATCGACCATGTCCTCACCGGACTCAGGGAGAGGGGGAAGAAGCAGCTGGAGGTACTCGGCAAGGAGATCACCGTTCCGGCAAGGCCGTACCCCATACTCACATACTCCGAGTGCCTCAAGATAGTGCAGGACGGCGGACTCCCCCTCAAGGAAGGGGACGACCTCGGAACCGAGGGAGAGAAGATCGTCGGCGACGTCATGGCCGAGAAGGGATGCGACCTGTACTTCATCGCGGAGTACCCCGAGGAGGCGAAACCGTTCTACATCATGGAGAAGGACGGCACCCCCTACTCGTTCTCATTCGACCTCGACTACAAGGGCCAGGAGATCTCCTCCGGAGGCCAGAGGGAGCACAGGTACGACAGGCTCGTCGCGAGGATGGAGAAGAAGGGACTCAACCCCGAGGACTTCTCGTTCTACCTGGATGCCTTCAGGTACGGAATGCCCCCGCACGGCGGATGGGGTATCGGTATCGAGAGGCTGCTGGTCAAGATGCTCGACCTGGGCAACATCAGGGAAGCGATCCTCTTCCCCAGGGACCCGGCCAGACTCACGCCTTGAACGGGGACTCCGTTCCCCCATTAGATATTTGTACAGTCGTTCGAAAATTTTTAGACGACTGTACACAAATTTAATATCCATCAGCGCATAGCATCAATCCCGTTGGTGAAAACATGAAATTCATTTTCGTGACCGGCGGAGTGATCTCTGGATTGGGAAAGGGAATAACGGCATCGTCCATAGGGAGGCTTCTGATATCCCGCGGGCTCAAGGTGTCGGCCGTCAAGATAGACCCGTATCTGAACATAGACGCGGGTACGATGAACCCCTTCGAGCACGGGGAGGTATACGTGCTCGAGGACGGTGGGGAGGTGGACCTCGACCTCGGCAACTACGAGAGGTTCATGGGCCTGAAGCTGTCGAGGGCCCACAACATCACCACCGGCAAGATATACCGCGCGGTCATCGACAAGGAGCGCCACGGGGACTATCTGGGGAAGACCGTGCAGATCATCCCGCACATCACCGATGAGATAAAGAGGGAGCTGGTGGAGGATGCCCGCGGCAGCGGGGCGGACGTCACCATCGTGGAGCTGGGAGGCACCGTCGGGGACATGGAATCCATGCCCTTCCTGGAGGCCGTGAGGCAGCTGGGGACGGAGATAGGGGAGGAGAACGCCCTCTACATCCATACGACGCTGGTCCCGGTGATGGGTTCGGTGGGGGAGCAGAAGACCAAGCCCACCCAGCATTCCGTCAAGGAGCTGATGGGCATAGGGATAAGGCCGGACATGATCGTCGGGAGGTCGGAGGAGCCACTGTCCGACGACATCAGGAGGAAGATCTCCATGTTCTGCGGGGTGCCCGTGGAAGCGGTGGTATCATCGCCCAACGCCCGTTCGATCTACGAGGTCCCGATGATCCTGGAGAAGCAGGGCGTGGCCGATTTCATCGTGAAGAAGCTCAACCTGCGCCCCTACGTGAACGGGCGCGACATGAGGGATTGGGAAGCATTCGTCCACAGGCTGCTCAACCCGTCGAGGGAGGTCACCATCGCCCTGGTGGGCAAGTACACCAAGCTCGCTGACTCTTATATGAGCCACATAGAGGCCTTCGCACATGCGGGAGCCTCCGCGGACGCCAAGGTGAGGATCAGGTTCATCGATTCCGACGACCTGCTGTCGAAGGATCAGGATGCCCTCCTCGGGGACGTCCACGGCATCCTCGTACCGGGAGGTTTCGGGGTCAGGGGAGTGGAGGGGAAGATCGCCGCATCCCGCTACGCAAGGACGCATTCGATACCCTTCCTGGGCGTATGCCTCGGATTCCAGATCGCCACCATCGGCATCGCACGGGACCTGCTGGGGCTGAAGGACGCCAACAGCACCGAGTTCGATGCGGGGACGAAGGATCCCGTCATATTCCTCATGGGCGAGCAGGCGGACGTGGAGGACATGGGCGCGACCATGCGCCTCGGCGCGCAGCCCGTCAGTGTGCAGAAGGGATCGAAGGCCGAGAGGCTGTACGGTTCCGAGGAGATCAGCGAGAGGCACCGCCATAGGTACGAGGTGAATCCCGCGTACATCGAGCGCCTCGAGGCAGCCGGATGGAGGTTCACCGGACGTTCCGACGGAGGGAGGAGGATGGAGATCGGGGAGTTGGACGGACATCCGTTCTTCGTCGCTTCGCAGTACCATCCCGAGTTCAAGTCCGAGCCCCTCAGCCCCTCGTGCCTGCATGTGGGCCTCGTGAAGGCCGCGCTCAAGTACAGGTACGGCAGCTGAAACCCCTTTCCGGGGCCCCTCCGCGGGGCCCTCGGCACCCATTTTTCCGTCTTCGTCCCCATGTTCACAATGTTTGTATCGATTGTCTAATCATTATTTTGATTACTATTTTTGATTAGACATTTGTCTAATGATAACATTTATTGACCGATGTTTGATTAGTAAATTGCAAAGGTTTATATCGTCCATCCCCACTAACAAAAATACATGTCAAACAGCAGGTTCGTTGCCGTTGAAGAAGCATGTAGGAAGGTCCCGATCGTTCCGACCGCGCCTTCCAAGACGACCTCCGAATACTATGGATGCAAGGTATTCAACAGGGCCGCGATGAGGAAATATCTGTCCTCGGACACACGCAGGATGGTCTACGAGTCCATCGAGCAGGGTGTGACCCTGGACAAATCCGCAGCCGAACACGTCGCCGCGGGGATGAAGCAGTGGGCGATGGACGAGGGAGCCACGCATTACACCCACTGGTTCCAGCCTCTCACCGGAGGCACGGCGGAGAAGCACGATTCCTTCTCCGAACCCTACGGCAAGGACGGATCGCTGGAGAACTTCACGGGGAAGATGCTCTGCCAGCAGGAGCCCGACGCATCCTCCTTCCCCAGCGGGGGACTCAGGAACACCTTCGAGGCCAGGGGATACACCGCGTGGGACCCGTCATCACCGGCGTTCATCATGGACGACTGCCTGTGCATCCCCACCGTCTTCATATCGTACACCGGGGAGGCACTGGACTACAAGACGCCCCTCCTGAAATCCTCCGCTGCGGTATCCGCGGCGGCGAAGGGACTCCTCTCATACTTCGGACTGGGCGACGAGTTCGTGCATTCCTATCTCGGATGGGAGCAGGAGTACTTCCTGGTGGACAGGGAGCTGTACGTGCAGCGTCCCGATCTGGTCATGACCGGGAGGACCCTGCAGGGCCACAACAGCTCTAAGCACCAGCAGCTGGACGACCACTACTTCGGTTCCATACCCTCCAGGGTCCTGCAGTTCATGAAGGACCTGGAGTACGAGGCGTTCAAGCTCGGGATCCCGGTCAAGACCAGGCACAACGAGGTCGCCCCGAACCAGTTCGAGATCGCACCCGTGTACGAGGAGGTAAACCTTGCAGTGGACCACAACCTCCTGCTGATGTCACTGATGAAGCAGGTGGCCGAGAGGCACGGTTTCGAGGTGCTGCTCCACGAGAAGCCCTACAAGGGGGTCAACGGATCGGGCAAGCACTGCAACTGGTCCCTGGGTACCGTCTCGGGGATCGGGCTGTTCTCGCCCGGGAAGACCTCCCAGGAGAACCTCAGGTTCCTGTCCTTCATGGCCAACGTGCTGAAGGCGGTCTACGACCACAACGCCCTGCTGAAGGCATCCATCATGACGGCGACCAACGCCCACAGGCTGGGTGCGAACGAGGCACCGCCGGCGATAATCTCCGTGTTCCTGGGAAAGACGGTCAGCGACGCCTTCGAGGAGCTTCTCCAGTCGAAGGAGATGGTCAACATCAAAGGGAAGAAGGTCTACAGCCTCGGCATCCCCCAGATCCCCGAGCTCCTGGTGGACAACACCGACAGGAACAGGACATCCCCGTTCGCATTCACGGGTAACAGGTTCGAGTTCAGGGCGGTGGGATCCACGGCCAACTGCGCCGAGCCCATGGCCACGCTGAACACAATCGTCGCGCACCAGCTCAACGAGTTCAAGAGGAAGGTCGACAAGAGGATCGAGAAGGGCGTCACCGCGATGCAGGCGATCCTCGACGAGACCAAGGAGACCTTCAAAGCCTGCCGCAAGGTGTGCTTCGACGGCAACGGATACTCCGACGAGTGGAAGAAGGAGGCGGCGAAACGCGGTCTCGACTGCGAGGGATCCGCACCCAGGACCTTCGACGTGATCACGTCCAAGAAATCGGTGGAGGTGTTCGCCGAGGCCAACGTGTTCAGCAAGGTCGAGCTGGAGGCCAGGAATGACGTCCGCTGGGAGATGTACGGCAAGAAGGTGGAGATCGAGGCCCGCACCCTGTGCGACATGGCCATCAACCACCTGCTGCCCGTCGCCTCGGAATACAAATCCCGCCTGCTCAGCAACGTCTGCAAGGCGAAGGACATCTACGGCTCCAACTACAAGAAGATGGTCGGATACGAACTGTGCCAGATAGAGGCGATCAGCGGTCACGAGGACAAGGTGCTGGAGATCTGCAGGGCCGTTGAGGCGTCCTGCGACAGGCTGCTCGCAACGGAGGACATGAGGACCCAGGCCATCGGATACCACGACGAGGTCGTGCCGAAGATGGAGGAGGTCAGGGAGCACCTCGACGCCCTCGAGATGATCGTGGACGACAAGATCTGGCCGATGCCCAAGTACAGGGAGCTGCTGTTCATCAGCTGAGTGGTAGTGTGATCGGTCCGATCGGTCTGTACGACCCCGACTACGAGAAGGACTCCTGCGGCGTGGGACTCGCCGTCAACATCGACGGCAGGAAGGAGCACAGGATAGTCGACTACGGTCTCCGCATCCTCGACAACATGGAGCACCGCGGCGCCGAGAACGCCGACGGCAAGACGGGGGACGGTACCGGCATAACCGTCCAGATCCCCCACGCCTTCTTCGTGTCCCTGGGCATACGCGTGCCCGAGGCAGGGAAGTACGGCGCCGGTCTGGTGTTCCTGCCAAGGGACGGGGAATCGGCGGAGAGGTGCCTCTCCGCGATAAGGGCCGAATGCGACCGTTACGGCATATACGAGATCGCCTGCAGGGATGTGCCGGTGGACCACTTGGTCCCCGGTCCGCAGGCCAAGGCCAGCGAGCCCCGCATAGTGCAGATGTTCCTGACCAGCTACGACAGCCAGGCCACGCTGGAGAGGAAGCTCTACTCCCTCAGGCTGAGGGCGGCCAACACCGTCGCCTCATCGGACATCGCGGGGAAGGAGGACTTCTACATCTGCAGCATGTCCACCAGGACGATCACGTACAAGGGGATGCTCACCCCCGCACAGCTGAGGGACTACTATCCCGACCTGTCCGATCCGAAGTTCGAGTCCGCCATCGCGATGGTGCATTCGAGGTTCAGCACGAACACCTTCCCGATGTGGAAGCTGGCACAACCGTTCAGGATGCTCTGCCACAACGGCGAGATCAATACCATAAGGGCCAACAGGCAGTGGATGTCCGCCAGGGAGAGCGTGCTCGGGACCGAGCTCCTCCCCGACCTGAAGGAGCTCTTCCCGCTCATAGAGCCGGGGATGAGCGACTCCGCGTCGCTGGACAACGTCTTCGAGTTCCTGACGATGTCGGGGAAATCCGTCCCCAACGCGCTGTCGGTACTGATCCCGGAGTCGTGGAACAACAAGAACCCCATCCCGGATTCCCTGAAGGCGTACTACGAGTACCATTCGATACTCATGGAGCCCTGGGACGGTCCGGCCGCGGTGCTGTTCACCGACGGCAGACTCGCAGGGGGCATGCTGGACAGGAACGGGCTCCGTCCGGCCAGATACACCGTCACCGAGGACGGGATGTTCATACTGGCATCAGAGACCGGCGTGATACAGTTCCCTGAGAGGGAGGTCCGCGAGTCGGGCAGGCTCCGTCCCGGGAAGATGATCCTCATCGACACCGCCGAGGGGAGGATTCTGCGCGATAGCGAGATCAAGTCCGCGCTGTCCTCCGCATACCCCTACAGGGACTGGCTGGACAGGAACCGTCTGGACCTGGACGAGGTGTCGTCGGGCAGGTCCGTGGGCAGGGAGGTGGACGATTACGAGACCAAGCTGGCGGAGTTCGGATACTCCGTTGAGGAGGTCAACAGGGTGATCGTCCCCATGATGCTCCAGTCCAAGGAACCGGTAGGCTCCACAGGATACGATTCCGCCCTGCCGATCATGTCCGATTCGCGCCAGCGCCTGTTCAGCTACTTCAGGCAGGCGTTCGCGCAGGTCACCAACCCTCCCATCGATCCCATAAGGGAGGAGCTAGTCATGACGCTGACGGGTTACATCGGATCGATACACCGCAACATGCTCATGCCCTCGCCGGAGAACTGCAGGATCGTCAAGGTGAGGCATCCGATAATCACCAACAGGGAATTGGACCTTCTGAAGAACCTGCGCTACAGGGGATTCAGGACCTCGGTCATCCCGATGCTGTTCACCGAGGGGGAATCCCTGGAGGAGGCGCTCGACCGCATCTGCAGGATGGCGGACGCCGCCGTGAAGGAGGGAGGTTCCTACATCATCCTCTCGGACAGGGGAACGGATTCCGCACACATCCCCATACCGTCGGTGCTCGCCGTGTCTGCGGTGCACCAGCACCTGCTGGCGAAGAAGCTCCGCCTGCAGACCGACATCATCGTCGAATCCGGCGAGCCCAGGGAGACAATGCACTTCGCCCTGCTGTTCGGATACGGCGCCAACGTCATCAACCCCTACATGGCCTTCGCCGTCATAGACAGGGAGACGGACAATGAGCCAGATATCAAGATCGATGTGGACACCGCCGAGAGAAACTACATACGCGCGGCGGAGAAGGGACTGCTCAAGATAATGTCCAAGATGGGCATAGCGACCATACGCTCCTACAGGGGATGCATGCTGTTCGAGGCCGTGGGCATATCGAAGGAGGTATGCGACAGGTACATGGGAGGCACGCCATCCAGCGTCGGAGGGATGTCCCTGGCGGACATCAGGCAGGACGCTGTGGCGGCCCACAGGGACGCGATCGCCAACGGAGGCATCCTCCCCGACACGGGATTCTACTCCTACCGCAAAGGAGGGGAGAGGCACTCCTGGGCGCCCGCCAACGTGAGGGCGCTGAGGGAGGCCGCATCCAACAACGACTCCGGGGCATACGGCAGGTTCGCCGATTCCGCGGATTCCGGACATCTGTTCGTCAGGGACGTCATGGACCTGAGGGAAGGGACGCCCGTGCCGCTGAAGGACGTGGAACCCGCCGAGAGCATAATGAGGAGGTTCGTGGCCGAGGGCATATCCTTCGGGGCCATCAGCAAGGAGGCACACGAGACCATCGCCGAGGCCATGAACTCCATAGGCGCCATGAGCAACACCGGCGAGGGCGGGGAGGACCCCGAGAGGGCGAGGAACAGGGACGTCCGCGACATATGCTCGAAGGTGAAGCAGGTGGCGTCGGGAAGGTTCGGAGTCACGGCGGAGTACCTCGTCAGCGCGGAGGAGATCCAGATCAAGGTTGCCCAGGGAGCCAAACCCGGGGAGGGAGGGCAGCTGCTTTCCCATAAGGTGGATGCGACCATAGCGGCCATGAGGCACTGCATACCCGGCATCACGCTGATCTCGCCGCCCCCGCATCACGACATCTATTCCATCGAGGACCTTAAGCAGCTCATCTTCGACCTCAAATGTATCAACCCCGGCGTGAGGGTGAGCGTGAAGCTCGTATCCACGTCGGGGATAGGAACGATCGCCGCCGGGGTCGCCAAGGCCGGGGCGGACACCATACTCGTATCCGGTGCCGACGGAGGCACCGGAGCGAGCCCCCTGTCCTCGCTGAGGTACGCGGGGATGCCCTGGGAGGTGGGACTGGCGGAGACGCAGCAGACCCTTATGCTGAACGGGCTCAGGGGAAGGGTGAGGCTGCAGGTGGACGGGCAGCTCAGGACCGGGAGGGACATCGTCATCGCCGCACTGCTCGGCGCGGAGGAGTTCGGGTTCGCGACGTCGCTGCTGGTTTCCATGGGATGCATGATGTGCCGCAAGTGCCAGACCAACACATGTCCCGCGGGGATAGCCACACAGGACCCCGTCAACAGGGCGAAGTTCAGGGGATGTCCCGACGACATCCGCAACTACCTGAGGTTCGTCGCGGAGGACGTAAGGAGACACCTCTCCGCACTGGGATTCAGGACACTGGAGGAAGCGGTCGGGCGTTCGGACATGATAGTCCGGAGGGACGCCGAGGGGAGGAGGTCCGACAGCGTGGACATCTCAAGGCTGCTGGTCCCCGTGGACGGGGACAGGTCCCGCACCGCAGGACAGGAGGACATGACCAAGGACGTCCTCGACAGGAGGATCATCGCCGACGCCATGCACTCGGTGGAGTCCGGCAGGAGAGTGGACCTCAACTACAGCATAATCAACGTGGACCGTTCGGTGGGCACCATGCTCTCCGGTACCATAATCAAGGAGGGACTCGAACTGGAGGACGGTTTCGTGAACGTCACGTTCACCGGCACCGCAGGGCAGAGCTTCGGCGCGTTCCTCTGCAAGGGCATATCCTTCGAACTGATCGGACAGGCCAACGACTTCGTCGGCAAGGGTCTGTCAGGAGGGAGGATAGTGGTCCACCACAGGGACCGCATACCCGAACCCAACGTGATCGCGGGCAACACCGTGCTCTACGGGGCGACGTCGGGAGAGGTGTACATCGCCGGTTCGGTGGGTGAGAGGTTCTGCGTGAGGAACAGCGGGGCGGTAGCCGTCGCCGAGGGCGCGGGGGACCACTGCTGCGAGTACATGACCGGCGGATGCACCGTCATCCTCGGGGATGTGGGGAGGAACTTCGCGGCGGGTATGTCCGCGGGGATAGCCTACGTGCTCAACGACTCCGGGGACTTCGACAGGCACTGCAACATGGACATGGTCGAGCTGCAGTTGGTGGAATCGGAGGAGGACAGGGACCGTCTGAGGCGCATCCTGGAGGACCACCTGAGGTACACGGGCAGTCCGAAGGCGAAGACGATATTGGATGACTGGCACAATTCTGTCGGCAGGTTCCTGAAGGTCATGCCCATAGGGTACAAGAACGTCCTCGAGGGAAAGGCATAAAATTTAACCCTTCACCTCCATACACGGTCATGGACGCCAGGTTGTTCGCCGTCATCATCGCCGCGGTAGTAGCCACGGCTGGACTGCTCACGGCGTTCATCGTCCTGAAACCCGTCACCGAGGATTCCGATTTCAGCATAATCGATCAGCTGGAGGATGACCAGGTGAAGAACGGTCTCTACTACCGTTACGTGGAGACCGCCGACAACGGGGACGGTTACAAGGCCCAGAAGACCCTCGTGATCGAGGACACGAAGGTTAACGACGGCGGGATAATCACCGCCAAGGAGACCGAGACGAACGTATACGAGAACTTCGTGGTCGACTTCAGTCCCGATGCGTTCAAGCTGATGTTCTTCGACTTCACCGACCATGAGGAATACCCTCCAGGCGTGGATATCGAACAGGTAGGGGACACATGGATCATCAACGGGACATACATCGATTTCGACATAGATTTCGAAATCAAATATGAGAACGTCAAGATCTCCAACAGCGGAGATCCGTTCGAGGGTGACATCACCTTCACCATGAAGAAGCTGGCGCCCACAATCTACAGTGTGGGGCGCATGGTGACATACGACGACATGACCTACAGGCTCGGCTCGGAGGACGGAACGACATTCGCACTCGCCATGGGCACGGAGACATATGAGGGCACCGACACGTTCACCAAGGCCAGCCAGATCCTCAACAGGTTCGAGAAGTACGAGATCCCCTATTCCGACGTGGACGAGATCATCTACCAGACCACCGAGATGTACGAGGGCTCCGAATGCCACAAGAGCATCGTGAACGGCACCAGCCACTCCGGGGTAGTCTATGAGAACTATGTCGAACTGTACTACGGCGACAACACCGTGAACGTCGAGGGCAAGCGGGATGGCTTCGAGATCTCCGCCTATTCCAAGCTGTACTACAAGTGATCACCCCTGATTCGGGTGATTCGGTGACCTCCCCCTCTTAGCTTTATATCTCTTTTTGAGCATCATCTAACGATGGCAGCACCCGGAGACGTATACGAACGCGAACTGAAGAACATCCTCTCAGGTGACGAGAAGGCGGTCAGGAAGATCATGAAGACCTGCAACGACGGCGAGGCCGCCGCATACGAGACGCTTATCGGGTCCCCGTTCATGGTCGTACGTGCCGCGGGATCCCACGGGGTCGACCTTATCGCCATGAGGTGGGACTATTCGTTCCCTATAGAGGTGAAGAGTTCGGGCGACGACGTCCTGCACTTCAGCCGCAGCCCCCGTCTCGGGGAGCAGGCGGAATGGATGCGCGGGGAGTGTGCGAGATCCCAGTTGCTGGCGGTGTACGCCATGCGGTACAAGAAGCCTGCCAACAACGTCAAGGGCGACCCGTGGAGACTGTTCTGCGTCCCAATGGGGATAAGGCTCAGGGGGGCCACCGGGCTGCTGCAGAGACTGATCCCGGAACTTGACAAGGGACCGAGCGGCAACTATATCATGACGTGGGAGAAGGGCATGAAGCTCTCCGACTTCGTAAGGTACGTGAACTCGGAGATCGAGTGAGGGGTCGTCAGTACTCATAGGGCTCATCACGGATCAGCCACGGTTGATCTTCATCCGACGCGTCCTCGCGAAGGGGATTGCTTTCCGGTTATAAGATTTCGGTCATGCGCTTGACCGGTGCGTACGCATCCCTGATGACGGTGTCGCTGAGCTCCACCCTGCCCGTGAGGTCCCTGAGGCAGTCGCGGACCTTCTCCAGGGTGATGAGCTTCATGGCCTTGCATACGGCCTTCTCGGGGAAGACGAAGTTCCTGTCGGGGTACGCCCTCTCCAGCCTGTGGAACATGCCGACCTCGGTCATCACTATGATGTCCTTCCTGTCGGTGTCCTTCACGGCGTTGAGCATGGCCTCGGTGGAACCGATGAAATCCGATTCCGAGAGGATCTTGTCCTGGCATTCGGGGTGCGACATCACGTATGCCCCGGGATACTTGGCCTTGAGAAGTGCCAGATCGTCATATTGGAGGCTGTCGTGTATGGGACAGCAGCCGTTCCACAGCTTGATATCCGTATCGGGATACCTCTCGGACACGTAGCGTCCGAGGTTCTTGTCCGGCACGAACAGGATCTTCCTGTCCGCCACCGACTTCACCACCTTCAGCGCGTTGCCGGAGGTGCAGCATATGTCCATGTGGCATTTGGCGGGTCCGGTGGTGTTCACGTATCCGATCACGATGCGGTCGGGGTTCTCCTCCTTCGCCCTGACCAGTTCCTCGGGGGGACAGGTCTCCGCCATGTCGCATATCGCATCGGGACAGGGCATGAGCACGGTCTTCTTCGGGGAGAGGATCTTCGCGGTCTCGCCCATGAAGGTGACCCCGCAGAAGACGATGACGTCGGCATCGGTCTCCGATGCCTTGATGGACAGTCCGAGGGAGTCCCCCACCATGTCCGCGATGTCCTGCACCTCGGGTGCGGTGTAGTTGTGAGCGAGGATGACGGCGTTGCGTTCCTTCTTCAGCGCCAGTATCTCTTCCCTGATGTCCATGGGTGGTGTTATGGCGCACAGTTCTTAAAGATATCCCCTGAATGGGTAAAAATACCAGGATATGCATGCCGTTTCATGGACCGCGAGGAAGCAGCCAACGGAAGGTTCGTCTGCACGGAGAGGGAGAGATGCGTTTTTGAGACGGGCATCAAGCTCGCCACCATCTACCACCAGTATGTCGGTACCCCCTTCAACGCCAAGAGCGTCGCATCGCTGGAGGAGGCCATATCCCGCAGCATCGAGGTCCAGCCCTACGTTGTTTCCGCGGTGGTGAGGATAGACAGGTCCGTGATCCCCGAGGAGAAGGATGAGTACAGCTACCTCTCCCTCACGGGGGACATGATCGATGCCGTCGTGAAGGTGAGGATGGGATCGACCACCGTCACTGCCGAGATGCGCTACGACGAGGAACTCAGGTATCCTCTGATGTTCGTATCATCGATCGAGTGATTGTCATATCTCTTCGCAGAATTCCCAGACTGTGCGGAGAATTGATTTCTCTATAAAAGGTATTTAAATAATGAAAACGATGTAGGGACGCAGAGCGTTCGTCTATGGTAGCGAATATCAAGATAGGTATTACAGGGCTTCCCGGAGCAGGGAAGACGTACATGCTAATCCGCATCATAGACATGTTGTGCTCACAAGACCCAGAGCTCCGCGTCGGCGGTATGATCGACGAGCCCGTGATCGAGGGGAAGCACCGTGTCGGGTTCACCGTCAGGGACCTCGTCTCCGGCGAGAAGCAGGAGTTCGCCCACGAGGGATTCGAGAGTAAGATCACCCTCGGCAGGATCGGGATGGATGTCTCCAAGTTCGATCCCGTCGCCGTACAGGCCATCAAGACCGCGGCGGAGACCTGCGACGTCATCGTCATCGACGAGGTAGGCAAGCTCGAGGTAGAGAGCGAGGCGTTCGTCAAGGCGGTC
>JAEEGH010006755.1_pt1 | contig 27943 bp, 23 predicted proteins | sample 9134181 | NCBI WGS metagenome assembly JAEEGH01 (sample SAMN16246544, study PRJNA631951) | gut metagenome | biome: gut microbiome; feature: rumen; material: DP-attached | host: Bos | place: Iran: Karaj | collected 2018-10 | reverse complement strand
CCACTTGCTTGCGTCCGATGGGGTCGTCGATGCGTTCCTGCTGGTCGCTTGGCGTGTTGTGGTCGGGCATAGCGAAGATGTGGTCAGGTCGGAAAGCCTTGATGCCTTTGTCGCGAAGCGTGTCGAAAGCCTGCGGACTTGTCACTTCATGAGCATACAGGCGGTCAATATAAAGCTGTGTCGGCCCGTCCTCGACGTTCTGCACTACATGAGCGGCCCAAATCTTATCGAAAAGAGAAGACCCCCTATCCCCCTTTAGGGGGAACCTTGTGCTACCTTGGGATTCTGATATATTCATTGCAAATAACTATTTATCTTCTGTATTACATTATCTATATCATATAAAACTTGTTCGTTGGTAAAACGTATTACGCGATACCCTAACTCTTCAAGCATATGTGTTCTTAACTCATCATCATATTGTTGTTCCAATCTTGAATGATAACCTCCGTCAACTTCAATTATCAGTTTGCAATCAGGGCAAAAGAAATCAACGATGAATTGACCTATTATATACTGAAAAAGGAATTTATGACCTAAACTGTTTGCCCTTACGCAATCTCTTAAAACTGCTTCGGCTTCAGTAGGATTGGACCTCATCTCCTTAGCTCTCCCTTTCAGTTGAGCATAGTATAAAGGATTTGCATTCTGATAAGAGAAGTGATTGTAAGACATGGGGGATTATGCTCCCCCTAAAGGGGGTTGGGGGGTCATCTTATTTATACAATCAATATACGCTTCCACCGAAGCCGTTACGATATCTGTGTTGGCGCCAAAGCCGTAATAGACCTTGCCGTCGTATTCCACTTGCATGTGGACCTTACCCATGTCGTCGGAACCCTTCGATATGGCTTGAATGGTGAACTCGCGGAGTGTCATCTGACGCTTGATGATGGTCTTCAAGGCCTTGATGGCCGCATCGACTGGACCATTACCCGAAGCTGCACTCTCGAACTTCTCGTTGGCAATAAGCAAGCCGATACTTGCCACGCTGCGAACACCCTTGCCCGTCGTAACCTGCAGATAGTCGAGCTTGACATTATGAGAAGCAGAGCGGTCTGCGCCTGCCAATACCAAGATGTCGTCGTCCGTGATTTCCTTCTTCTTGTCGGCAAGTTTGAGGAACTCTTCGTAAACCTTGTCGAGGCGTTCGCCATCAATATCAACGCCATTCACGCTCAGACGATGTTTCAAAGCAGCCCTGCCGCTTCTTGCTGTCAGCACGATAGCATTATCGTCGATGCCCACGTCCTTGGGATTCATGATTTCGTAGGTCGAAGCATTCTTGAGGACGCCATCCTGATGAATGCCGCTGCTGTGAGCGAACGCGTTCCTGCCCACAATCGCCTTGTTTGGCTGCACAGGCATGTTCATCAAGGAACTTACCATTCGGCTTGTCGGATAGATTTTAGTCGTGTTGATATTGGTGTCGATGCCGAGGTCGGGATGCGTCTTGAATATCATAGCAATCTCTTCGAGCGAGGTATTGCCTGCACGTTCGCCGATGCCGTTTATCGTCACCTCTGCCTGACGAGCGCCATTCAGTATGCCAGCCACAGTGTTAGCAGTAGCCATGCCGAGGTCGTTGTGGCAATGTGTTGAGAGGATGCTCTTGCCTGCAGCAAAGGCATCGACATGCTCGTAGAGGTACTTGATCTTCTCACCATACTCGTAAGGTGTGCGGAAGCCTGTCGTGTCGGGAATGTTGCAGACGGTAGCCCCTGCCTTCGTGACTGCTTCGATGACGCGAGCCAGATATTCGTTATCCGTGCGGCCAGCATCTTCGGCATAGAACTCCACATCCTCGACATACCTTTTGGCATACTTCACGGCAGCCACGGCACGCTCGATAATCTCCTCAGGCGTTGAGTTGAACTTATATCGGATGTGGCTTTCGCTTGTTCCGATGCCCGTATGGATGCGCTTGTGCTTGGCATATTGCAGAGCCTCGGCAGCGCAGTCGATATCTTTCTCCACTGCACGTGTCAAGGCACAAATCGTGGGCCAAGTCACAGCCTTACTGATTTCTATCACACTATTGAAGTCGCCGGGACTGCTGATTGGGAAGCCTGCCTCAATCACATCCACACCGAGTGCCTCGAGCTGTTTGGCAACCTGAATCTTCTCGACTGTGTTGAGCTGACATCCCGGCACCTGTTCGCCATCGCGAAGAGTCGTGTCGAAAATAAATAATTTGTCCATCTTATTTATCTTGATATATATATATTCCTTTTGGGGCGCAAAGTTAACACTTTCCTTTGTTTTGGACAACAAATTGCTACATTATTATATATATTATGCGCGAAAAAGCTTCCTAAGGAATAAATATGCTGTCATAAACAACAAAAAGCAGCAGCCAAACTGACTGCTGCAATAATAGATGTCTCTCGTTTGTGATGTGAAGTTACTTCACCATGACCTTCTTGCCGTCCTTGATGAAGATGCCACGAGGCAATTTACCATTTGACATTTGCTGACCGGCTACGTTGTAGATAAATCCGTTGTCTGTTGTCTGCCTGCCGTTGGCTATCTCGTCCACGCCGTCTACCAGGTCTTGTATTGCTTCTATGTTGGGGCCGATGACAACCCAGTCGTTCGTCACTTCTGTTCCGTCGGCATTATAGATACGCTTGTTCGATAACCGAGCGCCGATAGGATAGCGCACATCGATGCCTTCGCCCAAACGAACAAGACCGTAGCCCAACCGGAATGTTGGGTATGGTTCGGCTCCGAAGGCTGCTAACAAAGCGCCGCTCTCTATCGTGCAATTTGCACCATCTTCCATGCCTCTGTCATTATAGCCATAGGAGTCGCTGCTGTGCGCTATTACCGACGTGCCTGTCCGAATGGTGAAGCGTGCGTAGTCGAAAGTCTCGATGGCTGACTGCTTGGCATTTATTCTCAGCGTTCCGCCGCCTTCGATGGTGGCTCTTCCTGAAAGGCTGAGACCTGTATGGTCTTTGGCATTGATGGTGCAATTGCCCACCACTTTGATTGTGAGGTTTCTGCTCAGGTTGAGGCTCAAGGCTTCGTCAGCATCGTTCCAGTCGAGTGTGGCATTGTCGAGCACGAGGGTTGGTGCGTCTGGTTCGCTTACTTCGACGTGGGCCAATCCGCTCTTTACTCCAGGCACATTGTTCATGTTGTGCATACCCATCTTCTGCCCGTTGATGCTGAAGCCCAGTGACTGTTCTTTTTCGATGATGACATCGCTTTTGTAGGCATTTGTGCCATCCACGGTGATGCTGTGCAGCTCGGGACTGAAGTAGCCGCCGAGTGGTTCGGAGATGAAGATGCCTTCGCCTAAGTTCAATGCAGACATATGCAAGGCTCTACAACCCTCGCCTGGATGCAAGGCAAGTCGTGTAGTGCTGCCCATCACGTTGAGCGTGGAATTGTTTGAGTTATCATATATAGCTTCTGCTGCTGAGGTAAAGTCAAACTGCGGACCATTGATGGTGCAGGTACAGTCATATAGAAGGATACAACACCAAATATCCGGGCCTACTGTGGCTGTAAGGCTGCCATTGCCGGCAAGGGTGATGTCTTCTTCTGAGTAGATAGAGTTCGAATAGGTATTGAAGGTGCTCTCGCCGACAAAGTTGACGGTGAGGCCATCGATGCCGTAGTTATAGATGCCGCCATATCTTTGGTATGTGCTTTGGTTCTCGAATGTGGCATTGTTGACGGTAAGCGTCTTTGTGGAGGCGTCGTAACTGAAGTGGCCGCCGTCGTTAAGAATGTCGGAGGCATTAAGCGACGTTACCTGCGTCTCGCCTACCCAAAGGTCATAAGCCTCTGAGCGGGTGCTGCTGATGAGGACATCGCCTTTGTAGGGATTTGTGCCATTCACGGTGATGCTGTGCAGGTCGGAATCGAAGTAGCCGCCAGCGGGTTCGGAGATGTAGAGACCTTCGCCTATGTTCAACTCAGACATACGCAAGGCATGATAGCCCACGCCTGGATGCAATGCAAGTCGTGTAGTGCTGCCCATCACATTGAGCGTGGAAGATAATTCAGAATCAAATATAGCTTCTGCTGCTGAGGTAAAGTCAAACTGCGGACCATTGATGGTGCAGGTACAGTCATTTAGAAGGATACCAAACCAAACTGACGGGACTGTGGCAGTAAGGCTGCCGTTGCCGGCAAGAGTGATGTCTTTTTTTGAGCAGATAGAGTTCCTAAAGGTGTCGAAGGTGCTCTTGCCGTAGAATTTGACGGTGAGGTCGTCGATGCCGATGTTATAGATGCCGCCATGGTTCGACTTTGCACTTTGGTTGACAAGTGTGGCATTGCTGACGGTGAGCGTCTTTGTGGAGGCGTTGTACTTGAAGTGGCCGCCGTCGTTAAGAATGTCGGAGGCATTGAACGACGTTACCTGCGTCTCGCCTACCCAAAGGTCATAGGGTTCATATCCTGTGACGACAACCTTCGAGAAGACGGTGTTGCCGTCAACCTCAAATCCGCTTGTGCCAATCACACCATCTTCTGGTGTCGTGACGGAGCAGTCTTCGAGTCGTATCGAACAACCCCTTACCGGTTTGTCTCCGAAGGTGCTTGTCTCCCTGAATTTATCATTACAAGGCACCAACATGACAGTCTTCCCCACCGAAGGATTGAACTTGACAGTACCATAGCCGTTGATAGCATTTTCTATCCCACCTACTATTACATCATCCTTCAGAGTTAGGGTGCCACTCTTTTTATCAATTCCTATGTTTTTATTCCCTGCAAGTATAATGTTGCTCAGGGATACATCTGAAGAACATCTCATGCCAATTTCACCATAAACGGAATGCCCGCCGCCGTCGATTGTGATTGGCTCATCAACAAAAATTCCTATATTGTCCTTAATGTACGAATCGCCAATCCTTTCATCATACTTCCCTGTCGCTCTGACATCTTTCTTCAGAGTTAGGGTATTTGTGGATTCATCGTATGTGTAGTAGTCCTCAATACCGTATGACGGATTGGAAGATTCTTCGTTTAACGACCATCCTTTCGTCAGGGCGACACCCTTAAGCCCGACTCCAATATAATCCTCATCGAGAATAATCATCACGGACTTCGCCTTTGAAGTATGAGCTCCTAAATGATAGGTACTTCCATCATCTTTATATATGTAAGCTTCGCCTACAGAACCGTGATCAGTTGCCCATGGATCTCTTATAAAGCATCCAAAACAAGCCATAGTTCCAGCCCAGATGCTGCCTTTATTGTTCTGGATTGCACAGTCTGCACCTTGCGCATAAATTCTTGAGTCGTAGATATACACAATCGTACCGTTCGTTTCAATGGCACGCCAGTACTTTGATGTCATTTTCAATTTTGCAAAATCCGAGATGTTCAGGTGTGTCTCGTTGGGGCAATAGATGCATTGCGCGTTATCCCCCGTACCCTGGAACTCCACCAAATCCGTTGAGCCATGCATTTCCGTGTCCTTGTCAAGACGGAACACGCACTTGTCGCTCCTGAGCCTGCAATATCCCTTGAAGACAATCTTCAGGCCTTCCACATTCTTGTTGTAGAAGATGCGGTTGTCGCCGGTGACGGTGGCATAGGCGCCGTCGAACGTCACCGTCTTCGAGGCGGCGTCGTAGGAGATGCTGCCCATCTGGATGGCGCCATTGATGTTGTTCGTCGGAGTGTACTTCCAGTTGTACTGGCTCGTCTGCTTCTGGCCGCAGCAATAAAGGTCGTCGTCTGCTGCCCATGCAAAGCCTGCCATAAACAGCAGGACAAGAATAAGGTAGTACTTTTTCATAAACATTATTATATTAAATTACGCCACAAAGTTACGAATAATTTTCGTAAAACAGAATGGCAATAAGTGAAAAAAATCTCTTTCCTTGACGGAAATTATCGTTCGTCAACAGAAAAAGAAGTGAAAAATCCTTTACAAAAAACCGACCCTAAAACGAGGCAAAAGGCAACTCCACACGAGAAGATTCCAAACGCCACACGCCTACTTTGCCAACTTAACACGCCAAGTTTGCCAACTTAACACGCCAAGTTTGCAATCGCCCCCTGTGGAGTTGGCAAACGCTCTACAAGGAAATTTGCCCAAAAACACGCTCCGTTTTGCAATTTAACACACGATGATTGCACTTTCTTTGCTTTGTGCGTCAAAAAGCCTCCTCGCAAACCACCATCCACAAAGGAAAACGCGATTTAAGCCCATATTTTGCCTTTAGGGTAGGAAAGTGCCACAAGAGCAAAAACAAGCCGCCAGAGAGCGTCTGCCCAGAAAGAATGTTTACAAAATTAAAAATGAAGAATGAAGAATGAAGAATGAAGAATTAGGAAGCATGCTCACCTCGCCTCGAATGTACCCCACCTCGGCCTTCGGCCACTCCTCCCCTTATAGGGGCGGAGAGCACTGCATCCCTGCTCCCCTCCCATTCCCCGAAGGGGAGGGGAAGAGCGAAGCGAGGGGTGGGGTCAATGAATGAAGAGTGAAGAATGAAAAATTAAGAATGGAGAATGAAGAATGAAAAAGGGAAGATTGAAGAATTAAAAAAGAAGGGTGGAGAATTGGAGATTGGAGGTCTTTAAAAAGATGATTTCTGTGTGGGAAATCATAAAAAAGCTGAAAGTTTTGCGGCTTTTGTTTGTCGGGTCGGAAAAAATATGTAACTTTGACCTGCAGTCGAGACTGCTTTCGCTCTGCAAAGCTCAAACATGTTTGGCTCTGCTCTCGCTTAATCGCAGCCTTTAATGCTGAATGTACTTTACACGAACAACAATATGAAACGCAAAGACCTGAAAAAACACATCAACTATCTGTGCGGCGAACTGCTGGCAGAGTGTATGGCTGCTACCGACTTCACAAAGAAGGACAACAAGCAGGATGTGGAGAATGTGATGCTCGGCATCCTGAAGATGCAGAGCGACTGGATATGCCGCCTGTCGCATGTGGAACCCGGCAGCACCAAGCTCTTCTTCAAGAAACTGAAAGAAGACATGCAGAACCGGACAGACGAGATTATCGACCAGATACAGAACCTTTGAAATGTTGAAAAATAAAAAGTTGAAAGATTAAGAATGAAGCCTTTTCACCTTTTCACCTTTTCACCTTTTCACTCTTTTAGTAATTGGATTCTGTTCGGTTGGCTTCGCTTCAAGGAAACCATTACGGAGCCATTGCCAGAGAAATGTATCATTGCTCTTGCACCACACACGAGCAACTGGGACTTCATCATCGGCAATCTCTACAGCCGTGCCCGAAACTTCCATTGCGACTTCCTGATGAAGAAGGAATGGTTCTTCTGGCCTATGGGCATCCTGATGCGCAAGCTTGGCGGCATACCTGTCTATCGCAGCAAGCAGATGCACTCCACCGACATCATCGCCGAACAGGCAAGACAGGCCAAGAGCTTCCGCCTCTGCATCACGCCCGAAGGAACACGCAAAGCACAACCCGAATGGAAGAAGGGCTTCTACTACATCGCCCTCAAAGCTGAAATACCTATCCTGCTCTATGGCCTCGACTTCGCAGAAAGGAGAATCGTCTGCACAAAGACAATCATCCCCAACGGCGACATAGAAGCCCAAATGCAGGAAATAAAAGAATACTACGCAAACTTCAAAGGACTACACCCAGAACAGTTCTCTGTTTGAACATTGAATATTGAAGATTGAATATTGAAAATTGACCATTTATGAAACGCATAATACTTCTTCTTACTTTTCTTTTCACCTTTTTACCTTTTCACCTTTTATTCGCTCAGGACAACGACTATGCTAACCTCCGAGAATACTTCGAGGGATACAGCAACCCGTACTACCCCAACCTCAAGAAGATAACGGTAGAGGACATCATCACCAATGCCCGAGACAAACACATCACCATTGTGCTGAGCGACAACTTCATAGCACAGCCGCTCACGCCTCTTGTGGTGGGCGACCTCTACAATGATGTGAAGAAACTGCTCCCGATGCCCTACAACACCTACGACGTCAGCATCTTTGCCAACGACACACCCATCGAGCAACTCATCCCCACAAGCATGATGGACAGGGCTGATACGGCTCGCGTCTATAAAAAGGAGCTTTACAAGGGCAATCCCTGGGTGACGCCAATCAACAGACCATACAGTATAAAGAAAGGACTGCTGGGCCGACATCTGAGCGTATGCCACAGTCACGGCAAGTACTTCAACTTCGACAAGCTGGAATGGAGATGGCAAAGGCCAAGACTCTTCTGCACTACCGAAGACATGTTCACACAGACCTTCGTGGTTCCCTACCTCATCCCGATGCTCCAGAATGCAGGAGCCGTCGTCTTCACACCAAGAGAACGCGACTGGCAAAAGCAGGAAATCATCGTGGACAACGACTACATCATGGACGGCAGCCGATATGAGGAACGCGTCACCAGCTATCATTGGCAATACGGAGGCGTGGGCTTCGGTCACAAACAAGAAGGCTACGAGAATGGCGAGAACCCGTTCAAGATGGGAACCTACAGGATGATTGAGGCAACGACGAACAAGAGGGTGACAAGCGACATCGTATGGATTCCGGAAGTGCTCGTGGAGGACGACTATGCGGTATATGTCTCCTATCAGACTGTGCCGGGAAGCATATCGGATGCCAACTATACCGTGAAGCACGGAGGCATCTCCACTCAGTTCCACGTCAACCAGCAAATGGGCGGAGGCACATGGGTGTATCTCGGAACATTCCACTTCACCAAAGGCCTGAGCGAAGACAATTGCATCGTCCTCACCAACCAGAGCAACTACAAAGGTGTGGTGACTGCCGATGCCATCCGTCTTGGCGGAGGTATGGGCAACATCGTGCGAGGCGACTCCACAATGTACCTGCCTATTGGAAGCGACTTGCCCCGTTGCCTGGAAGCTGCACGCTACTCTGCACAATGGTACGGAATGCCCGACAGCGTCTATTCTCCCAGAGGCAATGATGACGGCAGAGACGACGTCAACGCCCGACCTTTTACCGTCAACTACCTGACAAAGGGCACCAACTACCTGAAGGGCGACAGCGGACTCTGCGTCCCAATAGAACTCTATATGGCTGTGCACAGCGATGCCGGCTACAGGTTGGACAACACGCTTGTCGGCACTCTCGGCATCTACACCACAGGCTTCTACGACGGCAAGACTGCCACAGGTCTCTCAAGGCTCGTGAGTCGCGACCTCGTGGACCTCGTCATGACACAAATCAATGCAGACATGTCGAGGGAGATAGGCTTCTGGAACCGACGAGACATCTACGACCGCAACTATGGCGAGAGCCGCGACCCACAGGTGCCTGCCGTACTGCTCGAGATGATAAGCCATCAGAATTGGGCTGACATGCGCTTCGGTCACGACCCCTACTTCAAGTTCCTCATGTCGCGCTCCATATATAAAGGAATACTTCGCTTCATTGCCACCATTCACGGAGGCAAGGATGTCGTGGTTCAGCCCCTTCCTGTGGCAGGCCTCAGTGCTGAGCCAAACAAGGAGAAGGGCGAGATAACTGTTCGCTGGACACCAAGGGAAGACCCGGGCGAACCAACGGCAAAGCCCGATGGATATGTGGTATATGTGAAGAAACCAGGAGGCGACTTCGACAACGGACACTATGTGAACGGACGCGACTGCTCCTTCGAGATGCAAGCAGAGCCAGGCATCCTCTACAGCTTCCGTGTGGAAGCCGTCAACGAAGGCGGTGCCAGCCTGCCAAGCGATGAGGTATGTGCCGCAATTGCACAGAGCGAGAATGCTCCCTCCATCCTTCTTGTCGATGCCTTCCAGAGGTTGGCAAGTCCGCTTCCCTTTGATACGGAAACCACTGGCGGCTTTGACTTCGACAGCGATCCCGGCGTGATTGATGTGAAGACTCCCGGCTACTGCGGACGCCAGCTCAGCTTCAACAAGAGCGGATATGGGAAAGAGGTGGAAGACGGCATGGGTGTGAGCAGCGACGAATGGGAAGGCATGTTCCTTGCAGGCAACACACACAACTACTCTGTGCGCCATGCCTCCGACATCTTCGCCAAGAGCCAGGACTACAACATCAGCAGTTGCACACCTGTCCAGCTGCCGCATCTCGACCTTCGCGGCTATCGCATTGCCGACTTCATCCTCGGAGCACAGAAGGACGACGGCTACTCCTTGACGCGCCGGAGAGCCTTTACGCCCGAGATGCTTACCGCCATCTCACAGCTGACGCTTCAAAACACATCCATCCTGGTGAGCGGTGCCTTCATAGGAAGCGACATGCACGATGCACAGCAGGATGCCTTCATGGCAGACAAACTGAAGTATCGCTTTGCATCGAGCGTCCCCACAGACAGCATCTGCTCTGTTCAAGGACTCAACAACACCGCCACCATCTATAGCCGTGCAAGCGAACAAAACTATTGGCTGGCAAGGACTGATGTCCTGGAAGGTGTAAGCGGAGCCTTCAGCACGATGACATACACAAACGGAGGCTACTCGGCAGCCATTGCCTATCCTGGCCCCGGATACAGAGTGCTTGCTTTCGGCTTCCCGCTTGACTGTATCAGAGAAGACGACTCGCGGCAGAACATCATGAGCATAGCCATCGACTACCTGCTCGGGAAATAAGCAAGCCAAGCTGTCCATAATGTTAGTTCTTAACTCTTAACTCTTAATTCTTAATTCTTAATTCATTAAGATGTACACAATACTTTGCAACATGAAAGGTTCCCGGCAGCTTTCTGTCGAAGAATCCCACCTGAATACCATTGAGCGCTATGCCCTCTTCTCCGACTTGCTCGACAGCAACGGCATAGTAGAGGAAGGTGTCCTCGAAAAGCTGAGGCTGAATGTTCGTTCCCTGCTTGCTTCGGGAAGTCCAGACCCTCAGCTGCTCGACTTTTGCGAACGCATCCTTTTCCACAACGACATGAAGGCTTTCGGCCTGCACCAACTCATCCTGCTCTACATCGATTGGGAGAAGGAGAAACTCGATGCGCTGAAAGCCTCGCTCAAGACAGAGGAACAGGAGTCCTGACAATTGTCGTTAATGGCAAAACTGACCGATTGGCTTCCCACCACAAAGAAAGAGATGGAGTTGCGTGGGTGGGACTGCGCTGATGTCATCATCTTCAGCGCTGATGCCTATGTGGACCATCCTGCCTTCGGTGCTGCTGTCATCGGCCGATTGCTTGAAGCAGAAGGCTTGCGAGTTGCCATAGTGCCGCAGCCCGATTGGCACGGCGACTATCGCGACTTCAAGAAGCTTGGCAGGCCTCGGCTCTTCTTCGGCATCTCGCCTGGCTGTATGGACTCGATGGTGAACAAATACACAGCAGCGCGTCGCCTCAGAAGTGAGGATGCCTACAGTCCCGACGGGCGTCACGACTTGCGTCCCGAGTATCCTACCATCGTCTATTCCGACATCTTGAGGAAGCTATTTCCCGAAGTAGCCATTGTTATTGGAGGCATAGAGGCAAGCTTGCGACGTGTGATGCACTACGATTATTGGCAGGAGCGCTTTCGTCCCGGCATCCTGTGTGACTGCGATGCAGACCTCATAACATACGGCATGGGCGAGAAGCCGACGCTGGAGCTTGTGCATCGTCTGGAGGATGCCATCAACGACTTTCATCCCCTACTCCATTACGACGAGAATGGCGAGGCCTGCATCACACGGGAAGTGCTTCGGGAAGTGGCTTGCGAGGTGCCGCAAACCGTTGCCCTCTACAGAGAGGATGAGATACCAGGCGGCATCAAGCCCGACGACATCGTGCTGCACAGCTATGAGGATTGCCTGCGGGAGCCAAAGCTTCATGCCGAGAACTTCCGCCACATCGAAGAAGAGAGCAACAAGATACACGCTAAGCGCCTCCTGCAGCAGACAGGAGACAAGTGGATAGTGGTGAATCCTCCCTACCCTCCTCTCACTTCCGAGGAACTGGACCGCAGCTTCGACTTGCCTTACACACGCCTGCCGCATCCCAAATACAAAGGCAAACGCATACCTGCCTACGAGATGATAAAGTTCAGCGTCACGCTTCATCGCGGATGCTTCGGAGGCTGTGCCTTCTGCACCATAAGCGCCCACCAGGGCAAGTTCATCGTGAGCCGCTCGAAAGAAAGCATCCTCCGTGAGGTGAAGGCCATTACCAAGATGCCCGACTTCAAAGGCTACCTGAGCGACCTTGGCGGACCAAGTGCCAACATGTATATGATGAGGGGAAAGCGCCAGGAGCTGTGCGAGAAGTGCAAACGCCCCTCGTGCATCCATCCCTCTATATGCCAGAACCTCAACGGAGACCACCGTCCCTTGCTCGACATCTATCGGAGCGTGGATGCCTTGCCTGGCATCAAGAAAAGCTTCATCGGCAGCGGCATCAGGTACGACATGCTCCTCCACGACTGGAGGCAAGGCTCGACGGCCGAAGGGAAAGTCAAAGACGAAGCCCTGAATCGCGCTGCACGAGAATACACCAGGGAACTCATCACCAGGCATGTCAGCGGACGCCTGAAGGTGGCTCCCGAACACACAAGCGACAAGGTGCTCGCCATCATGAGGAAACCCTCGTTCAGCCTCTTCCGACAGTTCAAAAGCATCTTCGACAAGACTTGCAGAGAGGCAGGACTAAGGCAGCAACTCATACCCTACTTCATCAGCTCACACCCCGGCTGCACAGAGCACGACATGCAGGAGCTTGCGCAAATCACAAGGCAAATGGACTTCAAGCTCGAGCAGGTGCAGGACTTCACACCCACGCCCCTCACCGTCAGCACAACATGCTGGGCAACAGGCTACCATCCCTACACACTCGAACCCATCTTCAGCGCCAAGACACCCGAGGAGAAAAAGAAACAGAACAGCTTCTTCTTCTGGTACAAGAAGAATTAAGAATGAAGAATGTAGAATGAAGAATGTAGAATGAAGAATGAAGAATTAAATATTAGAAGATAATGCAAAGCGAATGGTTTGAATGCAAGGTCCGTTACGACAAGACCTTGGAGAGCGGTCTCATCAAGAAGACCACAGAGACATATTTGGTTGATGCCCTCAGCTTCACGGAGGCAGAGAAGCGATTCATCGAAGAGATAGAGCCCTTCATGTCGGGCGAGTTCATCGTGACAGACATCAAGAGAGCACGACTCGCAGACCTCTTCGACAGCGACGACCTGAACGACGACAGATGGTTCAAGGCACGCGTCGCTTTCATCACGATGGACGAGAAGACTGCCGTGGAGAAACGTACCGTGCAGACAGCACTTGTTCAGGCAAACGATTTCCATCGTGCACTCGCCAGGCTCGATGAAGGCATGAAAGGAACACTCGGCGAATGGGAGATAGTCTCCATCACAGAGACAGCCATCATCGACGTCTTCAAGTTCAAAGCCGAGCAAGAGGAAACTCAGCCGAAGGCCAAGGCTAACAAGAAGAAATAAACCACGAATTACACGAATTGACACGAATTGACTCATTAAATATAACAACGGATTGAACAGATTGTACGGATTAAATAATTCATAGGTAATAAAACAAGACCTCAATCCGTGTAATCCGTAAAATCCGTTGTAAGTAAAAACTAAAAATGGTAAGTGAAAAGATAAAGCGTATCAAGCAGTCGTTGCCCGAGGGCGTACGGCTTGTAGCTGTCAGCAAGTACCATCCCATCGAGATGATTCAGGACGCCTACGATGGCGGGCAACGCATCTTCGGCGAGAGTCATGTGCAGGAAATGGTGCAGAAACGAGAAGCGCTGCCAAAGGATATCGAATGGCACTTCATAGGGCACCTTCAGACAAATAAGGTGAAGTACATTGCACCGTTCGTGAGCCTCATCCATGCTGTCGATTCCGAGCATCTGCTAAGGGAGATAGACAAGCAGGCGAAGAAGTGCGGACGCATCATACCAGTCCTCATGCAAGTGCACGTGGCAAAGGAAGAGACCAAGTTCGGCTTCCTGCCCGACGAACTGCTCGCCTTCATGCAGAGCGGCGCATGGCAGCAGTACGAGAATGTCAGCATAGAGGGCCTCATGTGCATGGCAACGAACTGCGATGATGAAGAGCAGATAGCCCGCGAGTTCGAACAGGCAAAGGAACTCTTTGATATGGTAAATGGCAAATGGCTAAATGGAAAGTGGAAAGTACGTTCCTGGGGCATGAGCGACGACTACCCCATCGCCATCCGCCACGGCTCGAACATGGTCCGCATCGGCAGCCTCATCTTCGGCGAAAGAGTGTATGGGTAGTTGAAGATTGAAGATTGAAGATTGAAAGTTGAAGATTGAAGGCTGCGATTAAGCGAGAGCAGAGCCAAATCCTGATTTGAGCTATGCCGAGCGTGAGCAGTCTCGACGAAGTCAAGATTGAAGATTGAATAGTGAAGATTGAAGATTGAAAGAAATCCCCGCCACAGAGATGTGCAGCGGGGATTTCCAATTAAAGATGTTCCCTATAGCTCAAAACACTTCCTGTCCACAAGACACTTTCCCACTTTCCCACTTTCTCAACTAAGACTTTGAACTCGCTTGCGATATTCGCCACGCTTTGTGCGCACGATAACCTTGTCGTTCAGGAAGCGTTCAATGGTTTTCGCTGCTGAGTTGCTGCTGGCATAGCCGAATACCTGCGCGAACTTTTCTGTGGTGAACACTTCCGGCAACTGGGCGTAACAGTGTTCGAAGCGCGTTGTACGACGTCGGAACAACGTGGCATCCTTTGTCTGTTCCTCGAAGTAGTTGCGCGCCAAGGCTCCGAACCAATACGTAGTGGTACGATATTGGATGTCGAGAGCCAGGTCGAGCAGAGCTTTGTCTTGCTCATCCACTTCGTAGGTACCAGTTTTCTCGCGCTCGTCTTCGTGCCTCATATCTACCCACGGAGCCACGATGGCAAGGGCATTTGCAGGACAGCGTTTCAGCAGCAGCTCGTCGGCTTTGTCGCTGTTGAACTTTGCTATCTCCATGCGTCCGTCTGCCCAATGCCAGGCATGTTCTACGAGAGGCCACAGGGGTAACTCTCCCTGACGCTTATCGAGTTTGTAGGCATACTGACGCAAGACTTCGTCTGCCTCAATTGCCTTCTGGCTTTGCCGACGCAGTTCGAGCATCTGGAAGCCTGTTCCTGGCACTGGTATTGCAGAGACGCGTGTGGGCCATCCTGAGCCGAAGTTGCGCTCGTTGGCCAGTGTCTTCAATGCGGGAGGTGTGCAAGTGCGCACAAGGTTCCAATACACATTGAAGGAGCCGCTGATGGAGTCAAGGTTTGCGTATTGCTGCGAATCGACTTCGTTGCTCCACGCCTTTATCTCCATGATGCCCTTGTCTATCCAAGAGCCTCCTTTCTGCATCTTGATGGAGTTCAGCGCTTCGGTATCCACCGTGAGCATGTGCATCTGGATGCGTTCGCCATCGATTTCTGTCCAGGCATTCACCATATCGTTGATGAAGACATTGTTCGATGTGCGAGCACCATGCAGACGCACTACACCCTTGGGCTTTGGCGACTTGTCCTTGTTGCTGCCCTTCGAACGCTGTTCTTCTTTCCAGGCGTTGATGGCATCGTTTGCCAGCTGGTCTGCCTGCACAATGGGTTCGGTAAGCAGTTCTGCTACACGCACCAATGCACCCTTTCCGCTGGCAGGGTCACCAATGCCGAGGACGTTGTAGTTGAGGCGGCGCTTCTTCTCGGGATTGTCGTAATAGTAGTAATACGTCAATGTCATCAAAGAGCCGAAGAGCGCCGACGAGGCAAAGAACAGGAAAGGCCACAGACGCTTGGGGTGCGGCTCACACACCTCGCGCAGGCAAGGATAGATGTCGAACAACTTTTCTATGGAAGCCGCCCACTCTTCCATGGCGAGGCCGTTTTCGGGATTCTCTGCGGCATCGGAAGCATCTTCCGCGTCGATGCCAGCTTTGTCCAGAATCTCTTTGAGAGCCTTTGGGGTGGACTTCAGTAGCTTCTTCTTGGCAGCACTCTCTATGAGTTCCTCCACTTCGCCAGGCTGGGGCTTCCAGTTCTTGACATAGTCCAACTGATAAGCCACAGCAATAGCTCGCTCCGGATTGTTGTCGAGAAGCCAAAGCAGCCAGTGTGCCGTCTGCTGGCAGAAGGTAGGATGCTTCTTGCCCTCGCCAAGTTCCTTGCCGTAGAAGGCGTTCAGAGCCTTGATGATGGAAAGTTCGCGCTCGGAGAAAGAGGCCCCCTCCCCGCTCCCCCTTTGGGGGAGTGCTTCATCCTCGCTGGGCTGGGGAGTTGGAGAGGGGCTTCTGTACGCTTCTCCCCATGTCTCGTCGCACTCGGGGTCGAAGTAGGTGTAAACTTCCTCGTCCTCGTAGAGCACCTCGCTCCGCATTGGCACGAAGGCAGTTCTTGAAGCATCCTTGCCACTTGTGTCAAGATAGCGCTCCATATCAAGCAAGCGGGCTATCTGCACTTGATTTTCTGCGAGGTTCCCCCACTCCTTGCGCCACTTCGACACCACTTTGATGCCTCGTCCGCTTGGTGTGACGAAGACCTTCAGGATGCCTTCCTGCTCGAAGTCGAGCATCGTCTTCCACAGAGAGAAGAGTGTGCCGGGGTTCTCGTCGAGGTGGTCGAAGTCGGACACTACAAGCCCGTTCAGGTGAGCCGTTTCCTGCTTGCGCCAGCAGCCCTTCACACCCTTGTCGTTCTCGCTCTCCCCGAATGTTGCCATGTAGCACACGGCAGGGAGATTGCGCTTGTGCCGGTCTTCGTTGTCCTCGCGGAACTTTTCTGTCAATGCCTTTGTCTTTTTCGAAGACTCGGCCTTCACTACTGTCTCCTTGGTGCCCTCGATGGTAGGGGACCAAATGTCTTTCTGAAAAGCAATCATTTTGTACCTCCTTTCTTTAGATTGTTAATAGTCTTGTTGAAAGTCTCGCTTGCTGGCAGACGCCTGACAACGAGTTGCACCTGCCTGAGCAGTTCAGCCTGCCACGAACGGAAGTTTCGTTCGAGATCAAGAGTGCCTGTATATGTCAGCTCTGCCTTCTTTTCGTCGAGCCAGCACTGCAAGCCATCCTCCTGCACTACCCGCGTCGTTTCGGGCTGTTTAGCGGGGCTCTGAGGCTTGATGCCGAGCTTCTGGAGTTGAGAAGTGTACTCCTGCCAAGGGTCTGCAGCATCGGCAGGGCACGAGAGGTGCGCCACCTGCAGAGGCTTCTTTGCAGAAGTCGTGTTAAACACTTTGCCGCCAGTTGTAGTGCGGACGTTCAGTTGGGTTGGTTCACCCGGTTCGCAAGGACGAAAGGCAAATTCGCCTTCGCCTTTGTAAGTTGCCCATCCCCTCAGTTTGCGAGGCTTGGACTTAGTCTGTTTTGTTGCCATAATAATAAATAATGTATGACGTTCTTAATAAGGTGAACCACTCGTTGCTAGCATTAAGTGGTGAAGGTTTGCCTCCTACAGACGAGCGCAAAAACAAAATGCACTCGGAAGACCTAACTTCCAAGTGCAAAGGTACGGAGATTATTCTCCCTATTAATGCATTATTGCATATTAAGGGACAGGATGGGATAATGGGATATTGCTACGGGATATTTTCGAAAATATGCGTATATTATAATCAATAAGCCAAATTACGATTGATAATATTGTTCAAATGAATGAAGCCTTCTACTTTCTGGTTTGAGCCTTTCTGTTGTAGGAAATTTGCTTTGTTCCAGATGCGATAAGGAGTATTGCCGAGATAGCCGGTACGGTATAATTTCACGTCATAAGATTTACATTTATACGAGGGGAACCAATCTTTCATCTGCTTGGCAAATAAAGCATTGCTTGTCTCCATTCCCCTTTCCAGCTTGTTGTTGTCTGCGAGGTAGCGCAACAGGGCGAACCAATCGTAATCATATTTATGTGCTGGCAAGAAATGGTCCCGTATCCACTCCCACATTAGCTTCAGCTTCAAATCTTCTTTTTCACGGAAAATGTAGTTACATAATTTATCGGGAGGAACCAGACCAGCCTGCTGATTGTCGAGAGAACCGACGAACACTTCCTTTGCCCCTGCTTTCTTCTGCATTATTTCGTCTATGCGCTCCACTATCATCTGAGTTTCGTCGGGCAGGTCAATCTTTCCGCCACTTCTTTCTCTCTCAATTCCACTATAAATATAATAAGCCCAAAATGCAGGATTATCGCCATCCTCCATGTTCTGCAGGAACTGCCTGACAGTGCGCCCGTTTCCCTGTTCCGGCTCGCCTAAATATACAATGGTGCTAAGATTCAAAGCTGTGAATATACTTTGTTCAAACGTTCTGCAAGCGGTTTCCATTCTTCTGGGATGGAATCAAAAGTGAAATGCACTTCATTGGGTGCAAGGGCAGCACGGTAGTCGTCAATCTGTTCGCGCAAATCTTGCTCCATCTTGTCCATATTGTCAGAAGCGCGTACCAGTATATGAAGACAAGGTGCTACAAACTCTTCCCCCGATTTCACGACATCCAAGAGATTACTACCTATCGGTGATTCTCTAAAAGTAAGCATTACCTCCAGCTCTCCATTGGGTATTTGAATTTCAAGCGAAACGTTTAGCCTTCTGAACCGAGACATTAGTGTACTCAGTTTAAAAGTGTTAGTGTTGGAAAGGATATCATTGTAGCGTTCTTGATATACCATCTTGCTAAACCTTATCTGGGATATCACAGGCTTATCTGAATGACACAGCACTGTCACGCTACGCAATTCCGCTCTGTCCCACACAATTCCTTCCGACCAGTCGTTGGGCACCGGGTGCTGCAACATTTCCCCCCTCCATTTATCGCCATAACTCACTACGGGATGACTGTGCGTACGGATGGCATACGGCGCTTCTCTATTCCCAAAAGGGTGAGGGCTGGACGGGTCACTCCCCTCCACTACAATGAGAGTACCTATTTGCATTCCCACCTCACCCCTACAATAAATAATAGGGTAAGGCTCTTGCAACGGAACATAATGCGAATTTACTATCATATTGTTATATTTTTATTTTGTCAGTTGTTGGTATTATGTTTTCGCTTCGCAAATTTACGAAATGTTTTTCAAAGGATTTCCTGGGCTTCCTAGGGCTTCCGGGTCAGTTCCTCTATCTTTTTCCTTAGTGCTTCGTTTTCGGCTTTCAGTTGCTTGTTCTCTGCTTCCAGCTGGTGCTGGTAGGCGTCTTGCTCTTGTCTGTAGCCAGTGCGGGCTGCGTACATGCGCTCTTTGATGCCGCCCTCCGTCACGAAGCGCTTCTCGAGCTTCTCTATGTAGGTGCACATCATCTTGTCTGTCTGGTGGCAGAGGGTGAGCAGCAGGTTTGCCATCTCCTCGTCGTTCATCTTGGCGACGAAGGGCTCGTAGTCGCTGTAGTCGTTGTGCGAGTGGCAGAAATCGCGCATGCGCTGCTGTCGCTCGCTGCAGGAATCCCAAAGGAAGAGGCGGTGGGTGTTCAGGTAGTCAAGGTAGTCGGAGCGCAGTTCCTGCAGGCTGCCGCGAGCCACATTGAGCAGCTTTATCTCCATCTCCGAGCTGGTCTGTCCGTCCTCGCTACCCTCCACGATGTTCTGCTTGCCCGAGCGAGCTGCCTGCACCATCTGATCTACGGTGCGGTCTCCGTAGGGCGGCAGGAAGCGATGGCAGAACTCCACCGTCAGGCGGTAGATTGCATCGCTTTTGCGGTAGAAATAGAGCTCCTTCCAGACGACAGGCTTCTTCAAGACCTTTCCCTTGGTGTTATATTCCATAGCTTTTCTTTTTTACGAGTTCCTAGGATTGCCTAGGGCTGCCTAGGAGTTCCTAGGACTGCCTAGGTTTTCCTAGGACTTCCTAGTATTTCACCGCAAAGTTACGAAAAACTTCTCATAATCCCATACGTTTTACCGAGAAAATGGGAAAATGGGAAAGTGTCTTGTGGACAGGAATAGCTTTTCATGGTAAAACGGAGGGAGAAAGTAGATATATATAACATATATATATACTATATTAAATATAATAATAATATTATTAATAATAAAACTCTATTAATAATCTTATAGTGCTGCCATGATTCCGTCAATTTCGCTTCCTGTCCACAAGACACTTTCCCACTTTCCCACTTCGCCACCGCTGAAAAAACTTGCATTTTTGTATGTAAATAATTGCCAATTTACTTGCGTAATTCAAGATTTTTTCGTACCTTTGCAATATGAAAGATGAGGAGATACAAGGCACGGCTGGAATGCCGACGAAGCACGCTTAAGTGCGCAATTAAGCACGCTCGGTTCGGTCACGAAGCACGCCATGTTCGCAAAACTCATCAGAGAGAATTAACTGATAAAAACACTTTTGCACCCGCTAACCCCTCCGCGGAATACAAAACTCCTCCCTTTGGGAGGTCGGGAGGGGCCGATATGATCAATTACAGTATTGCAATTCTGGGCACGAAGCCCGGCACGAAGAAGGAGAACATCCAGGGCGCTGCCCTGGGCTGACATCTTTCTGCCCCTTTGGGGACGTCCCAAGCCCCTGCCACTTACATCTTGCTCTAAATGCAGATGGTTGGGAGGGGGCAAGAGATGATGAATTATTTTTACCGGACAGCAATGACAGGCTATTCCAAATCCGGTCGAACAAACCTAATCCGGCCGAGCAGGAGATAGGGCGAAGGGCTGTGACAAAATGACAAACGTGACATGTCATTTCGAGACACTTTCACCTCTATTTGTCCCAGGCGCGGAGGTCTGTCATGGCTTCGAGGTGGTCTTCTTGGCTGTCGGGCAGGGAGGAGAAGAAGTCGAGGCCTGTCAGGCGCTCTATCTCGTCCACGCTGCGGACGGCATCTTCCATGGGTTGGGGAGCGTTGTCGTTGGTATAGAAGAAACCTATTGCCTTCTCACTACCCTTTTTCAGCGAGAGCACGACTTTGTAGAAGGCTCGGGGGACTGCCATTCTGTGTTTCTTTCCAAAGCGTTTGGGGTTGTCGGAGAAGATGGGGCCGCAGACGATTTGCACTGCTCCCTCCTGCCTTGCCCATGTGCGGCAGGCGCGCTCCAGATGCTCCCACCAGACCTTGTTCAACTCGGCGTTCTGAGGGCAGATATTGGTCATGTAGTGGCAGTCCTGCATGGCTTGCTGACTCCATTTCATGTCGCCTGCCGGACACATGTGCCCTCGCCCGTAAGCGCCTCCGTTGTAGTCCCAAGAGGCAACCTGATATTGCTCGGGCACCGACGCGTCTTCCTTGAAGTCAACGCCTCCACGCGACACCTTGCCGCGAGTCTCTTCTGCCGTCAGTTCCCATGCCACCCAGCGCGGACACATCGTCTTGGTGTCGTAAAGAAGAGTGAAGCCTTCGTGCTCGATAAGCTGCCCCTCACCGTCTTTCCACAGGGGAAGTGAGAAAGCTGTTTCCTCCTTGTTTGTCGGGACAGCCACGTCTTCGCTTTTGATGGGCGACGAAACAGGAATGTACTTCTGTGCCACTATGATGAGCAAGAGCACGACTATGGGAAGCAGACGTTTGATATACTTATCCATTGAGTTCTTTCATTAGATTATACTGACCTTTCTTTTGCGTCATCTTGCCGAAGTTGATGGCATGATGTGGACAGGCATGATAGCAAGCCAGACAGCCTGCACAATGGGACTGCCATTGGGGGAAAGCCTCAACTATCAGGATGTTTCCCACAGGACACATCTTCTGGCATCTTCCGCATGAGACACACTTTGAGGCATCCACACGGAAATACTTGTCCGTCACCAAGTAGCGATTGAACAAGGGGCGCAGCACGTATGTCTTTGTCCAGGGGAAAGGGCCGCGCTTGAGAATGCGCACTTGATTTCTCTCTTTTATGCAACGGGCTATCTCCGGTACCGCCTCTTTCTCCTTCTCGAACTTCTCCTTGCACTCCTCCTTGCTGTCCACATCGAAGCCGGGCAAGCAGACATAAACGTCGGGCATCAGCACGGAGAAAGCTGCGTCGAGCTTCCTGCCAAGAGCCTTCTCCAACACCCTGTCCGTATAGCCCATATCGTCGCCACAAGTCATGACGGCATAGATGTAAGCCCCCTCAAACGAGCCTTTATAACGGCGGACAAATCTCTCCACGACATTCGGAATGCCCCAAGCATAAACGGGAAAGACGAGGCCTATCACCTCGTCATTGGTCGGTGCAGGCAAAGTCATTGGACAAAGCCTCTCGCCAAGTGCATCGGCAAGGTGTCGGGCAACATAAAGGCTGTTACCAGTTCCAGAGAAATAGTATATCATCTCTTATTGAACATTGGACATTGAACATTGAACATTGGACATTGAACATTGACCCTAAGGGGCCTATTCTTCCAAAGTCTTCAAGGCACGATAGATCAGGATGTCCGATTGCTCGGTTATCTTGAAGTTGCGCAAGTCGCCTCGGGCAATGTGGAGGGGCTCTATGCCGAGCTCGCCGGCAAGGGTGAAGATGGATTGCGACTCCTTGATGCCTTGCTCGTCGGCCTGTTTCAACATCTGTCGAAGGACCTCGAGCGGGAATGTGTGGGGCGTCTGTGCACGCATCAGACCTTCTCGGGGCATGAAGCCGTCGGAGGTGTTGCCATCAGCTGTTTTGAGATATGCCTCGTAACTCGGCAGAGCAGTAATGGCATTGCCGTGCGTCAGGCATACGGCTATGTTGCGGCTGATGACGTCCTGCGTAACGAGTGGCCGCACGGCATCATGAACGAGCACGATGGCGTTGGGCTCTTTCACCGTATCGAGCAGATGCTGGATGCCGTTGCGGGCAGAAGCGTAACTGCTCTCGCCTGCACTAATGATGCCGCTCAATTTATCTATCTTGCCACGTTTGGCCTCGCTGCGCACAAAGTCTCCCCATTCCGGCATACAGACGACACATATCTCATGGATAAGCGCGTGTTGCTGGAAGCCTTTCAGGGTATGCAGCAAGACCGTTTCGCCGTCTATCTCCATAAACTGCTTGGGGACTGAGGCATGCATCCTTTCGCCTGTTCCGCCTGCGAGAATGAGGGCTATGTTGTGGCTCTGTTTCATATTGCGCACAGCTTTTGGTGTAGTTTGTGGCAGAAGGACTCGTGCCGATGGATTGTGTAGAGACGCAAAGCCTCGAGGATAGTCATCTCGAAGACGAAATAGATCCAAGGAAGTCCGATGAGCATTGAGAGGAAAAGCACGCCGACACGCGTGTCAAAAGTCAGTATGTTGCACAGCGGCATCAGGGGCAGGCTCTTCTGTCGGAACTCCTGTCGGACGGGGTCGTCCATCGGCAGCTTCTCTATCAAAGGGCGCAGCAATTGGAACTCTGTGGTCTGTCGTTCCTGAGTCCTCATGTAGCGGACATAGAAGAAGAGATAGAACTTCTCGAACCACTCCCGCTTGTTCCACCCGATACGCTCGAAGCGCCTTTGCAACGCCACACTCGAGTCCAGTTCGCTCCCCTCTTTCCCCAGCGTCACCCAAAGGTGGACGTTGCGATAATAGTCTGCTATGCCGCATTGACGGGCGTGGCAATAGAAGCCTGCCCAAAGGATGATGAGGAAAATCCAGATGCCCCAGACGGGATAGAGCCTTATGGCTATTCCTATATAGATGCAGATGAACCAGAACTCGCCGCCAAAGCCATCGAGCACTCGGCCCACAAGCGTCTTCTGTCCTGTCATGCGAGCCAATTGTCCGTCGGCACAGTCGTACCAGTTCGCCCAAATGAGGAGCAGCATGCCGATGAGGTTGTGCCGGAGGTCGTCGAAAGCAAAGAAGTAGGCCGAAGACGCTCCGATAACGATGCTCAGCAGGGTGACTGCGATAGGATGCACATGCAGCCAACGGAAGAACAGCGCCCACAGATAGCCAGGGGTGCGAGTGACATAGAGTTCGAAGTTGCCCTCTATGTCTCGCGACTTCATTGTGGAAAGGACTCGTTCCCTTAAACTCATTCGAATTTCATTTGACCAAAGAACTCGGGACGATGGAAGTCGGGGCTCTTCGTCTTGATGGGGTTCCAACTGATGAAGTGAGGCACGGGCAGATTGTCGCCGCACTTATAGACGTTGCCCTTTGCCATCATGCCTCCGAAGCCCTCGAACTTGTGCTTGAAGAACGTGCTGATGGGCACTCGAAGGGCGACTTCCCATTTTGTCGGCTCATCGCGGACTTCGAAAGGCTCTGTGCCAAGAGAAGCCCAACGCTCGATTTTCTGCATCACCTCTGCAGGAGCGGGAATGCGTTCGTTGCGCCCTTTCCCCACAGCCACTATCAACTTTCCCGTGCAGTTGCACTCGATGTTGTAATACAGGCCGTCTGCTTCATCGGGCATCACAAAGAACTCCACACAAGCATCTTTCCAAATGTGTTCGTGGTCTGCCTTAGCCACAGCCCTGACGCTTTGTTCCTCCACACGATAGTGCAGCAGGAGGGCATCGCCGGTATGGGCGGCAGCAAACTCCACCTTGGGTTTGTAGGGATAGCTTTCGGGCCAATTGACGTTGGTGACTGGCGTATAGTTGATGCCTGCAGCAAGCATGGCGGCAGGTATGTCGGCAGCTGTCGTAACTGCTTGGATGAGCTTTGGAATGATTAAAGTCTGCATAATTTACTCTCCTTTCTTATTTTCCTCCTCCTCAGAAGTAGGCTCTTCTGTAGTCTCTTCTTTCTCGGATTCCTTGTTCTTCTTCGAAGCTTTCTGACGCTGAGCGCGGACAGAGTACTTGCGCTTGGGCTTTGCATCTTCTTCCACATCGCCCTCTTCGGAGTCTGTTGTCTCCTGTTCGCCCTCTGCCGTCTCCTCAGTTTCCATTTCCTGAGCCTTAGCCTTTGCTTTGGCCTCCGACTCCTTAGCCCGCTGCTCGGCTTCCTTTGCCTTCTTCTCGGCGTCCTTCACAGCAGCCTTCACGGCAGCTTCCTTCTCCTTCTCTTCCTTCTCGGCAGCCTTCTCGGCAGCAGCTGCTTGCTTTTCTATCTCGGCGGCAGTCTTCCTTGGGTTCGATTTGCCCTTCGGAGAGGCAGCACCATCCTTGCCGTTAGTGGCGGAGTCTTTTCCTGTTGAAGTGGCATTCTTGCCGGAAGTGGCGGAGTCTTTTCCTGTTGTAGTGGCATTCTTGCCGTCTGCAGGTTTCTCCTGAGTCACAGGGGACTTGCCTTTGGGCTTCTCTGCGCCCTTAGCGTCTTTTCCATTATCCGGAGCCTTAGCATCCTTTCCCTTGTCGGCATTTGCCTCTTCCTTGGAGGGTTTGGCCGGAGCCTTTCCTGCCTCATCCTTGGTGTCGCCGGATTCCTGCTTGGCTTCAGCCTCCTGCTGCTTAGCGGCCTCTGCCTGCTCTTTCTCCTGAGCCTTGAGCTCCTCCTTCTTCTCCTTAGCACGCTTCGACTGCTTCTTCTTCGATGCCTTCAGCTGTTCCTTTTCCTGTTGCTTGGCTTCCTTCTCAGCAGCCTTCTTCTCTGCAATTGCAGCTTTCTCAGCAGCCTTCGCCTGAGCAGCTTTCTCCTTGATTTCCCGCTCCTTAGCTGCTTTTGCCTCTTTCGCTGCTTTAATCTTGGCCTCTACGTCGCCCTGAAGCTCTTCGGGGATGTAGGGCTTCACCTGATAGTACTTCCCGTTGCGCTTTGCTTCCTTCAGTTTTACCTTATCCCGCTGCGCCTGAGTGCGCGACTTCTCAAGGTCGCGATTGAGCGTTCGGAGCGTCTTCTCCTGATTCTTGAGCTGGGTTCGCGTCTCTTTCAACTGCTCCTTTGTCTCAGTAATACGGTCCTTCAAGTACTTTTGAATGGTGTCGGGATTGGTGTAGAGCGCCTGAGCCGACGCCGAACTGCTGCCCACGAAAAGAACTAAAGCCTGCACGAAAACGCAAGCCAGTATGGATTTTGCGATGTGTTTCATGTCCATAATACGGTTAATTTAGTGCAAAGGTACAACAAAAATGTGAAAAGTGACGACTGAAAGCGTAGAATTTAACGGGAAGTGCAAAGTTTTTAACAAAACTTTAGGGCTTGAGAGGCAGTCCTTCGATGAATGTGTGCAAACCGAGATTTCCCCAAAAGACACAACTGCAAGCGGTTTTTGTAAAGATTTTTCTCATGAAGACACGCTCTCACAGCGTTTTTTGAAGCCTGTGGCACTTCCCTACCCCAAACACGAGAAATGCGCTTAAATCAAATGCCACCTGACAATCAGCAGGTTACAAAGCCGTATTTTCAGGCACAAAGAAAAGAAAGTACCATCAAGGCATGCCTAGTTGCCAAACTAAGCACAGTTAAGTATAAAATTAGGCGTGGAAAGATAGTGAACTTCGCGTGGAGCAATTGCAATCCTCGCGTGCGGCGATGGGAATCCTCGCGTGCGGCGTTGGCAAACTTCGCGTGCGGCGTTGGGAATCGTCCCTTGTTGCGCCTCCATTCACCGCACGCCGGGACACTCTTTTTGTAAAGGATTTTTCCACACAGCGCCCCACATAATGGGCATCGGAAAAGTACATGATAAGTTCCCCCTCATCCTAACGCATACTGCTTAGCCCGCGAAGCGAGTTTTCTTTTACTTATATATTATAGAATATGTGTCGCTTCAAATCCTGATGACAAGTCCCTCGTTAGCAAGGACGGTATTTGGGAAGACGCTTTGTGCCTCTCGGAGGAGAGCGTTTTCGTCTTTGATGCTGGCACTGAAGTGACCGATGCAGAGCTGCCCCACCTTGGCATCTCGGGCAAGAGTGGCTGCCTGAATGGCTGTGGTGTGACACGTCTGCTCTGCTCTCAAAGCGCGTTCATGGAAATAAGTGGCCTCGTGATAAAGCAAATCTACGCCATCTATAATCTCTTTCAACTCAGGAAGATAGATGGTGTCGCCGCAATAAGCAAATGAACGAGGCGGTTTGGCGGGTGTGGTCAGCCTTTCGTGGGGGATGACGGTGCCGTCCTCTGTGGTCCACGACGCTCCGGCCTTGATGTTGTTTATCTGGCTGACAGGAATGTTGTAAGCCTCTATCATCTCCCTGCGGATGTGCGGCAGGTTGGGTTTCTCGCGGAAAAGGTAGCCGGAAGTGGGAATCCTATGCTGCAGGGGGATGCTGTGGACGGTGATGCTTCGGTCTTCGTAGATAAGGTCGTGCCTGCTCGTATCGACAGGATGGAAGAGGACCTTGTACTGGATGTCGCCGTAGTAGGTGCGCTGCAGGAAGTCGAGGAGCTCTCCCACTTGCTGCGGCCCGTGGATGTGAAGCTCGGCAGTACGGCCCAGGAGGTCCATCGTGCCTATCAGTCCGGGCAGTCCGAAGACATGGTCGCCATGATTGTGGCTGATGAAGATATGGCCGATGCTCATCATCGAGAGCCCCATCTTCTGCATCTGTGCCTGCACCCCTTCGCCACAGTCTATCATGAAGAACTTGCCCCTCACGTTCAGTATCTGCGAGGTTGGCTGGTGGCGCGTGGTGGGCTTTGCTGAGCCGCAACCCAATATGTTTAGTTCGAAGTTCATAAAATAAAAAGGGCAAGGAGCGAAGGTGCATGGAGCAAGAGAATACATCTGGCAGCTTTCTGTCGCTGCAAACTAACCTCTTGCCCTTTGCTCCTTGCCCCTTGCCTCTATTTACAGGAGTTTATTCCTCAGTCTTTGCTTCAGCCTCAGCTACGGGCTCTGCCTTGGGCTCCTCGGCAACAGGTTCTGCTGCGGGCTCTGCCTTGGGCTCTTCAGCCACGGGCTTTGCCTTGGGCTCAGCCTTCTTGGCCTTCGGCTTTTCCTCCGACTGCATCTTAGCCTTCAGTTCGGCCAGAGCGTCGAGGTCGCCAAGCGTTGTGCTAGCAGCCTGATTCTGTACCAATGGAGCTTCTTCCTTCGGAGCAGCCTTGCGAGTGGTCTTCTTGGCCTCACGAGCCTCGCGAGCCTCTGCACGCTGCACGTCTTCGAAGATGCGGCTGTGAGAGAGGATGATGCGCTTGCTGTCCTTGTTGAACTCAATCACCTTGAACTGCAGCTTCTCGCCCTTCTGAGCCTGAGTGCCGTCTTCCGTGACGAGGTGCTTGGGAGTGG
>JAEEGH010006754.1_pt1 | contig 27947 bp, 31 predicted proteins | sample 9134181 | NCBI WGS metagenome assembly JAEEGH01 (sample SAMN16246544, study PRJNA631951) | gut metagenome | biome: gut microbiome; feature: rumen; material: DP-attached | host: Bos | place: Iran: Karaj | collected 2018-10 | reverse complement strand
CCTGTAAAGCACTCGCCAAGATCATGTATAAGGCACATATCAACTACCTTATTTATATCTACATCTTTAAATTCGTGTCTTAACAAAAAAGCCATAAGCGAAATGCGCCAACTATGTTCAGCTACGCTTTCTGTCCTGCGTTTTGTTGTTGTGCAATGTCTTGGGGTATCTTTTAGCCTTTCCGCAACATGCAATATTTCCAAATACTCTCTAGCATCCATTGTTATCCTCCCATTCGTTGTGCCTGTCATACAATCGTCGATTTATTAATGTCTTTATTCTAGTTGATTTGACAACCTAATTAAAGCTTTAATTACCATATTTCCAAAATTTGTTTAATAAAATTATACTATACAATAAAAGGAGCTGGGATATTTTAATACCTCCAACTCCTTTGTTACCTTACATGTATTTAATTGTGGCAGCTTCCATGACCGTGTCCATGGCAACTATGACCTTCACCATGTTCTTCGTCATGATGCGAACAGTTTGCTTCACCTGAAGCTGCAAGTGTACCTGCTAAGAATTCATTTACCACTTCATCAGTATTTCCACTTGCACCAGCGTATAACTGAATGCCTGCCTCCTGAAGGGCCATTACAGCACCACCGCCGATACCGCCACAGATAAGAACATCTACTTCTGCAAGATTTAAAACACCTGCAAGAGCGCCACAGCCCTCACCATTAGTGTCTACAACCTCAGAGTTAACGACCTTACCATCCTCGATATCGTAAACTTTGAACTGTTCTGTTCTTCCAAAGTGTCCAAACACATTTCCATTATCATAAGTTACTGCTACTCTCATTATATTTACTCCTTTTGATTTCAATTTATTATCAAAAAAAGCTTGGTTTCTATTCAGCTCTACATTGCCACCGGATATACGAATTCGCTTTCCTTCTACAAGTGCGATGGCTATTTTTCTTCTAGCATTCTCATACATAGCTGTAACAGTTGTTCTTGCTACTCCCATGCTGTCTGCACAATCCTCTTGATTTAAACCTTCAGCATCTAAAAGTTTCAAAGTCTCATACTCATCTAGAGTAAGGGTGATTGTCTCCAGCTCAGGTTTCTCCGAATTTTCTGGAACAAAGCTATAGTAATCTGGAAATACACGTATCTTTCTACATTTTGGTAATCTAGGCATAATAGAATCCTCCTGCCTTTATTGACATATGTCAAATATAATATATCAGTATTACTGACATATGTCAAATTAATTCTATATTACAAACATCTTCATGAGGATTAACCTTTGCTAATCCTATGCGAACAATTTGTGCTTCAATATTCTTAAAATCACGCATAGCTTTAACAGCTTCATTCATTTGATCGATAGTTAATGTCTTGCCTAGTGTAATATGTGGTAGCCACGACAAAGGTCTGTAGTATTTGCTTATTGTTGTCTCAGGAACCTCAGCAAATGCTTCACAGATACTTTTGTTCAATTCAAAAAGATATTGGTTAATATAAGGTGCTGCATAAATGACCTTTGGCATAAACTGTCCTACTGAAATTATTGATATATCTCCTCGAGACAATTTCCCCATAAGCTTTTCAAATGTTGGTATCAGGACATCTACGCTTCTTGCTTCTATTGCAGTTATAGTCATGTGTGGTGGAACGTTATTATCTAACATAAAACTATTGCCTGATGCCTCTGCTATTTTGCAAATATATTCCTGAAGCTTTTCAGTTGTATTTTTATCAAAATATGCTGATATTAGATACATTTACACCTCTTTTAAAGATTTTTTATTGCACCACTACAGCGGTTCCTGATGCTGTAACCATTAGCATACCATTATCGGCTCCAAGTACTTCGTAATCAATGTCTACACCTACAACTGCGTTAGCACCCATCTGAGCAGCTCTTTGCTCCATTTCCGCAATTGCCTGTTGTCTAGCTTGGATTATTTCCTCTTCATACGTACCAGAACGTCCTCCAAAAATATTTGACAATCCCGCTGCGAAATCCTTAATAAAATTAACTCCAGCCACTACTTCTCCAAATACAATTCCTTTGTATTCAATAATTGTGTGTCCTTCTACACTTGGTGTTGTTGTTGAAATCATAATAATACCTCCTCATCACATTATATATTGTTTTTTTATTATATTAAAACAAGGCACCTTGAAATCTCAAGGTGCCAAAACTATTTTAAATTATTATACGTGATGCATCATCTTCATATGTGAAACAGTGTCATGCTGTTTTAATGTTGCTCTAATAAATAGTCCAAGGAAAACGGCAGCTGCTATTAGTCCTATTGGATATGCGATTGTTGTAGCTAGATGCAAGCATTCTGGTGCACAGAAGAAATATGTAACAGAAACTGCTGACATAAATGTTGCAGGAACTGCTGTGAACCAATAATTCTTTGCATTTTTATATAGATACATTGATGCGGTCCAAAGAGCTATCATTGCAAGTGTCTGATTTGACCAGCTGAAATATCTCCAGATTACACCATAGTTTAATTGGCTTATCAATGCTCCGGCTGCAAGAAGTGGTACACAAATGTACAGACGGCTACTATATGGCTTTTGGTCAATTTTGAACCAATCTGCTATTACAAGTCGAGCTGATCTGAAAGCTGTATCACCAGATGTTATAGGACAAGCTATAACTCCAAGCATTGCTAAAACGATGCCGAAACCGCCCATTGTCTTTGTGCAGATATCATATACACAGGTAGCCTGACCATTTGCAAGCATTGCTGTTAATCCAGTTGTAAGACCGCCTGTTGTTGCATAAATTGCACTACCTGCTGCTGCCCAGATAAGAGCGATGATACCTTCACTAACCATAGCACCATAGAATACCATATGGCTTTCTTTTTCTGAAGAACAACAACGAGCCATAAGTGGTGACTGGGTTGCGTGGAAACCTGAAATAGCACCACATGCAACAGAAACAAACATCATTGGCCAGATTGGTGTGTTATCTGGATGTAAGTTTGCTAACTGAATCTCAGGAATTGTGTAACCGTGTGTGAAAATACCTATGGCTACACCAAAAGCCATAACGATAAGGCATATTCCGAATACTGGATAAAACTTTCCGATGATTTTATCGATTGGAATAAATGTGGCAATGAAATAATAAATTAAGATGATTGCCAACCAAAAATATGTGTTAGTCAAAAGGCCTGAACCACCCTGATTTCCAATTAATAAAGAAATCAAACCAGCAGGACCAACTGCAAATACTGTACCAACCATTACAAGAAGTACGACGCTGAATATGCGCATAACAGTCTTCATTACATTTCCAAGGTATATGCCTGTAAGCTCTGATACGCTGGCTCCATCGTGACGCATGCTCATAAATCCTACAGAAAAATCATGCACACCACCAGCTAAAATGGTACCTAGTGTAATCCAAAGAAAAACTGATGTGCCCCACTGAGCTCCTGCTAATGCACCATAGATTGGACCAAGACCTGCAATATTTAGAAGCTGGATTAAAAATAGCTTCCATTTTGGCATTACAACGAAATCGACGCCGTCATTGATTCTCACGGCTGGCGTTTGTCTATCATCTGGTCCGTAGAGCTTTTCTATTACCCTTCCGTAGACAAAGTACCCTCCTATAAGTACTGCCAGACAAATAATAAAACTAATCATATACATTCACCCCCGTTACATTATTTTGTCCTATAAGGACATCTCTTAACTTGGAGTATAGTATCTAATTTTACCTACAACAACGGGTTCGGACTGAAATGCTAAAAACAGGTACTGATTTACATGCTGTAATAGTCCTTTATTTCGTGGATTATCTTTCTGCTGATTGGAATAATAGTATGATTATCATCTTTCATACAAAGTGCATAACCGTTATTGGCATCTGGTTGTAAGGAATCACCTTTTGTAAGATTTGCAATATAGCTTCTATGAATTCTTACAAATGAGTTATCGTCAGATTCTAGTTTCTTCTCCCATTCAATTAGTGGCTCATTGCTATAATAAGCCTGGTTTTTACAATATATTTTTGCTCCTTTATGAATGGCCTCGATGTAATAGATATTATCAGCCTCTACAAGCTCTGTGTGATCTCCTGCCTGTAATCCAAAAGGACCAATCTTTTGCTTAGCTTTTGTTTTTTCAAGTAAATCGTTGTTTATTGTTTCAAGCCTTTCATTATCTGCTTGAAGCATTTGTCTCATATATACATCTTTAAAAATTGAAAAGAATAAAAGCATACCTATGGAATTAATTATTACCATTGGTATTGTTAACGTCTTTACGATATCTATTGCTGTGGAAAATGGTTTCACAAATATTAAAAGATTTATCATATGAAAACCTTCCGCAGCAGCTGTAATTACAAGCAGCGTGGTCCATTTTAATGTATAATTTTTCTTTTTAAGAATCTGATATATGACAGCTGATAATATTCCTTCTAAAAATGTAGAATATGCGCAAGCAAATGTAGTTAATCCATGTGGGTCAAATAGAAAACGATGAATTGCGCCTATCGTTCCTGCTGTAATGCCAACTATTGGTCCACAAAGTAGCCCGCCTGCTAAAACACCCAATACTCTTGTATTTGGGATGGCACCTTGGACGACACCTCCAGTGCAGGTTGAAAATATGCAAAATCCACCAAAAATTCCGCCAAGTACAAAACGTCCTAGCTTTGCATGACCACTATCCTGGCATAAAATATGGTCGATATATGGAATTTTTGTCAGAGCTAGAGCAATTAATGCCAGTAGCCCTATATTTATAACCATGTCATAACATAATTCCATAAGCTGTCTCCTTTTACATATTTTATTTTACGTCCCAGCACCACAAGTTGCAATAGGTGTGAAAAAAAGGACCTTTTATAAAAAGGTCCTTTAAATACATTATAAACTTTTAACGAATTCTTTTACAGCTTCAACAGCCTGATCAAGGTGATAATCATAGCAATGTGAATCCCCAGAAATAAGCTTCAATGTGCAGTTAGCGAATTTCTTCGATGCTTCAATTCCATATTCTACAGGAACTGCTTCATCTGCATCGCCATGAACTATTAGAACTGGGCCAGTATATTTTTTGATTGCTGAATCTAAATCAATGGATTGAGCAACTCTTATATAATTGCCGCTAAGCTCTCTTCCATCCCATGACTGAAGCATATCTGGAATGTTTTCAGGATCAAAAGGCTGTCCCAATAATTCGCCCTTTTTTGCTCCTTCTATTATAACATAAGCTGGAGAAAGTGGAATTAAAGCTTTAATTACATCTCTTTCCATTGCTGCAGCTAGTGTAACTGCAAGACCTCCCTGTGAGTGACCGCACATATAGATATCTGTAACGAAATCAAGAGTTTTGGCGTAATCTACAACTGTAAGAATGTTGTTAAGCCATTTATAAAGATTATGATTTTTGAATTCGCCATCGCTGTTGCCGTGGCCGTATAAATCTACTCTTAAAGTGGCAACTCCTATTTCGTTTAATCCCTTTGATACTGCAAGGATGTGGTCCTCCTCAATGTGTCCTGTAAATCCATGAAATACTAAACATAGTGGACATTTAGTAGCCCCATTTGTAGGCATATCAAGCTTTGCATTTAGCTTAATGCCGTCATCAGTAATAAACATTATTGTCCCCCTTTTTTACATTATGTATTTTAGCAAACCTGGTTTCTACCATTTTGTTTTGCTTCGTATAATTTGTCATCAGCGTTTTTGATGAAGTTTTCTAGGCTATCATTAGGCTGATATTTGGCAACTCCAAATGATGCTGTGACTTTTATAGATGTATCATTATATTTTAAATCCTGATTAGCTATAGTTTTACATAGACCTTCAATTATATTGCAGAATGATTTATTATCTGTTTCCTTTGAAGATATTAGTAAGAACTCTTCTCCGCCCCATCGTGAAACTCTTATATGTTTCTGTGTGTTAAGAATCTTTGAGAGTTCTATTAGGATAAAATCACCTGCTAAATGTCCATAGGTGTCATTTATAGTTTTGAAAAAATCAATATCCATTATCGCTATTGAAATATCTGTATTATCAATTGATTCATTGAAGCGTGTAATTCTATCCTTTGTATATCGTTGCATGTACTGTCGATTATAGAGCTTAGTAAGATAATCCGTATTGGCTATCATTTTTACATCATAGCCATACTGATTTGTTCTCAATGAAGAATTATATACATGTAATATTATTTCAATAAAGATTAACAAAGAATTTATAGCAAATAAAACTTTGGCAATGTCTTTCGAAACATAGTAGCGTGTATATATGATTTCATTATAATCAAGTATAGTTAAAACATAAAATGTGACCATAATTAGAATCGCGAATAAATACATAAGTGCTCGGTCAATTATCGTTTTCATAGGAGTATAGTATGGTGTGATAGTACTTAACAACAATCCCAAAAGCCATAAGTTAAAACCGCAACTATAGCCTAGAAATACTGTAGCTAAAATGAGGTGTAGATAGATTTCTACCATAGCAATTCTATATGCTACAAGCTCAGAGCCAATCTTGCACAAATGACATGTAAATACATATAAAGCGATACTAAACACGTTAATAATCGCCATTGGTGAGCAGCCTACAGCTATATAAAATATTTCTAATGTAGTATGAACAAAAACATAAAATAATGAAAAGTAATAATATCCTTGACTAGGACTTGTGACAGTAATATGTGGATCTTGAATAATTAGCGATTCTACAAGATTCTTAGTAGTATTTTTTAACATTTTCATACATTAAACTCTCCAATAAAAAACTCCGAAACCATTTTAAATGATAACGGAGCATTTTTACAGTATTTTATGAAAGTATTTGAGATATTGCTTCTTGATATTCTTCCTCTTCCTTTTTAACAATATCCTGATAACTAAGGGCTTTCTCGTGGCTGAGGATTTCAGAACCAATCCATTCCAAATGAGTAGCAGCCTTCTGGGTCTTTAATACTATTTGATAGTAACATCCGCCTTGAAGAAGTAACTCAAGAGCTTCTTTTTTGGAAAGAAAGCCACTAGTGATAATACCAAACGTATTGTACAAGGTATCGTTTGCGATAGGTCCCTTTATAACGTCGTATTCAGATAAATAGTCATCCTTGGCGGCACGGTTATTGAAAATATAGTCGGCCCATTCTGAATCTCGGCTGAATTCTTTGATATTAATCCCGTCTAATTCTAATTCATATTTATTAATTATGATGTCATATCCGGCCTTTTCGCGTGCCCAACGTGCTGCAAAGTCTGAATCATCAGAGGTATAGAAACCCTGCCCAAAATCGGCGTTTTTGCGGCCGTAATGAATGTCTGGATTTTTGATTTCTTCGTAGGATGTATGGAAAAGCTGTAACTTCATATCATATACCTATTTTTTAATGCCGATTAGTACTCAGGATCTTTTTCTGGATTATTTACATATACTCCAAATTCTTCCATGGTAGAAATAATGGTATTTCTAACAATATCTGCAACCTCGTGGGTTTTCATATCTTTGTATGTTTCGTAATAGATTGGCTCGCCAAATATTACTTTGGTGGTAACAGGACCAGGTTTAAAGCTATTGAAAGCGAGGTAAGAATCGATAAGTGTAACTGGAATGATAGGCACTTGAGCCTTCATAGCGCATTTGAAGCTGCCTGGCTTGAAACGCTGAACTATATTGCCATTGCTGGCATATCCGCCTTCAGAGAAAAGAATGAAGCGCTTTCCTTCCTTTACTTCCTCTTCTATCTGAGCCATGATACGAATATTCTGACGAACATCATCCAATGCTAAACGCTTGGCACCAAGTAAATCTACCATTTCGCGAACAAGGAAACCGTATGATTTGGCCTTGTCCATAACGAATGTACATGGATTATGATGTGCATACATGATTCCAAGAGCGTCATATTTGCCCTGATGGTTTGGATACATGATGTATCCGCCCTCCTCAGGAAGATTTTCTGTGCCATAAACTTCGGTAGTGATTCTGGCAGATTTCTTAAGATAACGAATAAGTCTTAGCGCATATGCGTATCTTGTTTTCTCTGGGTATTTTTCTTTATGTTTTATCATTTTACGCATAGTAGGAACAATTTCAGGTCCACGCTTTGCGTTAAACAGAATTGCTATAAAAAAACGAATCATAATAACTCCCTATCCATAATCTCTCTATATGATAGTACCATAAATGGGGGAGCCCTGTGAATACTTACTACAACATATCGTATGAAGAGTATTCGATAACAAGATAATTACCAGCGGTGATGTTATCGTCTAAAAGATGATTGATGGATTTAATGTTGTCGATGAAATCCTGTTTGTCTGTGTAGTCTGGGCCGCTGAACTGATCTGCAATAGACCACAAAGTGTCTCCTGGCTGGATTTCGTAGCTGGTGTAATAGGTGTAAACCTGACGATTTGTTTCGGCTGCTGCTCTATTGGAAAAGAGAATGAAGCTGAATAATAAAGTAGCGATAATGCCTGCTAATAACATGATTTTTCTATTTCTAACGATACGTTCTGATTTGTTATATACCTTCATAATATCAAACCCTCCAAAATAAATGTTCGGAACCTTTGTTCTGGTATCAATATAAATCCGAACGTTCGTTTTGTCAATACTTTTTTCGAACAAAATTTCGGAAAATGTGTTTGCAAAAGTATGTTCTTTGTGATATTGTAAAATTAATAAAAAAGAAAGGAGCCTTTCCTATGGCATACGGAAAAATTTCTGCAAAACAGCGCGAAATCCTTGAGGTTATTAAAAAAGAAATTTTAAATAAAGGTTATCCTCCTACTGTTAGAGAGCTTTGTGATGCATGTAATCTTAAATCTACATCTTCTGTACACTCTCATTTGGAGACTCTTGAAAAGAATGGATATATCAAGCGTGACCCATCAAAGCCACGTGCTATTGAAATCGTTGATGATAATTTTAATATCGTTCGTCGTGAAGTTGTCAATGTACCTGTAGTTGGTAATGTTGCTGCCGGTCAGCCACTTCTTGCAGTTCAGAATATCGATGAGTACTTCCCTATTCCTGCTGAGCATATGCCTAATCAGCAAGCGTTCATGCTTAGAGTTAAGGGTGAATCAATGATTAATGCTGGTATTCTTGATGGAGACACTATTATTGTTATGCAGCAAGATACTGCTAAAAATGGTGATATGGTAGTTGCTCTCGTAGATGACAGCGCTACAGTTAAGACTTTCTATAAAGAGGATGGACACATTCGTTTACAGCCTGAAAATGACACTATGGATCCTATCATTGTTCCAGACTGTCAAATCCTTGGTAAAGTATTCGGCGTTTTCCGTTTCTTCTAGTATTATTTGCAATAAAAAAGCCAATCCTTTCGGATTGGCTTTTATTAATTCTATAAGTCAGCAGCATCAATAAGGATGCCATCTTTCCAAATTCTTTCTAAATCGTAGAATAATCTATCTTCTTCAGAGAATAAGTGAACAATTACATCTTCGTAGTCCATAAGTACCCATGTGCTTTGTCTGTTACCCTCGATAGATTTAGCGTGAATTCTGTTTTCGTAAAGAATTCTATCTACTTCATCTTGCATTGCATTCATCTGACTCTGGTTTGATGCAGAAGCAACGATGAAATAATCAGCCATGATACTTACGTTTGAAATATCGATAGCTTTAACATCGATAGCTTTCTTATCGTCAAGTGCTTTGCAAACAAGTTTTGCCATTTCTCTTGAATCCATATTGTACCTCTCTTCTATTTATTAAGTAATTTACGATAATAATTAAACGTATCTATTGTTGTTGGATCTACCATATCAGGATTGCTATTAAGATAGTTAACAGAATCCTCAAGAATCATATATACACATAAATCTAAATCGCTATAAGCTACTGAACGTATTATATCTAGCCTTGGCTGTTTATCACGGCCTGGCTCGATATAATCTGCCACAAAAATGATTTTATCCAACAGATTCATAGCTGGGCATCCTGTGGTATGCACTGCAATAGCATGTGCGATTTGTTCATCATTTATGGAATACTTTTCCTTTGCGTAATAAGCTCCTACTTTGCCGTGAAGCAAGTGGGGATATTTATATTCGATATCAGTGATAGGAATATTGTTCTTCTCGCAAACATTAATACGTTTTTCATCTGAGATGCATTTAGCACAGTCATGAAGCATGCCAGCCACCATAGCGTTAACAGCAGGATAATTCCATTTTACTGCTAAGCTATATGCTGTATGAGCGACACCTATTGTATGAACATATCTACTTACTTTGAGCTCTCGTTTCATTTCATCATCAAGACGCTTAACATCTTCCATTGTGTATGAATCTTGAGTATATAGATTATGCTCGATAATGTAATCATAGACGGCTTCAGGCATCTGATTCTTAATATCTGGATTTGTTCTGATTTCGTTTCTTATTGATGAGGATGCTATGTTGTTAGCAGTATAATCAATTAAGAAAAAATCTCCATCAAAGATATTGTTGCATTCATGGATTGCTTGTTCAATTTTATCCATATCATCCCCAGACCTAGGTGCTGCAAGCACGTTACAATACTGGGAAATAATGCCAGGCTTAACCCAATTTTTGAAATTGATAAGGCTGTCACTGCCCATAATGAAGAACAATTCGTCATTAGGGTGTTCTTGATGTAATTCTGTAAATGTAATATAAGAATAACTTTTTCCAGCTCGATATATTTCTCTATCGTCTATTTCTAGACCGTCGATTCCATCTACGGAAAGTCGTACCATATCATATCTGCATAAATCAGCAACTGTCTCACTAGTATTTTTGTGAGGTGGTGTGCCTGATATAAGGAAATAGACAATATCCAAGTCAAACTGCTTTTTGGCAGCTTGTGCAATTTCTATATGTGTGTTATGAATCGGATTAAATGTACCACCATAAATGCCAATTCTCATGATGTCTCCTTTACTGTGGAAGCTTAATAACAGGCTTTTTTGCAGCTCTGTAAAGCACGATCTTTCGACCGATAACACGAACAACTTCTGCACGTGTACGCTCAGCTAATACTTGAGCGATTTCCTTAGGATCATCAAAACAATTCTTTAATACATTTATCTTTATAAGCTCTCTAGCCTCTAAAGCTTCATCAACAGCGTTTGTATATTCTGGTGTAAGTGAAGCCTTGCCGATTTGTAAAATAGGGCTCATATCGGCTGCTAAAGATGATAAATAAGCTCTTTGTTTATTTGTCATTTTTATACCTCTTTATTTGTAGTAATCGAATACTAGACCATACATACGAACTGTATCGCCTTCCTGAATACCCTTTTCCTCAAGCTCCTTCAAGATGCCTTGCTCCTTAAGGAAGTTCTGGAAGAATAAGAATCCTTTCTCAGATTCAAGGTTGGTGTATCCAAGCATTTTTTCAATACGTGGTCCTTCAACAACATAATCGCCTTCATCGTTTATCTCAACAGTGTAAGGCTCATCATTGAATGCTCTGATTGTAGGGTCAAACTCCTGCTCGTAAACGATTGGAGCATCATCACATGTATCAAGAAGACGTACAACCTCGTATAAAAGTTCCTTGATACCCTGTCCACTAACTGCAGAAATAGCAAATACTTTGATGCCCTTAGGCTCAAACTCTGCCTTTAATTCTTCAAGAACCTGATTAGATTCCTCTCCAATTACATCCATTTTGTTGGCTGCAATAACCTGTGGCTTTTTAAGAAGAGCTGAATCATATGCTTCGAGCTCAGCTGAGATGGTCTTAATATCCTCTACAGGATTACGGCCCTCTACAGAAGCACCATCAACCATATGAATGATAACCTTTGTTCGTTCGATGTGGCGAAGGAATTCATGACCTAGTCCGATTCCCTCAGATGCACCTTCGATAAGGCCTGGAATATCAGCAATAACGAAACCATTTATATCATCAACATCAACAACACCAAGGTTTGGGCTAAGTGTTGTAAAATGATAATTTCCAATTTTAGGGTCTGCATTTGTTACACGTGATAAAAATGTTGATTTACCAACGTTTGGATAACCTACAAGACCTACATCAGCTATAACCTTGAGCTCAAGGATAACCTCTAATTCAATTGCATCTACACCTGGCTTTGCATACTTAGGTGCCTGCATTGTAGAAGTTGCAAAATGCTGATTTCCAAGTCCGCCTTTACCACCAGGAAGAACGATTTGACGCTTGTTATCGCCTGACATATCTGCAATAACCTTTCCTGATTCGGCATCTTTGATAACTGTTCCTTCAGGAACTTTTAGGATTAAATCCTCTCCATTTTTGCCATGACAATTGTCTTTGCCACCCTCCTGACCTGGAGCTGCAGCAAATTTTCTACGATGTCTATAATCTGTAAGTGTGTTTAGGCCTGGATCTACTTCGAAAATTACATCTCCGCCTTTACCACCGTCGCCACCATTTGGACCACCATTTGGTACATATTTCTCACGACGGAAACTAACGTGACCATCGCCACCCTTACCTGATTTTATAATAATCTTTGCTCTATCAGCAAATGCCATAAAAATCTCCTTATATTGAAATGAAAAACGACCCGACTTTACGTAACACGTATAGTCGGGTCAAATAATTACTGCTCTACAGGATAGACAGAAGCCTGCTTCTTGTCTCTTCCCTTTCTCTCGAAACGAAGTACTCCATCAACTAAAGCAAAAAGTGTATCGTCTCCACCGAGACCTACATTATTGCCTGGAAGAATCTTTGTACCGCGCTGTCTATAAAGAATGTTGCCAGCCTTAACGAACTGACCATCTGCTCTTTTAGCACCTAATCTCTTAGACTCAGAATCTCTACCGTTCTTTGTAGAGCCTACACCCTTTTTATGAGCGAAGAACTGAAGGTTCATCTGTAGCATGTCTTACACCTCCTTAATTTCTAGTGAAATATACTCATCACCGTATTGTTTTTGAATCTCGCCCAAACCAAGCAACATAGAGTCAATCAAAAGCTGTGCTCTATCAGATAGCTTTTCTGAAAAAGACATAACTAAATGTCCTCCATCTTCAGCTGCCTCAACACTAAAAGCATCATCAGTAAAACGCTCAATGCTGTTAAATGTGTTAATAGCTAATACTGAAACTGCAGCACAAACAATGTTTTGTCCTGCTTCTTCGGAACCGGCATGACCGTCCAAAGAAATCTGTTTAATATCTGCTGCTTGCTTGGAAATAATCACGGAAACCATAATTAACCGTTAATCTTTTCAATCTTAACCTGTGTGAAAGCCTGTCTGTGGCCATTCTTCTTGTGGTAACCTGTTTTTCTCTTGTACTTATAAACGATTACCTTCTTACCTCTGCCTTCTTTAACAACAGAAGCCTCTACTGTTGCGCCCTTAACTGTAGGGTCACCAACCTTGAGATCCTTGTCGCTAACAGCAAGAACCTGATCAAAAGTAACCTTCTCACCAGCTTCAACGCCAAGCTTTTCAATGGTAATGATATCGCCTTCAGAAACTTTGTACTGCTTACCACCTGTTGCAATAATTGCGTACATGGTTGCTCCTCCTTTTTATCATTACTCGCCAGTTTCGGTGGTGCTTCGGAATGAAACACACTTCAAAAACCACACTGAGCGGCATACTCAAGTATAATAGCACAGCAATTGGCTATCGTCAATAATTTAATTGAATATTACTCAACTGTATGTACATCTCCAAGATGTTTCTTGAGATATTGATCAAGAGATGAAAGATTATGCCCATTGCTCTCTCTTATTTTTTTAGCTTCTTCTTCCAAACAATGCCTGCAAGCTCTGTGCAAATCATCCTGCTCGGTAGTTTCAAACCATTTATCAAATTGTTCTTCTAAATCGGTGTCTGATTTAAATCTAAATTTGCTTAATTGCAAAGTAAGCTGAGAAATTGCCCGTTGTTTAACGGCATTTCTTGCATCATCTGTTAAGTTCATCTCAGGAAAATCTTTGTTATACTTAACAATCTCCTGATCTGCAATTTGTTCTGCTTTTTTCTCTACTACAGGAATTATTTCGTTTAGTTCCATAATAGATGCCTATCCTATGATAAGGATTATTCCTTTCTGAATCAATGTTTTGCACCAAATCATATGAATTATATCATCATATTATGTTTAATCTGTTATAGCGTGGAATTTGTAATTATACATAATTTCATATGCGATTTATTGTTGAAAAAGTAGAGGCTAACGTTATTTACATTGCACGCAATTAAAATTATAATGAGTTATATAATTTATACAACATCGGAGTATAAAAGATGCCTATTAGAAAGATAAATCAATGGATAAAAAAAGCTCCAGCTCATAGTGAAGATTCTAGTAGCATGATATCTCTTGTTAGATATCTTCTTTTTGCGTGGATTCCTTATTACGTTGCAGTTTTGATTTATACAATTATAAGGGGCTACTATTCCTATTCGGCAGTTCTGGCAATTGCTGTGGTGGTATATGCTGTCGCATTGAATCTTTCTTATATAATTAGAGTTCGTACTTGCGCATTAATTGTTATTCTGACAACAATAGCTTCTACTTTTATTCTTACATATGGATTTGGATGGCGATGTTCCTTCCAGAATATGATATATATTGCGTTTCTTGTGATCTGGTATGACGCAATGAGTTCATTAAAACTAAAAATTAGTCTGAGCTTGATAATTACAGCAATATTCCTTTCACTATCAACGCTAACTCCATTTGGTGGGACAATCTTAGATCCAGCATCATTGGAATTTAGATTTTTAGTATGGGCAAATATCATAGAATTTTCTATTTGCCTTTCCCTTACGGCTTACTTCTACTGCACCTTATATGTAGATGTTGAAAGAACACTTCGTATTAATAACAAACAACTTAAGCTGATGTCGGAAACTGATACATTGACAGGGCTTATGAATAGACGATTCGCACAGAATGAATTACAAGAAATAGAAAAAACAAAAGACATATCATTTATTTCTATTGCAATTGGTGACATAGATTTTTTCAAAAGTATAAATGATACTTATGGACATGATTGTGGTGACTATGTTCTTTCTGAGTTGGCACAGCTTTTCAAATCCTCAATGTCTCTTCCAAATTTTGTGGCACGTTGGGGCGGCGAAGAATTCTTATTTGTTTTTGTTAATAAGAACGGTGATGAAGCTCTTATGATTTTGGAAGAGCTTAGAAATAAAGTTAGAAATATTGATTTTAAATATAAAGACAAAAGTTTTAATGTGACAATGACCTTTGGATTGGAAGAATATTCAAGAACCATTGGAACTGTATCAACCATTGAAGCGGCTGATAAAAAATTATATTTTGGAAAACAAGCTGGAAGAAATAGAGTCGTTTTTTAGGCTCTATTTCTTTTTATATTGTAAAGGTTGAAAATATTTTGCTACGGGTTATTTCAAGAAGACCTAGGTTTGAAAAACCGTGGATGGTAATTCGAGAAATATCATCGGTAGTCAGATTATTGGCTAGTTCAACCAATTTCTCCTCTTCTTCCTTTGATACTTTAAGTAGGTCAATAAGGATTATCCCTGATATGGAACGTAATCTGATTTCTCTAAACGCCACTTCTAATGCTTCTACATTCACTTCGAATGGATTTTGCTTGCCGTAGTTTTTGCCAGAGTTGACATCAATTACGGTGAGGGCTTCTGTTGGCTCAATTACTATATTTCCCCCAGATTTTAAATGACAGATTCTAGAACAAACATTATCTAATAGCTTTGTTAATCCATAAAGATTCCATAATGATAAAGCATCGTCATTGTAGAATCTAAAGGATGGATTTGCTTCGTAGACATCAAGCGTATCAGTAATAACATCTGTATCAGAATCACAATACTTATCCAAGTAATACTTTATAAATGTAGTATTCTCTGTATAGTCTTCCTGCTTTATGAAGTTACAAGAATATGGTTTAATACCTTTTCTGTCCTGATAGATTTGGACATAGAATTGATCTTCCTGACACACCTTCTTTTTATCGGAATGTCTTAGGATATATGAATCAGGAATAAGCTTTTTATTGTCGATAAAGCCTTTAGTGTTTGCATCAAGCTTAAGGATACATCCATCTACGTCGCTAAGAACCTTTTCTACTGTAGCAAGATAAATCTCACCAATTTTTGTAACATCTAGGTTGATTAAATCGATAGGCTTATCAAATTCATCAAAAGAAACAAGGAGCCGAAGCTCCTTATCTAAATATATTCCATTTGTAATTACAACTTTTTTAATGTTCATCTCCTATTTCTCCTAGAGAAACAAAGCTGTCAGGCTCGCCAGTGTACATATCTACACGCTGAATGTCCAAAGAAAGCTCATCGAATTCAGGCAAACCTAAATACTCATGAAAAGCCTTAACTACAAGCTCTGGCTTAATGTTATCTGTACTACCGCTTGAAAGAAGCAAATCATATACAGGCACATTATCTTTTATTTCAAGGTTAAAGCGATAGATTAATGGCTTTAAATCTAATTCTCTTTCACCCTTTTTTGTTTTCTTTACGATGTTTATAGATGCAGCTTCGTCAAAGAATTTTTCTTTTAAATCTATGATATTTTCGATATAGCAAGCATCGTCCTTAGGATCTTTGTATGTAACGATATAGCTGGCAGCTGTAACAGCGCTCATACATTTTTCAGCGTTATCTGGAAGATATTTGAAACCTGTAATTGCAAGGCCCTCGACCATGTTGCGATTAAGGCTTTCAAGACCTTCTTTTGATAATACTTCTTCTTTTAAATCGATATCCATATATTCGCCCACAGATGTAAGTCCTACACCAAGAGGTGCAGCGAAAGACATAATCTGGTGTGGGTTGAATCCCTCAGAATATCTAATTGGAAGATTTGCTCTCTTTACAGCCTTCTGGAAAAATCTCATTAAATCCAAATGGCCAACATATCTCATTATTCCTGTTTTTTCAAATTTAACTCTAACGCGCATTGTGACATACCCCCGAACCTATAGATTTTGCGCCGCATCCGCTGCAGCCCATCTTACAATTTGGAGTAACCTTGCCAGCCATGGCGTTATTCCATTCTCTCTTTAAGAAATCTTTTGTTACATGACAATCGATGAAATCCCATGGGAAAATTTCGTCTAAATCACGCTGTCTGTAAGCATAAAAATCAATTGAAATGTTGTTTTTCTCAAATGCAGCAAGCCACTTATCAAAGTCAAAGTATTCGCCCCAAGCATCAAAGAAACATCCGCTATTGTATGCATCTAAAATAGCTGGGCAAAGACGTCTGTCTCCACGAGCAAATACACCCTCAAGTACAGTTACATCAGAATGATGCCAGTTGTATTTGAGAGATTTTTGATTGAGCTGGGCTTTCATTTCGTCATTTACAACCTTTGCACGGCGGAGATATTCTCCTGCTTCGTACATAGGAGCCCACTGGAATGGTGTAAATGGCTTTGGAACGAAGAAAGATGTAGATATAGTAATTTGACATCTACCCTGACGCTGTTCCTTTGGAACTGTATCATAATATGCAGCAGCAACTTCGTTTGCAAGCTGTGGAATTGCTTTCATATCTTCGTCTGTTTCACCAGGTAAACCTAACATGAAGTAGAATTTAACCTTGTTCCAGCCGCCCTTAAATGCAAGTGTTGCGCCACCGATAATGTCTTCTACTGTAAGACCTTTGTTTATAACGTTTCTCATTCTCTGAGAACCAGCTTCTGGAGCAAATGTAATACTAGATTTGCGAACATCCTGAACCTTGCTCATTACATCCAAAGAAAATGCATCTATACGTAAAGATGGTAATGATACATTAACACCCTCTGATAGGCAATCATCAATAAGGAAATCCATAAGCTCACCAAGTGCATGATAATCACTTGATGAAAGGGAACTAAGGCTTATTTCCTCGTGGCCAGTAGATGCTAATAATTCCTTAGCCTGTGCCTTTAAAACATCAACTGATTTTTCGCGGTTTGGACGATAAATCATACCAGCCTGGCAGAAACGACATCCACGAATACATCCACGCTGAATTTCAAGAACAACTCTGTCCTGAATGGCACGAACAAATGGGATGAGCATCTTTGTTGGATAGCTTGATGAATCCATATCTTTTACAACCTGTCTTTCGACTGTTGCAGGAACATCCTCATAGTTTGGTTTGAAATCTGCTATAGTACCATCTTCTTTGTATGATACTTCATAAAGCGATGGTACATATATGCCTGGAATATGACTGGCTTCTCTAAGGAAAGTCTTTCTATCGAAGCCCTTTTTCTTGTGTTCTTTGTAAAGCTCGAGAAGTGTTGGATAACTTGTCTCGCCTTCGCCTACATAAGCCAAATCTACAAAATCAGCGATTGGCTCTGGGTTTGTGGCACATGGTCCACCAACAATAACGATAGGATCGTCATTGTTTCTTTCGCTACTCAATAAAGCTACGCCAGCTAAATCAAGAAGCTGCAAAATATTTGTATAACACATTTCGTATTGAAGTGTCATTCCGATAAAATCGAAGCCCTTGATAGGGTCCTGTGATTCTAACGCAAAAAGAGGTATATTACGCTCCTTCATCAGATTATGTAAATCTGGCCATGGCGAATATACCCTTTCACAATATGTATCCTGACGCTTGTTTAGCATATCGTAAAGGATGGCAATTCCTAAATGAGACATACCAACTTCATAGACATCAGGAAAGCACATAGCAAATCTGATGTCTACGTCAGCAGGATTTTTGATTACACTATTAAATTCATTGCCGATATAACGAGCAGGCTTATCAATCTGCATCAAAATATCGTCTGGTAATGCTAATTTCTTCATAAATAAAATTATCTTTGAGCTAACTCCGATGTGATGTCTTCCCATGTAACACCCTTTTCGGCCATGAGAACCATCATGTGATAAAGGAAATCAGATATTTCGTATTTAGTCTCTTCTGGGTCAGGATTTTTAGCTGCAATAACTATCTCTGTAGCTTCTTCTCCCACCTTTTTGAGGATTTTATCGAGTCCCTTATCGAATAAATAATTTGTGTATGAGCCTTCTTTTGGATTCTTTTTTCTGTCCAAAATAATGGCATAAACATCTTCGAAAACCTTAAGTGGATTTCGCTCAACATACTCCTTTTTAACTATTTCGTTGAAGAAGCAGCTTGGTGCGCCAGTATGACATGCTACTCCAACTTGAGAAACTTTCGCCAAAATAGTATCAAAATCACAATCAGCAGTCAATGACTTGACATATTGTGTATGGCCGCTTGTTTCTCCTTTAACCCAAAGAGCTTTTCTTGAACGAGAATAATAGGTCATTTTTCCTGTACGAATTGTAGAGTTTAATGATTCTTCGTTCATGTAGGCAAGCATTAGAACCTCCCCTGTCTGGAAATCCTGAACCACAACTGGTACAAGACCATCTGAGTTTGGCTTTAAATCTGACCAGCTAAGCTTTGGCTCAAAATTGTCCATTTTGATACCAGAATCAGAAAGCTCACTCTTCAACTGCATGATATCTGTGTCAGTATCATTAATAAATGCACCAGAGATTCCTCTGATTTGATCTGATTTAAGTAGCTTTTCTACATAGCTGAAATCATTGTTATCTACCTGAACAATGTATGGGATGCTTGTGATGTTTTCAAGTCCCTCTAAAAGAGTTGTGTTCATGATTAAAAGCTCGTGTACATTATCCTGAAGGAAATCCTTTGTTTTGAAAAGGAAATCTACAGTTGAAAGCGAAACAAGCATTTTGTTAGCACCAAATCTTGCAGATGCTTCTTTTATTAAGTCGATTGTCTCAGGCTTTGAACCATTTAAAATGACTTCGATACAGCCAGCATACAAAAGCTTTTTAACGTCTTCGAGACGCTTAATATTTCCGCCACCTGCTGTCTTAACCTGAACGTTTCGATTAATCTCCCTAATTGCTAATATGTTTTTCTCGTGCTCTTCATCTGTAGATGATAAATCGTAGCAAATGATTTTATCGATGCCACTGTCATCATAAACAGATGCAAGCTCTAATACGTCCTTTTTATTTTCAAGCTCTGTTGGACTTTTAACTGCCATTCCATCTTTGATGTAGATGGTGGCAACTATATTTTTGTGCTCCATTGTAAATACCGCTCCTTTAATACTAAATTGAACCCTTTGTTGTCATAGTATCTGCAATTCTAGGATCAATTGTGGTTGCCTCGTCTAAGGCTTTTGCAAATGCTTTAAAGATTGCTTCACACATATGATGAGAATTGCCTGGTGTTAAAACTTTAATGTGAAGGTTCATAGCTGCAGAATATGAAATAGCGTAGAAAAATTCTTTTACCATTTCTGTGTCCATATATCCTATTTTTTCTGTAGGAAAATCTGCTTCAAAGGATAAATATGGGCGATTACATAAATCAACTGCAACAAGAACTAAAGTCTCATCCATAGGAAGAATGCAACTACCGTATCGCTTCATGCTTTTCTTGTTGCCGCATGCTTTTTTGATTGCATTGCCAAGTACAATACCAGTATCTTCGATGGTATGATGACAATCCACCTGCAAATCCCCTCTGATTTCTGCAGTCATATCAAATAAGCCATGTCTTGTAAATGCATCAAGCATATGATCAAAAAATCCTATGCCTGAATTAACCTGACAGTTACCTGAACCATCTATTTTAAAATCGATGGTAATGTCTGTTTCTTTTGTTTTTCTAGCAACACGTGCTCTACGTTCTTCCGACATAACACCGCCCCAAATAATTATTTTTACAACCTTTTTTATTATACCTAAATATTACAAAATATTAAAGTAACTATATTATTCAAAACGCACTTTAATTGAGTTTGCGTGGGCTGTAAGCTGCTCGTTGTTAGCAAACTTAACAATATCAGGATAGACCTTTTCTAAGGCCTCCTTTGAGTATGAAATAATACTTGATTTCTTGATAAAATCGTCTACTGATAGAGGTGAGAAAAATCTCGCTGTACCATTTGTTGGAAGCACATGATTAGGTCCTGCAAAGTAATCACCTAATGGCTCAGATGAATACTGACCAAGGAAAATTGCTCCCGCATTTTTTATATAAGTCATATCTTCAAATGGATTTGCGGTTACGATTTCCAAGTGCTCTGATGCAATAGCATTTACGCATTCTATGGCGTCTTTTTTGTTCTCTGCAATCAATAGATATCCGAAGTTATCCAAAGACTTTTGAATGATATCTTTTCTGGATAGTATTTTTACAAAACGCTCTATCTCGCTCTCAACCTGGTTTGCAAGCTCTGCAGATGTTGTGACTAAAATGGCAGATGCCAATTCATCATGCTCGGCCTGTGAAAGAAGGTCTGCAGCAACATAAGTTGGATTAGCTGTTTCATCTGCAAGCACCAAAATTTCTGAAGGACCTGCTATAGAATCGATTGAAACATATCCAAATACAGCCTTTTTAGCAAGTGCTACAAATATATTGCCAGGGCCTACAATTTTATCTACCCTTGCAATAGATTCTGTTCCAAATGCAAGTGCTGCTATGGCCTGTGCGCCTCCACATTTATATATAACATCAACACCGGCTTCATTAGCGGCTACTAGTGTACTTGGGTTGACCTTTCCTTCTTTGTTACATGGTGTTGTCATATATATTTCAGGAACTCCTGCAACCTTTGCTGGCATAACATTCATAAGAACTGAGGATGGATATACAGCTTTGCCTCCTGGCACGTAAACGCCAACTCTTGCAAGTGGAGATACCTTTTGTCCTAAAATGATACCTTCTTCTGATGTAAACCAGCTATTCTGCTTCTGTTTTGCATGATAGCTTTCAATGTTTACAAGAGCTTTTCTAATTACTTCAACAAGCTCTTCTGGAACAAGACTATAAGCTTCTTCTATTTCCTCTTTTGTTACTACGATATTGGAAGCATCGATATTGGCACCGTCGAATTGCTTCGTATATGCGAATACAGCTTCATCTCCCTTTTCACGTACCGTATTTACGATATCGTTTACAGTGCTTTCGTACTCTGTGTATTGACTAGGGCTACGCTTAAGTAGTGATTCTAATATGTTGTTTATTGTGTCTTTAGTGAGCTTAAGCTTTCTCATTTTCTAATGCTCCCTTCAGCTTTTCGATAAGATCTGTGATTCTTTCGTTTTCCATTTTCATTGATACCTGGTTTACAACCATTCTAGCTGATAATGGACAAACTTCTTCTAGAACTACAAGACCATTTTCACGGAGTGTTGATCCGGTTTCTACAATATCTACTATTACTTCTGAAAGACCTACGATAGGTGCTAATTCGATAGAACCATTTAGCTTAATGATTTCTACCGTTTGATTTTTGATATTGTAAAAATAGTCCTTTGAGATTCTAGGATATTTACTTGCTACACGAATAAGTTCGTGATGCTTAAGAAGCTCTGCTGCTTCGGCTGGTCCGCACACGCACATACGGCATTTTCCAAAGCCAAGATCCAATACTTCGTAAATATTTCTGTTTTCCTCTAGAATAGTATCTTCGCCAACAACGCCAATATCTGCTGCGCCATACTCTACATATGTTGGCACATCAGGACCTTTTGCCAAGAAAAACTTAAGCTTTAAATCTTCATTAACAAAGATAAGCTTTCTAGTATTAGGATCTTTCATTTCTTCACAAGTAATACCAATAGTTTCAAAGAGCTCTAAGGTCTTTTTTGCTAAACGTCCTTTTCCAAGGGCAAATGTTAAATATCTATTTTCACTCATGACTGTCTCCTAAGTGCTAACATTAACTGATCAACTGTAATTGCAAAACCAATAGCTGGAGCTTCCTTTCCAAAGTGGCTAAGAAGGGAATCGTATCTTCCGCCTTTTACAAGAGGCTCACCTACTCCGTAGGAATATCCTGTAAATATAATGCCTGTGTAGTATTTGTATTCAGAAATCATTCCTAGCTCAAATGAGATGTAATCCATCACCTTATTTTTGTTTAAAAGCTCATAAAGCTTTGTAAGGTATTCTAAAGCGTCATATACCTTCTTATACTTCTTCGCTTTTTCCAAATAAGGAGCCCATTCCTTTGGTGAATTCATGATTTTGCCTGTGATATCAAATAAATCGATTAAACCCTTGCTTACTTCCGCTTGCTGCAATAGCTCCTTTGCTCCAAAAAAATTCTTGTTTGAGATAAGATTGATAAGCTTTTCTTCTTGGTCATCAGAAAGATTTGCTGCTTCAATTAATCCTCTAACAACATCGATATGTCCCACGCCAATTTCGAATTCTTTTAAGCCAAGCTTCTTTAACGCATTTACGGTAATTGTAAGAATCTCTGCATCTGCATCTACGGAACTATCGCCTATAAATTCACAGCCAGCTTGTGTGCTTTCTTTTAATCGACCCTGTAGACTATGGTAATTGATAAAAACGTTTCCTTCGTAAGAAAGCTTCACTGCTTCATCTGTATCAGAAAAATACATTGCGGCAGCTCTAGCTACTGATGGAGTAATATCAGGTCTAAGAACCAGTGTATTACCATCTCTGTCAAAGAATTTGAACATCTCGTTTGATTTGCAGCTACCTACTTCTTTTGAAAATGTATCAAAGTATTCAAATGTTGGTGTAGATATTGGAGAATATCCAGCTTCCTTAAAACATTTTCTAAGATTATAAAGTGCATCCAAACGCTGCTCATATTCACTGTTGTAAATGTCTCTAACTCCTTCTGGAGTGTGTAATGTAAGATTTTTCATTTCGCACCTCACGTATAAATTTATACTTTAGTCTGCTAATGTAATAAAGTGATTATACAATATAATTGCCCCACAGTCAAATAGACCATGAGGCAATTGCATTGTTACTATTTTCTATTTTTTAAATCTACGTTTATCATATCAAGATAAGGCACTAGCAGATTAGGCTTCGTGGTGAAGAAATATTTTTCATCAAGCTCTTCTATCCTAAAGCTCTTTCTGCCCCCCTCTTGCATTCTATCCCAAAATTCCTTTAGCTTTTCAAAGGTCAGATAATAATATACATCTCTTTCGCTAAAGAAAATAAGAATAAATGCTAGACCATCTTGGGCCTCCCAATTTCCCATGAAATTCACCTGGTGTTCATGTATGTTTTGAAGGGGAAATGTGTCTTTGTTACATTCCTTGGCGTCAAAACAGACAGGAATCCCCTGGATTGCACCAACATAATCTACGGTAGATTTTTGATCGAAGTAAGCAAGGGTTATATGCCCCTTGTTATCCATATCGATAGGTGTTATAGGTGTTGGTATCTTTTGAATGAGGGCTAATCCATTTTCAGCATATACCTCATTTGTTTTATTAATAAATTCTTCGAATGTGGAACCGCGAAGTCCACGTGATTTATATGTAGCCATTAAACTCCCTTGGTAAATCACAGACAAACTTTCTTCCATCAGCAAACTCTATTGAGTATGCATGCAAAAGCTGTCCTCTAACCTTTTCTTTTTTATTAATTGCTGCATTTCCGTATTTATTATCGCCCAAAATAGGATGACCAATAGAAGCTAGGTGGGCTCTGATCTGATGAGTTCTACCTGTAATTAAGTGAATCTCTAGCAGGGTAAAATCCTTACCAACATGCGATATAGGCCTATAAGCCGTTTTAATAGGCTTAGAATCCTTTGTTTCAGTTTTGGTTATAGAAACCTTATTAGTTGCTTCATCCTTTGATAAAAAGCCATCTATCTGCTGTTGTTCATCAATATTGCCAAGCACCACTGCACGATACAATTTTTTGCAGCTTCGCTCTTTTAAAGCTTCGCCAAGCTCTTGGGCAGCTTTTAATGTTTTTGCAAATAAAACAATGCCTGAAGTATTTCTATCTAGCCTGTTGCATATGCTTGGATGAAAATGTTTGAAGCTTTCTTCTGTAAGGCCTTTTTCGTTTATCAAATAAGAAATTGCCATCTCGTTGATAGAGATATCTGATGGCGAATCCTTTTGTGACTTGATTCCAGCTGGCTTGTTGATGATAATCATTTCGTCATCTTCATAAATCACGTTGATATTATGCGCTACTTCTTTAAGAGAATGATATAATTCGTCTCTCTCACCGGCTCCAGTCATCTTGGCATATGTTTCGTCAGAAAACCATATCTTTACAACATCGCCTGTATTAAGTTTTTCTGTGCCATCAGCTTTTTTGTCGTTAAGTGTGATGTTCTTCTTGCGAAGCATTTTGTAAATAAAGCTGGTACTTGCTTCGCTAAGAACACGTTTTAAATATTTGTCAAAACGCTGATTACTATCGTTTACGTCTATTTTTAGTTCTTTCATTTGTCTTACTTTGTTTTCCAGAAGGCTGTTTTCTAGTATTTTTATTATTCTTTACAGAATTTGATTTTTTAGAGTCATTATTCTTTTTTGAATCACTCTTTTTGAAATCCTTGCCCTTGATCTTTCTTGGCGGAATCAAACATTCCTCTCCAAAGCCAATCAAATCCTCTCTACCTGCTTTTATAAGAGCTTCCTTTACAAGGTCGTAGTTTTCCGGTCTCTTGTACTGTATGAGGGCTCTCTGCATTGCCTTCTCATGAGGATTCTTGCATATATAAACGGGCTTCATATCTCTAGGATCAATCTCTGTATAGTACATAGTTGTAGAGATTGTGCTAGGTGTTGGATAGAAATCCTGCACCTGCTCTGGCGATAAATGATGGTCTCTTAAATATTCTGCAAGTGCTATAGCATCATCGAGAGTTGAACCAGGATGAGAACTCATAAGATAAGGCACCAAATACTGCTTTAAACCAAGCTCTTTATTAATCTTGGCATATTTATCGCAGAAACTATTATAAACAGAAATATCAGGCTTTCCTAAGTAACTAAGTACATTGTTTGAAATGTGTTCTGGAGCTACCTTGAGCTGACCACTAACATGATATTTACATAAGTCACGAAGGAAGGTGTCATCCTTGTCATACATTACATAATCAAATCTGACGCCGGAACGTACAAAAACCTTTTTCACCTTTGGGAGCTTACGAAGCTTTGTGAGCAGGCTGACATAATCTTTATGGTCAACTTCTAGATTAGGACATTTTGTAGGGAATAGACACTGTCTATGCATACATACGCCCTTTTCTAATTGCTTCTTGCAAGAAGGATTTCTAAAGTTAGCAGTTGGACCACCTACATCATGTATATAACCCTTGAATTCTGGGTCTTGAGTAATAAGCTTTGCCTCATTAATGATAGATTCATGGCTTCTAGACTGGATTATTCGACCCTGATGGAAAGTTAACGCACAGAAGTTACATCCTCCGAAGCAACCACGATTGCTAATCAAAGAAAACTTAACTTCTTTGATTGCTGGAATACCACCGTCTTTTTCATATATTGGGTGATATGTGCGCATATATTCGATGGCGTATACATCATCCATTTCCTGTCTTGATAAAGGTTTCTGAGGTGGATTTTGAATTACATACATAGAACCATCGTATGTTTCAACTAGCTTTTTTGCAGTGAATGCATCCGTATTTACGTACTGAGTATAGAAGCTTTTAGCGTATGTCGATTTATCTGCTTTAATATCCTCGTAAGAAGGCAATATAATTGCATCCTCAGTGAAGGATTTGTCCCTAGTTTTAAATACTGTTCCATCGATATATGTAATATCTTTTACATCCATTCCAGAAGCAAGACAATCAGCTATTTCTACAACAGAACGCTCTCCCATTCCATAGGAAATCAGGTCTGCGCCAGAATCTAAAAGAATAGAACGACGAACCTTATTTGACCAATAGTCATAGTGGGCAAGTCTTCTAAGGGATGCCTCTATTCCGCCGATGATAATTGGCTTCTTTTTGTATGTATGTCTGATTAAATTACAGTAAACTACAGTTGCATAATCTGGTCTAAGACCGATTTTGCCGCCTGGAGAATAGTTGTCGTAATCTCTACGGTGCTTGGAAACGCTGTAATGATTTACCATTGAATCCATGTTTCCAGCACTAACGAAAAATCCCAATCTTGGCTCACCAAGTATATTGATAGAATTGTCATCCTTCCAGTCTGGTTGAGCAATAATACCCACTGTATATCCATGTAATTCAAGTATACGGCAGATAATTGCAGCACCAAATGATGGATGGTCTACATAAGCATCACCACAGACATAGACAAAGTCTAGCTGTTCGATGCCTCTATCTTTCATATCTTGCTTACTAATTGGTAGAAATTGTGCCATATAAACCTCTTAAATAAAATAAGCCAACTGTATGTAATACAAGTTGGCTGTAAAATCTAATCTTATGATTATTCCTTGTTAAAGAACTGCTCAGGAATATCAAGTGCTGGTAAATCCTCATCAGCATCATTAGCGTTTGAAGTGACATTTGCCTGCTGTTGTGGAGCTGGCTCATTCACAGCTGCATCACCTGTAGAATCTAAACTTTGAGCTGGATCAGAATCTCCGTCATTTAATGAATCAGGAACAAGCGCTGCTCTGTTTCCATTAACTGTATCTAAGTATACCTGCATTGTGCCAAGGAATGCCTCGTCACGTGCTTTTGTTGTATCAATTGCATTAGCAAGGATAGTCTGGATATTTGCTAATAGCTCGTCAGTATAAGCGATAGCACCCATTCTGATGTTGTTAGCATCTTCTGTAGCTCTATCAATCTTTTCCTGAGCGTTTTTCTGTGCAATTAAAATAACTTCATTTGCCTGAGCATATGCCTGTTGCATAATTTGATGTTCAGATACAAGCTCGTTTGTCTGAACCTGTGCCTGACTGATTATTTCGTCAGCCTTTGCCTTTGCATCTGCGAGAATCTGTTCTCTGTTTGCAATCATACGCTGATATTTTCTGATTTCATCAGGAGTCTTTGTTCTAAGTTCCTGTAAAAGTGATTCAAGCTCGTCTTTGTTAACTACGATTTTGTTTGTAGAAAAAGCAGATGGCTTACAATCATCAATATAAGCTTCGATTTCGTCAATGATATCTTCAATTTTGCTTGTACTTGCCATGGTAATTACTTCTCCTTGTCT
>JAEEGH010006750.1_pt1 | contig 27952 bp, 37 predicted proteins | sample 9134181 | NCBI WGS metagenome assembly JAEEGH01 (sample SAMN16246544, study PRJNA631951) | gut metagenome | biome: gut microbiome; feature: rumen; material: DP-attached | host: Bos | place: Iran: Karaj | collected 2018-10 | reverse complement strand
TACAGATGGGAAGAGAGTCCCACTTGATGTCATAAGAGAGATAAAGATCGATTGATCATTATTCAATCACCTCAATATAGAAACTGAACGGACGGAAGCCGTCGTTGCAGCTGATCATCGCACTCATGGGATTCTCATACTTCGCCATCAGGTCAGGATAGACAGTCTGACGTATGGCTGTGATTCGTACTTTGTTCATTCCATTCGTCCCCATTTGACTTCGTCTTCGTCCTTCGCGACTCGGCCATTCATGCAAGCATGATGGCTCTCGCTGCTCTGTCCGGTCATTTCTTCACCCTGCTTGTCATACTGTTTACGCTTACCAGTAGGAGGTGCTGTAAGAGTTATCTTAACTACTGCCGTTCTTTCTAAACTACGATGGATTGCATCATCAAAAGCATCCATATGTTTGGGGAGAAAACGCAGACATATTGCCCTCAGAGCCTCTATCTTTTCTTCTCTATCTGATACGATTTCTGCTTTTCCAACTGCCATTGCCGATTTATACTGAAGCGTGAAACTGCCATCCTTGGGGCCAACTGTTGGGGCGCACTTGGTTACAGCCGACAAAGCCACTGTCGGATTGGCGGCTATGCAGTCCAGTTTGTCACCCTCCAAGGCACAATGGAAATAGAACGTCTTATCGTCTGTGCGAGCTAACGACAGGGGTACACCATAAGGCGTACCATCCGGACGGGTGAAACTAACGGTGACATACGGTGCCTTATCCAATACCTCCAATGCGAAGGCTGCATCCATTTCTCTACTTGCTTTTCTCATTTCAATTGTTTCTCCATTTTGTAACATGTAAAAGTCTCACCGACTATCTTCTGCGAGTAATCTGCAACATAACCCATCGTTTCATAGAAATGGGTCTTGTTATCCCGGCTCTCTACAACAGCAGTCGTAAAGCCCAGTTCCTTAGCCCATTTCTCTGCCTCCTGAACTACAAGCGTTCCAAGTCCCTGATGACGATACTCCGGCAGAACGACAATCCTTCCAAGCATTATCCGTTCATTGTCTATGGCATACAACCGGCAAGTGGCTACTGGAAGATAGTCATCAACGACCACAATATACTTGGTCTCTGGCGTATCATGCTCGTCAAACTCAGCATATAGCGTAATCTTGTGCTTACGTGCCATTGCCTGTATGCGGACATAGTAGGCTCCGGCTTGCTCTGCTGTCTTTGTTGCTCTTATTATCTGCATGTGATGCTATTTTATCGGGTCTGAACAATATTCACGTCGGCCACAGTCCTTGCAGAACTTGCCGATCCATACATTATCGAACTGCTCGATGGCTGCTTCAAGCATTTCTAGGTCATCGGTCAGGATGCCAGCCTCGAAGTTCCTTTTCTTAGGCGATTTCATGCCCATGCCTGCACCTGTCAGGTTCGCTGATCCGACGTAGGCAATGGTACTGTCGATGATGATGAGCTTGAAATGGACTCTCGGACATAGCACACGCTCCATGCCATCATAGAGGATAGGATGCTTCTCATGATCCTCCCGCCAAGCCGTTCCTGGTTCCTTGGCGTGAATAAGCCTGACCTCCACGCCTTTCTTCAGCAAAGAGGCAATCAGTGCAAGGAATGGCTTGTCATCAACGTACAGGTCTTTGATGTCAGCCGTCCCAATCCAAACCGTCTGCTTGGCCTTACCCACCAAAGACAGGACTTCCTTGTAGTGGTTCTCGTCTGCTATGTACTTGATGAAGCTCATTTCAACTGTTTACCGTCTGAGAATGCATTGCCAACAGTCTTTCCCAACTGAATGTAAGTATGATGTACTGGGTCGAATGTGATAAGTTTCATTTTCTCCACATCTGGCTTCCCATCTTCTGCCAGGTACTTTTCATCACAGAGGATATTGACGATTTCTGCAACGAGATAATAGCCTGTCTCGCTTTCGTCTATCTTCTGCTTAACCCGACATTCGAGCGTCATTGGGAACTCCTTGAACACAGGAGCATTGACATTGGGAGCCTTCTCAATAGTCCAACCGGTCTTTTCCATTTTGTCTGGTGTTTTCCTGCCGCTTACGATACCTACATAGTCAGAAGCTATCATGGTGTCGGCAGTAGCGAAAGTAACCGTAAAATCAGGGTTTTCAGCAAGGTTGTCTGTTGTTGCATGAGAACCGAGTGAGATCATGATTTCGTGCATATCCCACTGACCTCCCCAAGCAGCATTCATGGCATTGGGCTTGCCGTTCTTATCGTATGTACCGATAATCAGCACTGGTTGTGGCAGTAGCCACGCTGTAGACTTAAAACTCTTCATAATATTTGTTTTTAAATTCTCTTTTGCATAAATACATTTAAATATGGTGACAAAATTACTAATTATCAGTGTAAAATCGCTATCTTTGCCATCAGTTTTGAGAATAATTAGGATTTAGAGATGGGTAACATCAAGATAGTGAGAGGTGTATTCGACACCAAGTTGGAATTGGAACATGCTGGAGTAGCAGCAGGATTTCCCAGTCCTGCTGATGACTATAGGCATGAGACGCTGGACTTTAATCGTGACTATATCCGTCACCCTGAAGCCTCGTTCTATGGCGATGTGGAGGGTGATTCAATGAGGGATGCAGGACTTTTGGACGGTGACCGTGTGATTATCGACAGGGCTGTAGAACCGCATGACGGCTCTATTGTCGTGGCATGGTGGGACGGTGGCTTCACGATGAAATTCCTCGATCTGACACATAGGAAGGATGGCTACATCGAACTGCGTCCTGCCAACCCAGACTATCCCGTTTTCCAGGTCAAAGATCCTGAGAACTTCCAGATTTGGGGAACCGTGATTCATCTGATTCGTACATTTGAAAAGCTGTAGAAACGATGTATGGTATAGCCGACTTGGATAACTGCTACTGCTCATGCGAGAAAGTTTTCCGTCCTGATTTGGAGGGGAAACCGATTGTGGTATTGAGCAACAACGACGGTTGCGTAGTGGCTCGTTCCAACGAGGCTAAGAAGATGGGCATCAAGGAAGGTACACCGTATTTTCAGTTGGCAGAGTTATTCCCTGGACAGAAGATTGCCGTTTTTTCCTCTAACTACGAACTATATGGCGAACTGACTGGCCGTGTGGTGAGCATCATCCGCCAAGAAACACCTGCCTATTTCCGCTATTCGATAGACGAGTGTTTCATGTACCTCGACGGTATAGAGCTGGATAAGTTGCAGACGTGGGGCGAAAACCTGCACAAGCGAGTGAAGCGCGAGGTGGGCCTGCCTATCAGCATCGGATTGGCTCCCAACAAGACTTTGGCCAAGATTGCCTCGAAACTGGCAAAGAAATATGCTGCCTATAAACACTGCTGCATGATTGACACGGACTATAAACGTGAGAAGGCTCTCGAATGGTGCCCCATCGAGGATGTCTGGGGCATCGGCAGACGCTATGCTGCCAAACTACAGGCACTTGGTTGCAAGACGGCTTTCGACTTTGCCAAACATCATAAGGACTGGGTACGATTGACGTTCAACAACATCAACATTGTCAGAACATGGCAGGAACTGAACGGTGAGGATGCCGTGCCTAACGAGGAATTGGCAAAGAAGAAGAGTATCTGCACCAGCCGCTCGTTCAATGGCATGATAAGCGACAAAAATGCTCTGCGCACTCACATTGCCAACTATGCCGCTCGTTGTGCCGAGAAACTGAGGGCGCAGAAGACAGTGGCTACCACCATAGGCGTGTTTGTGAATACGAATGCCTTCCGTGAAGACCTGGCTCAATACTGGAACTTTCAGGAGACTCGGCTCGTCACCCCAACCAGTTCGACTATTCCCATTGTTCAGGCGGCTCACGATGTGCTTGACCGCATCTTCATTCAGGGCTACCAATACAAGAAAGCAGGTGTCATTGTGATGGGCATTACTCCAGACTCACCCATACAGCAGGATTTGTTTGACCTGAACGCCGAACAGATTCAGAAGATGCGCCGTCTCGATGAGGTGATAGACCGCATCAACCGCATGCACGGCTCAGAGACTATTGTTATCGGTGCCCAGAAGTACACCCAGAAGAATGGTAAGGGAAAGGCAGAAGTCTTTGCCAATGCCATCAAGCACGATTTCAGGAGTAAGAATCCAACGACCCGTTGGGCAGACGTAATCAAGCTCCACTAAGAAATTTGTCACATGACTATTTGCTCCACGCCTTCGGAGAAAGCCACGTATCGGCTGATGCCTTGTGTAGTCAGCTGGGGATAATCGCGGTTGAAGCGGACAAGCGTGGTGTCTGGGAATCGTGCAGCCATCTGTTCGAATGGGAAACGGATGATGACGGGCGTGTTGAAACCTACACCAAACTCCAGTAATAGCATCCGCTTGTCGTGAGCCATGCTGACGAAATCGCTGTAACGCTGTGCCTGCTCATGCCAGTGGGCGTCCTCCACGAAAGTATCGTCACAGCGGAGATTCATGCTGACGGGCTGGCCGTCGGGGGTATGGGGAATCAGTTCCGTGGGAATGCGGCAGTCTTTGATGGCTGGCAAAGCCCGTTCCACCCATTCGCGGTTGTGATACAGTTCCTTGGGCGCACCTGATGCTGGCTGGAAATAGCAATAGTCGCCCTGCGTAGCAAAGATGCGATGTGTATCAAATCCAGCCATTTCGAACTGACCGTCAACATTGGTGGTGATAACGAAATAATCTTTACCGTCCACCATCTTCAGTAGTTTCTTGTATAGCGGCAATGCCCCTGTTCGATAGCGGCTGAACCAGATGTGCTTCGCCCACATAGCCCAGCGTTCTTCTTCTGTTTCAAAAGGAAAGAATGACGAAGAATAGAGGTCGGCTATGCCATAGCGGTCAATCCACTCGCGGAACTCCCTGCGGAAGTCCTCACCAGCATAGTCAAGTCCGGCAGCGGCAGACAAGCCGGAGCCTGCCCCAATCAGGATATAGTCAGCATTGGCAATCTGCTCTTTAAGCCATTGGGCACGCTCCGAGAAGCTGCTGGTAGATGTCACGGTCTTTGTCGAGGAAAACATTGAATACAATCGTTTTAAGTGAATGTCGGGAGTATGACTTGACAGTCTCAATGGCAATTTCTGCTGCTCGCTGATTGGGGAAGTGGAATACGCCTGTGGAGATGCAGCAGAAGGCGATGCTCTCCAAACCGTTCTGCTCTGCCAGGTCAAGGCAGGAACGGTAGCACTGAGCCAACTGCTCTTCCTGTTCCTTGGTGGGAATGCCGTCGGGAATAATCGGGCCAACGGTATGGATCACATGCTTGGCAGGCAAGTTGTACCCCTTGGTGATGAAGGCATCGCCAGTAGCCAGAAGCCGCCCCTGCATGGTGTCGTTACATTCCTTGCGCAGTTGGATGCCGGCGGCGGAGTGGATGCAGTTGTCGATGCAGTTGTGGAGCGGTGCCCAGCACCCTAAAGCTTGTGCGTTGGCAGCATTGACGATGGCATCCACTTTCAGACGAGTGATGTCACCCTGCCAGAGAAGGATGTCTGAAGTCTGAGGTGTGATGTCTGAGATTTCCACAACGCCTTTATCCTCGCACTGCATCTGCAACTCGGCATCCTGCATCTTTAGGAATTCCTCGCTGATGGCTTTAGGTTCCCACACGTTGACTTCGTCTTCGTTTGTCGCGACTCGGCCTTCCAAGCAAGCTTGAATGCTCTCGCTGCTCCAAACGTTCATCAGTGCCCGCATTATCCTTTGCCGCTCTTCGAGTGTAGAAGGAATCCGATGGCTGACACGATTGTCAGCCATCAGATACATGATGATGTTCTTCAGATTCTCCAGCCTGTCCATTGTCCTTACTTCTTATAGAGCGCCTGAGCCAGTGCATCGGCATCGCCGGGCAGTTCGGGATATGCAGCCTTCAGCGCCTCGGTGAATGCAGCGGCATCCTTGTTGGCTGCCATCAGCTCCTTCACCTTCTCCAGATAGGCAATCTTGAACTCCACCTGAGCCTTCTCAGCCAGACCGCCATGACCGCCGATGAAGTACTTAGCACCAGAAGCGAGAGCCTTCTTAGCCTCTGCCAACTCAGCGTCAACAGCAGCAGCGTTGCCAATCTGCAGCGGACTGATATGAGCCTCGGCAGGAGTCCAGTGGGTGTAGTACACCTGACCACCGATGATGATGGAGGCACCGGGGAAGTCGCTCGTTGCGCCATGCTCGAAACGGAAGTCTATGCCGTTCCACTTCTGAGTCTGTCCGAAGGGCACCTCAGCGGCCTTCTGCGTGGGCAGCTCTACCATCGTGTCGCCAAACTGCTCGGCAAACTGCTTCATCATACCGCCATAGACGGGACCTTCGATAAAGGCAGGCATACCCTCGGGCATCGTCAGGGGGAGCTTGTCAGAGCCACCCAGATGATAGTCGGTCACGTCAATCTCCACGGGCTTGCCCAGCTTCTCGATGTAGTCGGCAAACTCCTTGGCGTTCACCTTGAAAAGCGGATATTCCATCACGATGAGCGAGTCCTTGCCCTCGATGATGTAACTGGCATCGCCCATCACGTCGTTCGAGTTGTACACATGCAGCTTGTAGCCCTCCATGTCATAGGCGGTGAATGCCCCCGTCAGAGAGTCCTCTACTTCGGCGGCATCGTTCTGAGCCGTCTGCTGTGTCTTGTTACCGCAGCTTATCATCATGGCAGCTGCCATCATTGCGAAAAATACTTTTTTCATTGTTCTTACCTTTTTTTGAATTTATACTAAGTTATTTGTTTTTGAATCGCTCACCGACAAAGCCGTTACTGACTTCACCCGTCATCAGGTCGAAATGCTTGAATAGAGGCGGTGTAGGTGTCAGGTCGAAGTAGTCCATCTCGGCAATCGGCAGACAGAAGTAAGCCAGACTTTCCCAACTGGTGTAGAGACGGGGCAACACGGGATTATTTTCATAGATCCATTGTCTCACGTCATCCTCCACGTCGAAGTTTACCATACCACTGCAACGGACGGAAACATTGTCCGCGTATGCCAGCAGCTCCACATTAGGGTTCTGCTGAAGTTCGCGCCATACAGCCTTTTCGGGAGAAGTGGCGAAGTAGAGCATATTGCCCTCACGCTTCATCACCTGGAAGACACGAAGCTTTGGCAGATTACCCTCACACGTAGCAAGGGTAATCTCCTTATGCCCGTCCAGGAATCTGAGTGCTGTCTGTAACATACGCTTAATATGCAGCCGTGAAACGCTCCTTGTGGTGGTTCTCCTGCTCCAGTTCGTCAACCATTGCTACGGCATAGTCCTCCACAGAGATGAAACTCTCGCCCTTCTCATCAACAAGCAAGTCATCCTTGCCGAGACGGTATTTGCCGGTGCGAGTGCCGGGCTGCAGGTTGCCGAGGTTTCCGGCGGGCGAGAAGAATATCCAGTCTATATCCTGCTCCTTCATGAGCGTATTCAGGTAGAACTCGCCAAGGCTCTTTACTCCTGGCAGCCACGACTCGGGCAGTGTACCCGTGTCAACAAGGCGTACACCGGGCTTTACGAACAGCGTACCAGCCCCACCGACAATCAGCAGTCGGCGCACACCGGCCTGTTTTGCACCCTCGACAATCTTCGGATAGTTCTCCAGCGTTTCCTCATACTGGCGTGGATTCGCCCAGCCGGGATTGTAGGCACTGATGACAGCATCCTTGCCTTTAGCCAAAGCAGCCAGTTCGGCAGGATTGGTAGCATCGGCCACCACATACTCTATCAGGTCATTCTTCACCTTCACACTGTCCATGTTGCGTACGATAGCCGTAACTTTGTGACCTCTGGAAACCAACTCGTTCAGGATAGCATTGCCTACGAAACCCGTTGCACCGATTAAAACTACATTCTTTGCCATAATTCTTCTTGTTTTTATTGTTAATACTTTTGTTTCGACGGTGCAAAGGTACGGCAAGAATTTCATTCCCACAAGAAGGCACTTTTTTGTGCCATAGTTACCAAATGGTAGGAATTGTGACAGATTCGGACTTTTGCAAAATCATCTTTAACTTAGATTAACTAAGTATAATGATGTTACTTGGTAACTTTTTGCTACCTTTGCTGAGTAAACTCAGCGAGAACAGGCTGCACCTCAGCAATTCGAGCGAGCTCGATTGCATTCGGTTTGCACTGTCCTTGCGGCAAATTCAATGATTATGGCAGATGTAAAAGCAGAGTATTTAGCCTGTCCCATCAGGCAAGTCATCAGTCGTTTCGGCGACAAGTGGTCAATGTTAGTGCTCTATATGCTCCACACCAGCAAGACGGGTGTATTGCGGTTTAATGAGATTCGTCGCCTGATGACGGACTGTTCCCAGAAGATGCTCTCGGCTACGCTGAAAAACCTGGAGCAGAGCCATCTGGTACACCGCGAGGTCTATCCAGAGGTACCACCACGTGTAGAATACTCTCTGACGGGAACAGGCCGTTCACTGATGCCCGCCATCATAGCCCTCATCGACTGGGGCAAGGAGCATTTCGATGAGGTTGTAACGGATTAAAAGGGACAACATGAAACATAGCATACTCTTCATTTGCCACGGGAACATCTGTCGCAGTCCGATGGCAGAGTTCGTGATGAGACATTTGGTGAAAGAAGCTGGGATGGAAACCGACTTCCATATCGAGTCGGCAGCGACATCAACAGAGGAGATAGGCAACAGTGTTTATCCGCCTGCACGCCGTAAACTGGCAGAGCACGGCATCGGCTGTCTGGGCAAGACGGCGCGGCAGATGACACGCTCAGACTATGACCGCTATGACCTGCTGGTGGGCATGGACGCTTGGAACATCCGCAACATGAACCGCATTTGTGGCGGTGACCCTGACGGAAAAATCGTGATGCTCATGGACTATACAGACAGACCAGGCGACGTGGCCGACCCGTGGTACACGGGGGACTTCGAGGCCACTTGGCGTGATGTGCAGGAAGGATGTCAGGGACTGTTGGATTCGATAGCAAAATGATATGGGAAAGAAAGCAATAGTAATAGGTGCCTCGTCGGGCATAGGGCTTGAGGTAGCAAAGATACTGATGAAGCAGGGCTGGACGGTTGGAGTTGCTGCAAGGCGAGTGGAATTGTTACAGAGTATTGGAGCGGATGCCGTAGAGAGAATCGACGTAACGGCAGGCGATGCAACTGAAGCACTCCAGCGACTTATCAATAAGTTGGGTGGCATGAACCTGTTTTTCTATGCTTCCGGTATAGGCAAGCAGAACCGAGAGCTGACGGAGGATATAGAGTTGGCTACGGTACAGACAAACGGAATTGGTTTTACACGGATGATAGGCGAGGCATACAGGTTCTTTGCGAAACAGGGGAATGGCCATATCGCTGCCATCACTTCGATAGCCGGAACGAAGGGGCTTGGCCCCGCACCGGCCTATTCTGCTACGAAAGCCATGCAGAACGTGTATCTGCAGGCTCTCGAGCAACAAGCATGTAGTCGTGGGCTGAACATCCGCTTTACCGACATCCGTCCAGGCTTTGTTGACACAGCCCTGCTAAGTGGTGACTTCCGCTACCCCATGATGCTGCGTCCTGAGAAAGTGGCAAAAGAGATTGTCAGTGCCATCAACCTCCGTCGGCATATTCGCATCATCGACTGGAGATACCGCATCTTGACAGCCTTATGGCGAAGAGTTCCCAGATGGTTTTGGAGGAGAATCAGGCTATAGTTTCCTTCTCACAAAATGTCTCAGGGCCTTATTTCACCACATACTTCTTGCCATTTCTGATGACGATACCTTTGGTGTTGCTATCGGCTCTGCGACCGTCAAGGGTGTAAATGGCCGATGATGCAACAGAATCCGACGCTTTCAGACTTTCGATGCCTGTCGTTTCATTGATGGTTCCACTGCCGCTGCTGGTACCCACTGTCAGCGTATAGCCGTTGCGGTTGATGGTGCCGTTGTTGGTCAACGTTGATACATAGCTGTTGCCTGTCAGGTTCCATACGGCTCCGCTCTCAATGGTCACAGCGGATGTCTTGGCGTTATTGTCGGCATCAGCGGCTCCGTTCCATATCACGTTCGCACCTACGGTCACAGCCACATTGTTCACCTCGTCAGCATCTGCATCACCTGTGTATTCCCAACAGTCCTTGGTGGTTCTGAGCACCAGATGACCAGTAGAGTTCTCGCCTCGTTTGTAATATTCCACCGTCATCAACGTGTTGCTGGCCACCGAGAGTGTGACGTCTGTCAGCGTCAGTGTACCCGTCACGTTGGTCACGAAACAGAGCGGTGCGCTGCTGTTGGTAGTGGTGAGCGTGGAGTTAGTGATGTCGCAGACGGGTTTCGTACCCTCCGCATCACCAGAGTTTGACTGGTGCAGCAGGATGCCACGGGCTTCAGCGTCCGACTGCATCGTGCTGTTGTCGATGATGATTGTGTTGGCACCCTCCACCGTAGCCATCGGACCTTTCTCGGAGAGACCTGTGATACCGTCCACCGAGATAGTACCCGTGGAATAGAGCAAAGACGACTTATTGCCCTTGGCTGTGATAGTGCCGCCGCGGACAGTCACCGTGCCACCTCCACGATCCGTTGCCACCGTCGAACTGGTCTCGCTACGAGTGGTGATATTCACGTTCGTAGCATTGATAATGCCGCCTCCCGTACAATGCAGGCCGCGCGACACACTCTTCGTGTTGTCGATAGTGACATTGCTGACGTTGATAGTAGCCCCGTTAGTAGCAAACACGGCATTGGCTCCCTTGGCATCGGTGGTCACGCTGCCGCCAGTCATATTGATGGCAGCTCCGCTGCCCGATGCATAGACAGCCGAATTGATACCATAGAAACTAGTGTCATCGCCCGAATAATTGCTGCTGTAGTCGCCTGTCTTCGTAATGGTGCAATCGGTCATCGTGAGGGTGCCATTAGTCACCTGTACGACGTTGTAATCAGATGTGGCGGTAGTAAGTGCCTCGCCATTCTTCGTTACTATTGACCCGTCGGACAGTGTATATGCCGACCCTGCAGGCTTCTTCGATGATGAAGAGCCTCCAGCCCTCGTTTGTGCAACGATGATGAGGGCTGACAGACAGAATACAGAAGTTAAGAATACCTTTCTCATCATTTTATCTCCTTATTATTTACGAACAATCGGTGGCCGTTGGTTTTGATGCGGGAAGTATCGCCTTTGAGTGAGGTAATGTAGGTGTCGGCAGTCAGTGTCCATGTGCAGTCATCGCCCAGAATGACATTCACCTTCCCCGTTTCTGTTGATACGATTTTGCCAGCTGCGTTGGTGATGTTGCCGCAGATGCAGCCGTTAAAAGTGGAGCCGTCGGATAATGTCAGCGTCAACTCGGAGTCGCTGCCCACAAGGATGGTTCCGTCTAACTGTTGGTGGCTTGCGTTGAGGGTGGCCTTGTTGCCTGCTCCCTGCCAACCATCGGCACAGACGGACAGCAGCACATTTCCTGCGTCTTCATTCTTCAGTATGACACCGTTGAGTGTGATGATGGCATTGGTGTTGGTGACATGGAACAGGTGACCTTGCTTGTTTGTCAGCGAACCGCCGTTCATCGTGAAGTAGGAGTTGCCGCTGTCGGCATCGCCAGAGAACGACTGGTAGATCATGATGGCATCGAGGAACTGGGCATGACCGTTGCGCTGCGTGTTGCTGACGGTCATCTGGCAGTTGTTCAGCGTGATGCTGTTCTTGCCCTCGATGCAGACACCTTCTGACTTGTTAGAGGTGAGTGCGGCATCCGATACCGTCACATCAGCAGTGGAATAGATGACGGGCGAGCCAAGTCCGTTGCTGGTATAAGTGCCACCCTCAACGGTCACCGTGCCGCCACCACGGTCGGTACGGATGGGAGCGGAAGACCGGCCAGTGGTACAGACTGATAGGTTCTTAGCCTTCGTCACGCCACCGCCAGTGGTCATGATGCCGCCAGAGGCCTCGCCAGTAGTGCTGATCTCAGTATCTTCGATGATGACTGTGGTGCCATCGCCCTGACCGCCATTCCTGCCACCATTCCCTCCGTAAGAGAAGACACCGTTGGCACCAGTGGCATTGCTGGTTATCTTGCCGCCCTTGATGGTGGTCACGCTGCCTCCCTTAACCAACAGGGCTGCATTCACGCCGTAGAAACTGCAGTTGTCACCGCCATTGGAAGCTCCAGTCTTACTGACAGTGGGCTGTGCAATAGTTACAGCCTCTTTGGTGGATATCAGCAGCGCATTCTCATCGGTCTTGTTGCTCTGATAAGTCTTGCTATCCTCCGTTGTGCCTGCCTTCAGTTCTGTGGCTCCAGTATATGTAATGTTTGTGTTGCGAGAGCCAGGCCCCCCAGGTCTGCCCATACCGCCGGAAGCACCTTGCCCCTGCAATAAGCCCTGCTGCCCTCCCATCAGGAACTCACGGATTCTGAGCTGTGAGGCAAACTGGGGTTTCAGTTTCAGATAGCCTTCGTACTGTTCATCGGAAAGAATCTTCTTGATTTTCTCGTCATATTTTGTCTGTTGCTTGTCGTAGTCGTAGTTGCTCTGCTCGCCAGGGCCACCCTGAGGCATACCACCACGCGGCCCGCCTTGCATACCACCGCCATGGCCTCCCATGCCGCCTCCAAGCATGCCTCCACCGAAGCCACCTCCACGGCCACCCATGCCGCCACCAGACATACTACCGCCTCCGCTGGGTCTGCCTCCGCTTGGCCTTTCACCTTGAGGAGGACGCTGGCCTTGCGGACGTTCCGTCTGCTGACCCTCAATCAACGTCTTGTACTTCTTGTTCAGTTTCGTCACCTTCTTCGCCTGCTTCTCGTCCAGTTGCAGTTCGCTGACCATCTTCTCCGTCATCTGTTCATACGTCATACGCTGCACTCTTGCAGGCCTGCCCATCTGAGCCTCCTGCTCATTATCCTGCGCCACCAGCCCAGCCGGAGTCAGCAGGGCAAATAGCAGCATCATCTTTCCTATCTGTTTCATCATACTTGTTTTTTGAATTTGCAAAGCAAAGGTACGGAGAAACCTTTATTCAGCCAAAACTATTCAACGAATCGGCCTATTCTAAAAGCGGATTCTGAATCAAGAGGAGGTCTCCTTGAGCCAGATAGTGGTTTGTTATAAAAAAGACCTGTTTCGCTGAAAGTATTTTTCCTGATGGCAAATAGTGAGTACTTTTGCAGCGTCGAAACAAACAATCGGCAAGTAAACTGAATTATAAACTCAAAAAAGTAATGAAAATGAAAAAGATTCTGATGACAATGGTTGCCCTCCTGTCGATGACAGTAGTGATGGCTCAGACCAACAACGGTGAGCGTAAGTCTCCCAAGAAAATGACTCACGAAGAAATGACCACGCAGATGACCAGTCAGCTGAAACTGACTGACGCTCAGAAGACCAAAGTGGCTGCGCTCAATAAGGAGTATCAGGACTACCTGATGCCAGAGCCGCCACAGAAGCCTACGGATGCCAATGGTCAGAATTGCACCAACGGACAGAAGAAAGCCAATGATCAGAAAACTGGTAAGAAATCTTCTGGCGACAAGAAGCCTAACAGCAAGAATCAGGCAAAGCGTCAGGAATATGAAAAGAAGTTGAAGAGAATCCTGACTGATGACCAGTACAAGTCCTATCAGAAGATGGGGCCTCAGGGAAAAGAAAAGGGTTCAAAAAACAACCAGAAGCCCCAAACTAATTCATAATTTATAAATAACTGTGAAAGAAACCTCTTTCTTAGAACAAGGGGCACAGAAAAAAGTGGAGTAGAGGGCTGTCTTTGACACGCTCTCTGCTCCATTATAAAGAACGTTATTGGGAATAATAATAGAATTTCAATTCACAATATTATCGAGAGACTACAGCCATCCCTTATAACAGATTAATATGGTTAAAGTCGTAACTGAGGTCATAAAGCCTAACAATATTAGGGCTAATTTCCATATAAACTCGTTATGCCATACAAAACCGTTTACAAACAGCATGACGGCGGCGTAGGTTATCAGTACAATGAATACGTAGAAGAGACAATATGCCATAGCTGCAGGAATAGAGACACGCTTTACTTCTTTTTGAGCTTTGGCAATGGTTTCTGAAACGCTTTCGTTGAACACCTTAGAAACTGCAATACCGACATCTTTGCCAGCCTGTATAATCTCGGCTTTAGACTCCTCGGAAATATGAAGAGTTGTAGCTTTCTGCATGGCTGTAATTATCGAAGGAAAATTCGTCATACATTCTTTGATTTGAGCTGAAGCGTCAGCGAGAGTCTTGGCACTCTCGCTGATTATCTTTGCATTAATCTCCATCTGCTGTTCGGGGGAATATGTATCAAGCATACCCCGAAGGTCTTCTGGGGAATAAGTTGTATTATTCATATTATATTTTATTATCTGTGGAAACTATGAGTTTTCTTCTTCAAACCAATCTTCTGCTTAGCCATCTGTGCACAGCGTCGAGCAAAGTCCATGTCATCCTCATCCTTGTCTCGCCATCCAGAGTCGTTTGTAGGGCCTCCACCTCCTGCTGAGATAGGAATGTCTGGCGATAAGAGAGCCGCAAAATAAGCACACGCAAGATTCGTGAGCGGAGCAAAATTCTCGATCTCTTTGTAGTCGAACTCGTCATCAAATAGCTGAAGCACTTTCTTGGGTAAGAAGCATCGATGAACAGAGCCATCCACGTCTATATCTACAGTACGACGGTCTGGAGTCCAGAAGGAATAGTCCGGTTTTACTACTGACTGTGGCTGCAACTTTTCAGGAGTAGATATGGTAGGCTGTGGCTTGACAGGTCGCTTTTCCTGTTTCGGTTTGACCAATGGCTCCTTTTTCTTAGTCGGAGGCAATTGAACTGGAACTTCAGGCGTGGTACGATGCCATCGCCCAACAGTTCGCTCGTCAGACTCAATCGTCTTAGCCGGATGTAGTTTGCACCATGTAGCGTATAATCTGGAGTAAGTCAGATTACGTCCCAACTCGGAGGCCTTATACTTAGCATCATCATCAATGATAGCATAGCCCTTGATGTTACCAAGGCTGTCGGTCCTCGTCTTCACCTTGAGTTTTTCGCCTTTGACACTCTCAATGCCTGCAACGAAATCTTTCCACGACCATGTAGGCATAGACTTCAGTATGTTTTCGCAGATGGATGCTACATGCTTGACATTTTTAGACCGTACATCCATCGCTGTAGACCATCCACGCTTTCGGGCTACTGCTTCTGCGGCTCGTTGTGCACGAAGGTGAATATCGTGGTCGTTATTGACATTGCCATTCTCGTCTACCCTACAGATTCCCCCATGTATATGGATAACCTTTCCCTTCGAATCTTCATGTAGGCAGACTACAGCCTTACAACCTGAAACATTAGTCGGACGAGAGGTGACTTTACCATTCCTATTCTTGATAGTTTGCTTGTCAAACTCCTCTACGAAATCTCTCCAGAGTTCTTCCCAGTCCTTGAACTTAAAGTGTTCGGTGTACTCCTTGGCTGGGCTGAGTTCAACTTGAATGAGCGTATTCTTCAACTTGTCATAGCCAGCAGTAGTAGCCTGCATGGACTCCCAAACTCCCATAGCGTCAAGGCCTGGAGGCAGATGCTGACTACAAATAAGATTAATTTTCTCAGGGTGTTTCTTGTTCTTCGACTCACCCATAATGTATCGGAGATTATTGATACCATGTGAAATAGCCTTTGCCTTGCCTATCATAACGTATCCTCCTTCTTGTCATCGTTCGTTGTTCGCGGACGGAGCATTTTCATGTTCCTCACTTCACGGATAAATTCGCTAACAGCATCAGCAATGGGGACAACTTCGTTGTACCATTTCTCCATCAACATGCGATTGTGGAAGAGTTTTATTTTCTCCTCACTGGTTAGTCCATTGATGGCATTGGTGAAGTTGGCGATGTCTGCCCGGCATTGCGATAACTTGGTGATAAGACTCCTCTCTACCTCTGTAAGACGTGCGACAGGCTCATACCCCAATGCCCTTGCACGAAGGAAACTGCTGACCGACAAACCGCATTTCTTAGCGGTGATGCTTATCTCAAGACTCTCTTTGGGAGTCACTTTACAGTGAACCTGTTCACTACATTTGTCCTGCGGAGCCTTGCACCGTACAGAACGTTTCTTATTATCATTATTCTTCATAGAAAAAATACTTTAGACGTTATACATCATTATTATATTGAGGTGCGAGTCAAGGAGCACCATTCCTCCCTGCGACCTTTTGGGATGCAGGGCGAGAGCGCCAGGTGGACAACGACCTTTTGGGACGGTGCTACCTTGGCATATCTCGCTCTGTAAAAAACGTTCTGGTGCTTCCGGAGGCATTCGGAACCTTAGCGTGACGTACAGGGATATGTCCGACTGAATATTCTGACAGTTCCTGTGAAATGCGATAAGGCTGTTCATTTGTATCATAGGTTGTTTCCTCCTTCTCCTATAGTTGCGTGCTTAAGATAGTCACGATGATAGGGATTGTCGATTAGCATACCATTTACAGTCCAACTCCTTACAAAAGGAAAGGTGACAGTAGACGCAACAGTTGACTTCTGTACCTCAACAAGTCCGACGCTCTCCATCTCGTCTATCAACCGCCGAATGACCTTACGGCCAATGCTCCATTCTGCTTGTAGTTGTAGCTCTGAGTATTGAGCTTGCCCAGCGTTCAGAGAAAGTGCCCTACGGAATCCTGTACTGGTGTCTGCCGTCAGATGCATACGCGAGAGAAGGTCGTTCATCAGAGTACGATGACTAACGATATATCCATCGTTTGTTTTCGTTGTTCCCGCAAGCCATTCGCCAGCTCGACCTGACAGGGTTACAACCAGATGGTCATAACCTGTCAATGTTCGGAACTGATACCGTTCGTTGTTCAGCTTCTTCATTGTCTATAGCACTATTATTACTTTGGAGTGTTAGTGGATAAGTTATAAAGACCCGTCTGCGCTGTAGACCTTCCTGCCGCTATCTTGTCCAGACCTAATCGAGCCTGTTCGACATAGGTAGAGTTCATAGCCAAGTTCATCAGAGCCTCATAGACAGTAAGCAATTGAAGCTTGCTACAGAAGTCTACAGCTCGTTTCGACAGGCTTGTGGCACGATGTATTCGCTGTGACTGAATTTGAAGAAGGTTGGGATTTTCCCTGGCCAACCCATAATTAAGATAGCGATTGATAGCGAGTTGATCATCATTGGAGAGGTTTGCTATTGCAACCTTTCCATCGGCCAGACTAATCGCTATTCTCAGCGCATCAGCCTCATACGGACCGACGCCCTCCAAGAACTTTCGGATGATTTTCGCATCCTTCTCACTCTGAGCTTTTGGCTCTTTACTCGTCATCCCCCTCTTCGGGGTTGCTGCGGCAGCGGCAACCTTGTTGTCCTGTCGGTTGTAAATGTTCTCTTGCTGCATAATATATATATATTGATAAAAGAGTTATTACTTGCGTCTTGAATATTTTGCGAGTTTACCTGATATTATCAAGTTGTCTACTTCAGCCTTAGAATATAGGTTCCTACGCCCGAACTTTAACTTCTGTATTATACCATCTTCCTCCATTCTCCAAAGTGTACTGGGAGAAATGTGAGCCAACTCGCAGAGTTGCTTACGATCATAATATTCAGGTTGTAAAGGCTCTGCCTGTATAACCACATTCTTTACTTGCTTGCCAATTTCTTCACGAATGGCTTGTCTTACGGCTTCTTGAATACCCTCGACATTTAGTGAAATTAGTGATGTGTTCATATCTTCTTCTTTGATTTTTATTAAAATTTCCTGCAAATTTCGGTATATTCAGGGACTTATACAAAGAAAAAGTATGGTATTATAATTCGCGCAATTTACCTTATAAGCAACTGGTTTCCAATTATATACAAAAAGTCCATACCTTTAATGGGTATGGACTCCATATGTACTCCCTATGGTATTTTTCAATTTTGCGTCTCTTTACCTTTCAAAATTGCCATAATATCATCCATAAATTTCTGCGAAGGTTTGTTTTTAGTTACATGGTTATTATCCACTTCTATTGACTCACACGCAGCCTTGCGCCACTCTTTTCCAAAGAAAAGATTGCCTAATTGTTCAATGACATACAACATATTAACATGATTCCCTTTGAAATAGATACTAACAAAGTTAGCATGGGTGATACAATCTTTGAAAGTTGATTCATCGATGTCTTTGATTTTGCCAGCCTCTATAAGATATGTGTAAAGTTTTGAATATGGGACAAATGTTCCTGTTTTTGGAGAATAACTGCGCATGACTTGAAAATTAATTGGCTGTTTTGCAGACAGACTCTCAGACCTCTCATCTTGTACCCCGCTTTCTTGGTCATTAATCATGTTCTCAAGTAATTCCCGATTCTTTTCCCATTCAGGAGTGCTCCAAGGCTGTTTAATTTTAAAGACATCACGTATATGTATTGCTGCTTGACAATAATTCCAACTTATATCATTTAGCTTCTGAAAATACATGTCAGCTTCTTCATTCGATATTATTGAGTATGATCTAAGTGGTCCAATAAAAAACTTCATGTACCCCGACTTCTTCGATATGCCCTCTAAATCAATTAGGCTATCTGAAATTTTAGATGTGAAAAGGTCTAATGCTTTTTTCAGATTACGAGAATTAATCGTCAGATAATTATATTCTGATTCAATATTTCTCATACTCTCTATTAATGCAGGTAATACTCGATTGTAAATGGCAATATAAATATTTGCATATTCATCGAAAGTGTTTCTTAACCTTTGCCTGAGTGCCGGATTGTCTATGTCTTCTTCATCCAATGGCATTGTTTTAAGTTCACGAGGACAGAAACCGTATTCTTGAACCGCTTTTTTTATTGTTCTAAAAGCCTCAATGGCTACTTCGATGTTCTTAGTTTGTGAATTGTCTATCATAAATCTTCCACATTATTAATATATACTATAGTTGACCACTCTTTAACTTTCTCAACTTCTCTGCTATCTTATCAGCTTGCTCAGTAGCAGTCATTCGAATGTAATGCTCAAAAACCCTCTCTGACTTGTGGCCGCTGATACTCATCATTTCACGGGTATCAAACAGTCCAGTCTTGTAAAGATTGGTAAGGGCTGAGCGACGAGCAGTATGTGTACCTATCAACTCATACTTGGCCATGACTACTCTGCCATTCTCATCACGCCTAAATATAGGACTTCCTTGTTGTTCTTCAGCGATGCGTTTTAACTTAACATAATAATGGCGATCCTCACCTGTCAACTTCTCCCCACTCTCTATCCTTCTTTGGTATGATAGATAGCGTTCTTCTTTCCTGCGTTCGATGGCTGTGAGAGTTGTTGGGAAATCTTGCTTTAATGAAGGGACAGAATCGCTGAGGTGCTTAAGAATAACTTTAATATAACGGTTTATGTCCCGCTTGTTCACGTCAGGGAACTTGTAGTTATACTTTTCGCAAATTTCAAAAGCACGTTCGTCAACAATTGGAATCTCCACATAAGCCCCCGTCTTAACCTGATACAAACTAATGATATTGGTTCCCCTGTCTGTTATTTTGAAATTGCTCCGATTAAGGGAAGCATAGTCTGATACACGTTGACCGCTGCAAATCCCAAGAAAGAATACGTCCCTTACAGCCTCTTCTATACCAGATAGTCTCATAGCATAGAGTGAATCTATTTCATGTTCTGTCAAGTACACTTCTGCTTTTGCCTCTGAACCTTTAACAGTACGCTCTTTCCATACTTTAAGACTCACGGCATTATTGTTGATGCCTTCCACTGCGGCAAGATTACATAATTTACGGAAACAAGTCACATATTTGTTGATGGTCATCTCCATAAAATGTTTTTTTTCGAGGAACTGCCGGAAATTATCAGCAAATTGTCTCGTCACGTCATCAAAAGTTTTGTCTTCCGGGCAAAACTCTTTTAAGTATCGACCAAATGTTTTCCATATCTGAATGGAACTCTTTGTGTACTCACTGCCCTTACCGTAACGAATAGATCCTTCAACTATGCCATTTACAAAGCACTCATAGAAATGAACTATCTGTTTCTGTTTGCGTAGATTTTCGGCCTTCGCACGTTCTTGTTCCTTTTTTTGACGTTCTTTGATTTCTTCCTTGGCTTTTATGGCCTCATTGTTCGCTATCTGAGCCAAAGCATCCTCAAGAATTGTTTTATCAGAATTTGACAGAAGTTTATTCTCTGCGAAAAGCATATCTATGGTCTGAGAAACCCTGTCAAGTTTTGAACTGAGTTCCTTGCCTTCCCCTCCTATGAATTTATTCCATGTAATAATTGACCTATTGGCTTTTTGCCATGTCTCGATGTCAACTCCAATGCCAGTATTTACGTATTCCCATTTGATGTATGGGTTACGCTTCTTGACTCTGGTATAGAGGTTCGCTATACCTTCAGTCCTTTTAGTTCGAAGAAAAAACGCTGCCATAACTCATCTATTTTTTAATTCGCCGACAAAGGTACAAAATTATTTTGAAAGTTGTAGGCACATTGTAGGCACATTTTGAAAAACAATGCTATAATTTCAATTATTTAACTCTTAAAAACTTTATGTAACCTATTCATTATCAATTTATTTGAAAATATTTGAAATCTTATGAAAACTACAAAGACTTTACCGAGTCCGTCCGGGCACCCCTTCAAAACTCCTGTGAGTCAATGACTTGCGGGAGTTTTTGTTTTATGCTGGCATTGCTGTGTTACCTCGTTTTTAAGCCAGAAAACGTCTCAAAAACGATGCAAATTCAGAAAATAGCCGCAAAATAGCCGCAAAAAATACAGAGCAATTTGTAAAAACCTATAATTTTGAAATGTTTACAAAATGACACAACGCACTCACAAAAAACATGCCTATACTCTGCGGAATCTATCAAATTTTGGCACTTTCCGCAGAGTATAGGCTATATTTTTGTTCTTCAAACTGGCATTTTGAATATCTGCCGTAAAATTCAAACTGGCATTTTGAAAAACAATTTTATCTTTCAGAATGATACATTTTCTATAGCTAAAATCACATTCTATCGTCGAAAAGTGTGATTTTTTACACATTTTTCTTCTATAGAACGTGATTGAGAGATTTCAAGAACCTGGTCAGAAATATTTACTTGACGGTAAACCAAACGGACACTTCCCTTTTCAGGAACATGTTCCTGTGTTCCACAACGTTCAGATTCCATACGTACACCAGCTTCAGAACGTGCTGCACGAACACAATGAGAATATCAGCATCCACATGCAGATATTCAAGATTTAACTAGTTATCAGAATTTGACTTTTAATGACTCATGTTTCCGCCTCCGTCCCAATGGGGATGGACGTGGAAATGATGTCATTGGCATAAAAAAGAAGCCCGACCTGCAAATGCAAGCTAGGCTTTGATTTTGTTTTGAGTCAGCATGTTATGAGACCTCAATGGCCTTGGTGACTTTCTCCTTCGGTTCGGTCTTCGGCATGGTGATGGTCAGGATGCCGTCCTCAACCTTGGCAGAAATCTGATCCTTCACCACATCGTCTGGCAATACGTAGTTCTGCTCGTAGTTTGAGTAGCTGAACTCGCGGCGCAGATAGTGATGGTGCTTGTCCTCTTGCTTGTGTTCCTGTTTGTTCTCAATGGCGATGGTGAGGTTGCCCTCGTCATTGATGGCTACGCGGCAATATTCTTTCTTGATGCCTGGAGCTGCAAGTTCCATCGTGTAGGCCTTCTCACTCTCCTTGACATTGACTGCGGGTGCTGTACTGTTGGCACGAGGCATAAAATCAGTGTTAAAGAAATCATCAAACATTGTTGGGAACCAACCGTTGCTTTTCATTAATCCGTTCAACATAATCAATACCTCCTAATTATACTTTTAGTTTAACTTATTTGTTCTGATTGCCTCGGCTTGTTTGCTTCAGCTTTCACTAACAGATAAGCAAAGTACATGCCTATGGAAAGAATCCGTGCCAGAATGACAATCGCTGAAGTCAAACTGGCACGGAATTTAAACTCGCTTAAACTATGCTGACGATTTATTAAACTCGGTTAAACATTGAGGTGCTAACTTAATTCTTTCCCAAAAGGTGAAAGAGCCAGCTTTGCCAGTCGGAAGTGCATCTTTCCGAATGGGATGCCAATGATGGTGATGCAGAATATGAGGCCATAGAAGATGTGGGTGAGCCATATCCAGATGCCACCCACGAAGAACCACAGCACATTCATGAATATGCTCAGACAACCTGGTTGTGATGGCTTCCACTTCACTTTCGTGCCGAACGGCCAGATGGCCAGCATACCTAGCTTCATGCTTTGCAAGCCAAAAGGTATTCCGATGATGGTTATCATCAGCACCAGTCCGGCGATGAAATACTCCAAGGCTATGTGCAAGCCTCCGAATATGACCCAGATGATGTTTCCTAACGTCTTCATTGATCTGATTTAGATGACTACTGCCGTTCCGCTGGTGGCCACCATGAGCATTGAGCCATTGGCTCCAACAGTCTCATAGTCGATGTCGATGCCTACGATGGCATTGGCTCCCATAGCCTGAGCACGCTGCATCATCTCCTGCATGGAGGTGTCCTTGGCTTCGGAAAGCACCTTCTCGTAAGCACCTGCTCGACCACCTACGATGTCGCGGATGCCTGCAAAGAGGTCTTTGAACATGTTGGCACCAATAATGGTTTCACCTGTCACAATACCCTTATACTCGCGGATGGTGTGACCTTCAATCTGTGGGGTTGTTGATAGTATCATAATCGTTATCTTTTAAAAGTTTCTAGCTGTTAGACGTATATTAAGAGGAAAAAGTTGCATCATTTCTCCAGATAAGCCCAAGTCAGTCCCGGTCCAACCTCCTCGCTCTTGTAAGGCTTAAACCCTTCACGCAGATAGAATTCATACGGAGGTCTTACTTGCTTGCAGGTGCAGAGCCAGACGCGGTTATGTGGCAGGAGTGATTGAATCTCTCGGAACAGTTGCTTGCCAATGCCTTGTTGCTGGTATTCTGGCAAGACCATCAGACGCCCGATGTATAGGGAGCCATCTGTCACGTTGCCATTAACGGAACCGATGATTACCCCTTCGTCGTTTTGCACTTTCAGAGTCGTACATCGTGCGAATTCCTCGCAGGCATGTTCCAATGATTCAGTCAAGACTGGAGCATCCTTCCAATCCAATTCCTCGCAGAGTGGGCCAAAAGCCTTGCGCTGCAAGTCGAGCAGAGCAGGAACATCCTGTATTGTTGCAAGTTCTATTTTCATATTGATAGTCCTAACATGTATGCTTCATTCAGTGCATCGGTAGTTTTGATATCACCCTTGTCTTTGACTCCTCTGACAAGCACCTTGCCAGCGTCCTCAATATTAAAGAACTTCAAGCAGAGGTTATATTCCGTCAGAATGGCATCGAACAATTCTGGCAGTGTGGCAGCACCAACGAGTAACAATGCCATCTTCTTGATGTGGAACGAGTCGCGGATTGGATTGTGGAACCTGTCGATAACGGCTTTCAACTGTGCGCTGATACCATAGAAATAGACTGGCGAGGCAATGACGAGCATATCTGCCTGGTTCATCATTTCATAGATGATAGCCATGTCATCCTTCTGAGCACAGATCCCGTTCGTTTTGAAGCATGCGTTGCATCCCAAGCATGGATTCACTTTGTAATCACGCACAGAGACGATCTCCACATGATGATGCTCTGCAGCTCCTTTGGCAAAAGCTTCAGCCAACAGTTCTGTATTGCCACCCTTACGAGGGCTTCCGGATATAATCAGTATGTTCATCGTTTCCTTAATTCTATTTTTTACTTTTGACGATGCAAAGGTACGGATTGTTGCGAGATTTACAAAATGTTTGGGATAAACTGCACAGAAATGTGATAAGTGGCGACATATTTATAAAATGTATAGGGCGATAGCCGCACAGGCTTCAGCATCGGCCAAAGCGTGATGATGGTTCTCGAGGTTGTAGCCACAGGCAGCAGCTACGGTGTGGAGCTGATGATTAGGCAGCGAACGGCCAAATTGCCGGCGAGATGCTGTGAGAGTATCGTAAAAACGGTAGTCAGGATAGTCCATCTGATAGACTCTGAACACAGCTTTCAGACAACCTTCGTCGAAGCGGGCATTATGAGCCACGAATGGGATAGTGGCAATTTGGTATCTTACATCATCAAGATCTTGATCAGAAAAGAATATCTCAACAATTCGTTCCTCCAACTGTTGCCATACTTTGGAAAATACCGGCGCATCCTCTGTATCACTTTCCGAGATGCCATGTACCCGCTGACACCAATAGTTATAATAGTTCGGCTCAGGCTGGATCAGACTGTAGAACGAGTCAACTATCTGCCCATCACGCACCATGACCACTCCGACGGAGCAGACACTTGACGGCTGCTGATTGGCCGTCTCGAAGTCGATGGCAATGAAGTCCCTGAGCATCGTTCAAATCATTTTTGTTTCACCCTCTCTGGTGATTTCCCAGAATGGAATGTTCTTTTCGTGAGCTAGTCGAATACCAGGATGGACTGCTCCGTTTCGAGCACAAAGCCGCTATGGAAGATATAGGTCAGCGTCATGAAATCTTATATGTTGGCAAGATACTCCTCATCGGAAATCTTACTGGAGAGGATGGCATCGGCAATAGCCTTCTCCATCACCAGCGAGGCCAACACACCGATGGTGTTGACATCCGACTGGACATCACCGCCGCTGAGGGATATGGCATAGACGGTGTCGCCGTCAGCCATGGTAAACACAGGACGTATGCAGCGAGCCATGCCTGTGGAGGCGATGTTTGCCACCTTCTGCAGGTCGGCCACGCTCAGGCGGGCATTGGTGAACACGGCTGCGATGGTTGTATTGCCTGCTATCAGGTCGGAATACTGGTTCATGAGCAACGCCTGTTCGGCACTTACGAAGCCTTTGCGGTCGGCGGTGGTCATGCCTGCTATCTTCACACCGTCCTGGAAGATGTCACCTAAAGCATTGACGACGACGGCCACACCCACTTCCAGTTTTCCGAGTCGTGCTGCAGCATAGCCTATGCCACTTTTCTGAGCCGAGGCCATGCCTCCGGGTTTCCCCACAGTGGCTCCCGTGCCGGCACCTATATTTCCGCTGAGTGGCGCGTTACCTGCGATGGCACTCTGACAGGCCTTATAGCCCATTTCACGGTCGGGTCGGACGTTACCCTTGCCGTATGACAGATCGAAGATGCAGCTCTGACATACGATGGGAACCAGCCCGAAGCCCGTGTCATAGCCATGACCATTTTCTTCAAGATAGTTCGCCACACCATCGGAAGCCGCCAGGCCGTAAGCCGAACCGCCACTGAAGACTAAGGCATTGAGAGGCTGCGTATTGCGCTGAGGGTCCAGAAGCGGCACCTCCCGTGATGCCGGACCGCCACCCAGCACTACCGCCGAGGCCATCGAGGCCTTGGAGAAGAAGAACACCGTCACACCTGTCTTGGCATCATTGTCCTGTGCATTTCCGACGCTTACTCCCTGGAGTTGAGAGAAAGGCTGGGATTCCACCAGGCTCTCCATCTCCTTGTACTTATCGACGCGGCTTGTCGTGTCGACTCCTAACACCTCTTCATCATCATCCTTCGAACAAGCAGTAAATACGCATGCACCGAAAAGAAGGATGGCGGCGAAGACTACGTTTATATTCCTATCTACTTTCATCGATTATTAAATTTTATTCTATCACTCCTTGAGAATATCTCTCTTATCTCCAAATAAACAATCCTTCAGAACCTGCCAAAGAGCCAATTAACTCCAACACTTCCTCTGCCGGATTATAGACAGTTATATAGGTATCATCACCGCTGACTGTTATCAGAACATCGGCTGATTTCAGGATGATGTAGAACATCTGCCTGTCGGCCATGCACTTCAATAGTGCAGCCTCCAGTTCATGTGGGGCAGGATTCGTAATCCATTCATCACCGTCGTGACTCACATCGATATCTTCATAGCAATTAAGCTTCAGCAGGATATTGGTGAACTTCCTGTAGATGTGGTCAATCTGAGGGTGCTCCAGAAAGTATTTCTCAATCCTGAAGTATTGCCCTCTGCTGTCTGCGGGCACTTGTTTGGGCAGTATGTCAATCACCCAATATGGCTTGTTCAGATACTCTTCTATCGTCATGTTTATTCCTGCAGTTTCTTGGCTGGCCAGCCATAGTCCTGATACAGAGTCACTGCGAGGCCGTTCTTCTTGGCATAAGTCGCCAGCCCTTCTGCTCTCAGTCTTTCACGATTCTTCTCATCGCTGTTGATGGCTTGGAAGGCATCGTACTTATCGCCAACAAAAATCTTCTTGGCCGTCGGCAAGTATCTGGAGCCGTCCTCTACCTGATCGAAGGCCGTCACCTCGAAGCCCTTCTCTGTCTGCCGGATGTGCAATAGTCCAGGATGGCTGCCGCCAGAGACGCATTTCAGCGTGTCGCCAACCTGATTGTAGTTGAACACCCAGAAATCGCCCCATACGAGAATGTCCTCGGCATTACGCTCGTCAACTCTTACTATGCTGTGGATAGGTACGCAGTGTTCACCCTTTGCATATTTGCTGCCGATGGAGTCTGCCAGATAGCGGTCAATGGCAGGGAAATAGTTTGTTTCTCGCTCATTGACAAGCACAATTCTTTTGTTCTCGTATTTTTTGGCCACCTCAAAGGCTACCTCGGTACTTTCCTCATTGTTTTCAACTGCCGTCACCGGCTTGTTTGTGCAAGCTGCTATTGCGAGTAGCATTGTAAATGCAAATAGGATCTTCTTCATTGTATCTCTATTTTTGGATTATCAAATAAATGAGGGCAATCTGAGCTAACAGAATCAGAGGAATTCCATATTTGAACTTCAAGTGCATCGTCTTGTGATGCCAGACTTGCATGCCCAACAATGCGCCGATGCTGCCACCAATGACAGCAAGTAATAGCAAGGTGGCTTCTGATATGCGCCAGCTGCCCTGCTTGGCCTTCCACTTATCAATGCCATAGACCAGGAAGGTCACCACATTGATGCAAATGAGAATATATACTATTGTCTGTGTCATATGCTCAATACCACTTGTAACCGTGTTCCTTACAATAGTCAATCGCAGGTTGATAGCCTTGGAACGTGGCCTTGTGAATCCACTTCAGACCTTTCTTTTCATCGACGGGAACACCGTTGCCCGTCATGTGAAACCAGCCAATGGCAAACTGTGCCTGGGCATCACCGCCATTAGCTGCCAACTCGTACCAGAAAGCACACTCCGACAAGTCTTTCTCTACGCCATCGCCGTTCCAATAGGCCGCTCCGCAATTCTTTTGGCTCTGTACATGTCCTTGGAATGCTGCTTCGCGATACCAAAGGAAAGCCTTGTGATGATCCATTTCCGTGCCATTGCCGAGATAATAGGCATTGGCCACGTTAACCTGCGACTGCATATCACCTTTGTCGGCAGCTTTCATGTACCACTTAAAGGCCAGTTCTGCATTCGGCTCCACGCCTTTTCCATGATAGTAGCACTCGCCGACGTTGAAGCAGCCATAGACATCACCCAGCTCTGCAGCTTTCATATACCACTCGAAAGCCATTCCCAGATTGACCTTCACACCAGTGCCACGTTCGTAGCAGACCCCAAGGTTGTTCATCGCCTTGGTGTCACCCTCGTAAGCCTTTTCACGATAGCCGTCAGCCTTGTTGCGTTCCTTGGGCATTATTTCAGTTGCTTTCCGTCAGAAAATGCCTTACCTGCGGTCTTGCCAAGCTGGATATAAGTGTGGTGGACGGGATCAAATGTAATCAGTTCCATTTTCTCCACATCGGGCTTGCCGTCCTCTGCAAGATACTTCTCGTCACAGAGGATATTTACGATTTCAGCAACGAGATAATAGCCAGTCTCACTCTCGTCTATTTTCTGCTTAACCCGACATTCAAGCGTCATTGGGAACTCTTTGAACACGGGAGCATTGACATTGGGAGCCTTCTCAACAGTCCACCCAGCTTTTTCCATCTTGTCAGGCGTGTTC
>JAEEGH010006749.1_pt1 | contig 27954 bp, 19 predicted proteins | sample 9134181 | NCBI WGS metagenome assembly JAEEGH01 (sample SAMN16246544, study PRJNA631951) | gut metagenome | biome: gut microbiome; feature: rumen; material: DP-attached | host: Bos | place: Iran: Karaj | collected 2018-10 | reverse complement strand
GACGCCTTCATGAAGGCCCTCTGGAAGATCTACGACAGCCTGGGCCGCCGTCATCCCACGCTGACGGACTATGTCGTCAAGATCCCGCCGGGCGGCAAGACCGACGCCCTCGTGGAAACCACTATCTCCTGGGACTGGGACGGCCACGGCTTCAAGACCCGCGGCGTGGACTCGGACCAGACCGAAGCCGCCATCAAGGCGACGTTCAAAATGTTGAACTTGATCGAAAACAAACTGATATGAGCAACATCGACTGGAAAACCCTGGGCTTCGACGCCTACCGCACACGCACGGTCATCGTTTCCCACTTCAAGGACGGCAAGTGGTCCGCCCCGGAAGCGACGGAGACCTTTTCCTTTACCTTCGATCCTTTCGCTCAGGTCTTCCATTACGCGATCTCCTGCTTCGAGGGTCTGAAGGCCTTCCGGCAGAAGGACGGGCGCGTCGCGATGTTCCGCCCGGACCAGAACGCCGCCCGCCTGCAGCGGACCGCCGCCTACCTGGGCATGCCCTGCCCGGACGAGGAGATGTTCTACCAAATGTGCGAGGCGTGCATACGCGGCAACATGGAATTCCTCCCGCCCTACGGCTTCGGCGCCTCGATGTACCTGCGCCCCCTGCTGGTCGGCATGCACCCCCAGATGCAGCTCGTACCCTATCCGGAGGCCGTTTTCGCGGTGATGTGCGCCCCCGTGGGCTCCTACTACGGCGCCCATCTGAAGTCCTGCGCCGCGGTCATCCCGGGCAACTACGACCGGGCCGCGCCGAAGGGCTCCGGCAGCTACAAGATCGGCGCGAACTACGCCGCCACCTTCAAGCCCTACAAGTTCGCCCACGAGCAGGGCTACGCCGAGCTCCTGTACCTGAATTCCTCCACCCGGGAGTTCATCGACGAGTTCGGTTCGTCCAATTTCTTCGGCATCAAGGGCAACAAGTACGTCACGCCCCTCTCCGACAGCGTCCTGCCGTCGATCACCAACAAGACCCTGCAGCAGGTGGCCCTGGACTTCGGCATGGAAGTCGAAAAGCGGCCTATCCCGCTGGAGGAGCTGGAGAGCTTCGAGGAAGTGGGCGGCTGCGGCACGGCCGTCGTGATCACACCGCTCTCCCACATCGACATCAAGCCGGTGCTGGAAGAAAAGGCGGTCTCCCGGGAATTCCGTTTCTGCCCGGACGGCGAAGTGGGACCCGTGTCCAAGAAACTCTACGCCCGCATCACGGCCATCCAGGCCGGCGAAGCGGAGGACACCCACGGCTGGTGCCGTTTCGTGGAGGTTTAACGCCGGACGGTCCCTATTTCCTGTAATGGGGCCGGATGATGAATTTGAACGTATAGTCTCCCGCGGGGATCTGCCTCTCTTCCGGCAGGTCCCCGTCCTGGATATAGCCCACACCCATCTGGAGCAGGTCCAGGTTGACGAAGGTCGAGCCGAAGTCGCCCTCCCCCTTCAGGTCGGCGGTGTGCCGGACGGCACCCAGCGAAAGGTCGTACGCGCGGCGCGGGAAAGGCAGGACCGTGGCGGCAAACTTGTCCTTCGAGGCGAATTCCAGGCCCAGGCCGTCCGCGTCCAGCACCTTGATCCAGCGCAGGCCGCCGTGGTTGGCGCATTCCTGCGGCCGGGGATAGGTCCAGTCGAACTGATCTGCCACCCGCTGGACATAGCGCCCCATCATCGCGGCGCCCTGCCGGTCGGGATAATTGGCGAAAGGTCCCTTGCCGTAGAAGTCGATGCGGTCGAAACGCTCCGGCATCGCCAGCTCCATGCCGTAGCGCAGGAGCGGGGCGGTGGCGGACCCGTTCTTCAGATGCTCTTCAATCTCCATCGTGCCGTCGGCGTTGACGAAATAGAGCATTTCCATCTCGGCGAAGTCCCCCACTTCCAGCACGACGCGCAGCTTGCAGCCGGGATAGAGGCCCATCTTCTTGAGCTTGAACGCGGGATAGAGCCAGGGCTCGGAGCCGTGGCGCGCCACGAAGCGCAGGTCCTTCTCCGTCAGCGGGCGGCCGAAGCAGGGCAGCAGCGGACCGGACAGATACTGGGTGCTGCCGATCTTGTAGGAATGGACGGCGCCCGTCTTCACGTCGATTCGGATCTCCCAGGGGATGCGCTCCGGTGTCTTGCCTTCGAAGACCAGGTCCGTGCCCCGCTCGTTGACGAAGGTGTCTCCGCCCTTGAAGAGGAAGGACGGTACGGCCTCGTTGATCATGATCTGGTCGTGGGCCACCTCGGTCCCCTCCGGCAGCAAGCCGTCCGCAGCCTTAAGGAAGTACCTGACATTCAGATAGATATCCTGGCCCACGGAAGCAAGCTCGTAGGCGTTGAAGTGCAGGTCCACCAGACCCGCGCGCTGCGGGGCGATATCCAGGTCGGCTACCTGGCCGTCCAGCAGGGTCTGGCCGTCCGCGGTCAGTTCCCACTCCAGGCGGTACTTGGACAGGTCCGTGAAGAAATGGTCGTTGAAGATGTGGAAACGGCCGAAGCCGGCTTCGTCGGGATCCGCATAGGTCAGGATGTCGCGGTAGTAATAAGCCACTTCGTGGGCGTGGGAATGCGGGGTCCGGTCGGCGGCGACGATCCCCTCGCAGTTGCCGCAGATGTACTTTTGGTCATCGTAGGGGAACTCCCCGCCGTAGGCCAGGTATTCCCGGCCCTCCGCGTCGCGGCGGCGCAGGGTCTGGTCCGCGAAATCCCAGATGCAACCGCCCTGGAACTGGGAATAGCTGGAAACCAGGTTCCAGTATTCCTTGAATCCGCCCATCGCGTTGCCCCGCCCGTGCTCGAACTCGCAGAGGATCAGGGGCCGCTTAGGGTTCGTGGACAGATAGTCCTTGCACTTCTGCAGCGAGGGATACATGGGACAGTAGATGTCCGAGGCGTATTCCAGGCCGGCCCGCTCGTACTGGACCGGGCGCGTCGGGTCGAAGCGCCGCACCCAATAGTAGCATTTCTCGACGTTGGGGCCGTAACCGGCCTCGTTGCCCAGGCTCCAGACAATGATGCATGGGTGGTTGAAGTCCCGACGGACCATGCGGGAAACCCGGTCCAGGTGGGGCGCCTCGAAACGGGGGTTCTTCGACAGCGACTTCTCGCCGTAGCCCGTGCCGTGGGACTCGATGTTCGCCTCGGCGATGACGTAGAGGCCGTAGCGGTCGCAGAGCTCGTACCAGCGGGGGTCATCCGGATAGTGGCAGGTGCGTACCGTATTGATATTGAGGGATTTCATGACCCGGATATCCCGGATCATATCCTCTTCCGTCACGATCGGTCCGCCCGTCTCGCTGAATTCGTGGCGGTTGACGCCCTTGATGAGGATGGGCTTGCCGTTGACCAGCAGCTGACCGTCCTTGACGGCTACGTCGCGGAAACCGAAGTCCAGTCTGACCGTCTCGAAAGACTTATTCGGTTTCGCGACACGGGCCTCCAGCCGGTACAGTTCGGGTGTCTCGGCGGTCCAAAGGGCGGGGTGGTCGATGCGGCCGGCCGCCTTTCCGTCCTCGGAATGGATACGCGCTTCGGTGACCCCGCCGCGGGAAATCACGAAATCCACGGCCTTCACGCCTTCCGTCAGTTCGGATTCAATGGAGAAACTGCCGTCGGCTTTGGCTATGATGCGCAGGTCGCGGACGTGCTCTTTCGGACGGGATTCCAGCCAGACGCTCCGGGCGATGCCGCTCATCCGCCACCAATCCTGGTCTTCGAGCCAGGTGCCGTCGCACCAGCGGAAGATCTCGAGGGCGATCAGGTTCTCGCCCGGACGCACCTGTTCCGTAATTTCGAAACAGGCCTCGAGTTTGCTGTCTTCGCTGTATCCGACTTCCTGCCCGTTGACCCAGACGCCCACGTTGGAGCTGGCCGCCCCGATGTGGAGGAAGACGCGGCGTCCTTTCCAAGAGCCATCCAGCAGGAATTTGCGGCGGTACTGGCCGACAAAATTGTTCTTTTCGGGGACGAAAGGCGGATCGACCCGGACATTCATGTTGTGCCAGGGATAGCCTATGTTGACATAGACCGGATCGAGCAGGCCTTCCATCTCCCAGATGCCTGGAACGGGGAAATCTCCCCAGAAGGCGTCGTTGAACGAAGGCTTGAAGAAGTCCAGGGAACGTGCATCCGGCGAATCGGCCAGTTTGAACTGCCACTTCCCGTCCAGCGACTGGACGGGACTGTCCGTATGGAAAAAGGAGCGCATGGGTTCCCGGTTCCGCTGCGAAACTTCGGGCGTCATCCAATCCCCCTTTCCGGCGAACACGTTTTTCGGCTTGGCGGCAAATCCCGGCAGGCACAGCAAGGCCGCGAGCAGGGCCGCAATCAATCTGGAATTCTTCATCTTCCTGTCAAGGGCCGGTCCTACTTGTTGAGGACCGGCCGGATTACAAATTCAAAATCATATTTCCCGGCGGGGAGCAGGTACTCCTTGCGCGGGAGGGCGCCCCAGGAGGTGACGCAGCCGAGGCCCATCTGCTTAAGATCGACGTTGACGTAGGTCCCGCCGGCGCTGCGGTCATTGTCGTGCGCCTTCGCCTTCAGGTCCAGCGAATGGCCGTTCTTCAGGATCGACAGGTCCATGTCCCTGCGGGCGAACGGGAGGGCGGTGACGGAGCAGCCTGCGGCCGAAGAGAGCTCCAGGCCGTTGCCGCCTTCGTCGACGATGCGCATCCATTTCACGCCCGTGTGGGCGCCGGATTCCTGGGGACGGACATAACCGTAATGGTACTGGTCCTCGACCCGCTGGACATAGTGGCCCATCAGGGCGGCGGACTGCCGGTCCTCATAGTTTTCGAAGGGACCCTTGCCGTAGAAGTCCAGGACGGTGTACTCGCCCGGCATCGAGAATTCCATGCCGAAACGCAGCAGCATCGGCTCCTGGTCCAGGTCGCCGCCGTCGCGCATCTGCTCCTTCAGCTCGATCGCGCCGTCGCCGTGGACGATGTAGGTCAGGATGACCTCGGCGGCCTCGCAGACGAGGTATTTCGCCGTGACGATCTCGCAGCCGTCCTCGGTGACGGCTTCGAAGGACTTGAGCGGGAATTCGGGATAGAGCCACTGCTTGCATTTGCGGTCCAGTTTGGCGCCCAGGTCGTTCTCCGTGACGGCGCGGCCGAAGCACGGCACCGGCGCATCGACGAGGAGGGCCTTGCCGTCCACTTCGTAGCAGTTGAGGAATCCCGTGGTCTTGTCGAAGGCGATCTTCCAGGGATAGACGCGCGGCACGAGGCCCACGCCCTTCGCTTCCACTTCGCCCGTCAGGACGAGCGAGCCGTCCGCATCCTCGATAAAGAACTCGGTGTCGACAAACTCTGACTCAACCGGCACTTCCGCGATCGCAATCTGGTCGTAGGCGACTTCGAAACCGGCCGGCAGGATGCCGTCCCGCTTCTTGAGGTAATAGTGGACGTTGAGGAAGATGTCTCCCTCGAAGGACTCCAGGTCTTCCGCGGTATAGCCGAGCTCGACGGTCTCGGTCCGCTGGGGCGCGACGCTGAGGTTGCGCACGGAGCCGACCAGCGCCGTGCGGCCGTCCGCGACGATCTCCCAGTCCATCACATAGCGGTCCAGGGAGATGAAGAAGTTCTCGTTGTACACCTTCACGCGGCCTTCGCGCGCCTCTTCCGGCGTGGCGGAAGTCAGGATGGAACGGTACTGGTACGCCACCTCGTAGGCATGCGGATGCAGGCTACGGTCCGCGGCGATGATGCCGTTGCAGTTGAAGGAAGCGTCCGAAGGATCATAGTCGTTGAAGTCGCCGCCGAAGACGAAGACGTGGTCCGTCGCGCCGTCGGAGCGGCTCACGGGCCAGCGCAGCGCCTGGTCGACGAAGTCCCAGATGCAGCCGCCCTGGAGCAGGGGGTATTTCCGGTACAGGTCCCAATATTCCTTGAAACCGCCCATCGAATTGCCCATCGCGTGGGCGTACTCGCATTGGATCAGGGGCCGGTCCTGGGGCTGGGAGGCGTATTCCTCGCAGGCCTTGTAGCTGTGGTACATGGGGCAGAAGATGTCCGTGTACCAGTCCTTTTCACAGCGCTCGTACTGGACGGGACGCGTGGGATCGAACTGCTTGACCCAGGTGTAGGTCTTCTCGAAGTTGGGGCCGGCGCCGGCCTCGTTGCCGAGGCTCCAGACGATGACGGAAGGGTGGTTGATATCCCGCTTGATGGCGCGCTGGGTGCGCTCCATGTGGGCCTGTTCGAAGGCCGGATCCTTGGCGAGCGTCGCTTCGCCATAGCCCATGCCGTGGGACTCGATGTTGCACTCGGCGATCACGTACAGGCCGTACTTGTCGCAGAGCTCGTACCAGCGGGGGTCATCGGGATAGTGGCAGGTGCGCACCGTGTTAATGTTGAGCCGCTTCATGATCGCGATGTCGCGGACCATGTCCCACTCGGAGACGGTGTAGCCCTTCTCCGCATTCATCTCGTGGCGGTCGGCGCCCTTGATCAGGACGGGCTGGCCGTTGACCAGCAACTGGCCGCCCTTGATCTCGACGTCGCGGAATCCGAACTGCAGGTCGGCGTGGTCGGTGACTTCCTTCTTGCCGGTGGCGGTGACGGAAAGGGTGTAGAGATTCGGCGTCTCGGCCGTCCAGAGCATCGGGTCAGGCACGGTCACGCTGGCGGAGGCCACGCCCTTGACCGGGGTGGCGCTGAACGTGACGTCTTCATTCCAGGGGGAAGAGATCGTGAAATCGAGGCGCTTGACGCCGCTTGTCGTCAGGGCGCTGACCTCGAAGACACCGGCCGCGGAAGCCTTGACCCGTAGGTCGCTGATGCGGTCCTTGGGGCGCGTGAAGAGGTAGGTGTCGCGCGACAGACCTGTCAGGCGCCAGAAGTCCTGGTCCTCCAGGTAGGTGCCGTCGCACCAGCGGAAGATCTCCAGGGCGATCAGGTTCTCGCCGGGCTGGACGAACTTGGTGACGTTGAAACGGGCTTCCAACTTGCTGTCTTCGCTGTAACCGACTTCCTTGCCGTTGATCCAGACGCGGACGTTGGAGGTGGCGCTGCCGATGCAGAGGAAGATGTCCTGGCCGACCCAAGAAGGGTCGATCACGAAGGTACGGCGGTACTGGCCGGCATAATTGTGCTCGAGGGCCGGATAGGGCGGATTGTTCTTGTAGTGGCCCTTCCAGGGATAGCCGATGTTGAGATACATGGGGTCGCCGTAGCCGTTGAGCTCCCACAAGCCGGGCACCGGCATCTCGTCCCAGGCGCTGTCGTCCAGGCCGGGGGCGAAGAAGTCGCGGGAACGGGACTCGATGGTCTCGTACCACTTGAACTTCCAGGTCCCGTTGAGCGTGAGCTGCTCCCCGTCGGCGTTGAAGCGGGCGGACATTTCCACCCGGTTGCGCTGGTTGACGGCGGGGTTGACCCAGTCTTCAACGGCCGGTTTCTTCGCGGCGTCGACTGTCAGGGCCGCCGTGAGGGCGGCCGCAAGGATCAGGAGTCTGCGCATAGGTTAGTTGCCGGCGGCGACGATGCAGGCCAGGCCCGCGATGAACAGGCAGAACATCAGGGCCAGCAGGCCGTAGACACCCTTCTTGGCGCCCTTGAACTCCTTCCAGATGAAGACGCCCCAGATGGCGGCGATCATCGGCGCGCCCTGTCCGAGGGCGTAGGAGACGGCAGGGCCGGCCTTTTCGGCGGTGATGTAGCTCAGCGCCGTACCCAGGCACCAGATGCAGCCGCCGAGCATGCCGACGAGATGCGTCTTGAAGTTGCCGCCGAAATACTCCTTATAGCTGACGGGCTCGCCGACGAAGGGCTTGCGCATCACCAGGGTGTTGAAGAGGAAGTTGCTCAGGAGCACGCCCAGGGTGAAGATCACGATGGCGGTGTAGGGGGTCACCTTGCCCGCGGCGGGGGTGACGAAGTTGGCCGTATCCATCGCACGCATCACGAAGGAGGAGAAGAAGGACATCACGACGCCGGCGATCAGGGCCAGGATGATGCCCTTGCGCTGGTTGGCCTTGGTGACGCCGCCGTCTCCCTTGCGGCCCGCGGCCACGCCGTTGCAGACGATGGCGCAGACGACCAGGGCGACACCCAGGGCCAGCAGCACGAGGTTGCCGGTCTTGGAGCCCTGCTGGACCGCGACGCGGTAGTTGTTGATCACGCCCAGGACCAGGGCCAGGCCCACGCCGACGGGGAAGGCGACCGAAAGGCCGGCTATCGAGGTCGAGGCGGAGAGCAGGATGTTGGACGCGTTGAAGATCACGCCGCCGAGCAGCAGCCAGAGCAGGCTGGCGCCGGATGCCTGTTTCAGGTCGGCGAGGAAGGGACGGCCCGCGTCGCCGATGCTGCCCGCGGTGAAGGCGAGGAGCAGGGCGAAGAGGACCATGCCGATCACATAGTCCCAATAGAAGAGTTCGTATCTCCAGCTCTTGGCGGCGAGTTTCTGGGTGTTGCCCCAGGAGCCCCAGCAGAGCATCGTGACGAAACAAAGGATCACGGCAAGCGTGTAACTGTTGACGATAAACATGGCGGTTATGGTTTTAATTGTTATTGATTCAAGATGGCATCCACCTCTTCGCGGTGGGGCACGCCGGACTGGGCGCCGGGACGGGTCACGGCGATGGAGGAAGCGACCGTCGCGAAACGGGCGGCTTCCACCAGGTCCTTCCCTTCCGAGAGGGCGGTCACCAGGGCGCCGTTGTACACGTCGCCGGCACCGACCGTATCGACGGCCGTGACCTTGCGGGCAGGCACGAACTCCTTCATTCCGGCATTGCAGATGACGGAGCCGGAACTGCCGAGGGTGATGATCACGTTCTTCACGCCCTGCGAGAGCAGGAAATCCGCGGCCTGGAAGGCCTCGTTGACTGATTCGATCCTGATGCCGGTAAGCTTCTCGGCCTCGGTCTCGTTGGGAGTGATCAGCCACAGTTTGCGCAGGACCTCGACCGGGATGGCGTCGGAGAAGGGGGCGGGGTTGAGGACGACCTTCACGCCCTCGTCGAAAGCGAGGTCCACGGCGTGATAGACGGTCTCGAGCGGGATCTCCAGCTGCATCAGGAGGTATTCGGCCTTGCCGAGCGTCTGCGCCGCAGCGTCGATATCCTCCGGCAGCAGCTCCCGGTTGGCGCCGGGCGCCACCGCGATGCAGTTCTCACCGTCGTCGGCCACGAAAATGAGCGCCGTGCCGGTCGGGGAATCCGGGCTGAACTTCATGCATTCGGTGTGGATGCCGTCGGACGCGAACACATCTTTCAGCATCCGGCCCTGCATGTCGTCGCCGACACAGGTCAGGAAGAGGACGTCACCGCCCAGCCGGCCCGCGGCCACGGCCTGGTTGGCACCTTTTCCGCCGTTGGCCTGCATGAAACGGCCTCCGCCGATGGTCTCCCCAGGACGGGGAAGGGTCTTGACATAGGCAGTCATGTCGATATTGGAGCTGCCTGCAACTACGATTTTGCTCATATCTGATGTCTTTATGTTTTCAATCTTTCAAATATAAGAAAAAAAGCTGACTGGATGATCAGTCAGCTTTTTTTGGTGACGTTATTATTTCTATGAAGTGTTGCAGGATGGCTTCGCGTTGCTCCTTCGTGACAGCCAGGTAGCGGCGGGTGCCCTCCGGATCTTCCGTAAAGAAGGTCGAGCCTTCTTCCGTCACTTCGATACGGCCCGGAGGCGAAACGGTGAACCAATCCCCTCCCTCGACGGCATACAGGACGGCCGTCGGATCCCAGGTCGGCCGGTCGTAGGGCATCGTCCGATAGGCCTTGTAGCCTTCCACGACCGGATGCTGCGGCGCCCAGTCGAAGTCGTTCTCGATGCTGGAGCCCGGATAGCGGATCCCGCCGCCGACTTCCACGGGTGAAGTCACGACCGGCGTCGGCCATTCCTCAAAGACGGCTTTCGCCGCCGGTACATCCATGACGACATTGTACTCGTGGTTGTCCGAGTCGATGAAGCAGCCGGCCATCATGGACAGCAGTTTCACTTTCCGGGCCACCAGTTCCTTCCCCGTCAGGGGGGAGATTTCGTCGGCGGGAGAGGCCAGCAGGCGGGCCAGGTTGGTCGAGAAACCCACGGAAGCGATCACGACCGACGTGTCCGGCTCGGCCGCCAGCAGCTTTCGATAGAGCGTGACCGCTTCGGGATAGTCCGCATACCCGGGATGGGAGCGGGCGAAAAGGGGCCGGCCGTCGGCATCTTTCAGGTTCACCACGGCCTGGGCGTAGTTGACCGCAACGGTCTCGCAGTCCACTCCGTCCCGGATGATACCGACCGGGATGTCCGGATACCCGTACCAGGTATTGAGGATATCGACATATTCGGCCGGCGCCAAGCCTTCCTTATTGAGGTTGACGGCCAACAGGCGGATCTTTCCGGCATCCTGGTACTTGTACAGCAAGTCCATCGCCAGGGCGTCGTCGATGTCATTGCCCAGGTCTGTCTCGAAGATGACCGCCAGGCGTCCATCCCCTTCTTCCGCCGTTTTACGGCCGCAGGCCGGCAGCAAGATGACTGCCAAAAACAGGGCAAACAGGATTCTTTTCATATCCGTTACTGTTACTGAAAATACTGTTTTTTCCCGAAAGATCACCGCAGGACGAAGCGGGCGGTGCGGTCCTGGGAATCGCCGGCGTAGAAATCGACGGTGACCCCGCGGCGGGACACATCCAGGCGATACGATCCGGCCGAGTAGGCGTGGATGTACTGCCTGAGGCCCGGACGGTATTCGTCGTACAGCGCTTCGGCATCCTTGTTGGCCGGGTCGTCGGGGCTTACCCGCCGGCGGCGGGACAGCCCGTACTCGTCCGGTCCTTCGACATCGATCCCATAGTGTCCCAGCTCTTCGTTGGCCCAGACGCTGCTGCAAGTCATCTGGGTGATCCGCCCCCCATCCCCGTACCAGTCGTGGAATTCCGTCCGGTGGGTATGGCCGCAGAGGACGATCGCGTTGCGGCGCGCGAATTCCTCGCGGAAATGGAGCCGCGCCCCGGTCCTTTTGGCCGATCCCTGGTAGAACCAGCGAAAGGAGAGACCGTCCAGGGGGAAAACCGCGCTATGGGTGACGATGAAGGTGTAGCGCGCGCCTTCCGTTTCCTTCAGGAGCTTGTCCATCTCCTCGTCGTCGGGATCGTTGAAATCGGTCACGATCCAGGCATCGTCCCCCACCGGGAAACTGAAGGTGGTCTTCCGGATGGGGATCCCCAGCTCCGCGGACATGCGGGCCGGCATATATTCGTGATAGGCTTCCTTGGCATCCGTGCCCCGGATGTCATGGTTGCCGACCACCGTCACGAAGGGAAGGCCCTTCAGGTTCGCCTTAAGGTAATCCATGGCGTCGGACAGCATCCTGCGGTGCACGTCCCCGTTGCCGCAGTCCCCCTGGATGAGATCACCGACCTGCAGGGCGAAGCGGGTGGAATCGTCAATCAAGCCGGCCGCCCGGGCCAGCAGGCGCGGGCAGCGGTCCGACCACATCTCCCCGTTGCGGGCGAACTCGGCGCGCTGGATACTGCTGAGGTTCTGGTCCTGCTCATTGTAACAGGAGTGGTAGATACTGTCCGGAGCCTTGTCGAAATGGGTGTCTCCCAAGATGACCACCGAATAGCGTCCGCCTTTCCGGGAAGGGCTCTTCCCTTCCAGCAGGACGGAAGGCCCCGTCAGGCCCAAAGCGGCGATGCCGCTCGCCGACAAACCAAGGAATGTCCTTCTATCCATTTTTTATGACTTCTTTTTTACAAATATACGAATGTTTTGACACAAAGGGCAGGGCGCCCTCCAAGATGCATTCCCCCGAAGGGGTTGATACTTTCCGCATCTTGGAGGGCGCCCTGCCCTTTATTTAAATCGTCTTATTGCTCGTCCGGAGCGTCGGGGCCCTGGGGGCCGCCCTGCGGACCGTAACCCGGACCCTGGGGGCCGTAGCCGGGATCACCGCCCTGAGGGCCGCCCTGGCCGCTCATGCTCTGGTACAGGTCGCTCATCACGCGGTTGATCTCGTCGGTGTAGCGGTCGATGTCGGCGATGTTCTTGTCCTTCACCGCATCCTTCAGGAGGTTCAGCGGGCCTTCCACGGCGCTGCGCTTGTCGGCAGGCACCTTGTCGCCGTTCTCCTTCAGGAACTTCTCGACCTGGAAGCAGAGGGCGTCGGCGTTGTTGATCTTGTCCACGCGCTCCTTCTCCGCCTTGTCGGCCGCCTCGTTGGCCTTGGCCTCATCCCGCATGCGCTGGATCTCGGCGTCGGACAGGCCGCTGGAGGCCTCGATGCGGATGTTCTGCTCCCGCCCGGTCGCCTTGTCGAGGGCGGACACCTTCAGGATACCGTTGGCGTCGATGTCGAAGGACACCTCGATCTGAGGAATGCCGCGCGGCGCGGGGGTGATGCCGTCCAGGTGGAAGATGCCGATCTGCTTGTTGTCCTTGGCCATCGGGCGCTCGCCCTGCAGGACGCGGATCTCCACGGAAGGCTGGTTGTCAGCCGCGGTGGAGAAGATCTGGGACTTCTTCGCCGGGATGGTGGTATTGGACTCGATGAGCTTGGTCATCACGCCGCCGAGGGTTTCGATGCCGAGGGACAGCGGGGTCACGTCCAGCAGGAGGACATCCTTCACGTCGCCGGCCAGCACGCCGCCCTGGATGGAGGCGCCGATGGCGACCACCTCGTCGGGGTTGACGCTCTTGTTGGGCTCGCGGCCGAAGAAGTTCTTCACCAGCTCCTGGATCTTCGGGATACGGGTGGAACCGCCGACCAGCAGAACCTCGTCGATGTCGGAGGTCGTCAGGTGCGCGTCGGCCAGGGCCTTGCGGCAAGGCTCGATGCTGCGCTCGAAGAGCTCGTCGCAGAGCATCTCGAACTTGGCGCGGGTCAGGGTCTTCACGAGGTGCTTGGGGATGCCGTCCACGGGCATGATGTACGGGAGGTTGATCTCCGCGGAAGTCAGGTTCGAAAGTTCGATCTTCGCCTTCTCGGCCGCCTCTTTCAGGCGCTGGAGGGCCATCGGGTCCTTCTTCAGGTCGATGCCGCCGTTCTCCGCGGCGAACTCGCTCGCGAGCCAGTCGATGATGACCTGGTCGAAGTCGTCGCCGCCCAGGTGGGTGTCACCGTTGGTGGACTTCACCTCGAAGACACCGTCGCCGAGCTCCAGGATGGAGATATCGAAGGTACCGCCGCCGAGGTCGTAGACCGCGACCTTCATGTTCTTGTTCTTCTTGTCCAGACCGTAGGCCAGGGCCGCGGCCGTAGGCTCGTTGATGATACGCTTGACGTCGAGGCCCGCAATCTTGCCGGCCTCCTTGGTGGCCTGGCGCTGCGAGTCGGAGAAGTAGGCCGGGACCGTGATGACGGCCTCGGTGACCTCCTGGCGCAGGTAGTCCTCCGCAGTCTTCTTCATCTTCTGGAGGATGATGGCGGAAATCTCCTGCGGGGAATACAGGCGTCCGTTGATGTCCACGCGGGGCGTGTTGTTGTCGCCGCGGACGACCTTGTACGGCATACGCGCGACTTCCTTGCCGACCTGGTCATAGGTCTCGCCCATGAAACGCTTGATCGAGAAGACGGTGTTGCCGGGGTTGGTGATGGCCTGGCGCTTGGCCGGGTTGCCGATCTTCCGCTCGCCGCCTTCGGTAAAAGCGACGACGGACGGGGTGGTACGCTCACCCTCGTTGTTGATAATGACGGTAGGCTGGTTGCCTTCCATGACCGCGACACACGAATTGGTGGTGCCCAGGTCGATTCCGATGATTTTTCCCATAATATTCTTAATCGTTAATTTCTGTCAGTCCGCCTTCCGGTGGCGGCGAACCTATTCTATCCAATCCCGTGCCAGCCGATTTTTCTGCCAAAATGTCATACCGGCGTTGCATTTGCGGCCGGGAAATCGTAATTTCGCAGTCGCAGACACTTGACCCCATGGAATACCGGACCCTGCCCCCTGACGAATTCGCCGAGCTCTCGGCACGCATCCTCTACGAAGACAACCACTTGCTCATCGTGAACAAGGCGGTCGGCGACATCGTACAGGGAGACAAGACCGGAGACGAATGCCTGGCCGAGACCTACAAGGCCTTCCTCGCGCAGCGGGACGCCAAGCCGGGCAAGGTCTATCTGGGCATCCCCCACCGCCTGGACCGGCCCGTGAGCGGAATTACGGTGCTGGCCAAGACCTCCAAGGCGCTGGAGCGGCTCGCCGCCCAGTTCCGCGAAGGAGAGGTCCACAAGACCTACTGGGCACTCTGCTGCGGGAAGCCCGAGCCTGCGGAAGGGCATCTGAAGGACTGGATGGTGCGAAACGAGAAGCAGAACAAGAGCTACATCGCCGGGGATGGCGACAGCCCGAAGCCGGCCCGGTACCCGGACGCGAAACGGGCGGAGTTGAAATACCGCTTCCTGTACAGCACGGACCGTTACCACCTGGTCGAGGTCGAGCTCCTGACCGGGCGGCACCACCAGATCCGCTGCCAGCTGTCACACATCGGCTGCCCCATCAAGGGCGACCTCAAGTACGGCGCTCCCCGCTCCAACCCTGACGGCGGCATCTGCCTCCACGCGCGCAACATCCGCCTCATCCATCCCGTCCGGAAAACGGAACTGGACGTCACCGCCCCCGTCCCGTCTTCCTGGAAAGGCCTGCGCGCCTAGCGCTGTTTCCGAAGCGAATCCACGTACTCCTCCACCCACTGCGTCGGCGTCTTCCCTTCGAAGAGGCGGAAGGCCATGTTGAACGACACCGTGGAATGGAAGCCCGAGCGCAGGGACACGTCTTCCATCCTGAGATGGGGGTTCTCCTTCATCAAGCCGATGGCATGGCGGATGCGATACCAGTTGATGTACTGGCGGAAATTCCGGCCCGAATAATAATTGATATTTTTGGATACGTACACCTTGTTGGAGAAAATCGCCTTGGACAACTGCTCCAGGCTGAGCGATTCGTCCAGATAGGGCTTCTTCTCTTCCATATAGCGTTCCACCCGCTGAAACAGTTCATAGCCCCGTTTCCCCGCCGCAACGGGCGACGCGGAGTCCGGTTCCGGCTCCGGTCCTTCGACAGATTCCCCCTCTTCTTCCTCAGGCTCTCCCCTCCCGGAACGGAAAAGGAGGGTCGCCAGCAGCGTCACCGCCAGGGTGGCGGCAAAGGCGCAGGGAATGCCGGCTCCCAGCGGCAGTCCGGGGATAATGCCACCCAGGAAAAGGACACAGAAAAAAACGGAAAACAAAGCAGAAGACACGGATCTGACAATGATCTCTTTCATAATATTAGGTTATTTGTGGTTGAAAAATAAGAAAAAAAAGGCACCGGAAAGCCGAAGCTCCGGTGCCCGTCATCAGATTTTTATGTTTTTTAAAGACTATTATTCTTTTTTTTCGAACGTGCCATCTTGATGGTCTCGAAACCCTTCCCATAAACGCCCGTCACGGACGACACGGAGACGAAGGCATCCGCGTCGATCACCTTGATCATCTTGAGCAGGATGTTGAGATCGGTCTTGCGCGTCAGCACCATCAGCACCTGCGTATCCGCCTGCGTGAACCAGCCCTTGCCATCCAGGGCCGTCACGCCCCGGTGAAGGTCGCGGGTGATCACGTCGGCGATCTCCTTGTACTTATGGGAGAAGATGAAAAGCTGCACCGACTGCCTGGATCCGGAGAGATAGAGGTCCAGCACGGAGCTGCAGATGGCGATCAGGACCAGGCCGTACACGACGGTGATGATCTTGTCGGTAAATGGCACCAGGCCGCCGTCCGCCGTGTAGGACGGGATCAGCATCGAAGAGAGGATGATCACGACGTCCGTCGCCAGGATCATACGGCCGGGGGAAATGTTTCGGTACTTGTTGACAATCAGCGCGATGATGTCCGTGCCGCCGGTGCTTCCGCCCTGGGAGATCGTCATCCCGATGCCGACGCCCGCCATGATGCCGCCGATGATGACGCACATCAGTTTGCCGTTGTCGATGGCCAGGGTCTGGACGAAATCGTGCGGGATCAGCGTCTGGAACAGGTTGAGACCCACGGAAGCGAGAACGATGGCATAGACGGTCTTGGCCCCGAAGGACTTGCCCAGGGTGAAGAGCGCGATGACCAGCAGGATCGCATTGATGGCAAAATACGAATAACCGATCTTGACCGCGCCCCCGGTGGCGTACTGGATGATGGATGCGATACCCGTCACGCCGCCGCCGACCAGGTTGTTCGGCACGAGGAAGATGGTCCACCCGAGCACGAAGAGCAGGATGCCCAGGGTGATCAGGAAATACTCCTTGAAGAAATGCAATACCCCTTTACTGTCCATAAACTATGCTTTCGGTCTTTTTTTCTTGTTCAGCTGGATGCCGGACTTGATCTGTTCGAAGCCCTCTCCATACACGTTGTTGGCCGGGGAAACGGAAATGAAGGCCGTTCCGTCCAGATCCTTGATCGTCCGGGTCACCTGGTGGACTTCCTTCTGGCGCATCACGATCAGCAGGACCCTTTTCTCCTGCTTGGTGTACCAGCCGATGGCCTGGATCGCGGTGACGCCCCGGTTCATCTCGCGGATGATATAGTCCGCGATCTCCTCGTATTTCTCCGAAAAGACCATCATCTGCACGGCGGAACGGCCGCCGATCAGCACCGCGTCCACGACGGGGGCGGAGATCAGGATCATGATGAAACCATACACCAGGTCGCTGAAAGACTTGTCGGGCAGCAAGAGCATGGACAGGACGATCACGCAGTCGGTCACCAGGAAGAAACGGCCCGGAGAAACAGGCCAGAACTTATTGACCATCAGCGCGAGGATGTCGCTGCCGCCCGTGCTCCCGCCGTTGCGGAAGATGACGCCCAGGCCCACGCCTTCCAGCAAGCCGGCGATGGCGGGGATCAGGAATTTCTCCGGGACGTAGAGGAAATGGCCCTCCAGGCTGTGGGTCTGCGGAAAGAGCGAGAACAACTTGAAGATGACACTCGCCAGCGCGATGCAATAAATGGTCTTGAAGCCGAAACGGGCGCCCATCACCAAAAAGGCAATAAGCAGCAGGACCACGTTGACCGCCGCATACAGGAATGAAACCTCCAGCCGTCCTCCCGTCGCATACTGGATCACGGTACACAGACCCGTCAGTCCGCCGGAAGACATCCCGTTCGGAATCATGAAACACTCCCAGGAGGCGCAATACAGGATCACGCCCAGGGTCATCAGCAGATAGTCGCCGATGAGGATCCGAAGTTTTTCTCCAGTCAGTCTCTTCATCACTTTACCACGATGTTGACGATCTTGCCGGGCACGACGATGACCTTGAGGATCGTCAGGCCTTCCACGTACTTGGCCGTCTGCTCCATGGCGCGCACCTTCGCCTCGACGTCCGCCCGGTCCATCGACTTCGGCAGGTCCACGGTGAAGCGGGTCTTGCCGTTGAAGGAAACGGCGTAGGTGCAGTTGTCTTCGACGGTATAGGCCGCCACATATTCGGGGAAGCGGGCGTCGGAGACGCTGCACGAGTTGCCGAGCGCATGCCAGAGCTCCTCGGCGATGTGCGGGGCGAAGGGGCTGAGCAGTACCACCATCGGTTCCAGGACGGCGCGCTTGCTGCATTTCAGGGCCGTCAGCTCGTTGACGGCGATCATGAAGGCGCTGATGGTCGTGTTGTAGGAGAAGGACTCGATGTCCTCCTTCTCCTTGCCGATCAGGCGGTGCAGGACCTTGAGCTCGGCAGGTGTGGGCTCCTCATCCGTGACCAGCCACTGGTCGCGGTCGTAGAAGAGCCGCCAGAACTTCTTGAGGAAGCGGTTGACGCCGTCGATGCCCTTGGTGTCCCAGGGCTTGGACTGCTCCAGGGGCCCGAGGAACATCTCGTACAGGCGGAGCGTGTCAGCGCCGTACGTGTCGCAGATGACGTCGGGATTGACGACGTTGAACATGCTCTTGCTCATCTTCTCCACGGCCCAGCCGCAGATATATTCGCCGTCCTCGAGAACGAACTGCGCGTCCGCGAATTCCGGCCGCCAGGCCTTGAAGGCCTCCAGGTCGAGCCGGTCGTTGCGCACGAGGCTGATGTCCACGTGGATCTCGGTCGTCTCATACTTGTCCTTGAGGCCGAGGGAGACGAAGGTGTTGGTCCCGACGATGCGGTAGACGAAGTTGGAACGGCCCTGGATCATGCCCTGGTTGATCAGCTTCTTGAAAGGTTCGTCCTCGCAGACATAGCCGAGGTCATAGAGGAACTTGTTCCAGAAGCGGGAGTAGATCAGGTGGCCGGTCGCGTGCTCCGTGCCGCCGATGTACAGGTCCACGTTGCGCCAGTACTCGTCGGCTTCGCGGCTGACGAGGGCGCTGTCGTTGTGCGGATCCATATAGCGGAGATAATAGGCGCTCGAGCCCGCGAATCCGGGCATCGTGCTCTTCTCCAGCGGATAACCCTTATAGGTCCAGTCCTTGGCGCGGGAGAGTGGCGGCTGCCCGTCGGGAGACGGCTTGTAGGAATCGATCTCCGGCAGGGTCAGGGGCAGTTCGGACTCGGGCACGGGGCAAGGGATGCCGTCCTTGTAGTAGATCGGGAACGGCTCGCCCCAGTAGCGCTGGCGGCTGAAGATGGCGTCGCGCAGGCGGAAATTGGTCTTGCGGCGGCCCAGGCCGTGCGCCTCGACGTAATCCTTGGCGGCCTCGATGGCCTCCTTGACCTGCATGCCGTTGAGGAAACCGGAATTGCACATCACGCCTTCCTTGGCGTCGAAGCTCTCCTCAGACACGTCGCAGCCCTCGATGAGCGGGATAATGGGCAGGTTGAACTTGCGCGCGAACGCGTAGTCGCGGCTGTCGTGGGCCGGGACCGCCATGATGGCGCCCGTGCCGTAGCCGGCCAGCACGTATTCGGAAATCCAGATGGGGATCTTCTCGCCTGTCAGCGGATTGATGCCGTAGGAACCGGCGAAGACGCCCGTGACGGTCCGCGTCTCGGCGATGCGCTCGCGCTCGGTCTTCTTCCGGACCTCCTTGACATAGGCGGCGACCGCCTCTTTTTGCGCCTCGGAAGTCAATTCGTCCACCAGTTCGCTCTCGGGCGCCAGCACCATGAAGGTCACGCCGAAGACGGTGTCCGCCCGCGTCGTGAAGATGGTGATGGGCTTCTCACGCCCGTCGCAAAGGGTGTTGAACACCATCTCGGTGCCCTCGGACTTGCCGATCCAGTTGCGCTGCATTTCCTTGAGGGAATCGGTCCAGGCCAGGCTTTCCAGCGAATCCAGCAGGCGTCCCGCATAGGCCGAGACGCGCAACTGCCACTGCGTCATCTTCTTCTGCTCCACGGGGAAGCCGCCGCGCACCGACAGGCCGTCCTTCACTTCATCGTTGGCCAGGACCGTGCCCAGGCCCTCGCACCAGTTGACGGACGTCTCGCCCTGATAGGCGATGCGGTAATTCATCAGGATGTCGGATTTCTCCTTCTCGGAAGCCGCCGCCCAACGCGCCGGGGTGACATCCTCGTAACCGGTGGTCTCAAACTTCGCGATCAGTTCCGAAATCGGGCGCGCCTTGTCCTGCGCCGGATCGTACCAGCTGTCGAACATCTTGAGGAAGGCCCACTGGGTCCACTTGTAATAGGCGGGGTCGCAGGTGCGCACCTCGCGGTCCCAGTCGTAGGAGAATCCGATGCGGTCCAGCTGGCTGCGGTAGCGGGCGATGTTCTTGGTCGTCGTCACCTCCGGATGCTGGCCGGTCTGGATGGCGTACTGCTCGGCCGGCAGACCGAAGGCGTCGTAGCCCATCGGGTGCAGCACGTTGAAGCCGCAGAGCCGCTTGTAGCGGGAGAATATGTCACTGGCGATATAGCCCAGGGGATGGCCGACGTGGAGACCCGCGCCCGAAGGATAGGGGAACATGTCCAGGACGTAGAACTTCGGTCTGTCCTTGTCAATCTCCGTCTTGAACGTACGGTCGGCGACCCAGCGGGCCTGCCATTTGCTTTCAATCTCTTTGAAATCGTAATCCATAGAATGTCTATCGTTTGTTTTTCTTTTTCTCCAGCCGGAACTCCACGTAGAGGGAGATTTCGGATTTGACTTTCTTGCCCCGCACATAGCCCGGCTTCCAGGCCGGGGACGCGGAGATGACCCGCACGGCCTCGTCGTCCAGCAGCGGATCGACGCCCTTGAGCACGGTCACGTTCGTGACCTTGCCGGCCTCGTCGATGACGAAATCGACCAGGACGCGGCCCTGGATGCCCTCGCGGACCGCCTCGGCGGGATATTTCACATATTGGTACACCCACTTCTCCAGGAACACGCGGGGATCGGTGCTGCCCAGGAAAGAGGGTTTGCGGTCGCAGTCATAATACGGGATGGCCCCGTGGTCCTTGTCGCTGCGGCGGCGCACTTCGGACTCGGCGTTGAAGATGGGCCGGGGTCCGTTGCAGAGCGAGACGGTATAATTGTAAATGTATTCCAGTTCGCGCTCCATCCGGTCATATTCGATGATGGACTCCACGTCCCGGTGTGTCTGGTATTCCGGGAAACGGCCCGTCGTGAAAAGGACGGACGGGATCTCCTTGTCGTAGAAGGATAGCTGGTCGGACACGAAGGGCTGCCGGGCGGTGATCTCGGGCTGGATAGGCTGGAGGGTCGATGCCAGGGTCTGGGCGATGATGTTCATGTCCGGATTGGAATAGGTGTAGGCATAGAAGCCGCCGCTGGCCATGCCCAGCACGTTCAGGTCTATCATCGCCTCGATGCCCGGCACGTCGGCGAAAGAACGGTTCAGGAAATACCAGGAACCGGCGCACATCGTGGAGGAGGCGCCGAAGGCCGCGATGATCACCGAGCGCCGGAGCAGGACCGAATTGGTGCGGAGCATCCGGGCGAGTTCGAGCAGCATAGCGACGCCGGAAGCGTTGCCGTTGGCCCCGTTGAAGATCAGGGTGCGGGTCTCCCCGTCCACCGTCATCTTCATCGTGCCGATGTTGTCCATCCGGGCGCCGATGACGATGTATTTGTCTTTCAGCGTCTTGTCATAGCCGGGGATGAAGCCGATCACGTTGCGGGAGGTCAGGGTGTCCCCGGCCTCCTGGCGGATGCCGAAGGGATCGCCTTCCTCGCCGGAAAGGACATCCACGCCGTAGGAACGGAGGACCTGGGTGACATAGATCGCCGTCTCTTTCTCCCCCTCGGAACCGGCGGCCCGGCCGAGCATGGAAGGGGACGCGATATATCCGATATGCTCCTTGAGGGCGGAAACTGTCTCGGAGTCGTCCAGGGAGGCGTAGCCGCTCCTGTACTGGGCGGAAAGCGCCAGGCAGGAAAGGAGGGCGAATGCGGTCAGGAGGATGCGTCTCATAGGCTTCAGTCTTTGATGAAGATCCAGGCGTCCCGGGAGAAGAATTTCTCCGTCCGGACTTTTTCGTAGGCTTCCTTCAGGTCGCCGAAACGGTCGGTGGGGCAGATGCCCACGACCGTGCTGCTGCCCCGGGTATAGCGCAGGATGGCCGGCTCATAACCGGCTTCCTTCAACTGCTCCGAGAACTTCTCGCCGTTGCCCGGCTGGGAGAACCCGGCCAGGACGAGGCAGTAGCGGTACGGGAAGTCTTCGGTCTTGATGCCGCGCAGGGTGTGCGAACGGATGCGCATCACGCGCGAGGTGCGGAAGAAGGTCTCCGCGGCGGCCGAGTCGGCCACGGCCTTTTCGACGGCCGCGATGGAGTCCCGCACGGCCTGCGCCCGGGCCTGCGCCTCCCGTTCAGCCTGTTCCCGGGCGGCGATCTCGACCCGCCTGACTTCCAGTTCCGAGGAAGTCGGACGGCCGGCGACCTTGCGGAAGAAATCGCATCCCGTCACCGCCAGGACCAGCAGGACGAGGGCCCCGGGGACCAGCCTTCTCTTCATTTGGGTCTGTACTTTCATCATAACTTGCAAAGTTAATGAATAATCCGTGACAAAAAAATCCTATCTTTGCCGTAGATATGAGGAAAACGATCACACTGGAAGCCGTCGACCCCGTCGAGATCTACGGAGTCGGCAACAAGATCCTGGAAGAGTTCTGCACCTATTTCCCCGGGCTGAAGGTCGTCTCGCGCGGCGACACGATCTACCTGGACGGCAACGAGGCGCAGGTGGAGGAGTTCGAGGTCCGTCTCGCCGAGCTCATCGAGCGGCGTCACCACAAGATGAACCTGACCGTCTTCGACGTCGAGGACATCTTCGACGGCGAGAGCACCCCGGACAAGTTCCGCCTCAACGGGGAAGCCGTCATCGTCCACAGCACGGACGGGAAGCCCATCAAGGCGCGGAACCGCACGCAGCAGGAAATGGTCAAGGCCTATTTCGACAACGACCTGCTCTTCGCCGTCGGCCCCGCGGGCACCGGCAAGACCTACGTCGCCATCGCCCTGGCCGTCCGGGCCCTGAAGAACCGGGAGATCAAGCGTATCATCCTCACCCGGCCCGCCGTCGAAGCCGGCGAGCGCCTGGGCTTCCTGCCCGGCGACCTCAAGGACAAGCTGGACCCCTATCTCCAGCCCCTTTACGACGCGCTCGGAGACATGATTCCGGCCAAGAAACTCCAGGATTTCATGGCGGAAGGAACCATTCAGATCGCTCCCCTCGCCTATATGCGCGGCCGTACCCTGGACCGCGCCTGCGTCATCCTGGACGAGGCGCAGAACACCAACCTGGGCCAGCTGAAAATGTTCCTCACCCGCATGGGCAGCAACGCCAAGTTCATCGTCACGGGAGACGCCACCCAGGTGGACCTCCCCCGCAGGGAGGACTCCGGCCTGCTCAAAGGCATTTCCATGCTGGAAGGGATCCGGGGCATCGCGACCATCCGCTTCTCCAACGAGGACATCGTCCGCCACCCGCTGGTCACGAAGATCGTCAAGGCCTTCGACAAGATCGAAGCCGCCGATTAACTGGGAAGGTTTCCGCCCCCCGACGAGGGGGTGATGAGCACCAGCGAACGGATCTGGGACTCCATCGTTTCACGCACTTCTTCTTCCGCGGGAGCCTGGACGGCGCTTGCGCGCCAGCCGCGGGCTTCGAGCCGTTCCATCATTTCCCGCGTTCCCGCGCCCCTTTCCGAAAGCCAGGGCGCCCCGACCGTGTCCGCGGCCCGCGAAAAAGCCAGCAGCAGATGGAGGGACTTCACCTCTTCCGAGCCCACCTTCAGGGCCTCGAAGGCCGCCATGTTGATCACGTTCTGCGCGCTGCGGCCGACCGTCATCCTGTCCTCCGCCGAATAGGGCACGCTCCGCTCCCGGAAAAGGCACGAATCCACGAAGCGCTTGAACGCCGTCAGGTCCACGCCCAGCTCCTGCAGAAGCAGGCACGCGGCGTTCTCCCCGTGCCGTAAAATGCCCAGCATCAGGTGGTCCGCGCCGATGGCGTAGCTGCCCGTACGCATCGCTTCGTCGCGGGCGTAGAGCAGGATGGTGTTCAATTCTTCAGAAATGCGGATTTGCATAATAAATATTGGTGCAAAAGTAGCAATTTAATCGGATTTTTTTGCTAAATTTGTGTGTTTATATCAAGACATAAATTTTAGTAGAAAAGATATGAGTGAAGAAATGACCAAAGAAACGATTCACGGTCTCATCGAGCCGGTCGAAATCGACCACGAGATGCGGACCGCCTACATCGATTATTCGATGTCCGTCATCGTTTCCCGGGCCCTGCCGGATGTCAGGGACGGTCTCAAGCCGGTCCAGCGCCGCGTGCTGTTCGGAATGGACGGCCTCGGGCTGAGTTACAACGGACAGACCAAGAAATGTGCGAGAATCGTCGGCGAAGTGCTGGGTAAGTTCCACCCCCACGGGGACTCCAGCGTATATGACGCCATGGCGCGCCTGGCGCAGAACTGGAACCAGCGTTACCCCCTCGTCTTCGGACAGGGCAACTTCGGTTCGATGGACGGCGACCCCGTCGCGGCCATGCGATACACCGAGGCCAAGCTTGAGAAACTGACGGAGGACGTCCTCTCCGACCTGGACAAGGACACCGTGGACTTCCAGCTCAACTTCGACGACACCATTCCGGAGCCGACCGTCCTGCCGACCAAGGCTCCCCTGCTGCTGCTGAACGGTTCGTCCGGCATCGCCGTCGGCATGGCGACCAACATGGCGCCCCACAACCTCGGCGAGTGCTGCGACGCGATCTGCGCCTACATCGACAACCCGGACATCACGACCGAGGAGCTGATGGAGCACATCCAGGGCCCCGATTTCCCGACCGGAGGCATCATCCAGGGCCGTCAGGGCATCATCGACGCCTACAACACCGGCCGCGGACGCGTCGTCGTCCGCGCCAAGACCGAGATCGAGGAGCTGGACAACGGCCGCGAGGTCATCGTCGTGACCGAGATCCCCTACATGGTCAACAAGAGCGAGATGATCAAGCGCATCGGCGACATGGTCGAGGACAAGAAGATCGAAGGCATCGCCGACATCAAGGAACTGACCAGCCGCGAGGGCATCCGCATCGAGTTCCTCGTCAAGAAGGACGCCAACGCCAACGTCGTCCTCAACACGCTCTTCAAGTACACAGCCCTGCAGTCCAGTTTCGCAATCAACAACGTCGCCCTGGTGGGCGGCCGGCCGCGGACGCTGTCCCTTAAGGAAATCATCAAGTGTTTCGTGGACTTCCGCCACGAGGTCGTCGTCCGCCGGACCCGCTTCGAGCTGGACAAGGCCCTCAAGCGCGCCCACATCCTCGAAGGGCTGCTCAAGGCCATCGACGTGATCGACGAGATCATCGCCATCATCCGGGCTTCCCGCAGCGTAGACGACGCCAAGGCCACGCTCATGGCCACGTTCGGCTTCGACGACATCCAGGCCGCGGCCATCGTCGAGATGCGCCTGCGCCAGCTGACCGGACTCGAAAAGGACCGCCTGCAGGCGGAGTACGACGACCTCGAGAAGTTCATCGCCCGCTGCCGCGAGATCCTCGCGAGCGACTACGAGCAGCTCGCGATCGTCAAGCGTGAGACCGAGGAGCTCAAGGCCCGCTACGGCGACCCGCGCCGCACCGAGATCACCCTCTCCGAGGACGAATTCAACCCCGAGGACTTCTACGCCGACGAGGACGTCGTAATCACGATCTCCCACCTCGGCTATATCAAGCGCACCGCCCTGACCGAGTTCCGCACGCAGGCCCGCGGCGGAGTCGGCAAGAAGGCCAGCGCCACCCGCGACGAAGACTTCATCGAGCATATCTACGTGGCGAACATGCACTCCACGATGCTCTTCTTCACGGACAAGGGCATGTGCTACCGCCTCAAGGTCTACGAGCTCCCCGAGGGTTCCCGCACCTCCAAGGGCCGTGCCGTCCAGAACCTGCTCTCGATCGACCCCGAGGACCGCATCAAGACCTATCTCAATGCCCGCTCGATCGAGGATCCCGAGTACACGGACAACCATTTCGTGACCCTGATCACCAAGCGCGGCGTCATCAAGAAGACGAACCTGACGGAGTACTCCAACCGCCGGAGCCGCAACAAGGGCATCATCGCCATCAACATCCGCGAGGGGGACGAACTGCTCGACGCGCTGCTCACCGACGGCAGCCACGAGATCATGATCGCCGCCCGCAACGGCCGCTGCTGCCGCTTCAACGAATCGGAAGTCCGCTCGCTCGGACGCAACTCTTCGGGTGTGCGCGGCATCAGCATCGAGGAGGACGACGAGGTGATCGGCGCCAACTCCTGCGACCCGCACGCCGCCGACGCCGAGGCCCATACCATCCTGGTAGTCAGCGAGAACGGCTATGGCAAGCGCTCCGATCCGCAGACCTACCGCCTGACCTCCCGCGGGGCCAAGGGCGTGAAGACCATCAACATCACGGACAAGACTGGCCCGCTTGTTGCAATAAAGAGCGTGACTGAGGACAATGACCTGATGATCATTACCAAGTCCGGCCTGACCATCAGGATGGCCGTATCCGACATCCGGGTAGCCGGCAGGGCCACCCAAGGTGTGAGACTGATCAACATCCGGGAAGGAGATGCCATCGCCGCCGTATCGCCGGTCGCCAAGGCAGAGGTGGAGGAAGAGACCCCGGAGGTGGCACCCGAAGCGGAAACAACCGCATAAGCAAGTTTTATTACAGCATATTTTAACTTTAACGAATAACCCAATGAAAAAGATTTTAGCAATCATCGCAGTCGCTGCCACCATGTTCGCAGTGAATGCCCAGGCGCAGAACGCCAAGGGTGTCGCCGCCGCCAAGGCCGCGGTCGACAAAGCCCAGGCTGCCGTCGAGAATGCGAAGCAGAACACCAAGACCGCTACTTGGATGAAGTACGGCCAGACGCTCATCGACGCCTACAACGCCCCTGCAGGCAACTACTGGGTCGGCATGTCCGCCCAGGAGCTCCAGGTTCTCTCCGGCGGCGAGCGCCCGACCGCTGAGAGCCAGGTCACCGTCGGTGGCCAGCCGATGCTCAAGCAGGAGTACGCCAACAAGAACATCTACTTCAACCAGGCCGGACAGGTCGCCGTCATCGAGGTGACCAAGCCGGTGGTCGACAACGCACTGGCAAAGGCCGTCGAAGCCTATAAGAAGGCCGCCGAGCTCGATCCGAAGGGCTCGAAGACCAAGGAGATCAAGACCGCCCTCGAGTCCATCGTCACCAAGTACAATGAGGAGGCCTACAGCGCCTACTCCATGGGTGACCTGAAGAAGGCTTCCAACCTCTTCGAGCAGGCCATCAAGGCCGCTGCCACCGCTCCGCTCAGCCAGATCGACACCAACTCCATGTACAACGCCGGCTTCACCGCCTGGCAGGCAGAGGACTGGAACCGCGCCAAGGGTTTCTTCGAGGACTGCCTCAAGTACAACTACTTCGGTGACGGCGGCGAGACCTACGCCAAGCTGGCCGACATCTCCGACAAGCTCGGCGACAAGGCCGCTGCCATGAATTACCTCAACCAGGGCCGCGCCAAGTTCCCCGGCAGCCAGACCATCATCGTCGGCCTGATCAACGAGTACATGGGCGAGCAGAACCACGAGCAGGTCTTCTCCCTGCTGCGCGAGGCCCAGAAGAACGAGCCCAACAACGCTTCCCTCTACTACGTCGAGGGCAATACGCTCGCCGACATGGGCCGCGTGGATGAGGCGCTGGCCGCTTACGACAAGGCTTCTTCCGTCAACCCGAACTACGAGTACGGTTTCATCGGCAAGGGCAAGTTCCTCTATGACAGGGCTGTCGAGATCCAGGACAAGGCCAACGCCGAGACTGACGACGCCAAGTACATGGCCCTGATGGCGGACTTCGAGAAGTCCCTCAAGGGTTGCATCGAGCCGTTCGAGAAGGCCTTCGAGGTCACCAAGGACGAGGGCGTCAAGCGCGCCGTTGCCGAGTACCTCAAGAACGCCTGCTTCCGCTTCCGTACGGAAGGCGGTGACTACCAGGCCAAGTACGACAAGTACAACGAGTTCCTCGCCAACTGATCAGTCCCTGATACCGGTCGCGTCCTTGACGTTCCGGTATTCGGACATCATCCTGTCGAAATCATCCGGAATGAGCCAGTCGCCCCTGCGGCTGGCCCATTCTTTTATGAATAGGGAGGAATAGCTGTCGGGCAGGAGTTTGCCCGGCAGGGTGCACCAGATGAAACGGAGCTCCGGCTCCAGCATGCGCTTCTCCCCGCTGAGCGGGTCGCAGACGAAGCGCAGGACGGCCATCAGGCCGATGCGGCTGTTGGCCACGCTCATGTTCGAGACGGCGTTGCCCAGCGAATAGATGACCGGCACACCCTGGATGTGGGTCGTGTCCTGGACGACGTGCGGATGGGCGCCCACCACGGCGTCGACGCCCTGGCCGGCGAGCCACTGCGCCCACTGCTGCTGCGAGGCGTCGTGGCGCAGGCGGTATTCCGTGCCCCAGTGGGGCAGGGCCACGACGAAGTCGGCTCCCTGCTCCCGGGCGCGCCGGATGGCCGCGCCGACTTCTGCCTTGTCCATCCGGTTGACGGACGGCCAGGCTCCCTGCGGGGCGGCGTAATTGGTCCCGTAAGTGAAGTTGACCAGGGCGACCCGGATGCCC
>JAEEGH010006747.1_pt1 | contig 27958 bp, 9 predicted proteins | sample 9134181 | NCBI WGS metagenome assembly JAEEGH01 (sample SAMN16246544, study PRJNA631951) | gut metagenome | biome: gut microbiome; feature: rumen; material: DP-attached | host: Bos | place: Iran: Karaj | collected 2018-10 | reverse complement strand
GTGTCCTGGCAGGGATTCGAACCCTGGACCCATTGATTAAGAGTCACTTGCTCTACCAGCTGAGCTACCAAGACATTATTCTATTCTCGCTTGTGTTTCAGCAACGTGCATCGGCCTCCTCGGAGGCATCTTTAGGACATGGACTTTGCCGCTGCTGCAGCATTTCAAATTTCTCTCTTTTTAGAGCGGAAAACGAGACTCGAACTCGCGACCCCGACCTTGGCAAGGTCGTGCTCTACCAACTGAGCTATTTCCGCATTTCAACTCTAAACTCTCAACTCTAAACTCTCAACTAAACTGGTACTCCGGGTGGGACTTGAACCCACACGCCCTTGCGGGCAAGGGATTTTAAGTCCCTCGTGTCTACCATTCCACCACCAGAGCTTCTCTCTTGAAAGGTTATTGGTTATTGGTTATTGGTTATGGAACCTGCGTCAGCCCCTCTATAACCTCTCACCTATAACCTATAAACTCTTGGTTGGAGACCTGAGCGGAAAACGAGACTCGAACTCGCGACCCCGACCTTGGCAAGGTCGTGCTCTACCAACTGAGCTATTTCCGCATGCGTTTTTTTTCAATATTTCAACGTCCTTTTTGCCTTCAAAAGCGGGTGCAAAAGTACAACCTTTTTTGAAACTGGCAAAATATTTTTTATTTTTTTGTCACAATTTTTTTTATCTCATTCAGTTTCAAGAGTGCTTCTATCGGCGTAAGTGTATCTATATCAATATCTAATATCTTATCCTTAATTTCGAGCAACGTCGGGTCGTCAAGTTGGATAAAACTGAGCTGACAGCCTGCAAAAGTATCTTTTTCGGAGCCGTTTTTTGCATTTTTGCCCTTTTTCGATTCCACCGCCGTGGCGTTGGAATTTTTCTCTTCGAGCATTTGCAACATGGCGCTGGCACGGTTCAGCACTTGGGGCGGCATACCCGCCAGACGGGCCACATGGATTCCGAAGCTGTGTTCACTGCCACCGGGCACAAGCTTGCGCAGGAAAATAACCCTTCCATCAATCTCCTTGACGCTGACATGATAGTTCCTGATGCGCTCGAACTGCTCCTCCATCTCGATGAGTTCGTGGTAGTGGGTGGCAAACATCACCTTGGGACGCGCTTTCTTGTTATCATGCAGGTACTCGGTGATAGCCCAGGCGATGGAGATGCCGTCGTAGGTCGACGTGCCGCGACCGATTTCGTCCAGCAACACCAGACTCCTGTCACTGACATTGTTCAGGATACTCGCCGTCTCGTTCATCTCCACCATGAAGGTGCTCTCGCCACTCGAGATGTTGTCGCTGGCACCCACGCGGGTGAAGATTTTGTCCACGATGCCCACCGTGGCTTTCTTGGCTGGACAGTAGCAGCCCATCTGCGCCATCAGCACAATGAGGGCCGTCTGGCGCAACAACGCCGACTTACCACTCATATTGGGACCAGTGATAACCATAATCTGCTGACTGTCACTGTCGAGCATCACATCGTTACTCACATATTGCTCTCCCGGCGGCATCTGGGTCTCGATGACGGGATGGCGCCCTTCGAGAATCATCAGCTTTCGGTCGTCGGTGAGCTCAGGACGGCAGTAGCCGTTGGCCAGCGATACCTCGGCGAAGCCCTGCAGACAGTCGACCTGCGCCACTATCTGCGCATTGTACTGCACGGGCTGCACGAACTCCGTGACAGCCATCATCAGTTGGTTGAAGAGCTGCGCCTCGAGGGCCAGGATGCGCTCCTCGGCACCGAGGATCTTGTCCTCGTATTCCTTGAGTTCGGGAGTGATATATCGTTCAGCATTGGTGAGGGTCTGCCGACGTGTCCACCCCTCGGGGACCTTGTCCTTGTGGGTGTTGTATACTTCGAAATAGTAGCCGTAGACGTTGTTGAAGCCCACCTTGAGGGAGGTGATACCCGTGGCTTCGCTCTCTTTCTGCTGCAGCGCCATCAGGTATTCCTTGCCGGAGCCCGCCATGGAGCGCAACTCGTCGAGTTCGGCATTTACGCCGGCGGCAATGACACCGCCCTTCTCCACCTTCACCGGCGGTTCTTCCTTGACCTCCTTGCCGATACGCTCCGCCAACGACGCACAGGGGTTCAGCTGCTCGGCGAGGGTCGCCAAAGAGCCTTGGCAAGAGGCACAGAGTTGCTTCACCTCACCCACGGCCAGCAGGGCGCGACGCAGCTGCAACATCTCGCGGGGGTTGATACGTCCCACTGCCGCCTTAGTAATCAGGCGCTCCAAGTCGCCAATCTCCTTCACACACTTCTGCAGTTTCTGTCGCAAATCGCCCTCCCGCAGCAGGGTGTCCACCACACCGAGACGCTCCTCGATGGCGGGAATCTCCTTCAGCGGAAGCAACATCCAACGCCGCAGGAGGCGAGAGCCCATGGGCGTGAGGGTGTGGTCAATGACATCAAGCAAGGTGCGGGCACCGTCATTGGAAGAGGCCACAAGCTCGAGGTTGCGTACCGTGAAGCGGTCAAGCCACACATAGCGGTCGCGCTCCACACGACTCAGACGGCAGATATTCTGCGTGCGGTCGTGCTGCGTATCTTGTAGATAAGAGAGCACGGCACCGGCAGCAATGATGCCCATATCGAGGTCCTCGACACCGAAACCCTTGAGGCTCGAGGTACCGAACTGCTTCAGCAGCAGTTCGTGGGCGAAGTCGGGAGCAAAAACCCAGTCGTCGAAGGTGTTGGTATAATATCGCTCGGCAGAATGCTCTTGGAACCACCGCAGCTTCTTGCGCTGCAGCACCACCTCCGAGGGGTGGAACGAGTCCATGAGTTTGTCGATATAGGCCATGTCGCCCTGCGCCACAAAGAACTCGCCGGTGGAGACATCCAAGAAACTCACGCCGTGAATCTTGTCAGCGAGGTGCAGGCCACAGAGGAAGTTGTTCTCCTTAACCTCCAGCACCATGTCGTTGTAGGCCACGCCGGGCGTCACCAGCTCGGTGATGCCGCGTTTCACGAGACCCTTGGCACTCTTGGGGTCCTCCAACTGCTCGCAGATGGCCACACGCAAGCCGGCACGTACTAATCGCGGCAGGTACTGCTCCAACGCATGATGGGGGATGCCCGCCAAGTCGGTGTACTCACCGCCACCGGCCATCTTGCGCGTCAACGTGATGCCCAGAATCTGCGATGCCTTGCGAGCATCCTCGCCGAAAGTCTCGTAGAAATCACCCACACGAAACAGCAGCATGGCGTCGGGGAATTTCTTCTTCAACTCGGCATGCTGCTTCATCAGCGGCGATTCATTATCAGCTTTCTTGGCCATCGACGGTATAAAATTTGAGTGTGCAAAGATACAAAAAAAAATGAAAATAGAAGAATTTATAAAAAATCTTAAATCAATTGTACCTGTACAATAATACCATCCACCGCGGCGTTTTTAAACTCGAAAAAAATAATCACCAATAAACACACAATCCATGAAAACATTCAAACATTACGTGAAGTTCGCCATGCCCCTCATCGCGGCTGTGGCTTTTTTGATGACCTCCTGCTCGGGTCTGAAAGACAAAGAGGCCCAGGTACCCCAAAACGCCATCTTCGTCGCCAACCTCAACGTTGGCAGCATGTGGCAGAAGGGCGAGCTCAGCAATGTCGACAACATCAAGAGTTACGGTGTCCTTCGCGAAGGCCTCAGCGCCGCCATGCCCCAACTCGAGCAACTCCTCACCAACCTCCTGAAAGACCCCTCCACCACCGGTATCGACACCGACAAGGACCTCCTCCTCTTCGCTGCCATGAATAGCGAGAACCTCAGCGACATCACCGTCACCTTCTCTGCCACCCTCAAGAGCAAAGAAGCCTTCACCGACTTCCTGAACAAAGTTTCCGACATTGCCGGCGAGAAACTCGCCATCGAAGAGGGCGACCTCTCCTATGCCAACCTCGACAAGGACATCGTCATGGCCTTCAACAACAAGAGCGTCGTCATCATCGCCGGCGGCAAATCCGGCAGTCAGAAAGACTACGCCAAATCACTCTTCGAGCTCAAAGAGTCCCTGGCCGACAACGACCACTACAAAGCCTACCTCGACAACCGTCAGGACATGGGCCTCTTCCTCCCCTTCGCCAACTGGTTCGGCGAGAAAGGCATCATGAACAACCCCATGCTCAAAGTCCTTATGACCAATGCCAACGAGGCACTCTACGCCCAGCTGGAGAAATGCTCCGTCTATAGCGTCACCTCCTTCGAGAACGGCAGCATTGTCACCACATGCAAAACCCTCGGCAACCCCACCGACAACGCCAAGTTCCTCGGCAAGGGCATCGACAACAGCCTCATGGCCTTCATGCCCTCCCCCACCCTCACCGCCTTCTCCTTCAGCGTCGACATGCCCGCCTGCCTCGAATACATAGCTAATGACAAAGCCTCCGCCGAGGCCTTCAACGAGTCCATCGAGGAACTCGGATGCACCGTCAAGGACATCGTCGAGATTTTCGCCGGCAATTTCGTGGGTTCCTTCTACGGCATGGGCAAGGGCAACATGCCCCTCTGCGCCGTGGCCGCCGACATCGCCAAGGCCGACCTCGTCAACAACTTCCTTCAGTCCGCTGGCCTCAAGGCCAAGAACAACGTCTATGACCTCGGCAGCGGCATGAGCCTCTTCTTCGACGGCAAGACCATCGCCTTCAGCACCGACGCCAACGCTCCCAAGGCCTACGCCCAGGGCGGCTACCAGAACAGCCTCGCCGTCGTGGCCGACAAGATCCGCAAAGGCAACTACTTCTACATGGACCTCAAGATTCAGGACTACCCCCAGGCTGTGCTTGACCTTCTTGACTACAAAGCCGGCAACGATGCCCTCCTCGACCAGGTCCTCTCACTCCTCGACTACCTCGAGGTCGTCACCACAGCTCCCGATGAGATGAAGATCATCCTCAAGCTCACCGACTCCCGCAACGCCCTCGCCACCATCATCGCCACCGCCGACGACATCGCCATGAGCTTCCTCGGCGCCGACGAGGCCGACGAGACCCTCGCCCTCGAAGACTAAGAAACTCTCATCTATTATCTATTTTAAACTTTAAACCTTAAACTTTAAACTTTATAAATGATAATAGAGCTTAGAAACCTCAAACCTCAGTATATGTCGGAGTCGGAAGTCGCCGGCTCCGACATCTATTTACAGCCTTCCGTCGTCTTCGAGCGCGGCCGCAAGTATATGATCTGCGCCCGCTCGGGACACGGCAAGACCTCGCTGCTGAATTTCATCTACGGCAGCAACCTCTACTACGACGGTGTCATCGACTACCACGAGCCCGTCAGCTCACCCTTCGACCTGCGACTGCGCAAACTCAGCTATCTCTTCCAAGACCTCTGCCTCTTCCCTGAGCTTACAGCCTTGGAGAACGTGCAAATCAAGAACAGCCTCACGGAACATAAGAGCGAGGCCGAAATCGAGGCCATGCTCGATGCCCTGCTGCCCGCTAGCAAGAAACACCAGCCCCTTCGCACCCTCTCCTTAGGACAGCGCCAGCGTGTCGCCGCCGTGCGCGCCCTCTGCCAGCCCTTCGAGTTCCTCCTCATGGACGAGCCTTTCTCCCACCTCGACCACGAGACAGCCCAACAGGTCGCCGCCATGACCCTCCGCGAAGTGGAAGCCCAAGGTGCCTCCCTCCTCCTCACCTCCCTCGACCCCACCGACCTCTTCCCCTTCGACTGTACTTTGAAATTATAATGCCCTTCGGGCAGAAATCTTAGAAAATCAACAAGAAAATCAAAGAAAATATTTTTTTAGATTTTGAGATAGATTTTGACAGATTTCTCGCCGAAGGCGATTCCAAAAAGAGATATGCTCAAACGACTTCAACGAAAGACCCTCATCCCCACGCAGATTGCCGGCTACGCCGCCACACTCCTCGTGGGCGTCACCATCGTCATGCTCTCCGTGCAGCTCTATGCCGACATCCGTCCCGTACTCACGCAGCAGACCGACGTCTTCCGCAACCATGCCGTCACCCTCAACAAGACCGTCAGCACCCTCAACAGTCTCAACAAGGAGGGCATCTATTTCACCGACGACGAACTCGCGGCCATCCAGTCCCAGCCTTTTGTGAAGAACGTGGCGCGTTTCAGTAGCTCCTCCTTCCAGGCCTATGCCGCCATCGCCCTCGGCGAACAAGCCATCCGCACCGATCTTTTCTTCGAAAGCATCCCCGACCAGTATATCGACGTGCGAAGCGACCAGTGGCACTGGGACAGCACCGCCGACTTCATCCCCATCATCATCCCCGAGGACTACCTCAACCTCTACAATTTCGGCTTCGCCGAGAGCCAGGCGCTACCCGTCATCTCGCAGGGTGCCATCGAACAGGTGGTCTTCACACTCCGTCTCACGGGGCACGGCCGTCAGCAGCCCTTCCAAGGCCATATCGTGGGCTTCTCGGGAAAAATCAACACCATCCTCGTCCCCGAGGCCTTCCTTCTCTGGGCCAACCGTGAATTTGGCAATGCCGATGGCGGCAACACTTCGCGTCTCCTAGTGGAGTTCAGTGATGCCTCCGACGAGCGCATCCCATCGTTCATCGAGACGAACGGCTACAATATCAAGCAGGACGAATTGGAGAACAGCAAGATGGTCTTTTTCTTCCACATGGCACTCCTCTTCGTCATCACCGTGGCACTCATCATCATCGTGCTCTCGGTGGCTTTCATCATCATGAGCCTCAACGTCATCGTGCAGAAGAACCGCGACCTCTTCGTGAACCTCTATGGGATTGGCTATTCACCGCGTCAGATTGCACGCTACTACCAGCGCATCGTGGGACTCATTACCGTCGCCGACATCGCCGTCGCCGTCGGTCTCTCCCTCTTCTTACGTCATCTCTATGTGAATCGTCTGGCCTCCCTCTTCAGCATCGAGGGCAGCATCGTCCCCCTCGTGGCCACCGCCGTGCTCCTCACGACCCTCCTCGTCGTCGCCTACAGCCTCATTATCCTCCGCACCATCCGCAAAACCGTAGAGCCCTCAGCGCCCCGACGGCTCCCGTAGGGAGCACCTCTGCAATATGGGATGCCCTATGGGCAGAAATCTTAGAAAATCAAAGAAAATAGAGATTTTTAAAGATTTTGGTGGAATTTTGGCAGATTTCTCGCCGCAGGCGATTCCCTTGCTGCTATGCAGCATAATCCGCTCAATTCGCCGACGAATAATTAGTCGTGGGTCCGAAGTCGTAGCCGTCGACCACCACACGGTTCTTCGTGGTGCGTCCCAAAAAACAGCAGTTCAGTCGCGCGTCGTCCATCTTCAGCAGGAAAGCGTCGTCCTGCTTCTCCTCCAGTGCCAGCACATAACGCCCTTTCTCTTCACCGAAGAGGAACGCGTCGAGCCGTACCTCGCGCGGCACCAGGATGTCAAAACCTATTGCTTGATTGCGCGATTGCTTGATTGTTTGAGTAGGGGCTAGAAAGCGCAGCAGCGAGCAGAAGAGTCCCCCCTGCCCCACCGGTGCCGAAGCCAGCAGCATCTCACCGTCCTTCAGGGCATCAAGAATCATTTCTATGTATTGGCAGTCCTCCTCATGGCCGCCGGCGGCCATAGGTTCGTCGACGAGGTGGAGGCAGCGCCGCGCATACTCCGAGTCAACGAACTCACCGCTGACGTTGCCCACCATATAGAGCAGCAACCCCGTAGACCTAGTCCAACTAGTTAAACTAGTTAAACTAGCCAAACTAGAAAAACTAGAAAAACTATCCTTGCATGTAATCTCCCTCGCAATCTCCAGGCACTCCTTCACTCGCGGTTCGCGGATAGCCTTGTGGTCGGCGGAGCCGGAGTAGAGGTATTCGTTGCGTTCCACCACATGATGCTGGCCGCGCAGCCAGCCGTAGAGGCTCTGCTGCTTGCCGTTGCTCTCCCACATGGCCAAGAGTGTCGACAGCTCGTCGATGGTGGGCTGCCGCCCAATAATATCGAGCACCTCGTCGAACGCCTGCCGCGAGATACCCATCGCCTCCGCTGTCTCGAAATCAACCATCCTTATAAAGGGTTATAGGTTATAGGTTATGGGTTATAGACATTTGATAGGTTAGTGGTTTTTCGCCGGATTGTTTTTATTCTAAGGTACTCAAACTCTGCGGAGCAGGCAGATTGGTTATCGCCGTCTTTTTTATGCGTCAGCCTCTCTATAACCCATAACCTATAACCCATAACCATTCACCTCCTCAAATATCGCCTTGCAGCCCGCGTAGATATCCTCCCACGCCACGTTGAACTTGCGGGTGTACCAAGGGTCGACGACATCGCGGCCGTGGTGCTTGGTGTCGCTCGCGGGGGTGTGGTCGAGAAGCAACGAGAGTTTCTTCTCCTTGTCGCTCCCGAAACATCGGCGCATGGCTTCCAAATTGGCCGCATCCATGCCTATAATCATGTCGTAATAGGCGTAGTCGTCACGGACGATGCGACGAGCCGTCTTGCCGGGGCATCCGATGCCGTGTTTGGCCAGCTCCTGGCGTGCCAGTGGGTAGACGGGATTGCCCAGTTCCTCGTCGCTGGTGGCGGCGGAGGCAATCTCGAACTCCTCTTCGAGCCCCGCCGTGCGTACCATCTTTTTCAGTATAAACTCGGCCATCGGGCTCCTGCAGATATTTCCATGACAGACAAAAAGTATTCTTTTGCTCATTGCATTAATTTATTTACAAGGTATTCGCGACCTTCAGTTCATGCTGCAAAAATACAAAAAAAAATTTGATTGTCAAAATTTTTTTGACACAAAAAAAAGAGCACCCCGCGGGGTGCTCTTTTTTTGGAAGTAGTGTTACACTACCGAACCACGACGACGCGCTTGGCGGGTGCGTTGCCGACCTTCACGAGGTAGACACCGGTAGCCGTCATGCGGAACTCGATGGCTTCGGGAGCGTTCAGTTGACGATCCATCATACGACCGTTCACATCGTAGACGTAGACATCATAGCCTTCGGCGCCGCGCACGAAGATGCGGGAATCGCTGCTGTAGATGGTGACATTGTCCAGGTCAACATCCTCGATTCCGACCTTCTCCTGGAAGACGGCGGTGAGGGTGATATCCTCGGTCACCTGGAAGACGTAGACGGCGGCGGTGGAGACGATCTCAGAACCGTTCATCCAAGCCACGAACTCGTAGCCTTCGTTAGCGGTGGCCACGGCAGTGAAGTAGCCGTTCTCAACGATGGTGCCGCTCTCGCTGACAGTACCCATTGTCTCGTTGGCGGAGACCAGCGTGACGTTGTAGAGCGGGTTGACAGTGAGCTCAAGGGTCACGATGCTGTCGCAACCGTTGGCGGCTTCGGTCGTATAGGTGTAGACACCACTCTCGGTGTACTCTTCACCGTTCCAGTTGTAGCTGCCATCGGCAGTGACAACGAGGTTGGTGTAGACCGGCTGGTTGACGGTGAGGACAAGCGTAGTGACGCTGTCGCATCCCGTAGCAGCAGAGGTAGTGGTGTAAGTGTAGGTACCGCTGGTGGTGTAGGTCACACCGTTCCACTCGTAGCTCGAGCAGGCGCTCTCGGCGATGGTCACCTCGACAGGAGCGGTGATGGTGAGGTTCAGAGTCACGGTGCTGTCGCAACCGGCAGTCGTGGTGGTCTGATAGCTGTAGTTACCACTGTTGGTGTAGACGTTGCCGTTCCAGCTGTAGCTGTTGCAGGCGGTCTCGTTGACCGTGGTGCTCGCGCTGTTGTAGATGGTCAGGTTCAGCGTTGCGGTGGCAGCGCAGCCGTTAGCATCGGTGATAGCGTGAGTGTAGGTACCGCTGGTGGTGTAAGCCTGATCGAACCAAGTGTAGCTGTCGCAGTTGCTGGCAGTGACAGTGGTGTTGATGGGCTGGTTCACCGTCAGGACCAAGGTCACGAGGCTGTCGCAGCCGGAGGTAGCGGTGTAGGAGTGGTTGTAGGTACCACTGGTGGTGTAGGTCTGTCCATTCCAGGTGTAGCTGCCGCAGGCGGTCTCGTTGACCGTGGTGGCGACAGACTGCAGACGGGTGAAGAACAGGGTGACCACGCTGTCGCAACCGGCAGCGTTAACAGTGGTGTAGGTGTAGACACCGCTGGCGGTGCAGGTCTGACCGTTCCAGACGTAGTCATTGCAGGACTCGTAGGTCACAGTAGCAGTGCTGGGCTGGTTGATGGTCAGGGTCAGCGTCACAATGCTGTCGCAGCCATTGGCAGCGGCGAAGGTCTGCTGGTAGCTGCCAGAGGCAACATAGGTAGCGTTACCCCAAGTGTAGCTGTTGCAAGCCGATTCGCTGATGGCATTGGTGACGGGCTGCTTGATGGTCAGGTGGAGGGTATCCACGCTGGCGCAACCAGTAGCGTTGATGTAGTTGTAGAGTTTGTCGCCGGAAGTGGTGTAGGTCTCACCGTGCCACTCATAGCTCTCGCAGACGCTGACGGTCTCAGCGTTGTGAGTGCTGGCGTTGATGGTCAGGTGGAGGGTATCCACGCTGGCGCAACCTTCGACGTTGGTGTACTCGTAGGTGTAGGTACCCGTAGCCTCATGCGGCATCAGATGCCAGATGTAGTTGTCGCAAGCGATAGCATTCTCGACGTTGTGAGTACCGTGGTTGACGGTGAGGTTCAGCGTCACGATGCTGTCGCAGCCGTTGGCGGCCGGGTAGGTCTGCTGGTAGCTGCCGCTGGTGGTGTAGATGGCATCGCCCCAGGTGTAGCTCTCGCAGGCGGTAGCGCTGAAGCTGCTGGTCACAGGCTGGTTGAGGGTGAGGTTCAAAGTCACCACACTGTCGCAGCCGTTGGCAGCGGTGAAGGTCTGCTGATAGACGCCGGAGGCATTGTAGCTGACATCGTTCCAGGTGTAGCTGCCGCAGTCGGTAGCGCTGATGGTGTTAGCCACAGGCTGGTTGATAGTCAGGTGCAGGGTCACCACGCTGTCGCAGTTCTCACCATTACTTAACGTATAGGTGTAGTCACCGCTCTCGACATAGGCCTGACCGTGCCACACGAAGTAGTTGCAAGCCACAGCGGTGGTGTCACCGGTGGTGCTGTTGCTGATGGTCAGGTGGAGGGTAGCCACGCTGTCGCAGCCATTCACATCAGTAGTATCGAAGGTATAGGTACCACTGGTGGTGTACACAGTGCCGTTCCACTCGTAGCTGTCGCAACGCGTAACGTTGGTTTCGCTGCTGCTGTTGACATTCACTGTCAGGGCGAGGGTGACGATGCTGTCGCAGCCGGTGAGCGTAGAGGTCTTGTAGGTGTAGTTACCACTGGTGGTGTAGGTCTGGCCATACCAATCGAAGCTGTTGCAAGCCACAGCGGCGGTGTCGCCCTTAAGGACGGTGCCGACGGTCAGCGTCAGGGTCACCACGCTGTCGCAACCGTTGATGGTCTGCAGTTTCTCAACGAAGGTGTACTCCTTAGACTCCTTCAGGCTGTCGGCCGGGATGTCGAAGTTGTAACCGTGGTAACCATTGCCGAGGCAGACCTGAGCGGTGAGCTCGGTGCTCTTGGTCTCGTTGATAGTGAGGCTGAAGTGGTAGATGCTGTCGCACTGGGCGCTGAAGGGAGCATGGACGGTGTCGTCCTCGACAGCGGCGGTGTAGCTCTTACCACGCCATACATAAGGCATAGCGTAGTTGTCGCAAATCACTGCGCTCTCGTAGACCACAGGCTGCTCGTAGACAGTCAGGGTCAGGTTGACAACGCTGTCGCAACCGGTAGCGGTGTGCACGTTGGCCGAGGTCTGCATGCTCTCAGTCAAGGTGTCGATAATCTGGCCATTCACAGTCCACACGTAAGGACCGCAGCTCTCTTCCTCTTGGTAGACGAAGGTACGGCTGTTGCCAAGGACGAGGTGCAAGGTGTCGATCACATCGCAACCGGCCTCATTGAGCTCACCCGGATGGTGGTAACCGAGATCGTACATCTCCACAGTGTCGGAGTTGTTGGTCTTGGTAATGCCGTTCCAAGTGTAGCTATGGCAGGTAGCCACAGTGTCGAAGTAGATTGTCGACTGGCGGAGCGTCAGCACGAGGGTATCCTGGCTGAGGTCCTTGCCGCCGGCAGTCTTGTTCATGAAGTAGAAGGTCCAAGCGTTGGTATCGGCAGGCATGCTGTCCATGGTGTAGGTATTGCCATGCCATGTGTAGCGGTCGCACACATTGTCGATGGTCTTCTTACCTTCCTTCATGGTCAGGTAGAGGGTGTCGACGCTCATGCAGCCGCTGATGGTGTAGTAGCTGAAGGTGTCGGTAGCAACACTGGTGGCAGTGCCCTCAGTGTACTCGCGACCATGCCAGGTGTAGGTGTCGCCGAAGTAGGTGGTGTCGTACTCAGCCTTGTTGCTGTTGTGGTTCACAGTGAGCGTCAAGGTCACAGTGCTGTCGCAACCAGCGGCGCTCTGGAAGGTGTGCTTGTAGGTGCCGCCGGCAAGGATGACAGTATCCTTATTGGTGGCAGGATCCACATAGCCTTCCCAGACATACTGGTCGCAAGCCGTCTCGGCAACAGCCACAGTATAGATGTGGTTGTACACGAAGTGCAGGCTGTCGACGCTCGGGCAACCGTTGGTAGCAGTGTAGTAGTAGGCGGTGTCGACGCTGTGGTCGAAGGTGAACTCATGTCCGTCGACGGTCTTCCAAGTGTACTCACCGCAGTGGGTGGTGGTGTCGGTGAACTCGTTGCTGTTCTTCTTGATGGTCAGCACCAGCGAGAGGACGCTGTCGCAACCATACTGGTCTTCGGTAGTGTAGGTAGCGGTCGAAGTGCTCTCGGTGTACGTCTGGCCATTCACCCAAGTGTAGCTGTCGCAAGCCACACGACGGTCGGTCGAGTAGGTGAACGGATGCTGGTACACGGTGACGTACTCGATGTAGCCGCTGGTCAGGGTGTCGTAGATACGCCACGGACCGTGGGCATGATCGTAGTCGCTGGTCGAGGTGTTGATGGTCTGGCCACGCCAGGTGTAGCTCTGGTCGCTCACGCAGATGTGGACATCGCCGCTGTCAACGTAGTTGTTCTTCAGGGTCACGTTCAGCTGGATGACGCTGTCGCAGTACTGTCTTACCACAGGCTGCGAGAAGGTAACCTCCTTGATGAAGGTGCTGTCGCTGAAGCCAAGAGCATTGTAGGCGCGGGTGTTCTGAGCAGTGTAGTCGAAGATGCTGTCACCATAGACCAAGGTCTTGTTGCTCACAAAGAACACGGTGTCGTCGACGCCGGTGTAGCGCTGCGTGAGCGTCAGGTTCAGCGTGAAGATACTGTCGTAGTCGTTCTCGTTATGCTTCACATAGGTGGGCATGTAGGTGACATAGGCACCCGTGGTGCGGTTCTTGTAGATAGCATTGTGGGCTTCACGCTCGGCAGTGCTAATCCACTCGTAGGTGTTGCCGTCGCGCCAGGTGTACTCGCTGCACACGATGGTGTCGTCGGTAACATAGTAGTTCATACCCACGTGGATCTGAACCTTGATGATGCTGTCGCAGTTACCAACCACAGTCTTCACCGTGAGGGTGTCGCGGAAGTTGGTATCCTCGGTGTACATCACGCCGTTGTAGCGGAAGGAACCTTCACCGGCATAGATGATGCTGTCGTGCTCATGGTGACGGTTGACGGTCAGCCACAGGGTATCCATGTGCGTGCAACCGTTGGCATCGACCGACTCCCAAGTGGGCTTACCGCTGGTGGTATACTCGGTACCGTGCCAGGTGTAATGGTCGCAAGCCACCACGGTGGTGTCATTGCCGAGGTTCTTATTAACCACGAGATAGAGAGTGTCGACGCTCGCGCACTTGCCGGCATCGGCGCTCAGATAACTATAGAAGTAAGTGCCATTGACGGTGTAGGTCGAGTCATGCCATACCTTCTTGTCGCACACGGTGTCGTAGTAGGCGGTGCTGAGGTCGTGGAACATGTTGACCGTCATCGTCACGGTGCTGTCGCAACCGTTCACATCGGTGAAGTTGTGGACATAGATGCCACCATCGGTGATGAGGGTATCCCAGTTGTTGGCAGCGTTGGCGAAGGTCCAGCGGATGCTATCGCAGACAGTGGTGTCGACAGTCGAAGCCACTTCAGCGCGACGGTAGACCTTCTTGGTGGTCACCTGCTCGGCGGGAGTGCCAAGGTCGGTGGTGTCAACGAAGGTGTAGGTCTTCGAAGCTTCAGGCATCGGGAACTTCTTGCCGTTCCACACGAGGGTATCGGTGGCGTAGCAGACGTTCTCCTCAACGGTGTTGTAGTTGTACACCAGGTTGATGGTGGCGTACACCATGCTGTCGCAATAGTAGTTGTGACCGGCGCTGAACCAGACGTTGACGGTGGTATCCTTCTTGGCGGCCTTCTGGTCGGCGAAGTAGAAGGTGTCGTTGCCCAGGATCAGGCTGTCCTGACTCAGCGGGAAGCGAACCACGGTGGTGTCACCGTAGACAACCTCGTTGAGGGTCAGGTTGAGGTAACGCAGGGCGATGTCAACAGTGTCGAACGGATAGGTCATCACATAGGTGTCGTCGGTGATATCCTTGTAGAGGGCGTTGCCGTGGGCGGCGCGCTCTTCGTCGGAAATCCACTGGTAGGTGTGGTTGTTCTGCGGCCAAGTGTAGAGACCACAGGCCACCACGTTGTCGTATTCAATCTCGTACTGCTCCACCCAGATGTGGTAACGCACCACACTGTCGCAACCGTTGATATTCTTGAGGGTGATATCCACAGAGTCGTTGATGGTGGGAGCCTGATAGAGACGGCCGTTGAAGCGGTAGCTGCCGCCACGGTGGTTGATGGTGTCGTGGGTCAGCAGGCTGGTGTTGTAGATAGTCAGGTTGATGGTCACCACGCTGTCGCAGCCGTTGACGGTGCTGGTGAGGGTGCGCTTGATGATGCTGTCCTCGGTGAAGGTCTCACCGTTCCAGACGAACTCGTCGCACTTCACACTGTCGGTGGTGTAGGTAAAGTCGTTCTTCAGCGTCAGCTTCAAGGTGTCGACATTCCAGCACTGGTTGTTGGAGGTGTTGACATACTTGAAGGTATCCACGGTGTTCTCCTGGTACTTGCGACCGTGCCATGTGAAGGTGGCGGTGTCGTGAGCACAGATAGACTCGTTGTTCACGTTGTGGACAGTGTTGGTGATGTTCAGGGTGAAGGTCACCGTGCTGTCACAGGTGGGATACTTGACGCTCTTGAGCGTACGGCTGATGGCGATACCATTGGAGTCGGAGGTGAAGAGCTCGTTGCCCCAAGTGTAGCGGTCGCAGGCAGTAATGGCAGTGGCCACTGTCTCGACAATCTTGGCGCGACGGTAGATGGAGTCGGTCATCACCATCTCGTTGTCGGTACCCTTGTTGAGGGTATCGTTCACCAGGGTCATCGTGCCGGCGGGCAGAGTCTTGTAGTTGACATCCTCGAAGCAGACATACGTCACACCGGGAGTGGTGTCGTAGTTGTACTTCAGGTGGATGGTCCAGTACTCGATGCTGTCGCAGTAGTAGGTGGAACCGTAGTGGACCTCGCGGCTGACGGTGGTATCCTTCTTCAGGGCCTTGTAGCTGGCGAAGTTGAAGGTGCTGTCGCCAATGGTCAGGGTCTCCTGGCTCAGCGGGAACTGGGCGTACACCGAGTCGGCTATCGTAGCCTCGCTCATGCTCAGCCACAGGACATAGGTCTTGTCGATGGCCGAGTCAGCGGTGTAGGTGGTGTACATCGGGTTCTCCTGGATGTACTGGCCAGTGGTGATATCCTTGTAGTTGAAGATCGGGTTGCCCTGCTGGCGCTCCTCGACGGGAATCCACTCGTAGGTGTGGTTGTTCCTTGCCCAGGTGAAGCGGCCGCAGGCATTGAAGTGTTCATTCACGATGTCGCCAACCTCAACAAAGAGGACGTGAGTAAGAATCGTGTCGCAAGCACCGGTGTTCTCAGCGGCATAGAGGGTGTCGACGAAGAGCTTCTGCATCTCGGCATCGGTCACCGTGTCGCTCTTGAACGGAGCGGTGAAGAGCACATTCTTGTAGTAGGCTGTCGGGGCGTTGATCACGATGCTGTCCTTGGCAAGCACCGGACCGGCGTTGATGGTCAGCACCAGGGTATCGGAAGTCCAGCAACCGTTGATATCCTGCACATCCATAACGACGCTGTCGGAAGCGGTGTAGTGGCCGAGGGTATCGGAGTTACCAGCGTAGTTGTTGTTGTTGACAGTCCAGTAGTACTCGCCGCAAGCCTGTACGTTGAACTTCACAGGAGTGTTCTTGTTGATGGTCAGATGCAGCGTGGCGGTACTGTCACAACCGACGGCGTTCTTCAGAGCCTTGCCGGCGGCAGTGGTGTCGATAACAATGGTACCGGTGGTGTCAATATTCAAACCAGCCCAAATGTAGTTGTCGCAAGCCACCTGCGTGTGCACACTGTCGGTGCTCTTGTTGATGACCAGGTTGAAGACCAGGATGCTGTCGCAGCCCGTCACCACAGAGGTCATCGTGTCGCGAATGATGGTGCTGGCGGTGTAGGTAGAGTCTTTGTAGGTGAAGCTGTCGCACTTCACGGTGTCAGCCGTGGCAACGGTCGTCACGTTGCCATTCACAGTGTAGTTGATGACCGTGTCGAAGATGGTGTCGTTGACTCTCACCTGGTGGGCATACTGCTGGTCGGCACCCACGGTGTTGATTACCACACCGTAGACGGTGTCGGGCAGCTGGCCCTCACAGAGGCTGATTTCAGGCACGCGGGTGAGGTTGAGGATCACCACGCTGTCGCAACCGTTGGGCAGGGTGGCGTCGTACTGTGCGCCGCTCACGCTGGCCTTGTAGGTGGTACCGTTCCAATCGTAGTCGGCATTGGTAATCACGTTCTGGTAGACGGTGCGCATGCCCTGCACGGTGTAGTGCAGGTAGAGGATGGTGTCGCAACCCCACTTGCTGGTACTCTTCACGACTTCGAAGGTACTGTCGACACGATAGGTGTTACCGTCGGGACCTTCATAGGTGTTGCAGACGGTGTAGTACTCGTGCTGCTGTACGGTGTCGTAAATCGTCAGCTGGAGGGTGACGATGCTGTCGCAGCCGTAGCGTACACTGGAGATGGTGTCGATATACTCGCCGCTCTTCTCGTAGGTCTTGCCGTTCTGGGCCCAGACATACTCCTTGCAGGCGGTATCCTTCACGGTCTCGCGGACAGTGGGAAGCACAGTGTAGCGATAGGTCACGTTGCTGTCGCAACCCATCACGGTGGTCCAACCGGTAGTGGAGACCTCATTGCCATACGAGGGCATCTCGTTGAGAGCTCCGGCAATGGTCAGCGTCACCTTCTGGTTGGTGTCGTTCGGGTTGGTGATGACATATTCATAATTAGTATCGAACTCGCTCTCGCAGAGGGTCAGCGTGTCGGTGGCATCGTTGGTGGCGTGGTACACCATCAGGTCGACCTTGTAGATGGAGTCGCAGCCATTGGCGGCAGCGCCATCAACGGTGTTCAGCAAGAGGGTGTTCACCTCGTCGACAACGAGGGTGCCAAAGCTGGCATACTGAGCAGGTTCATTGGAGCAGATAGTGTCCTTGGTGGTCTTCACAGCATGGTTCTTGGCGGTGAAGCGGATACGCAGGATGAGATCCGAAGCGCCATTGTCATAGCCAAGGTCTCTGGTGTTGAAGGCCACGTTGTCACTCTCGGTGAGGGTAGCCACAGGATAGTAACCCATGGTCTTGTAAGGCTCGGCCAGCATCAGGCTGTCGTTTGCGCCCGGCACATATTTGTACCAGTTGGCCACAGTGTCCTTCATGGTCACGGTGTCTCTGTAGTATACCAACTTGAGCTCATAAGGCACACAGGCGGTGTCGAAGACAGTGCGGTTCTCCGAGGTGTTGACGGTGAGGTGAGCGCGGTACCACTGGTCGTGTCCGGCAGCAGCATTGGGGATGCGCTCCTGGATATCCTGACTGTAGCGGTACTCCTTCTCCACTTCGTTGCCTTCGCAGTCAACAGTGGTGAGGTAGAAGACGTCGCGCTCGGTGACGTTGACCCAAGGCAGGGTGTCGGTCACGTAGTTCATCGTCAGGTGCAGCACGGCGGTGGTGTCGCAGCCGTTGGCGGCCTGACCAGCCCAAGTCTTGCGGATGTCGCCGCCAAGAGCATAGGTCTCGCCGGTAGCCCACCAGGTGAAGCTACGGCTGTCGCACTCCATATGGGCGGTGTCGCCCTCAACGCTGTGACGCAGGGTGAGGTTGAGGGTCACCACACTGTCGCAGGCAAACTGGTTGCTCAGCGTGTACTGGGCACCCACGGTATCCTTCGTGTAGACCTTGCCGTCGATCCATTCCAGCTCGTCGCAGACGTTCTGCACGTCGGTGCCGGCATTCTGGTAGTTGACGGTGAGGTTCAGCGTCACGGTGCTGTCGCAACCCTTGACGGTCTTCAGGATGGTGCTGTAGGCATCGGTGGTGGTGTAGGTGCCAACGGTGTCGCCGGCAATCACCCAGGTGTAGCTGTCGCAGACGGTCTTGTCAGAGCTGCTGGCAGCAGGATGGTTGACGGTGAGCATCAACACGCTGTCCACGGGGCAATCCACAGGAGTGCTCACATAGTGGAGGGTGGTGTCGAGGTTGGCCGTGTAGGCGTTGCCACCCCAAGTGTAGGCAGCGCCCTCGCAGAGGTCACGACGGGTGTTGATGGTGGCCATATCCTTGAACGAGAAGTTCACGTTCACCAAGCTGTCGCAGCCGTGGGCAATCTTGAAGTTCTGGGTGTAGTCGCCGTCTTCGGTCAGCGTCTGGGCGCCCCAGGTGTAGGGGTTCTGCGTGTAGCAGACCTCCATCGTGTCGTTCACGGTGTAGCTGGGGTTGACGGTGATAGGTTTGGTAGTGAACTCGTTCACACAGCCGGTAGCCGTCTCAGTCACAGTCACGCTGTAGGTAGCGGTGACGTTGGGGTTGACGGTGGTAGTGGCGGTGGTGGCGTTGTTGCTCCACAGGTAGGTGTAGCCATCCACGACGGTGGCACTGAGGGTCAGCGCGCTGTCGCGGCAGACCTCGGCCAGGCTGGTCAGCTGCACTTCGGGCAGCTGGTTGACCACCACGGTGAAGGTGGCACTGGTCTGGCACTTGCTGTCATTGCTGGTGGTGGCGGTGACGGTGTAGGTCGTCGTGCTGTCGGGCGTCACGGTGATGGAGGTACCAGTCTGGTTGTTGCTCCAGCGGTAGGTGGCCTCCACGTTGTTGGCGTCGGCCAGGGTCAGCGTGGTGCTCTCACCGCGGCAGATGACGCTGTCGGTAGCGCTGATGCTCAGGTCAGCCACGGTGGTGGTGCTCACGAAGATGCTGGTGGGCAGCGACGTGCAGCCATAGGCATTGTCGGTAGCCACCACAGTGAAGGTGTCGAGCACATGCGGGAAGACGGTGTGGTTCACGCCTTCGGTGTGGTCCTCCCATTCGAAGGTCGAGGCCATGTTGGAGCGGCCCTCGAGAATCATCTGGGCATTGTCGCAGTAGTCGGTCACCGGAGCGGTGACGTTGCTATTATTATAATAGATATAGGCCACAGGGGCTTCGTGCACGGTGAGGTGCAACCAGCCGATGGAGTCGGCATTGTGGATGGTCTTCATCGTGTCGACGTAGTCGCCCTGCACGGTGCGGTGCTGGCCGAAGAAGTCGAAGGTGTCGCGCTGGCAGATCTCCACGGTGTCCTTAATCAGGAAGTCGGGATGCAGCACGAGCTGCAGGCTCTTGGCGATACTGTCGCAGCCGCCGATGTTATCCTGGGTGTAGTTGACAAGCTTGGGATCGGTGGGCACGAGGTCGGTCTCTTCGCCGGCGCGGGCACGACGGGTGTAGTGGTTGGTGAAGGTCTTGCCGTTGCCCTGAGGAGCCTCCCAGGTGTACTTGCCAATGGTCTCCACGGGCACCTCGATGGCGGGAGCCAAGGCCGGGCATTCGCAGCTGGCCATGAGCTTGAAGCCGTAGTAGTCAAGGCCGTTGTCACCGTCGGTGGTAAGCACCAGGGTGTAGTAGCCGCTGTCGGCCCACTGGTAGCTCTCGGTCATCAGGTCGATGTCCTCGCTACCGGTGTAGGTACCGATGAGGTTGGCAGCCGTGGCGGCGCCGCGGTAGATGCTGAGGAAGTCATAGCCCTGCTCCAGGTCCACGCTACCTTTGAGGCGCACCACCTTACCGGCCTCGGCGGAACGGATGACGTAGGTGCGGTTGAGGTTGCCGGCATAGTTGCCGTTGTGGCCCGTGGTGTCGGGCATGATATACTCGTTGCAGATTTCCAACGTGGCGTCGGCATCCAGCAGGTTGGTCTGCTCGGTCACCTTCAGGGTCACGTCGTCGACATAAATGCTGTAGTTGTAGTGGGTAAGAGCCACATAGCGGCTGCCGGTGTGGCCGGCATGCTTGGTGTGGGTGGCGTAGTCCTCCAGCGAAACGGTGTATTCCGTCATGCTGCTGGTGGTGTTGATGGTGGCCACAGTGTCGAAGGTGCTCTTATCGTTGGGGTCTGTCATGACGCCCACATAGACGGTATAGCCGCTGCCGCCCTGAGCCGAGAAGTCGAGGGTCAAGTTGCTGACATCGACGGTGCTGGCCAGTTCGGGCAGGATGGCATAGTTGCCAGTATAAGCGCCACCAAAGCGAAGCTGGTGATTATACACATTGGGGTAGCTGCCGCTGCCGCGGAGGGTATCCCAGCAAGCGGGGATAGCGTTGTTATCATAGGTGTCGAAGTTCTCCACGATGGGCAGCTCTTCGGTGTTCCAAGCGGCGCAGCCGGTGCGGCCGTAGGCCACTTCGCTCCAGAACGACACCTTGTCGCCCCTCTTGGCGCGGACATAGAAGGCGTAGGTGGTGGAGTGATTCAGGCCTTCGACAACATAGGTCGTGCTGGTGACCTCGGTCGGGGTGGCGGTCATGGTGTCGCCATAGACAACATCCCACTTGTTCACGTTGAAGCTGGCGGGGTTCTTGTCCGTCCAGGTCAGGGAGACCTTGTTGCTGCTGCCAGCAGGAGTGGAGGCCACAAGGTTGGTCGGGGTATAGACATCGGGATAGGTGTGGATGGTCGTCATGACCCATTTGCTACCCTCGGTGCCACAATTGGTCTGCACGGCGAAGTAGTAGTCCTTGTCGCCAGCGAAGAGGCTGCCATCGAAGGCGAGGCTGTCTTTGCCGTTCACCTCGAAGGTGGCGATGGCGGCACCCGCCAGGGTAGGATCGAACTCACGGTCGCTGTAGGAGACGCGGTAGTTGTTCACCACAGGCTCCAGGCTGGTGTTGGCACTCCAGCGTAGCATCACATTGTTGGTGCTGTCGATGCTGGAGGGACGCATCACTGGTGCAAAGCAGGTGACAGAGGTGTTGCAAGGGGCAACGCTGGCGAGCAGTTCGAAGCCCCAGTTGTTGGTAGAGTTATCAGAGTGGAAGGTGAGGGTCAAAGCGCCAGTCGGGTCGGAGGAAACAAACTCCGGAACCTCGCCGTCGGTGCCACCACCCACACGCTCTGCACTCAAGCGGTTAGCCGGAGTAGCACTGGTGCCATTGTACACAGTGAGGTAATCCCAGATAGTGGAACTGCCTTCGGTGCCATAGGTACCGCTCAGTTTCATCATGGCGCCAGGAGTGGCAGGTATGATAACAACGGTTCCATCGAAGCTGTTAGTATAATTACCGTCAGGACCGCCATTGTCATAAATCATAGCGCGGTCAGAAACCAGCGTAGAAGTGCCCGTGGTCATGATGTACTCGTCTGTCGGTTCCGGGCAGAGGGTGGTGAAGGTGTGCTTGGCACTCCAGTCACTGTGCTCGTCACCGGCATTGGCGCGGACATAGACGTAGTAGGTGGTATAGGGCTCAAGGCCGCTGAGCTTCACGCTGTCATTGGTGGCAGCGAGGGTCTCATACACGGCGGTGGGATCCGTGGGATCGAAGTCGGCGGTGGCGTAGGCCACAGTCCAACTGTTGATACCGGCGGTAGCTTCGGTCCAACGCAAGCTGTCGCTGATGTTGGTGGTGTGCCAACTGGCGAGCGCCGTGGGAGCCGCGATAACGGGAATCTGGAAGTCGTAGCCGCTCCAGACGACGCTGGCATCGTTGGCGCCGCAGACTGCCTTCGTATACATATATATATGGTCACCATTGTGCAGACCGCTGAAAGTGAAACTGCCGGTGGCAGCGCCAGTGATGGTCTCCGAGTTGTAGGTGGCACCCAGGTCTTCGGGGGTGAAGTCCTGGGGGGCCCTGCGGAGCCTCCAACTCTGAGGCACCTGGGTGGGGTCTTCCTGCTGCCAGACACCTGTGGCGCCGGTGAAGGTCACGTCGTTGGTGTCGAAGTTGACCTGCGGCTTGCAGGTGGGCACGAAGGGCGTGGTGAAGCCGTAGCGCACCATGCGGGGGTTCTCGACACCCGTGCAGACGCTGTAGACATAGAGGTCGTAGGCGGTCTCAGGCACCAGCGGGGTGATGGTGGCGGTGTTGCCCGTTACGGTGACACCGTTGGCGATATTGGGAGTGGTACCCTGAGTGACACAGATGTAGCCAAACCCGGTCTCGTCGCCACTGAAGGTCAGGTCAGCCTTGGCATTGTTGTCATCAGGACCAACGGTGATAGCCACGGTGGGAGGCACACAATCGCCCTGGTCGCAGGGAGAGATAAATTTGAAATTATTCTTTACAGTTAAAACATTTCTATTATATGAGGAAACAGACGAAACATTGGATGCAGTAATATCCGTATTATCTTGATATGCATAAATCGATTGTTTGGTTGTACCAGTTGAGATTACACCAAATGTAGGATAATTTCCCCAAGCACCTGTATTGTTATCAACAACAACAATCAGATTATTATTACCACTATATTCAAAGTCCGTGGTAAAATCAATCTGATGCCAACCGCTCGTTCCACAAGGCATATTACCCGAATAGACCAAAGTCATCCCGTCTGTGGAAACAAAGTCACTATTATTACTGAAAGACGTTTTTTCCGTCTCAGCCAAATAAATAGCAACCGTCATATCTAACTTACCGTCAGTAGTCACATAATACGAGAGGCCTTCAATTGTAGTTCCACCTCCTAACTCCTCAGAAGTAAATATCTGCTCAGTGAAGGAATAATCGTAGTTTCTATAGGCGGGTAAATAATTAGATGCTGTTGTATGTTCACCCAACGAGATATCACCGCCGCTGATGCAACCAGTCGTGAAGCTGCTCACATCACTCCAGTCGGAAACATCCTCGGTGGAACAGAGACTGCGAACCTTCCAGTTGTAGGTGGTAGCCATGTCGAGGTTGGTGAGGGTGTAGGGCTTGGCATTAGCCACGACGGAAACACCAAAGGTGTCGATATCGATGCCGGCAGGAGCGTAACGCACTTCCCACTGGGTGGCAGCGGTGGGGCTGTTCTCCGTCCAGTTCAACTCAGCAGTGGTAGCACCAGTGGCACCCGTGCCAGGTACATTAGTCAGGTTGCTGGGCTTGATGCAGCTAGGAGCCTTCACGATGCTCATGTCGTAGAGGTAGGCGTAGGTAGTAGAATACCTATATAAACTGCTCTCAAAGGCCAGTTGTACGGTACCTTCAGGCAAGGCAATGCCCTCTACGTTAACATTAGATGTTGTGGCAGAATAACTGCCAGAAACACTTTGGTAAGCGGCATCTAATTCTGTCCATCCTCCATCAGCACTGGTACGATAGTATACTGTTAATGATGCAGTGCCATTATAGGTACGCAACTGTCCGGAGAAGTTCAGCCAATAAATCCCATTGCCAAGATTGAAAAGAGGCGATACTAATTTGTTGCTGGAGGGATAGTCATAATTGTAGCTGGAACTGTAGTAGTTGGCACCATTTGTGGTGCTGAAATTCCAATCGTAATCGCCATCAGTGGTCTGGCTCCAGCAGTCGGGCATAGTGCTCTGCTTGAAGTCGACACTGTAAGGGTTGGCAGCATTGACGGCGATAGCCATGCAGGGAGTGGTGAACTCCACGGGGCCGACCCAGTCGGTCACCTCGCTGGTGGCCGAGCAGTGGGAGCGGAGCCACACATAGTAGGTGGTGTTGCTACCGAGCTGGTCGGCGGGGATAGTGAAGGTGGTCCCGTCGATGCCGCTTTCGCTGGCTGCCGTAGGCTCAACACCGGTGGTGTTCCAAGCCAGATCGTAGCTGGTGGCATTAGCGCTGGCCAACCAGGTGGCAACACCTGCGGGAGTAACCGCTAAGTTCTTGGGCTGCGGACAAGTGGGGATTATACTCACAACCACGTCGTCAATACAACAACTCCACTGGCTGCTATAATACCAGCGGAAAACAAGACGGGTTGCGGTAGCAGGAACACTAGCCAAACTCAGACCATCAATCTCAGTCATACTATTCTGATGATTGGGGAAAGACTGGATCTCAGTAAAAGTGTTCATATTGTTATCCTCTGCAGTAATATAGCCAAGGGTTAGAGTTCCATTACTGGCAGACTCTGTCTGATACCAGAAAGAGATTTGCAAACCACTGAGAGCATTAGAAAACTCCGGCAACGTAGCATAGCAATAACCGCTACCATAAAACGTCAATGCCTTCGTTCCATTATGTTTGTACCAATAGGAGCCACTTCCAATGACATGAGGATAAATAGAACCAGTGGTATAGCTTTCCCAACAATTGGGGACAACACCATTATTGCTATAGGTTGTACCTTCATAGTCCTCAAAACCCTCAACATAGGGGTTTCCATTGGTGACGGTGATGGCAACGCAGGGGGTAGTGAAGCTACCCAAACTGACCCAGTCGGTGATGTTGCCGCCATCGACGGTGCAATGGCCACGCACCCACACATAATAAGTGGTAGCTCCTTCGATCCCTTCCTGAGTATTCAGGTCAACACTCGCTGTGGCGACAGCCACATTGGAAATCGACGGATCATCCGTAGCAACAGGAGCAGTGTTACTGGTGCTGTAGTAGAAGTCGAGAGAGGTAATGTTGGGACGATTGGCAGCCAACGTAGGCCATGTAATCACACCAGCATTTAATGCGAAATGACTTGCAGTAGGTGCGGGGCAAGATGCCAGAGTGGTGCGGGTGCCATTGTATTTGGCCCAGCCCGACTTGATATCGCCGCAATACTTGCGCACATAGACACGATAGGTGGTTTCACCCTGCAGACCGCCGACATGATAGCCGGTAATCTCGCCAGCAGTCATCACGACATGAGCAGTGGTAGAGGTGACGATGATGCCGCTGGTGGCCTCGGTGGGCTCGGCGGTGGCATCGGTGACATAGACCTCATACTTGGTAGCGCCAGCATAGGCTTCCCACGAGACAAAGAGGCTGTCCCAGAAAGTAGGATTGGCCACAGTGACACCCGAAGGCTTCACGCAGGCAGGCTGAGTGAAGGTGTAAACAACACCCTGGCCGGTAGCGGTGCTGTAGGCCGGATGGGTGCTGCTGTAGTAGTAGGCGGAGGAGAGGGTACGCGCGGTCCAGCCACTGGTGGCGCGCACTACGGTGTCCCACCGGTTGTCGGGGGTGGTACCGACACGGTAGATGTCGTCGCCATTCTTCATACCCATGATGACACTGGTGTTGCCGTTGAGGGTCATGGGACCGTAACGGAACTCAATGTCGCCATTGGGGAAGAGGGCAACCTGGAAACTGAGGCTGTTGCTGCCGGTGCGGGCCTTGCGGCATTCCACCACAAAGGATGTGGTGGTACTCTGCACGAGGACCGTACCGCCGGAGAAAGCGCCGGAGGACAGCATCAGCGGGGCGACGATCTGGCCGTCGCCGAACTGGATGCTGCCGTTGGCGTTGACAGTGACATTGCTGCCACTGGCAATGGGGCTCTCACCAAACGGCATCGCAAACTGCAGCTGGGCAGTGCCCGTTCCTGTGGACATGTTGACTGCCGTGCCACCATTATTATAAATGGTGGTGTAGGTGGCGTTGGCGACGCTGACGTCGTACTCGCTCACCTTGGCAGCATTCTGTCCCTGCGCGACCCACGGCACAAATAACAGTGCCACAAGGGTCAAAGTTCGTAGAAACTTTTGCATAATGTTGTGATTTTTGGTTAATAAATGAATTAATTAATGATTTGTTATTTTTATTTCTTTCTTTGGGTTATAAAGTTATAGAGTCATAGAGTCGTAAAGTCAAAGGGTCAAAAAGTCTAAAGGGTCAAAAAGTCTAAAAGTCTATAGGGTCTTTTTTTATTCAATATAAAGCAACTTTAGTTTGCGATACCTCTGCCACCATGGGAACTTGCGGTCGGCACTGATGAGTGTCATTTTATGGACAAGCGCAGTGGCAATGATAAGCCTGTCAAACGGATCCTTATGCTGCATCAACTGACTTTCAGGAATGCCCTCTGTCTCAAAGCGATTCACCACTTCATACGTTACATCCAGCACACCTATGTTCCACTGTGACAACAGCAATCGCCACTCTTCCGTCGTACCTGAAACAATAATGGTTTTCTTCTTGTTCTGCTTTTCCACAATCTCAACAAACGACGCAACCGACACAAAATAACTCCCTCGGAAGCATTCTATATCCTCTCGTACTGTATCAGGAATCTTGTCTTGATTACCTGACAATAGTCCAACAAGAACATGTGTATCAAGCAGATATCTATCCATACTTATTTTTCTATTCCTAATTCCCAAGGATCTGGTACCAATTCCACATATCTCTTCAGATACCGGAACTTCTTCCGCGGAGCCACCTTCGGAGTCTTCGCCGGTGCCCGTCTCGTTTGTTTCTTTGTTGTTGCTGTTTTTTCCATTTTTACTTCTGACTTTGTTATTATTGTTTTCTTTCTTCGGGTCTAAAAGGTCAAAAGGGTCTAAAAGTCTAAAAGTCTTGTTTTACCATTTCCGCTATCCTGTCTATCATCTCATATCAGTACTACTTTATCTTCTTCCACATTGTCGTGAAACGTTTCATTTTCTTTCTTATGCTCATTACGCAAGCGAAGATATAAATACATCTCGCTTGTTATTAATATATTATACGCGTATTATACGTCAGTATATACTACGCACCATTTTGCAAAGATACATTTTTTTTCTATTTCGGACGATTTTTTTTTTGGCGAAAGGCAATTTTTAACATTTAACAACATTTTCCCTCACAACGCCTTACCCCCTGAAACGACCGGCCGGAAAGCCACCCAAAACAAATATACATCGTGCACGACACGTCTATATCAAACACCAGCCAACACCTTGTCATCTCTTACCATGGTAGGAGTTGGTACGGTGTTGGTACGGTGTTGGTACGGTGTTGGTACGGTGTTGGTACGTGTTAACAACTGGCACAAGGTGTTTGTTTGCAGTAGCTAGTTTGGCTAGTTTGATTAGGGAAGGAGGTGGGGAGAAAAAAAAAGAAGGAGGCGCCGCGGGCGGCGCCTCCTTCAGACCAGGTGTATCGGCAAGGGGATGCGGGAGGGAGGTTACTCCTTGACGCGCATCTTTTTCTCCTTGATACGGGCTTTTTTACCGGTGAGATCGCGCAGATAGAAGATACGGGCGCGGCGCACAGCACCGTGCTTGTTGACGTCGATCTGCTCGATGAACGGGCTGGCAATGGGGAAGATGCGCTCCACTCCGACGCCGTTCGTGATCTTGCGGACAGTAAAGGTCTCAGTAGCTCCGCTTCCACTGCGCTGCAGGACAACGCCTTGGAAGTTCTGGATACGTTCTTTGTTTCCTTCCTTAATCTTGTAATGGACAGTGATGGTATCGCCAGCCTTGAATTCGGGGAACTCCTTGCGCTCGACCAAATTCTCTACAAATTGCATGATTTCAGTTTTTCCCATGACAAATAGAATTTTACAGGTTAATAACGCTTATTTTACCATCTTCACCACGGCGGCGAAAGCCTCGGGATTGTTCATAGCGAGGTCGGCCAGCACCTTGCGGTTGAGCTCGATGCCCGACTTGTGAAGATTGCCCATAAAGACGGAGTACGAGATACCGTTGATGCGGCAACCGGCATTGATACGGTTGATCCACAGGGCACGGAATTCGCGCTTCTTGTTCTTT
>JAEEGH010006744.1_pt1 | contig 27963 bp, 23 predicted proteins | sample 9134181 | NCBI WGS metagenome assembly JAEEGH01 (sample SAMN16246544, study PRJNA631951) | gut metagenome | biome: gut microbiome; feature: rumen; material: DP-attached | host: Bos | place: Iran: Karaj | collected 2018-10 | reverse complement strand
TGAAATTGTGCTTGCCGCAGGTCGGGCACGGGACGTTGTTGTCCTCGATGAATGCCTTCATCTCCTCCTGCGAAAAAGCGTCGATGGGCTTCGGAAGCGTGATGCCTTTCTCCGCTGCGAAGTCTTCAATAAGCTTGTCCGCGCGGAAACGCTCATGGCATTCCTTACAGTCCATCAAAGGATCGCTGAATCCGCCGAGGTGTCCCGAAGCCACCCAGGTCTGCGGGTTCATCAGGATTGCGCAGTCAACACCGACGTTATAAGGATTCTCCTGAATGAACTTCTTCCACCAGGCCTTCTTAACGTTGTTCTTCAGCTCCACGCCGAGGTTACCGTAATCCCATGTGTTTGCCAGACCGCCGTAGATTTCGGAGCCCGGATATACAAAGCCTCTCGCCTTGGCGAGTGCTACGATTTTGTCCATTGTCTTTTCCATAATGTCGCACCTCTTTCTTCTGTGTTACTTCCCTATATTAGCCTTGAAAAGTCGCAATGTCAAATCCTTTTTTCCTTTTCCGGAAACTTACACCCTAAGCCCGGGCTCCAGACAAAAAAGATGCAGACCGATTATCTGCCTGCATCTTCGTCAAATGTGATGTCAAATGATATCCCGCCGCTCAGGAACCTGCTTCCAGAAAGAAGCCGCTCAGCCAATCAGACTCTTCAGCTCGGTATACGCATATCCGTGCGCCTCGGCAACGTTCTTGTTCGTAAGCTTTCCGCAGTAGCAGTTTACGCCGGTCGCGATAACCGGGTTCTTTCTGCAGGCTTCCTCGAGGCCGTCCTTCGCAATCTGAAGGCCGTACCGAAGCGTTGCGTTGGTAAGCGCAATCGTACTCGTTCTCGGAACCGCGCCGGGCATATTGCCGACACAGTAGTGAACAACGCCCTCCTCGATGTAAACCGGGTCGTCGTGCGTTGTTACGCGGCTGCTCTCACCGCATCCGCCCTGGTCGATTGCAACGTCTACGAATACCGCGCCGTTCTTCATCTCCGGCAGATACTTCTTCTTGAAAAGCTTCGGTGTCGAAGCACCGGGGATCAAAACGGAACCGATTACAAGATCTGCGTCCTTAACCACACGCTCGATGTTGCTGTCGGTTGAAACAAGCGTCTGAATGTGCGCGCCGAACATGTTGTCAAGCTGCTCAAGGCGCTTCAGGTTGACGTCGAGGATTGTTACATTGGCCCCCATGCCGACTGCAATCTTACAGGCGTTCATGCCTACGGTGCCGCCGCCGAGGATGACTACGTTCTCCTTCGGGGTACCGGGCACACCGGCAAGAAGGATGCCCTCGCCGCCGAAACGCTTCTCGAGGTACTTCGCTCCTTCCTGAATCGAAAGACGTCCGGCAATCTGCGACATCGGCGCAAGAAGCGGAAGCGAGCGGTCGGTTTCCTGCAGGGTTTCATAAGCAACGGCTTTCACTTTGCCGTCAAGGAGCGCATCCATCTGCTGCTTGTCCGCCGCGAGATGGAGGTATGTATAAAGAATCAGGCCGTCGTGGAACAGCGGGTACTCTTCCTCGAGCGGTTCCTTAACCTTAACCATCATATCCACAAGGTTCCAGACATCGGCCGCATTGTCAATCAGCGAGGCCCCTGCGTCCACATACTCATTGTCGGAAAAGCCCGAACCTACGCCCGCGCCCTTCTCCATGTAAACGTGATGCCCTGCTGCCACATAGGCCTTTACATTGTCCGGTGTAAGCCCCACCCGGAACTCGTTGTTCTTGATTTCTTTGACACATCCGATTTTCATTATATATCCACCCTTCTGTTTATTTGATAAGGCTCACCGGCCGCGCCCCAAATCCCTGCGGCAGGCGAAACGCCTTAACTGTTTTTCATTGTACCAAAAGCAGCCCGCTAAGGCAAATGCTTTTTCTCAGTTCTCCGAAATCCCCTCGACGCCATCGCATTTTTCGATGGTGTCAATTGTTCCGTCTTCGCTATACCTGAATTCCGCCACGCATACAGAGCGGTGGAACAGGCTGCCACCCGGCAGTTCGTCGGTATGGTAGAACAGGTAGGAGTGGCCTTTGAAATCGCACAGGCCGGGATGGTTCGTGAAGCACGGGCCCTCCTCCATCAGAACGCCCTGATACTTCCACGGGCCGGTCGGGCCTTCCGCCGTTGCGTAGCCGAAGTGCTCATTGCGCTTTTCGCCCTCCGCAAATCCGGCAAATACCATGTAATAGATTCCGTTTCTCTTATAGAACCACGGTCCCTCACCGTAGGTCGTTCCGGTCATGTGGCTGCCCTTTCCGAAGGACTCGACGGTCATCGGAATCTTCTGCACGCCGACCTTCTCGTCGATGGAAATCATGTCCTCGTTAAGAAGCACGTAGCGAAGCTCGGGATTGCCGAAATAAAGGTATGCCTGTCCGTCGTCATCGATGAATACGGTCGGGTCGATATCGTTCCAGTCGCCCTCGTCAACAAGCGGGTACCCAAGGTCCTTGAAAGGACCGGTCGGACTGTCGGAAACGCCGACCGCGATGGCCATGCCGCCGTTAATCTTATGCACGGGGCAGTACAGGTAGAACTTCCCGTTTCGCGCAATGCACTGCGGCGCCCACGCGCGGTCATCCGCCCATTCGATGTCCGAAAGGCTGAAAATCTTACCGTGGTCGATCCAGTTCACCATGTCCTTCGTGGAGTAGCATCTCCAGTCGAACATTGTATAGAAATCATTGATCAGCTGATCCTCGTCGTGCGTCGTATAGAGATACAGCGTGTCGCCGTACACCATCGGCGCGGGGTCAGCCGTATAAATCGAAGTAATAATCGGGTTTTTATGCTTAAACTCTGCCATTCCGGTTCTCCTTTTTTTGTTTCCTGCATTTTTACAATACCATATCGCCCCGAAAATACAAGTCACATTTTCCGAATTGCCAGGAAGACATCAAGAGGCGTATAATCGTAACCGGAAGTCAGTCTGACAACCGACTTTTATTCAACTTTTTCAAAACCCATGCAACCAATCCCGCTCCCCTGTCGCATAATAGTGTGAGGGAGAAAAAACGGAGGCAGATTCCATGACGGATGCAGAAATAATCGAATTGTATTTTCGCCGTGACGAGCGCGCCATTTCGGAGACGATGGACCGCTATCAGCGCTACCTGATGAAGATAGCCTTGCAGATTGTGGGGGACAGGCAGGATGCGGAAGAGGTTGTGAATGACACCTATCACACTGCGTGGAATTCCATGCCGGACTACCGTCCGGAAGTCCTCTCCGCATACCTCTGTAAGATTACAAGACAGAAGGCGATTGACCGGCTTAGGTACCTGCAGCGGGAGAAACGCCAGGGCTCGGAATACACGGTTTCCTATGAGGAATTCGGCGATGTCATCGAAGCGGAAACCCCGGCGGTGCCGGGACCGGATGACAACCTTTTAAGAGAGGCGATAGCCCGGTTCCTTAAAGACCTGCCGCCGGATGCCAGACATCTGTTCCTCGGACGGTATTTCTATTTTGACTCTCTCAAAGAAACGGCGTCCTACTGCGGGATGAGCGAATCGAAGGCCAAGAGTATGCTTCACCGCATGCGCCGGAAACTCAAAGCGTTTTTGAAAAAGGAGGGCTTGTATGAATAGAGATCAATTACTGAAGGCCATCGGCGACGCTGACGAGGCAATGCTTCGGGAAACCGAGCAGCTTCGGAATGCCCCGGGAAGCACTTCTAAACTTACCGAAATTACAAAGGCAGGAAGACCTGCAAGACGCCGGCTCATAATCGTCCTCGCCGCCTGCATGGTTCTCGCGCTCGGCAGTGTCGCCGCGTACGCGTCCGGAATCTTTCGGAACAGCGGTTCCGTTACGACCGGACAGGATCCGGAAGGCAATGCGACCTATTTCTTCGAGCCGAACGAGGATATGCGTCTTCCGCTTACTGCCTTCACCGGCGATGTGACGAATTCCACGGCATACATGTATGAGTACTGGCAGCGCTCGCGCGGCGTGGAGTTCTCGTATCCCGACCGGAGAAACGGTACCCTGGGCATCTCTACGGACTGTACTCTTCCTCCGTTCGAGCATGTACAGAATTTCGACACGATGGAAGACGCAGCCGCCTACATCGGCTATGATAAGATTGTAATTCCGGGATTTGTTCAGGATAATACCCCGGACTGGATTTACGTTTGCGCTCTCGGATCGGATGACAACTGGATTCCGGATACGGATATCGAGCCTGATTTTGAACTCGGATGCGTGTACATTAACGCCAAATACTATTTCAGCGATATGTTCATCATTCTGACGGATTACATGATTTCGGAAGCAGTTCCGGAACCCCGGGCCGTTCAGCTGGTTACCGCTCCGAACACGCAGCTTACCCCCGCAGTTGAAGTCATGAACGACCGCGCATTCCAGGTTATCACGGAGGATCACCCCGCCTTTGACCCCGGATATGTGCAGAAAGAATACATCTGGGCGGAGGACAAGGTCGAGTACCATCTCACTATCCGCTACCGCGCGGACGAGCAGGACAAAGCCAACACCGTCATCTATGACTGGATGAACAGCTTCGGCAAGTAAACATTTTCTTTATCTCCATACGAACAAACGGGAGCGTCCGCAAAGGATGCCCCCGTTCTTCGTTTTCTTCATAGTATTCCCGGCAATGTCTCATTGCGTTTTCACGCCGGCTTCCCGCTCACAGCGTCTCCAGAAACGCCAGACTCTTAAACGTATGTTTCACATACTCCCTGACAAACGCGTCCGTCACCGTCGTCAGCTCCTTAAGAACCTCCTCGCTCAGCGTAAAATGATACAGTTTCTCCGCCGGTGTCGCTCCGATATAGCGGATCGCGTACCACGTCGACTCGTTCAGGTTATAAAAATCATTGTCCGCGATACCGAGGCGGAGTTCCTTCTCCCGTCTGACCGACGGGTCGAAATCGTCACCGGCGCATCTGGCGCAGACACAGCCGCCCGAGCGGACGCTGAACACGAACGGTCCGGTCTTGTTGCGGCACCTAACGCACTGCTCGGTCTGCGGCCCCTCGCCGTTCAGATATAGCATCTTCAGGGCGAATATGACCCGCGCAAGCTTCGGTCCGATATTCGGGTTCGTCAGCGCCCGAAGGGACTGATATAAAAGCGTCAGCACACGCGACTCGTCGTTGTTCTCCTCGGTCATGTGCTCGGCAAACTCACACATGTAAAAGCCGTAGCATGTAAGCTCCACATCCTGCGAAAGCTCCGGGAAGAAGCGGATGCCCTCAAGACCGGTCACATTGTACGCGGATCTCCCTTCCACCATCCTAAACTTCGCGAAGGTGAACGGCTGCGAGCAGGCGAGAAGCGTGCTTCCCTGCCGCCTTGCCCCTTTGGCAAATGCGACGATCTTCCCCCGCTCCCTCGTCAGGATCACAAGTCTTCGGTCATAGTCACCCGACGGAGACGTTTCCAAAACCATGCCTGTCAGTATTATCTGGTCCACCCGTCAGGTCCCTCCTTCCAAGAATTCACCGCGCCCTGCCGTAACTCATACGGCAATCCGCTTAGGCAATGTCATTTGCCGTACTTACTCGTCCTCGTCGTGGCTCACGTAGCCGTAATTCTTCAGCATTACGTCGCTGTCGCGCCAGTCCTTCTTAACCTTTACCCAGAGCTGCAGGTTGACCTTGCAACCCACCATCATTTCTATTTCTTTGCGGGCGTCCTGGCCGATCTTTTTGAGCATCGAGCCCTGCTTTCCGATGATGATTCCCTTGTGGGAATCCCGCTCGCAGATGATCGTCGCCTCGATGTCGATCAGATGTCCGCCCGGCCGCTCATGCATCTTCTCGATGGTTACGGCGATGCCGTGGGGCACCTCGTCCGAAAGGTTCCGGAGCGCCTTCTCGCGGATCATTTCGGCCGCGATCTGCCGCTCGGGCTGGTCGGTCACAGTGTCCTCGTCGAAGTACATCGGCCCCTCCTCAAGGTACTGGAACAACACATCGGTCAGATGATCGGTGTTCTGCCCCTTGAGCGCCGATACCGGAACAATCTCCGCGAACTCCATCTCTTTTGAATACGTTGCGATAAATGTGAGGAGCTCCTCTTTCTTCACCGTGTCAATCTTGTTGATGATGAGGATCACCGGCGTCCCGCAGGCCTTCAGCTTCTCAAGGATATACTGCTCGCCCGCGCCGATGTAGTTGGTCGGCTCCACGAGCCACAGGATCAGGTCCGCGTCGGTGAAGGTGCTCTCCGCCGTCTCTACCATGAATTTGCCGAGCTTGTTCTTCGATTTGTGGATGCCCGGCGTGTCAAGGAAGATGATCTGCCCCCGCTCGTCCGTGTAAACGGTCTGGATGCGGTTTCTGGTCGTCTGCGGCTTCGAAGACGTAATGGCAATCTTCTGTCCGATCAGGCGGTTCATCAATGTTGATTTCCCGACGTTCGGCCGCCCCACCAAAGCGACGAATCCGGATTTAAAACTCTTTCCGTCCATTACTGTAATCCTTTCACAACATCAAAAAGCGCTGCTTCCTGCTTCACATTGCCCTCGCCGCCGAAGCATGCGACGTGACCTTCGTTAAGCGTCTGCTCCACAAGGTCCGCCTGGGCTCTTAATTTCTCGTTCGTAACCGTAAGCACCTCGTCCCAGATCTTCTGCACCTGCTCCTCGGAAATGCCGAGGAAGCAGTCGTTGACCGCATGCTCTCCCGCGTCAAATGCCGACTTCGGCCGGTCCATTCCGCTGATTGTTCCGATGACGAACTTCGTAAGTTCCCTTTCGTCAAGATTCAGGTTCCGTACGAATTCGGGCATGCCGCGGTACACGTCGTAAGTCCTTCCGAGGTTCGGATCGCGGTAGGTAGCCACCGCGAAAATCCCGTTATACAGGGTAAAGTTGCAGCCTGCGCCATAAGCGCCTCCCTTGACACGAATGTTCTGGTACAGGTACTCGCGGCTTAATATCGTCGAAAGCACCATCAGGTGACCGCCGGACTGAAATCCGTGGGACTTATAGTTGCCGGCCTGCGCCGCATAGTTCACGCGGCCGCCGAAGGTGATGGCCTCGCGGTTCGGAGTAAGCGTATAGCCGCCCTCCCACGGAAGCTTCGCTGAAGGTGTCGGAACAGTCGCCGCCGGGTCCGCCTTGAGCGTTTCAAGAAATCCGGGCAACAATGCGACTGTCTTATTGAAGTTGTTCAGATCTGCTGTTACGGCAAATGTGAAACGCTCTTTCGCCAGCGCATACGCCTTAATGCCGTTCAGATGTTTGATCACCTCGTCCGCGCGCTCGTCGAAATGCTCCAGAATGTCCACATAGCACTCGTAACGGCCGTATCCGGTTGCCTGCCTCATGAAGTACTCCTGCGCCTGGAACGAGGAGGTGCATTCGCGTCTTGCGAAGGAATTTCCCGCGCTCACCATGCCCGAACGGGCGCCGCTTCTGTCCTCCTGCAGGATTTCCTTAAGCCGCTTCTTATCCGAGAAGTCCGTATCGACAATCATCTCGGTGAAGTACTTAAGCGCATTCGGCATCTCTTCCGAGATTGCCTTCACATAGTGAGAAAGCACGCCCTTGAAGCGCCGGTAGTCAGTACTGTCGGAAAATGTGTCGATACCCGACCACATATCCCCGACATGGAGCCGCATCTCGTCATTCAGCTCGACGTAGCCGTGCTTCGTCGTGTCCATGCGAAGCAGCGCCGAACTGAACAGACCGAGGTACGGAAGCTCCTCTTCCGGAAGGTCGGTCATATCGACGATGAGTCTTAAGTATACTATGTCATTTGTCGCAGTGTCATAATGAATCACCGGAACGCCGCCGGCTTCACTTTTCGTAACCGGGAACTGCTTCGCTTCCTTTCGGATGTCGGAAATCGAAAGAAGCGGGATCTTCTTGAGGTCCTCCGGCTTATCCGGCGTCTCCTGGTAGATGCGGAGCGCCTCGGTGTCCTTTATAAGCTTGTCAATCTGCTCCTTCGTAAGGCTTTCCTTGTATGCCTTAAGCTTCTCCGAAAGCACCGCTTCCTGGGCTTCCGTTACGCCGTGGCGCGCAAGGCCTCTTACACGGAGCTCGTGCTTATGCGAAAGAATCGTCTCACGGAGCATCTTTTCGAAGTAATCGGTATCGATCAGATCCATCAGCTTACGGTACTGGCGGATCGGATGGCAGAAGCGGAATGCGGCGTTGTCGTCATGGAGCCAGCTCGGAAGCATCGTCCAGCAGAGATAGAGGCCTCGCATCGTCTTATCGATTGAGGATTCGCGGATACCGAATTCGCTCGTGGCAAGGTAGCTGCGAAGCGTATTCTTATTGATTCCCTCCGTCGCGAGCCTCTCGGATTCGCGCATCAGGATATCGTAGAATTCGTCCGCCCTGTCGCCGTCGGCTCCCCTGGCCGCCACAATAAATGCGGGCTGTCTTAAGTCCGTATCGATATAGCACTGAATATCCTCACCGATTCCGGCGTCGATCAAAGCCTGCTTCACCAAAGCGCCGGGCGCGTTGAACATCACATGCGTTAAAGCTTCGAATCCCGCTATACGAAGCGGGTCTTCCTCGTCAAGCTTCATAGCGAAGCCGAGGAAGTCATGCCCCTTCTCCTCTTCGTCCTCGCCGATGCCGTACTCGTAAGTATGGCTAAGCCTTCCGAGGTCCTTGATAAGCGGAATCTCCGAGTCCACCGGCCGGTAATCGTAGTGGCTCAGGTACTCGCGGTCAAGGTAGTCAAGATACTCCGCCATATCCATATCGCCGTACAGGTAGATATAGCTGTTGCTCGGATGATAATAGCGGCGGTGGAAATCAAGAAACTGCTCATAGGTAAGCTCAGGAATGTTCTCCGGACGACCGCCCGAACAGTTCCCATAGGTGTGCCCCGGGTAAAGCGCCGCCGACAGTTCCTGATAAAACTGGTTCTCTGCATCCGAGAAGCTGCCCTTCATCTCGCTGTACACGACGCCGTTGATCGTAATCGGGTCGTCCTCCTTCTCGAGATGATAACGCCAGCCTTCCTGACGGAATATCAGTTCATTGCGATAAATGTTAGGGTGGAATACCGAGTTAATGTAAACGTCCACCAGGTTCCGAAAGTCCTTATCGTTGCAGCTCGCAACCGGATAGATGGTCTTGTCGGAATAGGTGATCGCATTTAAGAAGGTCTGTAAAGACCCCTTCGCAAGCTCCATAAAAGGGTCCTTGAGCGGATACTTCTCGCATCCGTTCAGAACCGAGTGTTCAATGATGTGCGCCACACCCGTGCTGTTCTCGGGCGGCGTCCGAAAGCCGATGCAGAATGCCTTGTTCTCGTCATCGCTCGCAGCGAGACAGATTCTCGCTCCGGTTTTCTTATGTCTTAAGATAAGCGCATCCGCCATGTAATCGGTAAGTTTTTCCCCGTACAGACGCTCATAAGCAGGATGCTGTAAAGTCCCCATATCTCTCATAAATCCGTAATCCCTTTCTTCACGCCGCTTCCCGTAAGGGACTTCAAAGCGCACAAAAATACACTTTGATTTTACCAAAAAACAGCTGAATAATCAAGAAACCCCGGGGAAATCACCCAATGTCATTCCATAAAAAGGCATTGGGTGATCACCCCGGGGTGTTATCACATTTGTCGCATATCAATTGAAACGCTTACAGGTAGTCCTCGTCCTCGTCTTCGTAGTCCTCATCGGGAGCGAAACGGCGGTTGTATTTGCCCTTCCATACAAGGAAGAGAACCAGGAACACAAGCATCAGCACGAACAGCCCGCCGGTCGTTCCGAGAAGGATCTTCTCGAGAACCGTCTTGCCGCCGGAGGAGGACGATGTCGCAGTCGTCTCCGGAACGGTCGGGAGCGGCTCTTCGGTAGGCGTCAGCGTCGGTATAGGCGTGTCGGTCGGGACCGGTGTCGGCGTGGGCGTCGGCGTCGGATTCAGCTCGGCATCTTCCGTGTTGAAACGCTGGAACGTTCCGTTCGTCATGTCGTACTGGAACCAGCCGGTGAAGCCTTTGTCGTTGCGCGCATACACAAGCGCATATTCGCTCTTGTCGGAAGTCACGTAGGCAGTTACATCGGCGCCGTCGATGCTGCGCGTCGTCTTCGTGTAGCCCATCGGGATGGTCACCTCGTCGGTAACCTCCTGAATGACGATGGTCTGCTTCGCGCTTTCAAATGCGAAGTACCTTGTCGCCGTGTCGCGCTCGAGGTCCAGAATGTAAAGGTTTCCGTCCGAAAGCTCTACGACGGTGATGTCGGTGTTCTTGTTCACAAGCGCGCCGATCTTATATTTCTTGTACTCCACGATCGTGGAGTCCCATTCGTCCGTGTTCTCCATCCATTTCAGGTCGGGCTTGTCCTTAAGCGCAAGCTCCTGGTCGTCGACCTTAATCTGAACGGCAGGGGTCGGCGTCGGTGTGGGCGTCGCCGGCTTCGGTGTCGGCGGCTTCGCGCGGGTGACGGTGATCGTGTATGTCTTGGTCGTCGTTCCGTCCTCGGCGGTAACCTTGACCGTTACCGTGTTGTTGCCTTCCTTCAGACCGGTGTTGCCGCTTACGGCAACTTTGGCCTTCCCGTCCGCGGGCTGTGCGGAAACCGTTACCTTGCTGACCGTCCCTCCGACCGATGCGGTATATGCCGTTACATCCGCGGAAAATGCGGGCGAAATCTTCGCCTCACCGATGGACAGCGAAGCCAGGTTCGCGTTGTTGGAGGCCTGGTAAGGAGCAGTTATCTTTACTACACCGTTGCTCACGCTTGGCGTGAAATTGTCTCCGAGTGAATCATCAAGCGGGCAGATAACAACATTGCTAATTGATATTGTTGTCCCGCCTTCCGCAACATCCAGCGTTTTAAACGAAAAGCTGTAGGATGCGGATTTTCCCGAACATCCCGTATCCAGCAGTCTCAACGGACTGCCGTTTCCTGCTGCTGCGCCGCTTGTATACTGGAGCTTGGAAGTATCAAAGGACAGCGTAAAATCCACAACCGCAATGTCAGAAGGTGCCGAAATATTGACGGTAATCGTCACATCCTGTCCTTTTTCCACCGTAGCGGAGCTGGCCGAAATGTTCGCGACTCCGGCTGCCTTGGCCTGTTTCGGACCGATAGAAAGAATTACCATTACTGCTGCCAGTAATCCTGCCGCAAACCGCGTAAGTTTTCTTGTCACATTCATTCTCTGTTATTCATTCCTTTCCACACGGAACTCGGATTCCGAAGAATCCGTCGTAAATCTTTATCATTTATCAGAATGGTCTTAACCGGAAGTACCGTCTCCCGTTGTATTACCACCCGCATTATTGTCCGCTGCCGGGTCTCCGCCGGTTGTACCGTCAGTTGTGCCGCCGTCTGTCGGCGTTTCATTCTTCGAATCCGTTCCCGCTGCCGTACCGTTAGCGGTTTCACCGGAGCTTCCTTCAGGAGTACCGGTCGGTGTATCACCAGTCGCTGCCTTTGCTTCCGGAGTGACCTCAGGGGTTGCTTCCGGTGTCGCTTCGGGAGTTGCCTCTGGTGTTACTTCGGGAGTTGCCTCCGGCGTAGCTTCAGGGGTTACTTCCGGAGTAGCTTCAGGGGTTACTTCCGGAGTTACTTCCGGAGTAGCTTCAGGGGTTACTTCCGGTGTTGCTTCCGGAGTTACTTCCGGCGTCGGTTCCGGCGTTACTGCCGGTCCGTAAACCGTTTCCTCAACGCGAGGCTGCTCAATATTGGCCGTTCCGAGAATATGGCGCTTTACATAAAGCAAATCATATACATCAATGATGCCGTCTTTCTTCACATCCGAAGCAAGAACAGCAACTTCGTCCAGTGTTACCTGTCCGAGAATCTGTCTCTTGATATACAGAAGGTCGTAGACCGAAATCTCCCCGTCCTTATTGGTATCGCCCATGATTACCACATTGAATTTTTCCTGCGGCGTCGCGATGATATGTCCGGTACACATCAGGCCGTTTGTTATCGTTGCGCCTGCTGCGTCACGGATTTTAATGGTACCGCCTTCCACGATGGAGAAGATCTTTCCGAAGTCCTCTGCCTTCGTGCCCGGCTCGATACCGAACAGTTTGCCGTTATCAAGCACGCATGTCGTCTTGATATGCTCGGTCACTTCCACTGTCTCGGGTACTTCGCGGTACACGTGAATCGTATAGGTCTGACTGTTACCGTAGGCCGCAGTCGAAACAATCTGTATGTCATTGTCGCCCGGCTTGACGTTAACCTTGCCGACACCTGCAATCTTGGTCGAGGTGGCAAGCGCCTCAGCCGTAATGTTGATGGAGTCAACATCCTCACCGACGATCAGATCGTACTCAAGCGTCTTATAATCAAACGCAGGAGTTAAAGTCATATTCTCAACCGTGAGATCCTTAAGATACGGGTTCGGGTTAGCCGTAGAGGTCCCCACCGGATACGGAGCGGTCTCCTCCGGCATATTCTCAAATACCGGAATCTTAAAGACGATTGCGCTCTCTTTATCCTTGCAGGCCGCCCACATGGTACGAGACTCATTGGACGGGGCCTGAATATTCGTCATGTACTGGTGCGTGTAAAGCGCAAATGCATGGTAGCTGGCCACATTATACTTCTGATAATAAAGGGTATCCTGTCCCTTTGAAATGTAATCGCGGCCGATCATGATAGCGCCGCCGTAAAGTGACTTCCAATGCGTATTCCACGGCCGGCATGTCGATTCATCCGTCTTGCCCGCATAGGTCAAGCCCATGGAAATGGCATCCATTGTTGCCGTTGCATAGGTTCCGAAGTCATAGTAGTTAAACAGACCGGGATATTTCTGGGAGGTACCGGATATGATTACGGACGAACCCTTCGTACCCATCTCCTGAATAACACGGGCTACAAGCATATCCGGGCTTACGTTGGAGATCTTGGCGGACTCAAGGAACACTTCCGCATAAGTAAGCGGAACACCGGAATCACCTTCCGTAATAATTCTGGTAATCTTTCCGCTCGCGTCACGCTCAACGGTCTGTTTCACCCATCCGTTCTCATAACCGGAAGATGGATCATTCGGTTTCTTCAATATATACCCGCTCATGAAAGTGCCTTTCAGGAGATCCTGAACGCGCTCAAGCGTGTGCACATTCTCGTCGAAGCTCTGGCACTCGAACTGGAACAGTTCGGACTCGGCAAGGAAGTTACGCGGGTCCATAAAGTACGCGGTACTGATGCGGTTGGCCGCCTCCCAATGGTAGCCGTCGAGCTTACGGAAACCGCCGTCTTTGCCATTGTTGTTCCAGATATATCCGAGGTCGTCGATACGCTTCCACGACGTCGGGCTGACATAGTTTACAAGAGCTCTCTGATAAGCGCTTTCCTCATTGACCGCGGTGTTCCAGTCGAGGCCGGTCTTGTCGGCCTTGAACACCCACGTCGGATGCTGCGAATGCAGGATCCGAAGCATCGGAATATACGATTCGGGGAAGCCCTGGGCTCTTAGATCCGCGACAAATGCGTCGTCGTCCTTCGGCTCCTCATAAATTCTTACATAATCCGCATACAGCCATCCGGACAGTTCCTCGCCGTTATAGGTGAACGTGCAGCGGTAATACCGGTTTCTGCGCTCATATACGGTCACAAGGACGCACGAAATCAACTGGACGTTGGCCCCATTACCGTCCTTTAACATTGCATGGTTGGTTCCCGGGCCGGTTCGGACATTGGTTACCGGCGCATAGTCGGTGTAGCCCTTCTTCGGCGTGTCGTATTTTTCATCCGGAAGGTAATCCCCTTCGAGCTTAATGAAGTCCTTATAGCCGTATCCTTCAATCGTCTGGCCGTTCTTTTCAAACTGAATCTTATAATAGGTACTCTGGCCGGGATAGGTCTTCTCACCGAGGATGAAAATCTTCGTTCCGTTCGGGAGGAAGGTAAGAATCTGTGTGCCATTTGTCGTAGCATCATTACGGACGTTGATACCGTTGTCGCCCGTCTTGTTGTTGCTTACGACACCGGTTTTAATCCGGTCGTAGAGATCCTCCTCGCCGGCCGCCGAAGCGCGCTTTAAGGACCCGAAAGGAGAAAAGAGCATAAGAAGTATCAGAAAAACAGCAATCAGTCGTTTCCCGGTTAAATCATGCATCGGTTCTTCCTCCTTTCAAATCTATGATAATAATACTAAATCGTTCCTTCAAACACGGTCACCGCAGGACCGGTCATGTAAATCACGTCTTCCGCCTCATCGTAGCGGATATTAAGGTCGCCGCCCAGCAGGTGAACCGTCACCTCCGGACCGGTCAGACCGTTTTTATAGCAGGCAAATGCGACGGCGCACGCGCCCGTGCCGCACGCCCAGGTCTCCCCGGAACCGCGCTCCCACACGCGCATATTCACCTCGCGGTCGCTTAACCGCTGTACAAACTCAACATTCACGCCCTCCGGAAACAGCGGGTTCTTCTCGATCGGCTCGCCGACCTCGCGGACCGGAAAGCTCTTCGTATCCTCCACCATAATCACCGCGTGGGGGTTGCCCATGGATACCGGCGTAAAATTCCACACCCTTCCGCAGGACTCAACCACGAACCTTGTCTGCCCGACTTCGCTGAGCACCGGAAGATCGGCGGGGTTCTGCGACGGATGACCCATATTCACGGTAACGCTGTGAACTTTGCCGCCTTCCGTATGAAGCGACAGATACCGGATTCCCGCAGGGGTATCGATTGCGAGTTCCGTCTTGTCGGTCAGACCGTTATCGTAGACGTATTTGCCGACGCAGCGGATGCCGTTGCCGCACATCTTTCCGAGGCTTCCGTCCGCATTGTACATCTCCATAAAGAAGTCCGCACAGTCGCTCGCTTTAATCAGAATCAGACCGTCGGCACCGATTCCGGTGTGGCGGTCGCTGTACTTGATTGACAATTCCGATGCGTTCGGAAGACCTTCTTTCGTGCAATCCACGTAGATGTAGTCGTTCGCGCATCCGTGCATTTTCGTAAACTTCATAGGCGCTTGTGTCTCCAATGCATATTACGGCATTTTAGATATTATACATTCTGTCGGGAAAAATGTCAAATCAGCCCCTTTTCGAAAGAAGCGCGGTCATTGTAACAAAAGAATGTGAAGATGTTGTGAAATCATAATAAAATTAAAAAACGCCGGGCTTCTTTCGAAAAGCCCGGCATCCGCCTTACTCAACTACCATAATATACAAATCGTCCAGATAATAGGAAACATACGCTCCGACGGGGTTCTGGGCCTCGTCCTTCGTACCGATTAAAAGCATGCCCTTCTTCGCGTCGGCCGCCGTAATCGTCACCGTAAAATGACACGTCGTCCACTCGCCCTTCTTCACCGCGCAGATGTCGCAAAGCACCGGCCGCCGCTCCGAAACGAGTATCACGTTGCCTTCCTTATCATATTCAATGTCGTTGCTGATGTTCCGCTTCGGAACGGAAACCACCTCGCTGTGGTACGTGTCATAGAGGGCAAATGTGATTTCGTCCTCTACGCCCCAGCCCTCATCGAGGTAAAGCACCTGGCACACAATCTCAACAGTGTGGCCGACAAGATCATTATAAGAGAGGCCGTTCGTCTCGTTAAGAACGATTCCCGCGCCGCTCAGTCCCCAGGTTGTCTCCCGGCGCATCGTCACATGGAGGCTGTCGCTCCCGCTGAATGCCTGCGCGTCGGTCACCTCGAATTCGCATCCGTCCGAAATGTTTCCTTTTGCGAAACGGTTGCCGAGACTCCGCTCGAAGTTGTTACAGTAAATCATGCTGCCCGGCTCGATGTCGGCTGCCTTAACAAGCTTGTCGTTCTCGTCGAAGACGGCCTTGCCGTTCACGCCGCCGTCCGTCACACCTGAGATGTCCGGCGTGGGACTCGGCGTCGGTGTCGGGCTCGGGGTAATCGTCGGGCTCGGTGTCGGCGTCGGTGTCACCGTAGGGCTCAGCACCTCCGTAGGCGTCGGTGATACCATCTCTGCGGGAAGCGGCGTCGGCGTCATGGTGATCGGCGGCTCCAGAAAGCCGGCCTTACACCCGGAAAGCAGGAGTCCTGCGAGAAATCCGATTGTCAGAATGCGAATTCTTTTCAAGGCGTGTCCTTTCTACACCAGTAGAATCATTATGAATATAAGCATGCATGGCGCCCAAGCGAACTTGACTGTTGCCCTTTTGGAGAGGCTTTTGTCACTTTTTTGTGTGGCATTTGGCGTCTCTGCAAAAAAACAGCCGGCACGATTCCCCGTGCCGGCTGCAGAAATTATGAACTACTCAATTCCCTTCGAAGCAAGGTACTCAACAACATCGCCGATACTCTTGATCTCGTCCAGTTCTTCCGGCTGAATCTCGATGCTGTACTCATCTTCGAGAGCGGTAACCAGCTCGTACAGATCCAGGGAATCGATACGGAGATCCTCACGGAACGTCGTCTCCTCGGTTACGCCTGCGGTATCAATACCAAGCTGCTCTTCCATAATCTGCAAAATCTTCTCAAACATACTTACTCCTTCTGACCGCACCGTCAGGATGGCCGGTCACATCATCCATCACAAAGGGAATGATATTCTAACTGCAATCGTTTGTCAATAGGGATTTACGAATTACTCAATGGCATCCGGAATACCGTCTGCGTCCATGTCAACCGGGGCATCATTCCCGGGGCAATCGTCATCCATATGATGCGCGCCGCCCATGATTCCGTAGAATTCCTTACCGACAACGTTCTTTTCGTTCCGTACCTGCTCAATCAGTGTGGACAGAAGTCTTCTGACATCCTTCGAGTGCTTGACGTTCTTCAGCTGAATAACGTGCTGTGTATCCACGCGTGTGAAGAGCTCAATCGTACCGGTACCGAAGAACTTCTGCGCGAGCGTGCGGCTCAGCCGAAGGTCAACGATACGATACAGAAGCGTCTCATCATAACTGGTTTTGAAGAACCCCTGCTGAACCTGAAGGGATGTCCTCGTCACGGAATACTTCGTAAAGGAAAATGGGAACCACATATGGTGTTTTCTGTCTTTCCAAAGAATTTCTTCTTCCGGCATGTCCTTGCCCTCCTCAATAAAAATACCTTTAATCCATTATATAATCGCATTTTGCAAAAAACAAGTGGAACGTGAAAGATTTCTCAGATTATGACGCACGCTTTCACGGACCGTCGCACAGGCTTTTAAATGAATTCAAAACTTCTCAGAATAAATATCATCGCCGTAATCGTCACCGAAGACACTAACGTTGTCACCATGACAATGCTCGAAACGAGCTGTGCGTCATTCTTCATGTTGCGCGCCATGATGTAGCAGGCAACCGTCGACGGCGATGCAAGCATCACCGCAATTGCCACAAGCGCCTCATCGCGGAAGCCGAACCAGATTGCCGCGGGAACGAACAGAAGCGGCAACAGCACCACCTTTATAAAGGATGCCACGGCGGTCAGCGTCACATGCTTCGAAGCTGCGCGAAATGTGAAACCCGCCCCCAGTATGACAAGCGCGAACGGTGTCGCGATGGCCGAAAGATTCGAAAGGACTTTGCCGGGGATGGCGGGAATCTTCCACCCGAAGAACGAAAATGGAAGCGCAAGCGCCACCGCCAGGATCAGCGGGTTGGTCACGATTTCGATAAGTATCTTTTTAAACGGAATCTTTGCCTTTGCGGGTTCTGCGGTGCCGTCTGCTGTGGCATTTGCCGCGCTGTCGCGCTTCGCGTAAAGCGTCAGAATGATGACGGAGAACGCATTATAGAACGGCACGACCGAAACCACCATGAGAGGCGCGAGTCCGGTGCTGCCGTAGATGTTTTTCACAAGCGCGATGCCGAGAACTGCTGCGCTTCCTCTAAAGGATGCCATAACGAAGGCGCCTGTCTTCTCTTTCTCTCTAAGGAACAGCGCCGCGCCGCCCCAGATCAGGAAGAACGCCGCACACGAAACACCCATGCAGAACAGCATAAAACGGATGTCATAGCCGCCGCTCAGGTCGGCTGTGGCAATGTCCGTGAAGAGTAGCACCGGCAGCGTGACGCGAAATGTGAAGCGGTCTGCTGCCACGGTGAATTCTTCGCTGAAGAAGCCGAGGCGCTTCAGGACATACCCGACCACAATCGTCAGGAAAACCGGAAGCGTTGCATTGATGCTGAATAGAAAGGTGTCCATGGTGTCCTTCTTTTATATGACGACGGCCGGAGCCGCCGGCAAAGGTGTATATGTACCGGCGCCTGGGCCGTCGGTTATGCTTAGTACTGACTAATCGTGTCGTCGGAATCGTCTACTTCCGGACCGATGGAACGAATCTCCACGTAGTAGACTTCCCCGTTGTCGAGCGATACGGCAAGCCGCTCCCCGACTTTGTGGCGGTATACCGCTTTGCCGATGGGCGAGTCGATGCTGATCAGTCCCTTTAGCGGGTTGGCGCGGATCGTCGTAACGATGCGGACGGTCATCTCCTTCTGTGTCCGCTCATTGAACAGTACCACGGTGTTGTTCATTCCGACTTCGTCCTCGGAATACTCGTGGTCGATTACCTGCGCGGTCTTTAACATGTTCTCAAGATACCGGATGCGGCTTTCGTTACTGTTCTTCTCACGCTTCGCCGCATAGTACTCGAAGTTTTCAGACAGATCGCCCTGTGCGCGAGCCTCCTGCACAGCCTTAATCGCCTCGGGACGCACTACAAGCTTTCTGTGCTCGATTTCCTTTTTGATTTTCTCAATATCGCTTTCGGTCAGATTATCGTACATGTCTCAGTCTTCAACTTTCTTTATATTCTTCAATGCCTTTCGGGCATCCTTTGTTTTGCCGGATTTAATCTGCTCTTCGGAGATGAGCAGGTCATTGTACATATCCAATTTACGCCGTGTTGATTCAAACAGTTCCATACTCATCAGCACCATGTCACCGTAACCATTCTTCGTAATAAAAATCGGTTCATCCGTCTTATGACACAGTTCTGACACACTGGCCGTATCTTTTAAATCTTTAATCGGAATAATCTGTGGCATAGAAGCCTCCTTTCGTTGGTAACCAAATTATACCATAATTATCCCATCCGCGCAACGTTTTTTCAAAGGCGTTTTCGAGTGACCCCGAGTGGTCTACCGGCTTTCCTCCGCCTCTTTGATGATCCAGTTCTGAACGCCCGGAACGGCGAAGTCGGTGTATATGCGCGCCTGCTCTCCTGCTTCGGTGACCGTGACCAGGCGGCCGCTCGGGTAAGGTGTCTGTATGGAATATGTTCCTACTCCGTTATCCATCAGGAGCCAGGTCTGGGCGTCATCATAGCCGGTATAAACCCAGATGCCGACTGTATTGCCCTCCGAATCCCAGGCGTTTCCGAGATCCATCCGCAGATCCGGATACTCCTCGGGCGACAGGATATACCGTCCGTTGCCGGCGTAGCGGATAAGCCATACACAGGGCTCATCGGAAATCGTCAGCGATACCTCCCCGTCCGAAGCGGTCAGATACCCGCTCTCGTCCGATGCCTGTATGGTAAACCTGCCGAGATTCAGAGCATTCCGCTTAATCAGCGGCCACATCTTCGGATACATGCCGACGAGTTCGATCTCTTCGCCTTCGGTATATGGGCACTTTCCGCTGAGAACCAGCCTATAAAACTCGAAGAAATCATAATCGTTCAGGTCCGCGGTGTACTTGCGGTAATTCGGAAACTCCGGCGGCCCCATATAGGCATGCGTGTTCGGGTATTCCACGCCGAGCAGCGTCTTCAGGTACTCTAACTGGTGCATCCACTCATGCACCGCAACCGCGGTGGCATAAAGGGACGGGATCTCCGGATCGGCAAGCGGCCATGTGCCCTCGGCCGGTTCGGTCAGGTTAAATGTGGAATAGCCGATCTCGGACTCGAATCCGTCGGTCTTAAGCCCCAGGATGACATCGTGAACGCCGTAGCCGTCTTTTCCTTCGTTTCTTCGCCGGTTCTCCTCTCCTGCGGTCTGCACCGTTGTGAGGACGGTATCGATTTCCTTCTCCGAGCAATACTTTTCGATATAGGACATCACGGTCTCCCGGTCAAGGTACAGCCAGTCTTCCCCCGGATACTGCGTAAGGGGCATTACGTCATCGACGAAATACAGATATACCGTGATATCCACGTTATGATCGGCTATGCTCTCGATCGTTTTCTCATAATTGAGCGCGACCGCCTGCAGATATTCGCGGTCAAAATCCGTCATCCGAAAGTCAAGTTCCCCGAATGTCACATGGGCAAACCCGAGCCACAGAACATAGTACTGTACGGGTTCATTTAACCGGGTGTAATCTCCGCTCCGGTACTGATTGACTGCTTCATGACTTTTCCAGTCCGGATTCGAAGTATGATCTTTATATGCAAACGGTGCCGGCGTCGGAAGCGGATCACAATGCGGGATTGTCGGAACCGGCGTGTCCGTCACAACGTCGGGAGTGGGCTTCGCGGTTACGGTCGCCGGTTCCCTCTTTGAAGCCTTATCCTTCTCTTTAGATTTGCCGCATGCGCATGCGGCAAATGCAACGCAGATCACGAGAGATACGAAGAAGATTCTCCTCGCATTCCTTCGGTTTTTTCTTTCGTAAATCTCCATCGTCTTTTTCTCCTCCCTAACACTTCAACGATTCTATTATACTCTTTTTATCTCTGACTTCCAAGCCCGTTCTTTTGGCTGTGTTTCCTTGACATTTTCCGGAAATAAGATATCATAGAAGCAGGCGCCCGTGAGGCGTCCGGGAGTGCCTTTCGGGGCATTTTCGAAATGTACAGGGAGGTTTACAGTATGGCTGAAACATTAAAAGAAAGAAAAGATATTAACCCGCAGGACCTTTGGGACCTGACACCGATTTACGCGTCGGACGAGGCATGGGAGAAGGCCTTCGCCGAGACCGACAAGATTGCCGATCAGTTCGCGGCGTATCCGGGCACCCTCGGACAGTCCGCAGAGCGGCTTCGCGAGTTCTACGACCTGATGTACGGCGCGTTTGAGACGCTTGAGAAGCTGCACGGCTACGCTTTCCAGAGAAAATCCGAGGACAACCGGCAGGATGCAGCCCAGAGCATGTATTCGCGTGCCTACAGCCGCTATGTACAGCTGATGAGCGCCGTTTCGTTTCTGGACCCCGAGATTCTCGCGCTTCCCGAAGAAACGCTTCAGAACTATCTGAAGGCCGACTGCCTTGCTCCTTACCGTCACGTTCTCGAGAACACAATCCGCATGAAGGCACACACGCTGACCGCGCCCGAGGAGGCGATTCTCGCTTCCCTCGCCGAGGTTACCGGCTCCTTCGGCGACACGATGGAGATGCTGACCGATGCGGACTTTACATTTGACGCGGTTCCCGATCCCGAGAAGCCCGGAGAGACGATTGAACTGACCGAGAGCAATTACATTCTGCTGCAGCGGAACCAGAACCGCGCGATCCGCGAGGGCGCTTTCCGCAACTACTACAAGACCTACAAGGGACACAACAACACATTTACCGCGCTGTACTCGACGCAGGTGAAGAGCGACTCGATTGAAGCAAGACTCCGTCACTTCCCGAGCTCGGTTGCGGGCTCGCTTGCCTCGAACAACATTCCGGTTAGCGTTTACGACAGCCTTGTTGAGACGATTCACGAGTCGATGCCTCTGATGTACCGCTACGTAGCGCTTCGTAAGAAGATGCTCGGCCTTTCGGAGCTTCATTACTACGATGTTTACGCGCCGCTTGTAAAGGACGTGAACCGCACCTACACCTATGAGGAAGCAAAGCAGATGCTTCTTGAGGCGGTTGCCCCGCTCGGCGAGGACTACGTAAACGTTGTAAAGAAGGGCCTTGAGGACCGCTGGGTTGACGTATACCCGAACGTCGGCAAGTCAGGCGGCGCCTACTCCATCGGCACGAAGAAGGATCATCCGAACATTCTGATGAACTTCAACGGAACGCTTGACGACGTCTCTACGCTCTGCCACGAGATGGGCCACTCGATGCACACCTACCTGACGCATCAGAAGCAGCCCGTGCAGTACGACGATTACGCGCTCTTCATCGCGGAAGTTGCATCTACGGTAAATGAGAACCTTTTAATCGAGTCTCTTCTTAAGAAGGAAACCGACAAGAACATGAAGCTGTTCCTTCTGAATGAGTACATGGAAGGCTTCAAGGGTACCATCTTCCGCCAGACAATGTTCGCGGAGTTTGAGCGGATCTGCCACGACAAGATTGACGCAGGCGATGCGCTGAGCTCGACGACGCTGAATGAGACCTATAAGGATCTCATCAAGCTTTACTTCGGTCCCGAGCTTGTGATAGATGACGAGGTTGCTTATGAGTGGAGCCGCATCCCGCACTTCTACAGAAGCTTCTACGTTTACCAGTACGCAACCGGTTATTCCTCGGCGGTTGCGCTTTCCGAAGCAATCCTGAATGAGGGCGCCCCTGCGGTTAAGCGTTACCTTGAGTTCCTGTCGCTCGGCAACTCCGTATACTGCCTGGACGCTTTGAAGCACGGCGGCGTTGACCTTTCCACTCCCGAGCCGGTCCGCATGGCAATGAAGAAGTTCGAAAAGATCCTCGACATGGCCGAGGCACTGGTGAACGAGTAAAGCATCGGCAGCGTCAAAGGCACCGGTGAGCGAATAAAGCCGTATTTTTTTCCATAGAAAACTTCAAGAACTATTGATTTTTCTATACGGTATGCTATACTTTTGGTATCACACAAAAACTTATGGAGGTGTCATCCATGGAAAATTTCAATCTTGACTCCATCAAGAAGTTCTTCCCCCTCACCGATAAGGCTGTAGACGGCAACGGACTTCTTACATGCGTTATCTGTTACATCATTGTCGCAGCCATCGGCGGCATCCTCATTGGCGTTATCGGTGGGTTCATCGGTAGCCTTCTCGGAGCTATTGTGGAACTCTGGTTCGTAATCGGAATCTGCCTTGCAGTTCTCACTTTCCTGAAGGCTCAAGGCGGCGGCAGCAACAGCGGCGACGGCGGACAACAGCAGTAAATTAAGACATACAAGCAGGGGCTATCGCACCGGATGCGATGGCCCCTGTTTTTTTGTTGGCGCGAAAGCCTTTTGGGTTACGATTCCTACCATTTCACCGTTATTCGAAAAAACGTATGACGCCTCTTGGTATTCGCCTGAAAAATGAGCGAAAATGAAAAACGAGCCGCCGCATATGCGGCAGCCCGTTGATATTTTTAATTATTTCGTTCCGAAGATTCTGTCGCCGGCGTCGCCGAGACCCGGTACGATGTAGCCGTTCTCGTTGAGATGGTCGTCCATCGCGCCGATGTATACGTCAACCTCGGGATGAGCCTCCTGAAGGGCTTTCAGACCCTCGGGAGCCGCGATCAGGCACAGGAAGCGGATACGCTTGATGCCGCGCTTCTGAAGCATGTCAATAGCGGCAATTGCGGAGCCGCCGGTTGCGAGCATCGGGTCCACTACGAAGATGTCACGCTCTGCGGCGTCTGCAGGCATCTTGCAGAAGTACTCGTGGGGCTCTAAGGTCTTCTCGTCACGGTACATACCGATATGGCCGACCTTGGCGTTCGGATTCATCCGGAGAATTCCGTCGCACAGACCGATTCCGGCGCGGAGAATCGGAACAACGCAAAGTTTCTTTCCTGCAATCTCCTTAACCGTCGTCTTACAGATCGGCGTCTCGATCTCTTTGTCCGCAAGCGGAAGGTCACGGCTTGCCTCGTAATAAATCAGCATCGCCACTTCGTTCACAAGTTCACGGAAATCCTTGGTAGGGGTCTCCTTCATCCGCATGATACCGATCTTGTGCTGCAGAAGCGGATGGTCCATGATTACAACTTTACCCATAAATCAAATCCTCCGGAATAAAAACTTATCCTCGGCCGCCTCACGGGCGCCGATTCTCCACCCATTATTTTACCAAACCGCACCTGCCATTTCAACCCTAAAAAAGGGCTTCTGACACAATCCTCCCTTGTCACAAAAAAAGGGCTGCCGGCAATATCGTCTTGCATTGCCTGCAGCCCCGAGGAGAGCGTTGGTTAACCGGGCGCCGGACCGGCGACCCTGAACCGATCATGCCGTAAACAGACCGGCGACCCCTATCCGGCCAAGCCGCCCAAAAAAGCGGCGACCCCTAAAAAGAGGAGTAGCCCGAGCGATGTGACACGCCGGGCTAATATTATATGAAAAAATCAATTTGGAAATGTCGAACTTGTTGAGGAAGAGGTTTTTCACTTGTTTCTTTCTGATTCGTATTATAATGGACATATTTTAGGATAGTATTTCGACTTTGTAAATAAAATGTTAACTTTGAGGGCTTTTTGCCCGATTTTCAAAAAAGAAAATGTGAACGAGTTCATTTTCGTTCACATTTTCGTAAAACCCTTATATTATGCGGTTTTCCGCTTTCTCCTTCGAAACAGCGAATATGAAAAAAACGAAATCAGGAAACAACCGCCGCTTAGTAGCCAAAGAAATGTTATGAAAAAGTATATCCATTTTACCCTCGTAAGGAACATCCAGGCGTTCATAAATGCCAAAAGAATATCCAGCGAAACGGTCAGAATATTGATCCAGATTGCCTTCTCTTCCATCCGTTTCTTACCGGTCATCGAGAGATCAAACCGGAACCGCACACCGCCTTCTTCGTTGCTCACCCGGTAGTCCGCGCCGTGACGGTCAAGGATTGCCGCGCTGATGGCAAGTCCCATGCCGCCTGTCTCGCCCCGCAATTCCTGCTTCTTCGCAGCGTACATGGGCGTCCAGATATTTCCCTGCTCTTCATCGCTCAAGTGCTCACCGCGGTTATAAACGGAGAATTCCGCCCCTTCCGTCCGCACAAGCACCGTGCTACCCTCTTCGCCGTAACGCACGGCGTTTCCGATCATGTTGTCGATAACCATTTTGATCAGATCGGGGTCGCATTTGACGTTACTGCCGCTACGTTCACTGAAATCTATCGTAATCCCCCGCTCCGGAATAATCTCCTGATGCGACGCAAGCACCTCGTCTACAAGGCTGTCAAGCCAAACCTCCTGAAGGTTAAGCGTGGCGCCGCGGTCCATGACACGCGTGTACGTGAGCATGCGCTTCAGAAGGTAGTTCATGTTCTCGCCCTCGTGCACAAGAACGTCGCAGTAATGCTCCCGCTTCTCCGGGCTGTTGCCGGTCGCCAGGTACTCCGCCGTGTTCTGCACAACCGCCACGGGCGTCTTCAACTGATGCGCCATCGCGTTGATGAATGTGTCACGGAGCTCCTTCGCCTCACGTCTGCGGCGGTCGACGCCCCACATTATGATCATCAGATAGACGACCGCTGCCTGCAGGAACAGAGCAAGCAAAAGCGCCGGCCGGAGAATTCTCGCCCGCACGATGGCGTCCCGGTTGAAATAAACCGTGTAGGCGATAATCGGGGTATCCGAATCAAATGACACACTGATCACTTCTTCACCGCGCGGCATCATCAGATTCGTCTTCCGCGGTCCAAACTTTGAATAAACGATGCAATCCTGCTTCAGAAAAGCGTCCTCGACGAATCGCGTATCCTCACTCTGGGAAAGCATATAAAAATCCACATTGTCAAGCAGATACTCCGACTCCCCGTCACCCGATTCGTCCTCGCCTGCGCGATAGGTAAGCTCACCCTCTAACCCGGAGGTCAGTGTCAGCTTCGTCGGCCCGCTTCGAAACGTAATCTGCGTCGGCGCAAGAAAATCTATCGTTTTTGAAGACCTTGCCGAAATGAATCCCGCATCGATGCCCGAAACCGTTACTCTCGTATAAACCTCCTGCACGGTAACAGTCCACTCCGGATGCTCGTTCGCGAATTTCCGAAGCGCCTTCAGCTGCTCCTCGGGGAAGAAAGCCGAAAGCTTCCATGCGAACTTGGCGCCGTCGTTCTCGTAGAACACAACATCGATATTCTGCCCGCACTCGAACCGGGCGCTTTCCCCCGCGATGCTCGTCTGAAATTCCATAAGAAGCGCCACATTGCCCTCGTAGCCGTCCTCTTTATAAAGAGACTGCACGGTACGGATCAACGCGCGGGCAGCCGTGCTCGATTCGTTGGTTTCCTCAAGCGTTTCATTCAGATTTGTGAACAGCGCCGTCTCATTTTTCTTGGTCTGTTTACTTTCTCTTCTTGCGAGAAATGTGAGAAAGAGCGCTCCCACCAAAAGGAAAATCAGCTCCGTAACAACGTAACGGATCCACCGCCCCCCGCTCTTTCTTTTCTGTCTTTGGTTTGCCATTATCTCTCCTAAATTCCGAGGAACCGTCCCTAGGACATTCTGTAACCTTCCTTGATGACCGTTTCGATATGGTTGCGGCCGAACGAGCCGAGCGCTTTACGGAGCTTCTTGATGTGCGTGTCGACCACGCGGTCGCTGCCTTCATACGAAAGCCCCCAGATGCGGTCTAATATCTGCTCTCTCGAGAGCACACGCCCGCGGTTCTGCACGAAATACCGAAGCAGATTGAAGTCAAGCGCCTGCAGCTCCACACCGGCCCCGTCAACCATCACCTTATGCGCCGTAAAATCCACGGAAAGTCCGTCCTCCGAGAACACGTCCGCAGAAACGGAACGGCCTGCGGCACGCTCCATGACGGCTTTACATTTGGCGGCGAGAACGGGAAGCGAGAACGGCTTCACGATATACTCGTCCGCGCCGAGGGAATAGCCCCGAAGCTGGTCCTCCTCCTGCACGCGTGCCGTCAGGAAAAGAATCGGAACGTCCTCGCGCGCCCGGATGCGGCGGCACAGCTCAAAGCCGTTCATCCCGGGCATCATCACGTCGAGAATCACCAGCTGAAACGAGCCCTCGCAGAACGCGTCCCACGCGGCAAGTCCGTCCGCCTTCGCGCAAACCTCAAACCCGCGGTCCGACAGGTAGTCGCTCATAACCTCTCTCAGATTGTCGTTATCCTCTGCCAGAAGTATCCGGTCCATCGGTTCCTCCTTTTTGTTTACGGCGCTACCTTATCATGCCGATGTGTACTCCGTATGTCAGCTTACGAAATTTTACTCATTTTACCATAAAACAGCGCGGTTGTGCACAAAAAACCGACGAAACCAGAAATTACAGGTTTCGTCGGTAATATGTTTCATATCTGATTGTTTTCTTCAGGTCGGGCCGGTAACATCATTGCTGTCACCGCTCCGAAACACCGGCGCACAGCCCCCGATAGCAATCGCTCTCTTACTTCACCGAGAATGCGTATACGGTGCAGTAGTCGAAGGGTACGTCGGCGTCGAAAATGCTGGACTCGAATGCCGGGGTGTTGCAGGCGTTCGGGAAGAACTGCGTCTCGAAGCAGATGCCGTGACGGCGGTCGTACTGTGCGCCGCCCTTACCGGTTTCCTTGCGCATGAAGTTACCGGAGTAAAGCTGCATGCCCGGAAGATCGGTGTACACTTCCATGAAGCGTCCGCTCTTCTCATCGTAGAGGCTTGCCACAAGGTCCATCTCGTCCTCTTCGATCTCGAGGTTCAACGCGTAGTTATGGTCATAGCCGCCGGCCATCTTAAGCGGTGCGAAATCGGCATTGATGTCCTTGCCGACCTTCTTCGGAGTACGGAAATCCATAGGCGTTCCGGTAACATCCATAAACTCGCCGGTCGGAATCAGGAATTTGTCGGTAGGCGTAATCTTGTCGCTGTTCACCCATACTTCCTGGTCGAGGATGTCGCCGCTTGCCTGTCCGGCAAGGTTGAAGTAGGTGTGGTTCGTCAGGTTGATAACGGTCTTCTTGTCGCTGACTGCGAAATACTCGATCGCGAGCTCGTTATCGTCGGTTACGGTGTAGGTAACGGTCACGTCAAGGTCGCCGGGGAAGCCCTGCTCGCCGTCGGGACTCAGTCTCGAAAATGCGATGCTCGTGCTGTCCTCATCGGTGAAAACTTCCACATCGTACATCATGTGGTTGTAACCAACCGGGCCGCTGTGAAGGTTATTGATACCGTTGTCGTTCTTCGCAAGCTCATAGGTCTTGCCGTCGATTTCGAACTTGGCTCCGCCGATGCGGTTTGCGTGACGGCCGATAAAGGAACCGAAGCCGCAGCCGTTGTCCTCATAGCCGCTCACGTCATCGTAGCC